>Ga0079305_1000139_pt1 | contig 173976 bp, 149 predicted proteins | sample LMS_cellobiose_e_FD_79183 | JGI IMG/M metagenome (GOLD analysis project Ga0079305, IMG submission 79183) | Rumen-fistulated moose microbial communities from Alaska, USA - LMS_cellobiose_enrichment | ecosystem: Host-associated > Mammals > Digestive system > Stomach > Rumen fluid ... | reverse complement strand
TCTAAACTCAAAGATCAAAACCTTTAGATCCCAACTACGAGGTGTAAGCGACTATACCTTCTTCATGTATAGAATCTATAAGATCTTTGGATAACTTAAACACGGAACTTTGCAGGTGAGCCCCCAGAAGTCCTGTAGCGAGGATCATTGCGATCGCTGCTACCTTTGCAATCAATTGCTTGGTCATAAAATAAAAATTTGGTTAGAGTGAGTTGGTTCTCATTTCAGTTTCAGGCCGCTCACACATCGCGGCATACAAAAATATACAGAAAAAACAGCCACTTTTTTCAATTTTTTAGTAAAAGCGTTCAAATTTCCGTCACAATTAAAAAACGGCCTCCGCATATGCCGGACCCCCGGATAGCAGACCGATTTTCGAAATGAAATGAATGAATAGTGAAGATTCTTTTTCGTAACTTGCAACCGCTTTTTATCACATGCACACGCGCCCGATGAGACGTATTAATTTGATTCATATCCTGCTGCTGAGCCTTGCCTACCTCCCGCTCCGGGCGGCTTCATACTACTATTTCGACCATTTCACCACCTACGAAGGGCTGCCCTCCAATACCATCCACTGTACCTTCCAGGACAGCTACGGCTTCCTGTGGATCGGCACGCGGGACGGCCTGTGCCGCTACGACAGCTATGATTTCCGCCAGGTGACGGACACCACCCCGGACAAGCTGACCAACCTCGCCGCCATGGTCATCCGGGAGGACGAGGACGGCATGATCTGGTATGCGACCTCCGGCGGCGTGGGCTGGTTCGACCCCCTCACCGGGCGGATGGGTTCCCTGGGCAAGAAAGGCCAGTCGCTTTCTTTTGACCTCGCTTCCGACCGCAAAGGCGGCATCTGGTACACCGGAGACTGCCTCTATCGCTACGACAAAGGCACCGGATACACGGAAGAATATCCCTTCGAGGGGAGCACCCCTTCCCGGATCGCGATCGACACCTATGACGCCCTTTGGGTCATCCTCTCCGACGGCTCCCTGCACCAGTATGACCGGCTCAGGGACCGCTTTGACCGGATCTCCTTCCCGCAGGGGCTCTCCCTGATACAGTCCACCTCGAACGGGCGCCTGCTCGTCGCCACCTCGGACGGGCAAGTCCTGCTGATCGACACCTCCTCGTTCCGGAGCACGCTCGTTTTCGACGCCGAAGGCCGGGAGATCCGCCACCTGCTGGAGCGCCGGCCCGGCGAATACTGGATCGGCACCAACGACGGCCTGTTTGTCAAGCACCTGGACAGCGGCGAACTGTATGCCATCCACTACGACGAGCACGAGCCGCATTCCCTGTCCGCCGACTTCATCACCAGCCTGGCGAAGGACAAATCCGGCAACGTCTGGGTGGGGACCTACTACAAGGGCCTGAATTTCTGGGAAGACAGTTCGGACGAATACCGTTTCTACTACATGAATCCGGGCGACCGCTCCATCAAGGGCACGATCGTCCGCTCGATCGAAGCCGACCGCGACGGCAACATCTGGTTCTGCACCGAAGACGGCGGCCTCAACGTGTTCGGCGCCGACGGCTCCCGCGGCCTCAACTACGAGATCGTCCCCGACCTCAACATGCAGGACCTGACCATGGACGGGGACGACATGTGGATCCACACCTTCGGCGGCGGCGTGTACCGCTTCGACCTGCGGCGCCGCACCGTCCGCAAGCACTATGACATCCCGGGACACAGCACGGGCATCGGCCTGCTCACCCGGGACGGACGCCTGCTCACCGGCACCATGACGGGGCTGTTCGAATATGACGCGCAGAGCGACAGTTTCCGTCCGGCGGAGCCGGACTGCCCCGCCTTCATCCACACCCTCTTCCAGGACAGTGACGGCCGGCTCTGGGTCGGCACTTACGGCAGCGGCCTTTTCTGCTATGGCACGGAAAGGCGGCTGCTGGCGCACATCACCACGGCCGACCCCGATTCCGGACTGACCGCCAACCGCATCACCTCCTTCTTCGAGGACAGCCGCGGCCGGATCTGGATCACCACGGAAGGCGGCGGCCTCTGCTACTCGGATCCCGACCCGGAGCCGTCCGCGCTGAAGCTCCACGCCATCATGCGCGAAGACGGACTCCGGACCAACGTCACCTGCGCGGTGGCAGAAGACGAGGACGGCATCCTCTGGGTCTCCACGACCCGCGGCATCGCCCGCATCAATGGCCACACCCTGGAGATCCAGGATTTCATCTTCGACCGGCAGCAGATCATCGGCAGCCAGTTCTGCTACGGCTCCGTGCTGTCCACCCGAGGCATGCTCTACATGGGCAACACCAGCGGCCTGGTGGCCCTCTCCCCCGCCAAGATGAAGAAGAGCATCCTCGAATACCCGGTCTACATCACGCGCATCGAGGCACGCAGCGCCGGCCGTATCCTTCCGCTGCACGAGGACGGACGCTCCACGCTCCAGACGCGGCGGGTGCGGGTCAAATCCCGCGACGCCTCCCTGCTGTCCATCTCCTACGCGGCGCCGGTCTACTCCGTCATGTACCAGGCTACCTACGCCTACTCGCTCAAGAAAGGCGCCCGCGAAATCATCTCCGCCACGACGACCGACAACCAGGCCAACATCTCCGGCCTGCGGCCCGGGCGCTACCGCTTCGAAGTGGGGATCCTCGGTGCCGAGGGCCCCGGCGCCACCAAGAGCCTGGACTTCGAGATCCTCTCCCCGCCCCTGTTCAGCACGCTGGCGAGGATCATCTACCTGTTCCTGCTGGCCTGCCTGTTCGGCGGTTTCATCTACCAGCTTGAGATGAAGCGCAAGCGTGACCGTGACCGCCACCGCACCGCCCTCGAGACCCAGAAACAGAAGGAGATCTACGACGCCAAGATCAACTTCTTCACCAACATCACCCACGAGATCCGCACCCCGCTGACCCTCATCAAGATGCCGCTGGACAAGCTGATCGCGGAGAAGGAGTATACGCCCAAGGCGGAGAAGGAGATGCTCACCATCCAGGCCAACACGGACCGCCTGCTCACCCTGACCAACCAGCTGCTCGACCTGCGTAAGATGGAGCAGAACGAGATCAAGCCCGTCTTCCTCAAGGAGGACATTACCGCCATCGTGCGCAAGTCCTGCCACTATTTCGAGCAGATGGCCGCCGACCAGAAGATCACCCTCGCGGAAGACCTTCCGGCGCAGCCCTTCGAGGTCATGTGCGCCCGCGACGCCGTGGAGAAGATCGTCAGCAACCTCCTCTCCAACGCCGTCAAATACTGCCGCGACCGGATCGAGGTGGCCCTGCACCCTTCCGCGGACGGCCGGACCGCCATCCTGCGCGTGGACAGCAACGGCGCCACGATCCCGCCCCGCGACAGCGAGCGCATCTTCGAGACCTTCTACCAGGTGGGCGACGAGCGCAAGAGCCAGGGCACCGGCCTCGGCCTGCCGTTCGCCCGCGCCCTGGCGACCATGCACGGCGGCAAGCTCTACCTCGACACGGCCGTCCGTCCGGTCAATTCCTTCGTGCTGGAGCTGCCCGTCACCCAGGCGATGCCGGTGGTCATCAAGCCGGAGCCCGCGCCCGTCGTGCAGGAGGAGGAGAACCTCCAGGAGCTCGACAGCAGCCGCCACACGATCCTGCTGGTCGAGGACGACGCCGAGATGCGCAGCTACCTCGCCGGCGAGCTCTCCGCCGACTACAACGTCCTCACGGCCGCCAACGGCCAGGATGCCGTGGAGAAGCTCCGCCAGGAGCGCATCGACCTCGTGGCCAGCGACGTCATGATGCCTGTGATGGACGGATGCCAGCTGTGCAACTACATCAAGACCAACACGGACTACAGCCACATCCCCGTGCTGCTGCTGACGGCCGCCGTCGGCATAGAGACGCGCATGCAGACCCTCGAGGTGGGTGCGGACGGCTACATCGAGAAGCCCTTCCCGATCGAGCTGCTGCGGGCGAACATCTCCAACCTCTTCCGCAACCTGGAGATCTCCTACAAGCAGTTCACGGACTCCCCGCTCACGCACTTCAACAGCGTCAACAGCAGCAAGGTGGACGAGGAGTTCATGGAGAAGCTGCACGGCATCGTGATGAAGCACATGGCCGAGCAGGACCTCAGCATCGAGACGCTCACGAGCCTGATCGGCACGAGCAAGTCCACCCTGTACCGCAAGGTCAAGGCGAACACCGGCCTGAACATCAACGAATACATCCGCCTGAGCCGCCTCAAGCAGGCCGCCGAGATGCTCTCGTCGCAGAAGTACCGGATCAATGAGGTCGCCTACATGGTCGGCTTCTCGTCACCGTCCTACTTCGCGACGAGCTTCCAGAAGCAGTTCAACATCTCGCCTTCGGCGTTCGTCAAGAACCTGAAGGACTGATATCTCTATCGAACGATCAGAACCGCTCCGTCATCCTTCTGGAGGCGAAGCGGTTTTTTCGGTGCCGCGGAGAGCACCTGCAGGCCGTCGGCACCGGTGCAGAGGGTGCGGGCGGAGCCGCCAAGCCGCGCCTCTATCGCCTTGATGTCCAGCGTGTAAGGCTGCTCGTCGGCATTGAGCGCCGCGACGTACCAGGTCGCGCCTTTGCGGCGCGCCAGCACGATGTTGCGGCCCGGATAGCCGTCGATCAGCCGGGTCTCGTCCCAGGTGGTCGGCACCTCGCGCAGGAAGTCCAGCGCGGCCGCCGGGGCGTCCGTCAGGTTGTTGGGCGTGATCGCGAAATTCTGGATCGGATTCTGGTAGAGCACGGCGACGGCCAGCTCGGCGGCGTCCGTGGTCCGGCGCTGCGTGCCGAACACGCGCCCGCCGGGGCCCGGGGCGCCGTTGGCGCGGTTGAGGCGCTTGTTGAGGAAGACCCCGCCGAACTCCATGCTGCCCACGCTGTTGCGCAGGAACGGGTGCAGGCAGGCGCTCTGCGCCTCCAGGTCGCAGTGGTTCTGGCCGAAGACCATGTTTTCCGAGGCCAGCACGGCCTCGCTGCCCACGTAATTGGGATACATCCGCTCCCAGCCGCGCGGGAGCGTGGCGCCGTGGAAGATGCACATCAGCCCGTGGTCATCGGCGTCGGAGAGGATGTGCTCATAGAGCCGGATCGTCTCCTGCTTGTCCCCGCCGAAGAAGTCCACCTTGATGCCCTTGACCCCGATGCTCTCCATCCAGCGCATCTCGGGCTTGCGCGCCAGCGGGTCGCACATGACATTCACGGGGCTCTGGACGATGTCGTTCCACCAGCCGCTGGAGGAATACCACAGGAAGACCTCCACGCCCTTGCTGCGGGCGTAGCGGACCAGCTCCTCCATGCCGGCGTGGCCGAATTCCTGGTCCCAGCCCGCGTCGATGAGGATATAGGGGAAATCCATCGCGGCGGCGAGGTCGATGTAGGCGATCTGGTCCTCCCGGTTCATGCTGGCGTCCTGCCAGACGATCCAGCTCCAGGTGCTCTTGCCGAAAAGATAGGGACGGGTGGCCTCGTAGCGGGGCTCCACCACATCGAAGGCGATGGTCGTCTCCACGATCGGGGCGAGGCCGTCCCCCACGGTGATCGTCCGCCAGGGCGTCGCGCCGGGCAGGGCGAACGCCGGCTCCACCGTGCCGTTGCCGTTGTTCTCCTCCGGCATCGGGAAGGATACCGTGTAGCCCGTAACAGGGTCGTAGTCGCTCAGGCGCGAGCCGCAGTAGCGGCTGTCCACGCCGGTCTCGCTGACCAGCACCCAGCCGTCGCCGCCCACGCGGAACAGGCAGGGGAAGGTGAAACCGTGGCCGTACTGCGAACGCTCCGTCAGCGGCACGTCGAAGCGGTAGTGCTCCTCATAGCTGGGCTTGCTGCGCTTCCAGCCGATCATGGCGTCGCTCTGCGGCGTCAGGAAGCCCGTCGTCCCCTCCGGGAACCGGAAGGCGCTCGTCTCCCGCAGCACCCGCACGCTCCCCGTCTCCGTGTCGCGCGGGATGCAGTAGCGGAACGCGGCGTCGTTCGCCGTCAGGTGCCATTCGATGTCCAGCGGGCGCCCGGCGGGGTTCTGGCAGTGCAGCACGCCGCGCACGGCCGGATGGTCGATCCGCGAAGCCTTGATGCGGTCGAGCGTATAGCTGTCGCGCAGCTCTTCGGTGTCGGAGGAGACCACCGTGAGGGCGGTGTAGTCGGCGTCGTTGGTCTGCAGGCCCAGCCCGGAGGGCTCCAGGAGGGTCTTGCCATCGTAGCTGACGGAATAGCGGAGCTGTGCGCCGTCCTGTTCGAAACGGACCTGGAGGCGGCCGCCGGGACCGGTGAACACCGGCGCCAGCGCGAGGAGAATTGCCAAGATATTCATGAGGATGTGGACTTTTCGGGCGAATTTACTTAAATTTGCTGACGATTGACAGCCTATCGCGGATTCTGAATCAAAATTAGATGAAAAAGAAACGGATCATCGCCCTGCTGGCAGCGTTCCTGCTGACGCTGCCGCTCGCCGCCGTCCTGGGCGAACGGAACCTGGCTTCGACCCTGCATTCCCTGCGGAGCGAACTGGAGCAGGACTACGAACGGATCTTCACCTCGCAGGGCCGCCTGGCCGAGCAGCACGGGAAGCAGCACGAGCAGATGATCTCGATCATGAAGAAGTGCAACGAGCTCGCCCTGATGCTTTATTCGCAGAAGCAGGAGTACACCTTCGACCTCGCCTACGCCCTCGAATCCGTGACCGACGAGTACAACGACTTCAACCGCAACCGCATGCCCTACGACCGGACCGTGGGCCAGCTCGAGGTCGAGATCGAGCGGCTCTCGCGCCTGATCGAGTCGCTGCGGCGCCTGCCGCCGCAGCTGCAGGAGATCGCGGACCTGCCGGACAGCCTCCGCTACCACAACGACAGCATCAAGGTGGACATCCTCGAGCTGGAGCGCCAGCTGGGCCTGACGGAGGAGGATGCCGAGGCGCTCGCGGACGACGCCTTCATCCTCGACGATTCCGGCCAGCTGGAGCGCGACTCCTGCATCTTCTTCGCCACCACGCTCCTGAAGATGTACTCCGCCAACAAGGACTACATCATCGAGGACAGCACCCACTACGAGAACGTCTACCTGCGCCTGAAGGAGTCCTACGACTACGCCCAGCGCCGCTACAAGATCCTCCAGAACCAGATCTTCTTCGAGGGGCAGACCGCCTACGGCAAGCTGCTCCCGGATTTCAAGCGCGAATGGAAGCGGGCCCGGCAGGGCATGGTCGACCGCTATACGGTCAGCGAGCACCTGCATGAAGGCGAGGAGGAGGAGCATGTGGAGAGCGAATGGGGCGGGCATGTGTTCGTGTCGTTCATCATCTATTTCCTCGTCGCGCTGCTGGCCAGCATCCTGGTCGCCGCCGGCATCCTCGCCCTGCTGCACCGGCTGCTCAAGTCGCTGCGCACCGTCGCGTTCAAGCAGCGGCGCCTGCTGCTCACCCTGCTGGTGGGCATCCTGGTTTTCAGCGTGCTGATGGCCGTCTCCCGGGGCAGCAGCAACGTAGCCGAAGTGGCCTTCTCGCTGGTCCTCACCTACAGCTGGCTGGTCGCGGCCATCCTGCTGTCGCTCATGCTCCGCCTGGAGCCGGTCAGGCTGAAGCTCGGCCTGCGGATGTACCTGCCGATGCTGCTCCTCTCGCTGGTCGTGATCAGCTTCCGCCTGGTGTTCATGCCCAACGCGATGATGAACATCCTCTTCCCGCCGATCCTGCTGCTCTTCCTCGTGTGGCAGCTGCTGGTCTGCCTGCGCGTGGGACCGCAGCTGGATTCCAGCGACAGGCTGATCTCCTGGATCACCTTTGCGGTCATCGCCGCGGCCCTCGTCCTGGCCTGGCGGGGCTACATCTTCCTCGCCCTGCTGGTCATGCTGTGGTGGTTCTTCCAGGTGGCCTGCATCGAGACGCTCGTAGCCATCGCCCGCCAGCTGGTCTTCTACCGCGACAACCGCATGGCCGCCCATATCAGCGAATACCGCAAGACCATCGACTTCGTGACGGGTCCCGAACGCGACAAGCTGCTGATGCCCGCGACCTGGTTCTACGACCTCGTCCGCATGACCCTGATCCCGGTGCTGACGCTCGTGTCCCTCCCCTTCTGCCTCAGGATGTCGCTGGGCGTGTTCGACTTCTCAGACCTGTTCCACGACATCTTCAAGACCCCGTTCGTCAACCTGACCAACGCGGCGGGCGGCGAAGTGCTCAAGATTTCCTTCTACAGCGTGGTGATGGTGCTGGGGCTGTATTTCGTCTTCCGCTACATCAGCTATGCCGCCCGGAGCATCTACCTGCACATGAGCTACCGGGCCTTCCTGAACAAATCCGGCCGCCGGGTCGTGCGCAGCAACGAGATCAATTTCTCGCTGGGCAACAGCATCGTCAGCGTGGCCGTCTGGTTCATCTACATCGTGATCGTGGTGGTGATGCTCCGCATCCCGACCGGATCGCTGAGCCTGGTCGCCGGCGGTCTGTCTGCCGGTATCGGTCTCGCCATGAAGGACGTGCTCAACAACTTCATCTACGGCATCCAGCTCATGTCCGGCCGCCTGCGCGTGGGCGACTGGATCGAGTGCGACGGCGTGCGCGGACGCGTCACGGCGATCAGCTACCAGAGCACGCAGGTGGAGACCATCGAAGGCACGACCATCTCCTTCCTCAACGCCTCCCTGTTCGCCAAGAACTTCATCAACCTGACCAAGAGCAACTCCTACGAGTTCCTCAAGATCATCGTGGGCGTCGCCTATGGCACGGACGTGCAGCGCGTGCGCGAGATCCTGGAGGAGGCCATGCAGGTCCTGCGGACCAAGGATGCCTACGGCCGCGAGATCGTCGAGCCCAAGAAGGGCATCTACGTGGTGTTCAACAGTTTCGGGGACAGCGCCGTGGAGGTGGCCGTCAAGCAGTACGTACTCGTGCCCGAGCGCTTCGGCTACATCGACCGCGCCAAGGAGATCATCTACAACGCCCTCAACGAGAACGGCATCCAGATACCGTTCCCGCAGCGGGACATCCACATCATCCAGGAAGAGGACTAAAGGTCCTTGTTGTCCATCAGATAGAACGTGAGCTCACCCTTGCAGGCGAGCTTGCCGTCCACCATGGCCTGCGCCCCGATCACGTACAGGGCGCCGCGGATGGCGATCGGCTTGGCCGTCACCTCGAGGGTGTCGCCCGGCCGGACCATGTGCTTGAAACGCACCTTGTCCAGGCCGGCGTAGAACGGGGTGTGGCCCTTGAGCTTCTCCCCGAGGACGAGGGTGCAGGACTGGGCCATGATCTCACAGATGATAACCCCGGGCACCACGGGGAAATCAGGGAAATGTCCGCGAAGGAACCACTCCTCCCCCGTCACATGATAGGTGGAACGGATGACTTCCCCGTCCTTTTCCGTCCAGTCCACGAGCAGCATGGGCTCGCGGTGCGGGAGGAATTCCTTGATGTCTTCTCTGTTCATTGTCAGGATAAGGTTTTAGATCTTGCGCAGGGCGACGGTGGCGTCGTGACCGCCGAAGCCCAGGGAGTTCGAGATGGCGATGGTGACCGGGCGCTCCGCCGCCGTCAGCGGCGTGTAGTCCAGGTCGCATTCAGGATCGGGATCCGTCAGGCCGATGGTCGGCGGGATGACGCCGTCCCGCAGGGCCAGGGCGCTCACGAGCACCTCGGTCGCGCCGGCGGCGCCGATCATGTGGCCGGTCATCGATTTGGTGGAGCTGATGGCGGCGCGGCGGGCCCCCTCCTCGCCGAGGGCGAGCTTGATGGCCGTCGTCTCCGTCTTGTCGTTCAGCTGGGTCCCCGTGCCGTGGGCGTTGATGTAGAGAGACTCGTCCGAGCGGAAGCCGGACTGGTCCAGCGCGTCGCGCATGGCGCGGGCGGCGGGGACGCCGTCGGGGCGCGGCGCGGTGGCATGGTGGGCGTCGCAGTAGTTGCCGTAGCCCGTCACCTCCGCGAGGATTTGGGCGCTGCGCTGCCGCGCATGGCCGTATTCTTCGAGGATGAGCACCGTCGCGCCTTCCGCCATGACAAAGCCGCCGCGGTCGGCGCTGAAGGGCAGGCTGGCACGGAGCGGATCGGCCGACAGGCTCAGCGCATGGGCCGTGTAGAAGCCGCCGAAGGCGAGCGGGTTGAGCACCGCTTCGGTGCCGCCCGCGATGACCGCGTCCGCGAAACCGTACCTGACGGCGCGGAACGCCTCGCCCACGGACTGCGTGCTCGAAGCGCACGCCGCCGCCGTGGTCAGGTTGGCGCCCTCGGCGCCGTAGCGGATGGCGATGTTGCCCGCGGCGATGTTGCCGATCATCTTGGGGATGAACAGCGGGGAGATGCGGTCTCCGCCCTCCTCGAGCAGCACCTTCGTCTGCTCGATGAAGGTCTGCATGCCCCCGATGCCGGTGCCGATGTACACGCCGAGGCGCTCAGGGGCGATGTTGGTTCCCGCCTCCAGACCGCTTTCGCGCATGGCCTGGAACGCCGCCGCCTGAGCGAACAGGCAGAAACGGTCGTTGCGGCGGGTGTCCTTGACCGTGAGGCCGAAGGCCGTGGCGTCGAAGTCCTCCACGGTGCCGGCCACCTTGACCGGTATGCCCCATTCTTCCAGGGCGGAATAGGCGCGGATCCCGCAGCGGCCCGCCTTGAGGGCGGCCCAGAACGTGGTGGTATCCTGTCCGAGGGGCGAAATGACGCCCGCTCCGGTGATGACGACTCTTCTCTCTTCCATTACTTGTACATGAAGCGGCGGATGCTGCCCTTGGGGGTTTTGGAGAACGGCTCGAAGCGGAGCTCGAAGTCATTGACGGCCGAGTACCCCGGGAGCTTGGAATTCAGGAAAGCGATGTTCTGGCGCATGACGGCGTCAAGCCCGTCGGCGCCGATGCCGGCCTTGTCGAGGGCGTCCATGTTCGGGACAATCAGGGCCACGATCCGGTGGTCACGCTGCAGCACGATGGATTCGGCCACGTACGGGAGCTCGCCCAGGATCACTTCGATCTCCTCGGGATAGACGTTCTGGCCGTTGTCCGCCAGGATCATGTTCTTGCTGCGGCCCAGCAGGAATACGTTGTTGTCCTTGTCCACCGTGCCGATGTCGCCCGTGCGGAACCAACCGTCCTGCAGGACCTGGGCCGTGGCCTCGGGGTTCTTGTAGTAGCCGCAGAACACGACGTCGCCCTTGACGTAGAGTTCGCCGGCGATGTGCTCGGGATCCGGGGAGTCGATGCGGAGTTCCATGACCTCGGGGAGGTACTCGCCGCAGGACTTGGGAACGTAGCGGCCCACCTTGCCGTAGGACACGATCGGGGCGAGCTCGGTCAGGCCGTAGCCCGTGATGAACGGCACCTTGAGCTTGTAGACCAGCAGGGACTCCACCTCCGAAGGGATGGCGGATCCGCCCGTGGCGAACACCTCGATCTTGCCGCCGGTCTCGCTCATCAGCTTGTCGTAGAGCTTCTTGCAGTATTCGGGATGGTTCTCGTAGTCCTTGAATTTCTCCTGGCCCTCCTCGCTGTGGATGTCCGCTCCGAGGATGTACTCGATGAGCTTGACGAAGATGAGGGGCACGCCGTAGAAGATGCGGGGCTTGACCTCCATGAGGGCATCCTTGACGTTCATCGGGATCGGCGGCAGGCCGAGCACGGTCACGTGCATGCCGAGGGTCAGCGGGATGACCACGTCGCACATCAGGCCGAAGCTGTGGGCGTGCGGCAGCAGGCTCAGGTAGTTCTCCCATTTGTGGAACGGGAAGCCCGGGGTGATGGCCTGCACGTTGGCGGTGTCGTTGCGGTAGGTCAGCATGACGCCCTTGGGGTTGCCCGTGGAGCCGGAGGTATAGAGGATGGCGCAGACCTCGTCGAGGTCCGCGTCGACCACGCGGAAGTCGGACGGCTGCATCCCGGCGGGATAGCGCTCCGCGAGGAGGGCGGCGCCGTTGGCGTATAGTTCGCCCACGCCCTCTCGGCTGGCCAGCACCTCGCCGGTGCCGCAGTCGATGACGCACAGGACCTGGGGCATCTGCCCGAAGTCCATCGCGTCGAAGATGCGCTTCTCCGTGTAGAGGATCCTGCTGTCGGAATGGGCCACCAGGCGCTGGGTGTCGGCCGGGGTGAAGGCGTTGTACAGCTCCACGGCCACGTAGCCCTTGCTGACGGCGGCGTAGTACAGGGAGGCGCCCAGGGCGCAGGGACGGGTGTTGATGGCTATCTTGTCGCCGCGCTTCAGGCCGGCTTTCTTCCAGATGAGGTCCAGGGTGTCGATGCGCTCCGCCAGTTCGCGGTAGGTGATGGTGGATTTGCGGAAGTCGCTCAGGGCCGGACGGTCCCAGCTTTCGCGGACGGAACGCTCGAATAGCTTGATGAAATTGTCGATCTTGATCATGTTATATCTAGATAGGTTAAATACCGGGTTCGGAATCCGGCTGCGAAGATAGACTTTTTTTCGCGCGCGGGGGCGCCGTCCCGCGATTATGTGGTCAATCCGGCCGGCCGGGTGGGTGAAATCCCGCTATATGGGGCGAAATTGGGACGAAAATCCTTGTTTTGCGGGAAAAACCCCGTAACTTTGGGACGAAAATCAAACGGAACATATGACCACGAAGCTTCGCGTTGGCAAGAGCTACCGCTCGCAGCTGCTGTATATCCTGCTGATTCCCGCCTTCTTCATCGGATTCTGCTTCCTGTACAACCCCTTCGGGATCCAGGAGTATTTCCAGGCCGGCGGGATGGGCTACGGTTTCCATTTCGTCATGCTCACGGCCATCCTGATGGCCGTCCTCGCCATCACGCGCCTGATCTTCAGCGCCCTGTACAAGCACATCCCCTTCCTGTGGTGGCACTACATCGTGTGGTGCTTCGGCGAGGTCTTCGTCTTCGTCTTCTTCATGGCGCTGTACGCGACGCTGTTCCATCCCGGTGAGGCCGGATACTTCTCCGTGCTGTCCCGCTGCTTCTCGTACGCGTACCTTATCCTGGTCTACCCCTACCTGTTCCTCATCCTCATCCGGATCATCCTCAACAAGAACGAGGACCTCAACGCCGAGCCCTCCGACGCCCTGGTCAAGTTCTACGACGAGCACAAGCGCCTCAAGCTCTCCATCGATCCCTCCGCGGTCATCTGCATCCAGGCGGATGCCAACTACGTGATCATCCGCTACATGGACGCCGACCGGGTCAAGGAGTTCCTGCTGCGCGCCTCCATGAAGAGCGTGGAGAACACGGTCACCCAGCACGGCCTCGTCCGCTGCCACCGCTCCTACTTCATCAACCCCCGCTTCGTCCGGCTCCTGAGCCGGAACAAGGAGGGCATGATCTCCGCGGAGCTCCTCCAGGCGGAGGTCCCGTCCATCCCCGTCAGCAAGCAGTTCTACAAACAGCTCTCCGAGCTGCTGTAGCGGCGGGATGAAAAAAGTTGAAATAAATTTGGAGAATTCCCAAGAAAGAGATACCTTTGCAATCCCAAAACGGAGGACTCGTTAGCTCAGTTGGTAGAGCACAACACTTTTAATGTTGGGGTCTCGGGTTCGAGCCCCGAACGGGTCACAAGAAGTGAACGAGCTTTCGTTTGACAATACTGCTTCCTTAGCTCAGTTGGTAGAGCACCTGACTCTTAATCAGGGTGTCTAGGGTTCGAGCCCCTAAGGGAGCACAAAAAAGCAGCCGGAATGGCTGCTTTTTTTGTGCTCCAGGTCGGCCTGCGGCCGACCTGTTCTCCAACCCCCTGTCGCTTCGCACCCAAATGTCGTCAATGTCCCGAAAACACGGACATTGAAAGCAAAAAAGGGCAAAAATGCCGTCAATGTCCCCTTTTTCCGGACATTGACGACAGTCCTGCGGCGCCCACCCCTCATTTCGGAGGGTTTTCTCCAAGGGCTGCTTCAACTTATTCCGCGAAAAAAATGCCCCGGGAGGCGCTGAAAAAGAGAATAAAAGTTTTTTATCACTACATTTGCATAGAATCAGAACTGACAGAGATGAAATTGTACCGTATCCTCCTGGCGGCCGGCGCGGCTGCCCTCCTGCTGCTCGCAGGCTGCACCCGTGAAATGAAGACCGCCACCGTCGCCGACGAAGGGAAAGTCCCCATGCCGGGCGGCTACGACGCCTCGATGTCCTATGACTACCGCATGGAATACGTCACCGGCGGCATTCCGAAGCAGGTGATGGACAAGATCAACGAGTTCATCGTCGCCAACACCTTCTACTTCGATGACGTCGTCGACCTGCCGGACGTCCCCACCGCCTGCAAGGACTGGGTGGAGGAACTCACCGGCAATTATGAGGAAGACGCCTCCGACTTCGCGGAGAACTTCGACGAGGAGGACGCCTGGATCTACAACTGGAGCTTCAGCGTGGAGGGTGCCTTCGACGCCGCCTGCAAGGCGCGGGACTGGCAGACCTACCGCATCTCCTCCGAGGACTACACCGGCGGGGCGCACGGCACCTACGGCGTGTCCTACATCGTTTTCGACATGAAGCGGGGCGAAACGATCGGAGAAGAGGCTTTCCTGGACACGGACGCCTCCGAGGAGATCTGCGACCTGATCTACGACAAGATCCTCGAGGAGATTGAAGAAGAAATGTGGGACGCCATCTACGAGACCCCCACGCTGAACGGCAACTTCCGCGTGGACGACGAAGGCGTGACATGGTTCTACAACCCCTACGAGATCGGTCCCTATGTGCTCGGGGTCATGGAGGCCCGGCTCAGCTGGGACGAGCTCTCCCCCTACCTCCTCGCGGACTAGCGCCAGCGGGGCTGCAGGAAGGGTTTCAGGGTCTCCCAGGAAATGGGCAGCTCGATGACGCCTGACGCATAGGCGGCAATCTCATACGGATTGTACACCCAGGTGATCCCCTCCTCCGTGACATAGAAATTGCCGTTGGGCTCGGGCGTGCCGAAAAGCAGGTCCTTGTCCTCCTCGGGGACATTGCCCTCCACGGCCTCCTCCAGCATGTCGCACAGCGGGGAGAAGAAATCGTCGATGAACAGGTCCTCCTCGGTCAGGACACTGCCGGTGGTCAGGTCGAAGACGTCGCAGCCGATGCCGAACTGGCCGTGGCTGCCGCCGGTGTAATCATTGTACGTGCCCGTGTAAGTCTGCAGGTGGCGGGACTTGCACGCCGTCGTGAAGGCGCCTTCGCGCTCGAAAGTCCAATGGTACGCCCAGGCGTTCTCCTCCGTGATCTCCTCCGCCTCGAATCCGCAGCTGGCGAGCGTCTCCTCCACCCAGGTCCGCACCGCGGCGGGCACGTCCGTGCTGCCGTCCGCCTCGTCGAAAAGGATGTGGTTCTCCACGATCCAGGCATTGATCCCATCCATCATGTCCTGCGGCACGCCGCCGGTCAGGTACTCCATCGAGCAGGACGCCTCGACGCGGGCGTCGATGCCCTCCCCCGCCGTGACGCTGTCCTCGAACGTGGCTTTCGCCACCTGGATCTCCTTGTTGCACCCCGCCAGCAGCGCGAGCGCTGCCATTACGGGCAGCATCCATCCGAACTTCTTCATATTCAATTATTCAATAACTCTTCCGATCAGGCGCAGGTCGTCAGGGTATTGGCGCAAAGCCAGTAGGTGTCGATCCAGCCCGTGACGTCGTTCCACTTCACCTTGACCCACTCGCCGTCCTCCGACACGTCCAGCGGACGGACGGTGGCGTCGGTCTCGGTGATCTTGCCGACCACGGCCGAATCCTCGCCGGGAGCGGCATACAGGGGGATGGCCTCCCCGCCGTAGTTGCGCGTGCCGATGCCGAGTACGGAATAATGGATCCACGCATCCTCTTCGAACTCGAAGTTATCCTCTCCCTCCATATCCTCGAAGATGATGTTGTTCAGGATCTGCCACCAGCCGTTCTGCGGATTGAAGACCGTCAGGCTGTAGCAGCCCGGCTTGTCCACCTTGCCGATCACCTTCCCGCTCGGGGCATTCCGGACATTGGTCGCGCCCTTGTCGGAGATGAAGCAGTACACCACCGCCGCCGGCTCGCTCGATTCATACGTAAACACACCCGTCTCGCCGTTGAAGCGGATCCACTCCGACGGGCCGAATTCGGTGATCACCTCGATGTCCTTGCCCTGGCGGGGCAGCACGAAGTTGACGACATTGCCGTATCTGAAGTCTATCGGCTCCTCGGAATGCGGCACCAGCACGCCCTTCTGCCGGTCATACTCGTAGATGAACAGCCACGGCAGCGTGTCGTTGACATAGTCCACCACCTTGACCACGAAGCGCTGGCCGCCGTTCCTGACGTTCCAGTAGCACATCTCGCCGGCGACGGTCGCATCAGACATGAAGTCGATGCTGAGGTAGCCGGCGGCCTTGTCCAGCACGAATTCGTCCACATCCTCGCCCTCGTGGCCCTTCTCAGTCAGGTAAGCCTTGACCTCGTCCGTGACGACGTAGCCGGGATACTTGTCCGCGAAGGCGACGGCGAAGTCAGCGATCCCCGGCTTGCCCTTGATCTCGGGCACGGGGACCTCTTCGTAGCTCCAGCGCTCGGCGATGCGGTGGATGGTCCAGGAGGGTTTGGCGTCCTGTGCGGCAGCAGGCCGCACGAAGGCGAGCAGCAGGGCTGCCGCAATCATCAATCTTCTCATAATGCGCACTATTTCTGCAAATATACAAAAAACTCACTATCTTTATCTGCAAGAAAAATACCACCTATGAACAACCGACTGATTCCCGCGCTTGCAGCGCTCCTGCTGATTCCCCTGAGCCTGTTCGCCGCCCCGCGGCATTACGACCTCCTCTCCCCCGACGGACGCCTGTGCGTCGGCGTGGACGCCGGTCCGCAGATCTGCTATACCCTCACCTATGACGGCGTCCCGGTGCTCGCCCCCTCGCAGATTTCCGTCAGCCTGGGCGACGGCAGCGCCTACGACGGCGCCGTCCGTTTCCAGAAGGCCCTGCGCGCCTCCGTGGACGAGACCATCGCCGCGCCGGTGTACAAGCGCGCGCAGGTGCGCAACCGCTGCAACGAGCTGACGCTGCGCTACAAGACCTTCGACCTGGTCCTGCGCGCCTACGACGCCGGCATGGCCTGGCGGTTCGTCTCGCGCAGCGGCAAGGACTTCATCGTGGAGGACGAGCAGGCGGAATTCCGCTTCGCGGAGGACGTGGAGACGACCGTCCCCTACATCCGCACGGAAGATCCCGACGATTCCATCTTCTTCAACTCCTTCGAGAACTACTACTCCGTCCATCCCCTCAGCCAGTGGCACGCGGGCCTGAAGGCCTTCCTGCCCGTGTCCTTCGCCACGCAGCGCGGCTGGCGCGTCAACATCACCGAGTCCGACCTGCTGGACTACCCGGGGATGTACCTGGAGCACCTGGGCGGGACCGCCGTCGGCGGCCTCTTCGCCCCCTATCCCAGGGACATCGAGCACGGCGGCTACAACATGCTGCAGGGCGTGGTGCGCAGCGCCGAGAGCTACATCGCGAAGCAGCCGGCGGGCGCCGCCCTCCCCTGGAGGATCGTCGCCGTGGCCACGGAAGACAAGGCGATGCTGGACAGCGACCTGGTCTATGCCCTGAGCCGCCCGGCGGCGCAGGCCGACTGGACCTGGGTCAAGCCCGGCAAGGTGGCCTGGGACTGGTGGAACGACTGGAACCTCTACGGCGTGCCCTTCCGCACCGGCATCAACACCGAGACCTACAAGTACTACGTCGACTTCGCCGCGGCGAACGGCATCGAATACGTCATCCTCGACGAAGGCTGGGCCGTCAACAAGCAGGCCGACCTCTTCCAGATCGTCCCGCAGATCGACCTGCAGGGCATCGTGGACCACGCCAGGGCCAAGGGCGTCGGCATCATCCTCTGGGCCGGCTACTGGGCCATGAACCGCGACATCGAGGGCATCTGCCGGCACTTCTCCGAGATGGGCGTCAAGGGCTTCAAGATCGACTTCATGAACCGCGACGACCAGCAGATGGTGCAGTTCTACACGAAGGTCGCCGAGACGGCCGCCCGCTACCACCTGCTCGTGGACTTCCACGGCGCCTTCAAGCCCAGCGGCCTGCAGCGCCCCTACCCCAACGTGATCAACCATGAGGGCGTGGCCGGCCTGGAGCAGATGAAATGGTCGCAGCCGAGCGTGGACCAGGTGACCTACGACGTCCAGATCCCCTTCATCCGCATGTTCGCGGGACCGCTGGACTACACCCAGGGCGCGATGCGCAACGCCACCCGGGGCAACTACCGCCCGGTCAACTCCGAGCCCATGAGCCAGGGCACCCGCTGCCGCCAGCTGGCGGAATACGTCATCTTCGAGGCGCCGCTGACGATGCTCTGCGACTCCCCTTCCAACTACCTCGCAGAGCCGGAGTGCCTGCGCTGGATGGCCGCCGTGCCGACCGTCTGGGATGAGACGGTGGCGCTCGCGGGCAAGGTCGGCGACTACGCCGCCATCGCCCGCCGCAAGGGCGCCGACTGGTACGTCGGCGCGATGACGGACTGGGACGCCCGCGAGCTGACGCTCGACCTGTCCGCCTTCCTGCCGGAGGGCAGCTACCGGATCGAGTGCTTCGCCGACGGACCCAACGCGGACCGCGCCGCGCGGGACTATGTCCACGGGACACAAAACATCACCGTCAGCGCTGCACAGCACACGCTGACGGTGAAAATGGCGCCCGGAGGCGGGTGGACGGGAAAGATTACTCGCTTGTAAGCAATTTCTCGCTGCGGGCGATGAAGTCCGCGAGGGCCTTGCCCTTCAGCATCCCGTTGCCCAGCAGGGCCAGGTCCACGACCTGCTTCAGGAGCTCGTTCTCCTTCGCATAATCGGCCGCAGCGGTGTCTGCGGCCTCTTTCTTGCCGCCCCAGATCTTCGCCACCAGCGGGTTCTGCATGTTGACGATGATGTTGTAGGCCTCGGGCATGGAGCCGTAGAAGTTCATCCCGCCGCCGAGGGCGCTCATCTCGCGGTAGCGGCGCATGAACTCGCTCTGGGTGATGAGCACCGGCGCGGCGTTCTCGCCCAGGTTCTGCGCATCCACGAGGTAGTCGTTGCCCTCCGGCAGGACGGCCTTGAAGAGCTCCTCGAGCGTCTTCTTGTCCTCCTCCGCCATCTCCGGCTTCACCTGCTCCTCCTTGGGGATGAGGTTGCCCACGGAGTCGCTGTCCACACGGGCGAAGCGGGTATGCTCGACCTTGGCCTCCAGCAGGTTGACGAAATGGCTGTCCAGCTCGCAGTCCATCAGCAGGACGTCGTAGCCCTGGTTCTTCGCCGCCTCGATCCAGCTGTACTGCTCTGCCGGCTTGGTGGCGTACAGGTACACCACGTTCTTGTCCTTGTCGGTCTGCGCCGGCTCGATCGCCGTGCGGTAATCCTCCAGGCTGAAGTACTTGCCGTCGGTGTTCTTGAGCAGGGCGAACTTCAGGGCGCGCTCGCAGAACTTCTCGTCGGAGAGCATGCCGTATTCGATGAAGAGCTTGATGTTGTCCCACTTCTGCTCGAACTGCTCCCGCTGCTCCTTGAAGATCTCCTCCAGTCGGTCGGCCACCTTCTTGGTGATGTAGGTGCTGATCTTCTTGACGTTGGCGTCGCTCTGCAGGTAACTGCGGGAGACGTTCAGCGGGATGTCCGGGGAGTCGATCACGCCGTGAAGCAGGGTCAGGAAGTCCGGGACGATGTTGTCCACGTGGTCCGTGACGAACATCTGGTTGCAGTAGAGCTGGATCTTGTTCTTGTCGATGGCCATGCGCTCCTTGATCTTCGGGAAGTACAGCACGCCCGTCAGCGTGAACGGATAATCGACGTTGAGGTGGATCCAGAACATGGGCTCCTCCTCCATCGGATAGAGCTCGCGGTAGAACTTGAGGTAATCCTCGTCCTTGAGCTCGGACGGGGCCTTGGTCCAGATCGGGTCGATCCCGTTGATGACGTTGTCCTCGTCCGTCTCCACGCTCTTGCCGTCCTTCCACTCGGTCTTCTTGCCGAAGACGACGGGCACGGGCATGAACTTGCAGTACTTGCCCAGCAGCTGGGAGATGCGGCCGTTGTGGGCGAACTCCTCGGAATCGTCGTCAAGGTACAGGGTGATCACGGTGCCGCGGTCCTCCTTCTTGCCGGCGCCCATCTCGTATTCCGGCGAACCGTCGCAGGACCAGTGCACCGGCTTGGCGCCTTCCTGCCAGCTCAGGGTGTCGATGGTGACCTTCTTGCTCACCATGAAGGCGGAGTAGAAGCCGAGGCCGAAGTGGCCGATGATGGAGGCCATCTGGTCCTTGTATTTCTCAAGGAACTCCCCGGCGGAGGAGAAGGCGATCTGGTTGATGTAGCGGTCCACCTCGTCCTCGGTCATGCCGATGCCGCGGTCGACCACCTTGAGGACCTTCTTCTTCTCGTCCAGCTCGACGCTGACTTTCAGCTCGCCGAGCTCGCCCTTGAAGTCGCCCCTGGAGGCGAGGGCCTGGAGCTTGCGCGTGGCGTCCACCGCGTTGGCGACGAGTTCGCGCAGGAAGATTTCGTGGTCGGAATAGAGGAACTGCTTGATCACCGGGAAGATGTTTTCGGTGGTCACGCCGATTTTGCCTTTCAATGCTTTGCTTGCCATATCTGTATGCTTTTAGAATCAAAAAAGGGCCGGCCCGCAACGGGCCGACCCAGTCGATTCAAATGCCGTTCCAGTGACAAATTGTCACTCGTAGTAGTAGCCGCCTTCGCCGCGGCTGGTGATCCAGTCCAGTTCGCCGGCCTCGTAGATCAGGGTGCACCAGTCGGTGCAGGTGGTGGCATGGGGATCGGCGAAGAATTCGACCCGGTACAGTCCGGTCTGCTCGAGACGGGAGCTGACGAAGTTCGAGCCCGTCTGCGTGATCCAGTCGAAACGGATGATTTCCTGGTCGGACAACTTCGCGAAGCCATTGCCCTTCTCGTCGTGCAGCCCCTGGACATCATAGCAGTGCCAGCTGTCATAGCCGTCTGCCACCGGATCGCGCCGCATGGTCAGGGAGAAGGTGAGCAGGGCGTTCTGGCCGGTGACGGCCCAGCAGTCCTGCTCCGTGCGGGTGAAGAGGATGCCGTCGGCGGCCTTGCCCGTGAAGCCTTCGGCGTTGATGTCACGCCCTTCCAGGACCATCTGGTTGATGGCGTTAACGCTGGCCGTGACGCTCGCATCCACCAGGCTGGACGCCAGGTTGCGGAGCTGGTAGGCATTGAGGTTGCGGTTGCCTCCTTCGTCCACGACGCAGGAGCTGAGGGCGGCCGTCGCCGCAAGCATGAAGATGGCGGAAATGATCTTTTTCATACGGCGTCTGCTTTAGAATTTGTATCCGATCCCGGCCTGCATGCCGGTGTACAGGGAGCCGGCGCCGAGCTCCACGAAGCCGAAGAGCTTGTTGCCGAACTCCACGCCGATGGGGCTGACCTGGGCGCAGGCCCGGAAGGAATTGTCCTCGAAGCGCACGCTCCCGTTGCTGTCCGTGTAGCTGTACCGCAGCTTGTCGAAGCCGTCGTACAGGGCGGCACCGATGCCCAGGGAGCCGTACAGGCGGACATAGCGGCGGTTCATGTACATGAACTTCGCGCGCGGCAGCAGGTAGAAGGCCGTGCCGCCGTCAGCGCCCGCCAGGCTGTTGTTGACACCCCGGTAGCGGTCGCGCCAGAAGGAGGTCACCGCGAAGTCCACGGACACGGAGAACCACTTGCAGACGGCATAGTCGAAGCCGATGCCGATGGCGCCCGCCGTGCGGGTGGGGCCGTAATAGTCCGCATACAGGGACGACATGAAATCCGTGCGCGGGCCGATCGGCTCGACATAGAAATAATCCACCAGGTAGTCCACCCCGACGAGCGCCCAGCCGTGCCCTTCCACGAACAGCTCAGCCGCATGCGCGGGCGTACCGGCCAGGCTGAGGCGCACGTCCCACTTCTCCTTGACCGGCTGGCGGTTGAAGCGGCGCTCCCGCTGCCGTCCCCACTCCGTCAGGCGGACCTGGGCGGAAGACGAAAAGGTGCCCGCCGACAGCGCGGCGAGCACCAGAAACAATTTCACGAAAGATCTCATACGCACATTAGATGCGCGCAGGAGGCCTTCTGTTGCATTTTACTTGTACAGGAAGCGCTTGATGCTCATCTTCGGGGTCTTCTCGAAGGGCACGAGCACGGGCTCCACCTTGGCGATCTTGCTGTAGGCGGGCAGCTGGCGGTTGGCGCCGGTGCGGATCTTCTCCGGCAGGTCGGACACCGCTTCCTCGTCGAGGCCGGCGGCCTTGATGGCGTCCTTGTCGAGGTAGACCAGGGCGACGATCTTGCCGGCGCGGTCCACGACCACGGACTCGCTGACGCAGGGCTGGTTGTTGACGATCGCCTCGACCTCCTCGGGATAGACATTCTGCCCGTTGGCGGTCAGGATCATGCTCTTGGAGCGGCCCTTGATGAAGATGTTGCCGTCCTTGTCGATGATGCCGAGGTCGCCGGTGCGCAGGAAGCCGTCGTCCGTGAAGGCGTTCGCGGAAGCCTCCGGGTTCTTGTAGTAGCCGATGGTGATGTTCTCGCCCTTGGCCTGGATCTCGCCGGCGATGTGCTGGGGATCCTCGGAATCGATGCGCACGACGGCGCAGTCCACGGCCTTGCCGCAGGAGCCGGGCACGTACTTGGTCCAGTGCTCATAGGCGAGCAGCGGGCAGGCCTCGGTCATGCCGTAGCCGACCAGGTACGGGAACTTGATCTTCTTGAAGATCCGCTCCACTTCGGGATTGAGCGGGGCGCCGCCCATGATGAACTCGACGACGTTGCCGCCGAAGGCCTGCACGAGGCCGTCCTTGACCTTCTTGTAGATGATCTGGTTGACGCCGGGGACCTTGAGGAGGAACTTCACGGCGGGCTTGTCGAGGGTGGGCTTGATCTTGGACTTGTAGATCTTCTCCATCACGAGGGGCACGGTGATGAGCAGGTACGGCTTCACGTCGGCGAAAGCCTTGAGGAGCGTCGCCGGGGTCGGGGCCTTGCCCAGCCAGTAGATGGCGGTGCCGTTGCAGAGCGGATAGATGAACTCGATCACGAGGCCGTACATGTGGGCCATCGGGAGCATGGAGACCATCTTGTCGCCGGCGGGGACGTTGCGCTGGCTGTAATCGACCGTCGCGCAGAAGTTGCGGTAGGTCAGCATGACGCCCTTCGGGTCGCCGGTGGAGCCGGAGGTGTAGTTGATCGTGGACAGGTCGTCCCAGTTGTCGGTCGGGAAGACGACGTCGTCCGGGCCGTAGCCGTCCGGCCACTTCGCGGCGAACAGCGCGTCCATTTCGGCATAGGCGGCCGCGACCTTCTCGTCGGCGGCGTACAGCAGCTTCCAGCTGTCCACGTCCACGACGAAGCGGACGGCGGGCATCTTGGCGATGTCCATCTGGGCGAACTTGTCCTCGTTGGAGAAGAGGGCGATGCTCTCGGAATGGTTCACCAGGAAGGTGGCGTTGTCGGCGGTGAAATCGGCCAGCAGCGGCACGATCACGGTCTCGTAGGTATTGACGGCGAGGTAGGACATGCCCCAGCGGGCGCCGTTGCGGGCCCAGAGGGCGACCTTGTCCCCCTTCTTCAAGCCGAGTTTCTCGAACACGAGGTGGAATTTCTCAATCTGGGTGGCCATCTGGCCGTAGGTGAAGGACTCGCCGCCGATGCTGTTGAGGGCGGCCTTGTCCCAGTACTTGCGGGTAGCGTTCTGAAGACGCTCCAGGTAGTGCGGATAAGTTGACATATTGTGTGTGTGTGAAACGCTTGGTTTTCGGTTTAGCAGGGCAAATTTACGCTGCGCGCGGTGTTTTTGCAATCCCCCGCATGCGTATGTGCCGAATTATTCCGATATTTGGGGCGAAAACCAACAGTTTGTGGTGAATTATGGTGCACAAGAAACCGATCGTCGCTCTGATATACGATTATGACGGGACGCTCTCGCCCGGCAACATGCAGGAATTCGGCTTCATCCAGGCCGTCGGCAAGACCGCCGACGAGTTCTGGCGCATGTCCGACAGCATCGCCATCGGACAGGACGCCTCCAACGTCCTGTCCTACATGAAGCTCATGTTCGACGAGGCGAAGAAGAACGGCATCAAGCTCCGCCGCGAGGACTTCCTGCGCTTCGGCAAGGACATCCAGCTCTTCGACGGCGTGCGGGAGTGGTTCCGGCTGATCAACGAGTACGGCCGGGAGCACGGCGTCGTGATCGAGCACTACATCAACTCCTCCGGCCTCAAGGAGATCATCGAGGGCAGCCCCATCGCGCACGAGTTCAAGCACGTCTTCGCCGGCACGTTCATCTACGACGAGAACGGCGAAGCGCAGTGGCCCGGCATCGCCGTGGACTACACCGCCAAGACGCAGTTCCTCTTCAAGATCAGCAAGGGCATCTTCAGCTCCCGGGACAACAAGCAGGTCAACGAATCCTGGGCCGAGGACCGCAAGCGCATCCCCTTCACGCACATGATCTACTTCGGCGACGGCGACACGGACGTCCCCTGCATGAAGATCGTCGGCATGTTCGGCGGCCACTCCATCGCGGTGTACGACCCGGACAACGACCGCAAGAAGGCCACGGCCGCGAAGCTCAAGCGCCAGGGGCGCGTCGCCTTCGCGGTGCCGGCCGTGTACACGCCGGACGCCCCCGCCTACCGCGTGGTCACGGCGATCATAGACAAAATAAAAGCCGACTGGGTCCTCAGCCGGCTTTCAAAGTAGCCCGGGGCGGCTAACCTTCTTTGGTCAACTTTTCACCCTGGACGGAACGCCGGGGGCCGAAACTTACGGACGAGGCTCCTTTCGTCCCTTCGCGAAACTCATAGTCGTTTCCCGGGAGCACCGCATTGAGGATGATGCCCACGAGGGCCGCGACGGCGAGGCCGCTCAGCGAGGTGAAACCGAGGTTGATGGCGTCGTTGGCGCCGTACTTGATGCCGATGGCGAGCACGAGGATGAGCGCTGCGATGAACAGGTTGCGCGAATGCGTGAAGTCCACCTGGTTCTCCACGATGTTGCGCACACCCACAGCGGAAATCATACCGTAGAGCACCAGCGACACGCCGCCGATCGTCGCGGCGGGCATCGCGCCGATGAGCGCGGAGAACTTCGGGCAGAAGGACAGCAGGATGGCGAAGCAGGCGGCGATGCGGATCACGCGCGGGTCGAAGACCTTGGTGATGTTGAGCACGCCCGTGTTCTCGCCGTAGGTCGTGTTGGCCGGAGCGCCGAACAGGGAGGCGACCATCGTGGCGAGGCCGTCGCCCATCAGGGTGCGGTGCAGGCCGGGATCGCCGAGGTAGTTGATGTCCGTCGTCGAGGAGATGGCGCACATGTCGCCGATGTGCTCGACCATCGTGGCGAGCGAGATCGGCAGGATGGCGATGATGGCGGCGACGACCAGGCCCCAGTCAGGATTCGCGAACACGGCGAAGGCGGTGTTCTGCATCTTGAACGGCAGGCCGACCCAGGCGGCTTCCTTCACGCCGGAGAAGTCCGCCAGGCCGAAGCAGGCGGCCACGATGTAGGACCCCAGCACGCCCAGCAGGATGGGCACGATCTTGATCATCCCCTTGCCCCAGATGTTGCAGGCCAGGATGATGGCCACGGCCACGAGGGCGATCCACCAGTTCTGGCTGCAGTTCTGGATGGCGGAGCCGGACAGCGTGAGGCCGATCGCGATGATGATCGGGCCCGTCACGATGGGCGGGAAATAGCGCATCACCCGCTTGGGGCCGAACGCGGCGAACAGGCCCGCCAGCACAAAATACATCAGGCCGGCGAAGAACACGCCGATGCAGGCGTAAGGCAGCGACTCCGCCAGGGTGAGCCCCTTGTCGACGCCCATCTGCGTCACGGCGGCGTATCCGCCCAGGAAGGCGAACGAGGAGCCGAGGAAGGCGGGGACCTTCAGCTTGGTGAGCAGGTGGAAGAGCAGCGTGCCGATGCCCGCGAACAGCAGGGTCGCGGAGACGGAGAGTCCGGTGATCACCGGAACGAGGACGGTCGCCCCGAACATCGCGAACAGATGCTGGAGGCCGAGGACGGTCATCTTGCCCGCACCGAGCGGACGGGCGTCATAAATTGCCTTTTGTACGTCAGCCATTTGTATGTTGGTTTAAGGTTTTATTCCCATTCGATCGTACCCGTCGGCTTCGGGGTGAGGTCGTACAGCACGCGGTTCACGCCCGGGACCTCCGTGACGATGCGCTGCGTGATGTGGTGCAGGAGCTTGTAGGGGATCTCCTCGATGGTGGCGGTCATGGCGTCGCGGGTGTTGACGGCACGGATGATCACCGGCCAGTCCCAGCTGCGCTTGCCGTCCTTGACGCCCGTGGACTTGTAGTCGGGCACCACGGTGAAATACTGCCACACCTTGCCCTCCAGGCCGTTCTTCGCGAACTCCTCGCGCAGGATGGCGTCGCTCTCGCGCAAGGCCTCCAGGCGGTCGCGCGTGATGGCGCCGGTGCAGCGGACACCCAGGCCGGGGCCGGGGAACGGCTGGCGGAAGACCATGTTGTCCGGCAGGCCGAGCTCTTTGCCGACCACGCGGACCTCGTCCTTGAAGAGGAGCTTGATCGGCTCCACGAGCTCGAACTTCAAGTCCTCGGGCAGGCCGCCCACGTTGTGATGGCTCTTGACGGGGCCGGACTCGACGATGTCGGGATAGATCGTGCCCTGGGCCAGGAAGCTGATGCCCTCGAGCTTGCGCGCCTCCTCCTCGAACACGCGGATGAACTCCGCGCCGATGATCTTGCGCTTCTGCTCGGGATCGGCCACGCCGGCCAGCTTGTCCAGGAAGCGGTCCACGGCGTCCACGTACACCAGGTTGGCATGCAGCTCGTCGCGGAACACGCGCACCACCTGCTCGGGCTCGCCCTTGCGCAGGAGGCCGTGGTTGACGTGCACGGAGACCAGCTGGTCCCCGACGGCCTTGATCAGCAGGGCGGCGACCACCGAGGAGTCGACGCCGCCGGAGAGCGCCAGCAGCACTTTCTTGTCACCGATCTGGGCGCGCAGCGCCTGGATCTGTTCGTCAATGAATTTCTTTGCCAGCGCGGGGGTCGTGATGCGCTCCATCTCCGCCGGGCGTACGTTGCCAGTTGTCATGTGTCGTATATTCAATAAAGCGTTAATGTCTTATTCCCCGCGGGAGTAGTTGGGCGTCTCCTTGGTGATGGTGATGTCGTGCGGGTGGCTCTCCGCCATGCCGCTGGCCGTCACGCGGGTGAAGCGGGCGTTCTTGAGGGCCGCGAGGTCCTTCGCGCCGCAGTAGCCCATGCCGGAGCGCAGGCCGCCCACGAGCTGGTAGACCGTCTCGGAGAGCGTCCCCTTGTAGGGCACGCGGCCGACGATCCCCTCGGGGACGAGCTTCTTGAGCTCCACCTTGTCGTCCTGGAAGTAGCGGTCCTTGGAGCCCGCGGCCATGGCGTCGATCGAGCCCATGCCGCGATACGCCTTGAACTTGCGGCCGCTGTAGATGATGGTCTCGCCCGGGGACTCCTCCGTGCCGGCGAACATCGAGCCGCACATCACGCAATCGCCGCCGGCCGCGAGGGCCTTGACGACATCGCCCGAGTAGCGCAGGCCGCCGTCGGCGATCAGGGTCACGCCCGTGCCCTTGAGGGCCTGGGAGGCGTTGTAGATCGCGCTGAGCTGCGGCACGCCCACGCCCGCGACGATGCGGGTGGTGCAGATGGAGCCGGGGCCGATGCCCACCTTGACGCCGTCAGCACCCGCCTTCACGAGGTCGCGCGCGCCCTCTTCCGTGGCCACGTTGCCCACCACCACGTCCAGCCCGGGGAAGGCGGCCTTGACCTTCTTGCAGAGGTCGATCACGCCCTTGCTGTGGCCGTGGGCGCTGTCCAGCACCACGGCGTCCACGCTCTCGGCGCAGAGCGCGGCCACGCGGTCCAGCGCGTCCGGCGTGATGCCGATGCCGGCCGCCACGCGCAGGCGCCCCTTGGCGTCCTTGCAGGCGTCCGGATGCAGGCGCTCCTTGATGAGGTCCTTGTAGGTGATCAGGCCCACGATGTGGCCCTTGGCGTCCACCACGGGGAGCTTCTCCACCTTATACTGCTGCAGGATGGACTTGACGTATTCGCGGTCCGTGCGGGTGTCCGGGATGGTCACGAGACCCTCCGAGGTCATCACGTCGCGCACCAGCACGTCCAGGTCCTCCTGGAAGCGGACGTCGCGGTTGGTCACGATGCCCACGCAGTGTCGCTCGCCGTCCGTGACGGGGATGCCGCCGATGTGGAACTCGCTCATCAGCCGGAGGGCGTCCCCCACCGTCTGGTCCTGGTTGATCGTGACGGGGTCGCTGATCATCCCGTTCTCCGAGCGCTTCACCTTGCGGACCTCGGCGGCCTGGGCGGCGATGCCCATATTCTTATGAATCACGCCGATGCCTCCTTCCCTTGCCAGGGCGATGGCCATCGGCGCTTCGGTGACTGTGTCCATGGCGGCGGACACGATCGGGATGTTCAGGGTGATGTTGCGGGAGAACCGGGTGTGCAGGTCAACTTCCCGCGGCAGGACTTCGGAGTACGCCGGGATCAGGAGTACATCGTCAAAAGTCAAGCCTTCCAGTGCGATTCTTTCATCGATAAAGGACATAGTCGGAGGGGCTTTTATTTGACTGACAAAGTTAAAGAAAAATGCCCTCCGCCACAAAAAAAGTTATCAACAAGTTTTCCGCCGGCCTCCCGGCCTTGTCAATACGGGGAACCCAAAGCCTTGCGGCTTCAAAAAAAACACAAACGCATAAAAACATATATTTCTTTTTGGGACCCCCAAAATAAATACGTTTTTGTCAGCCCTGTATCGTCTTTCTTCCCATATTTACCCTACGGTCCAACCCAACCGGACCAGAATTGGACGACACGCAAAATTAGCTTGTATGTTAAACTTTTATTCTTATCTTTGTATGGGATCTTTGAAAAAGAAAACTACCGTTGAGGCATTGAGCCAATCAGAAAAGGCAACGCTCTACTCAATCAGTTTTGAAGCGGACGGGACCACCGAATTTGAAAAATTCGTAGCTGAATTCGAGATGAACGCAAGCTTTAATCGTGATTATCAGCGTATTATTGCTGCATTACAAGCGATATTACGATTCGGCGCCCTGGAGCGGTTCTTCCGTCCGGAAGGGGCAATGAACGACAGTGTTCACGCCCTTCCGATTGAGAGCGGGAAATTGAGGCTATACTGTCTTAGAATTTCCGAACAGATTGTCATCCTGGGGAACGGCGGAGCTAAGCGGACACGCACTTATGAGGAGGATCCGAAATTATTCGGATACGTGATTGACCTGCAAAGATTTGAGGAAATACTCAAAGAAAAGGTGCACAGCGGACACGTCAGCATTCAGGAGCGGGAATTGACAGGGATTGAAGGCTTGACGTTTGAGATATAAGAAAAGCAAGATGAGATGAACAAGAAGCAAGAGTGGTTCCAAGAGAAAGTGTCGGCAGTAGCACCGGAGGTAATATCTGAAGTGCAACTGTCTGCCGCCATCATCGCCCGGCTCGATGCCATCCTCAAGAAAAAGAACATGACCCAACGTGACCTTGCACGCAAGTTGAACCGGTCAGACGCCGTGGTATCCCGCTGGACGACGGGCTTTCCAAACCTCACGCTCAAGTCCATTGCAGAAATCTCCACCGCCCTCGGCGAACCGTTGATCCAAGTGACGGAATAACCGAAGGCCCCCGCCCCAACCGGCCACCGGCGCCACTCCAGGCCGCATCACCCCGCCACCCAATTTGCAAAACCGGCCAAAACCGCCCCATTTCCCCAAGAACGAGCAGAAAAAGAGATAAAAACGTATAAAACGCATTAAAACAACAAAACTTGCAATACGTTTTTATCAGGTCCTTTGTTTATCCGGGGACTTTCGCTTCCTTTACAAAAACGAAGAACTATGAGTGACGATTTGATTCTGGTGCAAAACCTCATCCACGAGATTCGAGGAATAAAAGTGATGCTGGACTTTGACCTGGCGAGGCTGTATCATATTGAAACCAAAGCGTTAAAACAGGCTGTTCGAAGAAATATGGAGAGATTTCCTGAAGATTTTATGTTCACACTCTCTCAAGACGAGTTTAATTCCCTGAAAATCAATATAAGGTCACAATTTGTGACCTTAGAAGAAGGGCGAGGCAAATACCCCAAATACGCCCCATTTGCCTTCACCGAACAAGGTGTCGCCATGCTCTCTTCGGTCCTTAAAAGCGACGTCGCCATCGCCGCCAACATCGCCATCATGCAGGCTTTCGTGCAGGTGCGGGAATATTTGATGGCGGCCTCGAGCGTTTCGGCAGAGCTGAAGGAACTCCGGGCAAAAGTAGACCTGCTCGCCATGCAGCAGGAAGAGGACCTCGGCGCGCTGAACGACCTGTCCGAAGACGTCCGGCGGGACATCGACAACCTATACTTCGCCATCGCGGAACTGTCCTCCAAAGTCGAAGAACGGAAGCAGGCCCCCCCGCAAGCCGATCGGCTTCTGAACAGGGATCCGGCAGAGACCATCGTCCGGATGACCGGCTTCACCGAAGAGCAGGACCGCGCTGCAGGACGGTGACCGGCTTCCTCCAGACGGAAAGACCCCACTCCAGACACACTGGATGGAACACTACCGAATCTCCCGCCCCAGACAGGATCCCGGCCTTTTTCAAAATCACCGCGCGGGCCAACCGGCCCCCGGCGCCATTGGACGCCATACTTCCCCGCGTCCCGGCGGCTCCGGGCCGTCATCGCGCGGGCCAAACGGCCACCGGCGCCACTCCAGGGCGCATCGCCCCGCCACCCAATTTGCAAAACCGGCCAAAACCGCCCCATTTCCCCAAACACCCGCAGGAAATGAGATAAAAACGTATAAATCTTTGAGCTATTGTTTGAAACGGCGAATATTTCTAATTCAGCATGACCACCGAACGGGACATACGCAACCAGATCCGATATGCCGAGAAGAAGGGTATTGAGAAGGGCCGGATAGAAGTCGCCCGGGAGATGCTGAAGATGGGTCTGGAGACACAGACCATCATACAGGCCACCGGCCTCACCGAAGAGCAGGTCCGGGCGCTGTAGAACTGCTGCATATCCTCGGACACGCGCCGGGATTCGTCGTTCAAGTCAAACTCCCCGCGGTGGCCATAATAATCGTCACTGATGGGCTTAAACAACGGACTGTCCATCAACGATTTGGCCATCATGGCACCGGCAGCGGCACCCGTGACGGCATCCAATTCGTCACCCGGATCCGGATCGTACGTCCCCGCCGACCCATAAGACGGGAACTCTTCCGGATGGGCAATGACCGCGACCACGCTAACAAGCACAAACGCCCCGACATGCAGCACGACCGACAGGAACAGATTCCCCAGATAGAACCAGTCCCGCATGTGATTCAGGTAGAAGGGTTTCATCATGCCGAACGGCAGCAGGAACACCGACGGCACCACCAGAATACCCATCACCCACAGCAGCACCTTGACATACTTCCAGCGATTCATGACCGCGACGAGCAGGCACCAGCTCTGCGCCACGCCGGCGAACAACCACCAGGTGCTCTTGCAGAGCAATCGCAAAGCCACGGAAGGATAAAACCAAACGAACACGAACGGCAGCAGCACCATCGGCCACAGCCACATCAGCCCAAGGATAACATAAAACCAGGGCCCGGGAGGTTTCGGGAGAGACGATCGTGTGTTATTACTCATACTCTTGGCGATTTTCTTTCGAGCGCAAGATACGATGCCGTTTTGACAGTTTATGTCATGCCCTTTTCTTTCGCTGCAAAAAAATGCGTTTTACATAAAATAATGTTTATCAATCAGTTGTGTAATTAACCTGCCTCAAAATCAGCAGGTTAATTTTGTAAGGTGATGATTAATAGAGAGTTGTGCAAAACATTGCGCCGACACAGGTTTTATGAATGGGGGCGAAACCAATATCCGCCATTTTCGGCGCTAAGCGCCAGCCTCCCCATCGACCTCGGCGACTGCCCCAAGACGTCAATGCTATCCCGTTTTTGATAAAGGGTTGTCGGTCAGTGATTTACAGGATTAACCCGCTTGCTTTTGAGCAGGTTTATTTTGTAAGGGAATGATTGATTGAGGGTTGCGCAAAACATGGCACCGCCCCCTCGGTCATTTGTTCAACACCTGGCGGGCGGCTTCGTCCACCTTGCGCTTGCGGTACATCTGCCAGGCTTGGAGCGTTAGCGACGCAGGGGTGCCCGAGGGGGTACGCCCCCTCGGTCATTTGTTCAACACCTGGCGGGCAGATTCGTCCGTCTTGCGCTTGCGGTACATCTGCCAGGCTTGGAGCGTTAGCGACGCAGGGGTGCCCGAGGGGGTACGCCCCCTCGGTCATTTGTTCAACACCTGGCGGGCGGCTTCGTCCGTCTTGCGCTTGCGGTACATTTGCCAGGTGTTGAACACATTGTGCCAGATGGTGTAGAAACCGCCGGCGACGGAGATGACGGGGGTGAGGAAGGTGTAGCCCATCCAGATGCCGAAGACGGTGTTCTTCTGGCCGAGGGCCTGGCCGGCGGAGATGGGGCAGCCGTAGCGGCGGCCGATGCGGCGGCCCAGCCAGAACTGGAAGATGCAGGAGAGCAGCGAGGCTGCCAGGATCTCCCAGATCACGCCGCTGGCGCCGCTGTGGACGATGGCGCGGGTGCTCATCAGGATGGCGAGCGTCAGCGAGACGGCCCAGATATAGAAGGCAAGGTCCGGGAAGCGGAGCAGCCACGCGTGGAACTTCGGCAGCAGATAGCGCACCAGCCAGGCCGCGAGGGCGGGCAGGATCAGCAGCGGGAAGACTTTCGCCAGGATCTTGGCGAAAGACTCGCCGAAGTTCAGCCCGTCCATCGGATGGATCAGCGGGACCATCAGCGGCACCAGCACCGCCACCAGCAGATTGATCAGGACCGTGTACGTGACCACGCCGGCCATGTTGCCGCCCAGTTTGCCCGTGACCACGGCACAGGCCGTGGCCGTGGGGCAGATCAGGCAGAGCATCGCCGCCTCCACCCCGTGGCGCAGCGGCAGCCCCGGGCAGAAGACCAGCAGCAGCGCCAGGCCGACGAAGATCCCGCCCTGCACGAGCAGCAGCCAGAGCATCCACTTGTGCGGCCGCATCTGCTGCGGCTCGATCCGGCAGAAACTCAGGAAAAGCATGATGAAGAGCAGCACCGGCTGCACCCGCTTCGCGATCTGCTCCAGCACGGGCCCGGCGGGATGCAGCGCGGGGATGGCATGATAAATCAGATAAAGGGAGGCGCCCACAATCATGCCGATGATGAGCGCCCAGTCCCTGAGAAACTTGACCAGCGTGTAGCGGTACTCCCCCATTCCCTATTTCGGTTCCACCCGGGCCAGGAAACTCTCGACCGTGTTCTCCATCAGCATCGCGATGGTCATCGGTCCCACTCCGCCCGGCACGGGGGTGATGGCGGAGGCGCGCAGGCGCGCTCCCACGAAGTCCACGTCGCCGCAGAGCTTGCCGTCGGCGCCGCGGTTGACCCCGACGTCGATCACGACGGCCCCGGGCTTCACCATGTCGCCCGTGACCACGTTCGGCTTGCCCACGGCCACGACCAGCACGTCGGCCTGGAGCGTGACGCTCTTCAGGTCTTTCGTGCGGGAATGCGCCATCACGACGGTGGCGTTGCGGTCCAGCAGGAGCTTGGCCACCGGCTTGCCGACGATGTTGCTGCGGCCCACGACCACGGCCGTCTTGCCGGCCAGGTCGATCCCGCTCTCGTCAATCAGCCGCAGGATGCCCTTCGGGGTGCACGGGACCATGCACGGGCGGCCGAGCCAGAGGTTGGCCACGTTGAGCGGATGGAAGCCGTCCACGTCCTTCTCCCGGGCGATGGCGTCGATCACGCGCTGCTCGTCGATCTGCGCAGGGAGCGGCAGCTGCACGAGCACGCCGTCCACCTCTGGGTCACGGTTGAGCGTGTCGATCATCGACAGCAGGGCCTCCTCGGTGGCGTCCTCCGCCATCGTGATCAGGCGGGAGTTCATCCCGACATAGATGGCGGACTTGACCTTGTTGCGCACGTACACCTGGCTGGCGGGATTGCTGCCGACGATGATCACGGCGAGCGACGGCTTGCGGCCGTACTTGATCTCCAGCTTGCCCACGCGCTCGCGCAGGTCTTCCTTGATGGCATTGGACAGGGCCTTGCCGTCCAGCAGGCGGCCGTCCAGGGCCCAGTGCGCGATGTCGCGGCGGTGGAAGAGGGCCTCGCAGGAGATCTTCTCCAGCTCGGCATACACCTTCTTGTGCGCAGCGCGGACGTCCCGGGCCTCGGCCACGACCATCATCACGCGGCCGCCGGCGGTCAGCAGCCTGTCCCCTTCGCGCTTCGTACCCATGTGGTACACCTTGGCGCCGACCTGGTCCGCGCCGAGGATCTCCGCGCCCTTGTCGTACTTGCCCGGATAGCCCCTGGAGGCCAGCACGACGCCGAGCGTCACGGCCTTGCGCCAGCAGGGCTCCGCCGCGGGCCTGCCCTCCGCGACCGCGGAGAAAATGTCATAGATGTCGCTGTCCAGCAGGGGCAGCACCACCTCGGTCTCGGGATCCCCGAAACGGGCGTTGAACTCGATCACCTTGATCCCGTCCGGGGTCTTCATCAGGCCGCCGTAGAGCACGCCCGACAGGGGGCAGCCTTCGGCCGCCATCGCCTTGGCCGCGGCCTCCAGGATCTGCACCTGCGCAAAGGCGCGGTCCTCCTCCGTGATGAAGGGCAGGCCCGTGTAGGCGCCCATGCCGCCGGTGTTGGGACCCTTGTCGCCGTCGAAGGCGCGCTTGTGGTCCTGCGAGAGCGGCATCGGATAGACCCGCTCCCCGTCCACGAAGGCCATGAAGGAAAACTCCGGCCCGGTGAGGTAGTCCTCGACCACGACGCGGCCCTTGCCGAAGGCCTCGTCCAGCAGCATGCTGCGCAGCGCGGCCTCGGCCTCCGCCGCGTCGGCCGCGATCACCACGCCCTTGCCGGCGGCCAGGCCGTCGTATTTCAGCACGGCCGGGAAGGGCCTGGCGCTGACATATTCCAGCGCCTGCTGGAAATCGTCGAAGCTGCGGTAGCCCGCCGTGGGGATGCCGTATTTGTCCATCAGGACCTTGGCGAACTCCTTGCTGCTCTCGATGCGCGTGGCGGCCTTGGTGTGGCCGAAAATGCGGAGCCCGGCGGCGCGGAAGGCATCCACGATGCCGACCGACAGCGCCGCCTCGGGACCCACGACCGTGAGGTCGATCCCCTCCTTCTGCGCAAACGCGAGCAGGCCCTTCACGTCCGTGTCCTTCAGGGGCACGCATTCCGCCTGCTCCGCGATGCCGGCGTTGCCGGGGGCACAGAAGATCTTCGCGACCTGCGGGGAGCGGCTGAGCGCGTCCACGATGGCGTGTTCGCGGCCGCCGCCGCCGATAACCAGAACCTTTTTCATCCCATTAATGTTTAAAGTGGCGGATCCCGGTGAAGAGCATCGTGATGCCGAGCTCGTCGGCCTTGGCGATCGCATCCTCGTCGCGGATGCTGCCGCCCGGCTGGACGATGGCGCTCACGCCGTACTGCGCGGCCAGCGCCACGGTGTCGTCGAAGGGCAGGAAGCCGTCGGAGGCGAGGATGAGCCCCTCGGTGAAACCGGCCGCCTGCGCCTGCTTGAGCGCGATCTCGGCGGAGCCGACGCGGTTGGTCTGGCCGGCGCCCACCCCGATGGTGTGGCCGTCGCGCACGACCGCGATGGCGTTGGACTTGACGTGCTTGACGATGCGCCAGCCGAAGTCGAGGTCGCCCATCTGGGCGGCCGTGGGCTTGGCCTTCGTCACGCACATCTCCTCCTTCACGGCCTCCACGGCCGTGTCGAGCTGCTGGGCCAGCATGCCGCCGTTGACGCCCACGTACTGCATCGGCGCCTGGGCCTCGGGGGCCATCGGCACCTCCAGCACGCGGAGGTTCTTCTTGGCGGAGAGGATCTCCAGCGCCTCCGGGGTGAAGGACGGGGCGATCACGATCTCCAGGAAGATGGGCTTCATGCCGAGGGCCACCTCGGCGGTGAGCTCGCGGTTCACGCCCACGATGCCGCCGTAGATACTGACCTTGTCAGCCTCATAGGCGGCCTGCCAGGCCTCTTCGATGGTCGCGCCGACCGCGGCGCCACAGGGATTCATGTGCTTGAGGGCCACACAGAAGGGCTTGTCGGAGAAGTCGCGCAGCACGTTCAGGGCTGCGTTGGCATCCTGGATATTGTTGTAGGACAGCTCCTTGCCCTGGATCTGGCGGGCGAAAGCGAGGGAATAGGGCGCCGGCTGCATCGCGGCGTAGAACTTCGCGGCCTGGTGGGGGTTCTCACCGTAGCGGAGTCCCTGCTTGAGGTCGTACTCCAGGAAGAGCTTCTCGTTCAGGCCCGCCTGGGCGCGCATCCAGGAGGCGATGCACATGTCGTACTCCGCCGTGTGGGTGTAGGCCTTGGCCGAGAGCTTCAGGCGCGTGTCGTCGGAGGTCTTGCCGTTGGCGCGGAGCTCCTCCAGGACCTTGCCGTAGTCCGCGGGGTCGCAGACGATGGTCACGTCGCGCCAGTTCTTGGCGGCGCTGCGCACCATCGAAGGGCCGCCGATGTCGATGTTCTCGATGGCGTCCTCCATGCTCACGCCTTCCTTAGCGATGGTCTGGCGGAAAGGATAAAGGTTCACGCACACGAGATCGATGGTCCCGATCCCCTGCTCCTGCAGGACCTGCATGTGGGCGGGCAGGTCGCGGCGAGCGAGGATGCCTCCGTGCACCTTGGGGTGCAGGGTCTTCACGCGGCCGTCGAGGATCTCGGGGAAGCCCGTGACCTCGCTGATGCCGACGGTCTGCACGCCGCTGCTCTCGAGGAGTTTCTGCGTGCCGCCCGTGGCGATGATGGTCCAACCCAGTTCCTTCAGCCCCTGCACGAACGGCACGAGCCCGGTCTTGTCGCTTACGCTGACTAAAGCTCTCATATCTGCTTCAATATTTTATCTATGGTTTCTACGTATAATGCATGCTCGATCTTCTGGCCGATGCGGTGCACTTCCTCCGGGTCGTCGCCGTCGTACTCGAAGGCGCGCTGCGCGATGATCTTCCCCCCGTCCAGGTCGGCGTTGACCCAGTGGATGGTGATGCCGTAGACCTTGACGCCGTAGGCCACGGCGTCCTCCACGGCGTGCGCCCCCTTGAAGGCGGGCAGCAGCGAGGGGTGGATGTTGATGATGCGGCCGCCGTATGCGTCCAGCAGCACGTCGGAGATGATGCGCATATAGCCCGCCAGGCACACGAGGTCGATCCCGGCGGCGTCCAGCCGACGGATGACCTCCCGCTCGAAGTCTGCCTTGGAGCCGAAGGATTTCGGGGAGGCGACGAAGGCCGGGACGCCGAAGCGCTCGGCCCTGGCCACCACGGCGGCGCCGGGCCTGTCACAGACCATCAGCGCCACCTCGGCGTCCAGCCGCCCGTCGGCGCAGGCCTGGGCGATGGCTTCGAAATTGGTCCCGGAGCCGCTGGCGAAGACCGCAAGGCGCCTGCCCATCCCCTAGAGAAGGTTGAGGTACAGGCCCGGCTTGTCCGTGACCTTGCCGATGATGTAGGCCTTCTCGTCGTGGGAGGCGAGGATGTCGATGGCCTGCTGCGCCTCGGAAGGATCGAGCACGAGGACCATGCCGATGCCCATGTTGAAGATGTTGAACATCTCGCGGTGCGGCACGCCGCCCCATCTCTCCAGCAGGTGGAAGATCGTCGGGATCTCCCAGGTGCCCTCGTTGATCTCGAGGCCCTGGCCCTCCTGCAGGAAGCGGGGGATGTTCTCGTCGAAGCCGCCGCCGGTGATGTGGGCCATGCCGTGCACGTCGCAGTGCGCCACGACGTCGAGGACCTGGCGGACATAGATCTTGGTCGGGGTCAGCAGGACCTCGCCGAGCTTGCGGCCGCCCAGTTCGGGCACGCGGTCGGAATAGAAGTGCCGGCCGTCGGAGATGATCTTGCGCACGAGGCTGAAGCCGTTGGAGTGCACGCCCGAAGAGGCGATGCCCACCAGGACGTCGCCCGCCTTGACCTTGGAGCCGTCGATGAGCTTGCTCTTCTCGACGACGCCCGTGGCCGCGCCGGCCAGGTCGTATTCATCCTGCTGGTACATGCCCGGCATCTCGGCGGTCTCGCCGCCCACGAGCACGCAGTTCGCCTGGCGGCAGCCTTCGGCCACGCCCTTCACGATCTGCTCCACCTTCTCGGGGACGTTGTGGCCCAGGGCCACGTAGTCCACGAAGACGATGGGCTCCGCGCCGTGCGCCAGCACGTCGTTGACGCACATCGCGACAACGTCGATGCCAACGGTGTCGTGCTTGTCCATCGTGAACGCAATCTTCAGTTTGGTGCCGACGCCGTCCGTGCTGCTCACAAGGACCGGTTCCTTGTAGCCCAGGGAGGACAGGTCGAACATACCGCCAAAAGCACCGATGTTGCCCATCGCGCCCTGGCGGGCCGTGGAGGCGACATGTTGCTTGATGCGGCGGACTACCTCGTAGCCCGCTTCCAGGTTTACACCTGCTTTTTCGTAAGAATTAGCCATGACTTTATTATGTGATTAATCGTTTTCTACCAAATCGTCATACAGGAGCGTCGGATACTCGCCCGTGAAGCAGGCCTGGCAGGGATCCGCGCAGCCGAAACAGGAGTCGCGCGTGGATTCCGGGCTCAGGTAGCCCAGGGAGTCGGCCCCGATGGCCTGCCGCGCCTCCTCCAGGGTGCGGTGCGAGCAGAGGAGCTCTTCCGGCGTGGAGGTGTCCACGCCGTAGTGGCAGGTGAAGCGCATCATCGGGCTGGCGATGCGCACGTGCACCTCCGTGGCGCCCGCCTCGCGCAGCAGCCCCACGATCTTGAGCGAGGTGGTGCCGCGGACGATGGAGTCGTCCACCAGCACGATGCGCTTGCCCTTGACGATGCTGCGCACCGGCGACAGCTTCATCTTGACGCCCAGTTCGCGGACCGACTGCACCGGCTCGATGAAGGTGCGGCCCACGTATTTGTGCTTCACCAGGCCCATCTCGTAAGGGATGCCGCTCTCCTCGGCATAGCCCATCGCCGCGCTGAGGCTGCTTTCGGGCACGCCCACGACCATGTCGGCCTCCACCGGGCATTCCCGGTACAGGCGCCGGCCCGCCTCCTTGCGGTAGGCGTGGACGTTGCAGCCGTCGATGTCGCTGTCCGGGCGCGCGAAGTAGATGTACTCCATCGCGCACATCCGGTGGCGGTTGAAGTGGGAATAGAGCGTGCTCCGCATGCCATGGTGGTCCAGGGTCACGATCTCGCCCGGCTCCACGTCGCGGATGAACTCCGCACCCATGATCTCGAAGGCGCAGGACTCGCTGCTGACCACGTAGCCGCCGCCGGCCATCCGGCCGATACAGAGGGGCTTGATGCCGTATTTGTCGCGGCAGGCGTAGATGCGGCTCTTCGTCATGATCACGAAGGTGAAGCCGCCCTCGATCATGTTCAGCGCCTGGACGATGGTCGTGATGCGGTCCTCCTTGTTGCCCTTCTTGATCAGGTGCGCCAGCAGTTCGCTGTCGGTGTTGGTCTGGAAGATGGAGCCGTGCCGCTCCAGGTACTCGCACACCTGGCGGGCGTTGACGAGGTTGCCCTCCCCCGCGATGGCAAAGTCGCCGGAATGGTGGTGGAAGAAGAGCGGCTCCACGTTGGTCAGGCCGCCCTTGGAGGCGTTCGCGTACTTGACGCTGCCGATGCCCATCTCGCCGGGCAGGTGGTCCAGCTCGCCGTTGGTAAAGATCTCGCTCAGCAGGCCCTGCCCGCGGTAGCTGTGGGGATCTCCCTTCTGGTCGAAGGTGATGATGCCGCCGCCTTCCTGCCCGCGGTGCTGGAGGTTGTGCAGCCCGTAATAGATGAAGGTCGAGGCGCTCGGTACGCCGTATACTGCCAGTACGCCCATATCTTATTCTGCTTCAGTTACTTGTTTTAAACGGGTGAGGACGATGTTGTAGCTCTCCACCACGCGGCTCAGGTCCAGCCGGAAGCGGTCCTTGTCCAGGCGCTCCCCCGTGGCTTCGTCCCACAGGCGGCAGGTGTCCGGGCTGATCTCGTCGGAGATGATGATGGCCCCGGTGTCGGAGGCGCGGCCGAACTCGATCTTCATGTCCACGAGCTCGATGCCGGCCTTGTGGAAGAGCGGCTTGAGCAGCTCGTTCACCCGGCGGGCGCTGTTGTACATCCCGTCCAGCTCCTGGTAAGTCGCCAGGCCGAGGGCCACGGCGTGGTCGCGGTTGATGAACGGATCCTCGAGCTCGTCGTTGTTGAAGCGCAGGTCCACGATGGTGTTGGCGTGGCGGTAGCCCTCCTCCACGCCCAGGCGGTAGGCCAGCGAACCGGCGATGCGGTTGTGCACCACCACCTGCAGGGGGATGATCTCGATCTTGCGGCAGAGCTGCTCCTGCGCCCCGAGCCGCTCGATGAAGTGGGTCTCCACGCCGTTGCGGTTGAGGTAGTCCAGCAGGATCGCCGAGATCTGGTTGTCCAGGGCGCCCTTGCCGATGAAGCGGGCGCGCTTGACGTTGTTGTAGGCCACCGTCACGTCCTTGTAGCGGAAGATCACCTGGTCGGGGTGGTCCGTGGCGAATACCTGCTTCTCGTTTCCTTCAAAGATCAGTTCTCCTTTCTTCATGGGGCTATTTCTTGAAATAATGGACTGCGTTGTCGAAGAGCGGCTGGTAGAGCTCTTCCTCGATGTTCTTGAATACGTGGGGCTCCCAGCGCTCCGTGTGGCCCATCTTGCCGAGGATCTGGCCGGTCGGGCTGACGATGCCCTCGATGGCGAAGCAGGAGCCGTTCGGGTTGTACGGCGCCTCCATCGTGACCTCCTCGGAGAAGGGATCCACGTACTGGAAGGCCACCTGCCCGCGGGCGAAGAGCTCGCGTGCGAGCGCCTCGGACACCACGAACCGGCCTTCGCCGTGGCTCACGGCGATGGTGTGCAGGTCGCCCACGGCCATCCCCGCAAGCCAGGGCGAGCGGGTGGTCGCCACACGCGTGGTCGCCATCTGGGAGATGTGGCGGTTGATGTCGTTGCGGAACAGCGTCGGCGACTCCTTCGTCACCATGCCCAGGTGCCCGTACGGCAGCAAGCCGCTCTTGACGAGCGCCTGGAAGCCGTTGCAGATGCCCAGGATGAGGCCGCCGCGCTCCAGCAGTCCCTCGATGGCGGCGGCCACGCGGGCGTTGTTGAGCACGTTGGCGATGAACTTGCCGCTGCCGTCCGGCTCATCGCCGGCGGAGAAGCCGCCCGCGAGCATCAGGACCTGGCAGCCGTCGATCTCCGCCGCCATCTCGTCGATGGAGCGGAGGACGTCCGCGCCCGTGAGGTTGCGGAACACGCCGAAGCGCACGTCCGCGCCCGCCTTGCGGAAGGCCTTGGCCGTGTCGTAGTCGCAGTTGGTGCCCGGGAAGACCGGGATATAGACGAGGGGCCTGTCGACCTTGGGGCCGCTCCAGTGCGGGACCTCGTACTTCCCTTCCGCCTTGACGTTCAACAGCTTGGTATAGGAAGCGGGGACGGCTGCGGGATAGACTTTGGCATACTTGCCGGTGTTCGCCTGGTGCAGGCGGTCCACGCCGATGCGCTCGCCGTTGATCCTGAGGACCTCGCTGTCCGTGACCTTGCCGAGCGGCAGGGCGCGGGGGAAGTCCAGCTCGCCCTCCGCCTCCACGAGGATGGAGCCGTAGCCGAGGTCGAAGAGCTCGCGCTCGTCGATCTCCACCTCCACGCCGAACAGGTTGCCAAAGGACATCTTGGCGAGGCCTTCCGCCACGCCGCCGCGCCCCAGGGCCCATGCGGAGACGATCTTGCCCGCGGCGATCTGCGCGTGGACATAGTCCCAGTTGGCTTTCAGCTGCTCCGTGTCCGGCATGCGGTTGGGCAGCGGGGTATGCCTGATCAGGTACAGCCTGTTCTCCTCCCACTTGAATTCCGGGGAGATCACGCGGCCGGCGTCCACCGTCGTGATGCCGAAGGCGATCAGGGTGGGCGGCACGCTGATGTGCTCGAAGGTGCCGCTCATCGAGTCCTTGCCGCCGATGGACGGCAGGCCCAGCGCGAGCTGCATCTTCAAGGCGCCGAGCAGCGCGGAGAGCGGTTTGCCCCAGCTGTGCGGGTCCTCGGTCATGCGCTCGAAATACTCCTGGTAGGAGAAGCGCATCCGCGACCAGTCGCCGCCCGCCGCCACCACCTTGGCACAGGCGTCCACGACGGCGTAGGCGGCCCCGTGGTAGGGGCTCCAGCTGGTCAGGAAAGGATCATAGCCGAAGGCCATCATGCTGGCGGTGTCGGTGTAGCCGTCCGCCGGCAGCTTCTGCACGGAGACCTGCGTCTCGGTGGCCTGCAGGGCGCCGCCGTAGGGCATCAGCACCGTGGAGCGGCCGATCGTGGCGTCGAACATCTCCACGAGGCCCTTCTGCGAGGCGACATTGGGGTCGGACAGGGTCGCGACCATCTTTTCCTTCAGGGTCTGCCCCTCCGGCTCGCGGAGGAACGGGTCGATGTCCTCGACCGCGCCCACGGCCGCTTTCGCGTAATGCTTCGCGCCGGCGCTGTCGATGAATTCGCGGGAGAGGTCGGCGACCGTCTGCCCGTGGTAGCTCATGCGCATCCGGCCGCGGTCCGTCACGTCGGCCACGTGCGTGACCTCGACGTTCTCGCTGGCGCAGAAGGCTTCGAAGGCCTCCCGGTCCTTGGCTTCCACGACCACGGCCATGCGCTCCTGGGACTCGCTGATGGCGAGCTCGGTGGCGTTCAGGCCGCTGTATTTGGTCGGCACGCGGTCCAGATAGATGTCCAGGCCGGCGGCAAGCTCGCCGATGGCGACGCTCACGCCGCCCGCGCCGAAGTCGTTCGATTTCTTGATGAGGCGCGTCACTTCCGGGCGGCGGAAGAGCCGCTGGAGCTTGCGCTCCTCGGGGGCGTTGCCCTTCTGGACCTCGCTGCCGCAGGTCTCGATCGAGGCCTCCGTGTGCTCCTTGGAGGAGCCGGTCGCGCCGCCGATGCCGTCGCGGCCCGTGCGGCCGCCCAGCAGCAGGATCACGTCGCCCGGCGCGGGGCTCTCGCGGCGGACGTTCTCCGCCTTGACCGCCCCCACCACGGCGCCCACCTCGAGGCGCTTGGCCGTGTAGCCGGGGTGATAGATTTCACGCACGTGCGTGGTCGCCAGGCCGATCTGGTTGCCGTAGCTGGAGTAGCCGGCGGCGGCCTTGCGGCTGATCATGCGCTGCGGGAGCTTGCCCGGGAGGGTGTCAGCCACTGCGGCGTTGATGTCGCCGGCGCCCGTCACGCGCATCGCCTGGTAGACGTAGGCGCGCCCGGACAGCGGGTCGCGGATGGCGCCGCCGAGACAGGTCGCCGCGCCGCCGAAGGGCTCGATCTCCGTCGGGTGGTTGTGGGTCTCGTTCTTGAACATCAGCAGCCACTTCTCAGGCTTGCCGTCCACGTCCACGTCCACATAGATGCTGCAGGCGTTGTTCTCCTCGCTCTGCTCCATGTCGTCCAGCAGGCCGCGGCTGCGCAGCACGCGCGCCCCGATCGTGGCGAGCTCCATCAGGCAGATGCTCTTCCGTTCGCGCCCGATTTCCTTGCGGGCAGCCAGGAATCCGCGGTACGCCTCCTCGATCTCCTCCTTGACGAAGGAATCCTCCACGCGGACCTCGGTCAGCTCGGTCGTGAAGGTCGTGTGGCGGCAGTGGTCGCTCCAGTAGGTGTCCAGGATGCGCAGCTCCGTCTCGGAGGGGTCACGCCCTTCCGCCGTGAAATAACGCACCACCTCGGCGAGGTCGTCGGTGTTCATCGCCAGACCCCAGCGCTTGCAGAACGCGGCATACTCCGCCGGCTGCATCTTCGTGAAGCCGGACAGGTCCGCCAGCGGCTTCACCTCCGCCTTGCCTTCCGGCTGCAGGCGTCCCAGGTCCTTGGGACGGGACTCCACGGCGTTGATGTAGTAGTGGCGGATCGCGGCGAGGGCCTCGTCGGAGAGGTCGTCGTCAAAGATGAGCAGGCGCGACGAGCGGATCTGCACGTCGGCGCCCGGGTCGATCAGGTGGACGCAGTCCAGGGCCGAACTGGCCCGCTGGTCGAACTGTCCGGGGATGTATTCGACGGCCAGGTATTTCTTGCCTTCGAGGGGGCATTCGTCCGTCACGCTGTCGGTCACCACCTCGCCGAAGACGGTGTAGCGGCACTTCTCCAGCAGCTCGGGCGAGAAGCCGAAGAGGTCATAGACGTTCAGGAGCCGGAGGGTACGCAGCTCCAGAGAAAGGTTTTCGTTGAACTCGCTTCTGAGGCTCTGCGCCTCCACCTGGAACTCCGAATACTTTTCTACGAAAATGCGATGTGCATTCATATGCTACAGTTCGGTTTGAAGGACCTTGTCTGACTGCTGCTTGCGGAACTCCTCCAGCCTGGCGGCGAGCTCGGGGCTCTGCAGGGCAAGGATGGAGATGGCGTAGAGGGCGGCGTTCTTCGCCCCGTCGATCGCCATCGTCGCGACGGGGATGCCGGAGGGCATCTGGACGATAGACAGCAGGGAATCCAGCCCGTTCAGCGCCTTGCTCCTGATCGGCACGCCGATCACCGGGAGCGAGGTCAGGGCCGCGGCCACCCCGGGGAGGTGGGCGGCGCCGCCGGCACCGGCGATGACCACGTCCACGCCGCGGTGGCGGGCGCCGGACATGTACTCACAGAAGAAAGGAAGGGTGCGGTGGGCGCTGACGACCTTTTTTTCGTAGGGGACCCCGAACTGATCGAGGGTCTCGCAAGCGGCTGACATGACGTCCCAGTCGCTCTTGGATCCCATGATGATGCTGACTTTCATAATGCAACTAACCAAAGCGCAAATTTACAACAATCCGCCGCGCCTTGCAAGACAAGTTATCGACAATTTTACGCTTCACAATGTTGATAACTTTCACGCATACGCGTACGTTTTTCTGTAGGCACGAAGAGTTTTCTCCGTATATTTGTCATTTGGAAAAACACCAACCGATATGACACTCGCATTAGAATTGACAATCCGCATGGTGGGCGCTGCCATCCTGGGCTCCGCCATCGGCTATGAGCGGGAGCTGCGCGGCAAGGGTGCCGGCATCCGCACCCACCTCCTGGTGGGCATGGGCGCCGCCCTGTTCATGATCATTTCACAATACGGCTTCGCCGATGCCGACAGGTTCGACGCCGCCCGTATCGCCGCAGGCGTCGTGGGCGGCCTGGGTTTCATGGGCAGCGGCATCATCATGAAGAACAAGCACGTCAGCGGCCTGACCACGGCGGCCGGCCTCTGGGTCACCGGCGCCATGGGCCTGAGCATGGGCAGCGGCCTGTATGAGATGGCCGTGCTCTGCACCGTCATGATCCTGGTCTGCATGGAGTTGCTGCACTTCTTCACCATCCGGCTCGGCGAGCGCCAGGTGAGCATCACCCTGTCCGGCAAGGACGATAAAGCCCTCATGGGCGCCCTCGCGTCCCTGGGCAAGCAGGTGAACTGGTTCTCCCTCAACCGCCAGGGCGACATCTGCAAAGCGGAAGTCAACATGCTGGTCAAGAAGAAAGAGAGCGCGCTTGCCCTGCTGGAGCGTCTCTCCGTCTTTCCGGACATCCGGGTAGAAACGCTCGACTGATATGAAACTCCGCCTTTCACTTTTCCTGCTCATTCTCCTCGCGGTCGCCTGCGGCAATTCCCGCAAGCTGCGGGGACCTTTCGAGGTGTGGGAGCGCACCGTGATCACGATGAACCCCGACGTCATGTACGTGTTTGTCACCGACGACCGCCGGGACAGCGTCGAGCTGCGCATGCCTTGCAAGGACCTCGCCGACGAAGACCTCCGGAGCGACCTCTTCGGGATGCTCGCGAAGAAGATGCTCAACACCGTCACCGCCCCGCAGTTCGACGGCGTCGGCATCGCGGCGCCCCAGGTGGGCATCCACCGCCGTCTCGTCGCCGTCCAGCGCCTCGACAAGGAGGGCGAGCCCTTCGAGATCTATCCCAACATCCGCATCAAGGAGTATCTGGGCGAGACGGTCCTGGGCCGCGAAGGCTGCCTGTCCCTGCCCGGCCTGCGGGGCATCGTCCCGCGCCGGGAGGGCGTCGTCATCACCTGGACCGACCCGGAGACCCTCGAGCCGCGGCAGGAGGAGGTCCACGGCTTCACCGCCGTCATCTTCCAGCACGAGGTCGACCACCTGGACGGCATCCTCTACATCGACCGTGCCGACAGCGTCTGGACCGACCGGGAGTGGCTCGACGAACGCCTCCCCTACGACCAGGTCGGCGACTATGACAGGCCCGAGTGGCTCAAAGGCGGCGAATACTGATCCTTTCCGCCATGAAGAAACCCCTTCCGCTCCTCCGCTTCCCGGCCGTCGCGACCCTCGCCGCGGGCGCTCTGCTGTGCGCCGGCTGCTTCGGGACCGACCTGCCGCCCGCATCCGGGTCGGAAGGGACCGACCGGGATCCCGCCCGGACGGAAGAGCTCTCCGCGTTCACCACGGCTTTCGTCACCGCCTCCGACCGGCATGAGAACGGCAAGGGGAACAACCTCACGTCCCTGCTGGAGCTCGCCCTGGCCGGCAGCCCGGTCACGCCCACGCTCGTCCTGCTGGACGGCGACTATGTCGGCGGCGGGGGCGGCGGCAATCCGGAATTCTCCGTCTTCGACCTCTACGACGAGGTGGACGCCGCCATCCCCGGCACCCCGGAAGTGCTGGCCACGTACGGCTCGCACGACATCAACTGTACCGAAGGCTACGACGCCTTCTTCACCGGTCCCGTCCGCCTGGACGGCTTCTACGCCTACGGCATCAGCTTCGCCCAGATGACCTATGCCACGGACGCGGAGATGGCCGAGGCCCTGGCCAAGGCCAAGAAGCAGGACGCCCCGCCGCCCAAGCCGCCCGAGGGCGGTGGCGGCGGTGGCGGGCAGCCCCCGAAGGACCGGGGCTACGACGGCCTGGACCAGGACGACCCCAACGGCATTTCCGCGGAGAGCGGCTCCGCCTCCTTCCTGAACTGGGTGTCCACCCTGGGCGACAGCGACCCCATCGTGGTGGCCTCGCACGTCCCGCTGCACGCCAACCGCGGCGACAACCCCGGGGCGCTCACCTGGTTCGATGCCCTGCAGACGGCCGCCGCTTCGCACGACGTCATCTTCCTGTGGGCGCACAACCACACGATGGAGGAGCACCTCCACGAAGGGGAGGAATCCGTCGACCGCGACTACTACCTGCTCGCCCCGGGCGACAGCCTCACCCTCCAGGGGCCGAAGGATGTCGGCACGGTCCGCGAGAAGATCGGCTTCACCTACCTCAACGCCGGCTATGTCAAACTGGGCTTCGTCACCGTGATCAGCTTCACGGACTACAACCGCTCCGGTACCTATGACCGGATGCGCATCCAGCGCTTCGGCCTGGATCCGGACCAGCCCGAGACGACTTTCGGCGACACCGGCCGGCCGAATCCCTATAACGCCTGGCTCCGCTTCAGCGCGGGCCCCCACCGAGTTTATCCCAAACGAAATGACTGATCTGCTGCTAAAAGGAGGTACGCTGATCGACGGCTCCGGCCGGCGCAGGGGCGACGTGCTCGTGCGCGACGGCCGCATCGCCGCGATCGGACCTTCCATCCATGAGGCCTCCGGCGCCGATGCCGTCGACTGCCGGGGCAAGTTCGTCTCCGCGGGCTTCGTCGACCTGCACGTGCATTTCCGCGAGCCCGGCCAGGGCTACAAGGAGACCATCCGCACCGGCTCGCTCGCGGCTGCGCACGGCGGCTACACGACCGTCTGCGCCATGCCCAACCTCAACCCCGTGCCCGACAGTCCCCAGACGCTGGCCCTCGAGCAGGAGATCATCGACCGCGACGCCTGCATCGAGGTCCTCCCCTACGCCGCCATCACCCGCGGACGCCAGGGCCTGGAGACCGTCGATTTCGCGGCGCTGAAAGGCCGCTGCGTCGCCTTCTCCGACGACGGCAGCGGGGTGCAGCGGGAGGAGATGATGCTGCAGGCGATGACGCAGGCCGCCCGGGAAGACGTCATCCTCGCCGCGCACTGCGAGGACAACACCCTGCTGCGCGGCGGCTACATCCACGACGGGCGCTACGCCGCCGCCCACGGCCACAAGGGCATCTGCTCGGAGAGCGAATGGGGGCAGATCAGGCGGGATCTCGCGCTCGCGGAGCGGACCGGCTGCCGCTACCATGTCTGCCACATCTCCTGCGCGGAGAGCGTGGAGCTGATCCGGGCCGCGAAAGCGCGCGGCGTGCGCGTGACCTGCGAGACCGGCCCGCACTACCTCAGCCTCTGCGAGGATGACCTGCAGGAGGACGGCCGCTTCAAGATGAATCCCCCGCTGCGCCGCGCCGAGGACCGGCAGGCGCTGATCGAGGGGCTGCGCGACGGGACCATCGACGCCGTCGCCACGGACCACGCACCGCACAGCGCCGCCGAGAAGGCGCGGGGCCTGGCGGGCAGCGCGATGGGCGTCGTGGGGCTGGAGACGGCCTTCAGCGTGCTCTACACCGACCTGGTCCTGCCCGGGCTCGTCAGCCTGGAGCGCGTCGTCGAGGCGCTCACGAGCGGTCCCCGCGACGCTTTCCGCCTCCCCGGCGGCCTGCGCCCCGGCGAGGCCGCAGACCTCACGGTGATCGATCCCGACGCCGCCTGGACCGTGGATCCGGCGGATTTCCTCTCGCTCGGCAAGGCCACGCCCTTCGCGGGCAAGGCCGTCCGCAGCCGCATCGTACTGACCCTCAAGGACGGCATGCCCGTCTGGAAAGCATAGCCTATGCAGAAACGCATTTTCACCATCGAAAGCAACGAAGCGGTGGCGCGGGACACCTTCCGGGTGGTGCTGCGCACGGACGGACCCGTCGCGATCCGCAGCGGGCAGTTCGTGGACATCGCCATCCCGGGCTTTTATCTCCGCCGCCCCATCTCCGTCAGCGACACCCTCCCAGACGGGGTGGTCCTCTATTATAAAGTCGTCGGCGAGGGCACCGCGGTCATGGCGCGAATGGTCCCGGGCGATACCCTGGAGCTGCTGTGCGGTGGTGGTTTCGGCGAAGCCGGGGCCACGTCAGTGGCCGCGACGGAGTGTCAGCAAGATGCGAAGCATCGCAGCAACGGAGTCGCCGACCGGAACGAAGTGCAGGTCGCATTCCCCCTCCATAGGGGGATGTCGCGTCAGCGACAGGGGGTTTGGGGGACAGATGGAATCCGTGGCCTCGGCCACGGATTCCATCCGGAGAAGTGCCGCGAAGCGGCGCTGCTCATCGGCGGCGGCCTCGGCGCCGCGCCGCTCTACCTGCTCGCCCGCGAGCTGCTTGCCGCCGGCAGGAAGGTCACCGCCGTGCTCGGCTTCAACCGCGCCGACGAGATCTGCCTCGCCGACGCCTACCGCGCCATCGGCGTCCCCGTGCACATTGCCACGCTCGACGGTTCGGCCGGCGTGAAGGGCTTCGTGACCGACGCCATCGCTGCCGCCCGACCCGCTTTCGACCGCTTCTACACCTGCGGCCCGCTGCCGATGATGAAGGCCGTCTGCACCATGCTGGACGCCCCCGGCGAAGCCAGCATGGAGGAGCGGATGGGCTGCGGCGCCGGCTTCTGCTACGGCTGCACCCTGCAAACCAAGTCCGGTCCCCGGCGCGTCTGCGCCGACGGGCCCGTTTTCGACAAGGAGGAGATCCTATGGTAAAAGACCTTTCCGTTTCGCTCTGCGGCCTGACGCTGAAGAACCCGGTCGTCCCCGCCAGCGGGACCTTCGGTTTCGGCCTGGAACTGGCCGATACCCTCGACCTGAACGTGCTCGGAGGCATCTCCCTGAAGGGCACCACGCGCGAGGCCCGTTTCGGCAACCCCACCCCGCGCATCGCCGAGTGCACCGCCGGGATGATCAATTCCGTGGGCCTGCAGAACCCCGGCATCGAGGCGCTCGTGTCCGACAAGGCACCGGCCCTGCGGCGCATCTACGGCGGCTGCATCATCGCCAACATCAGCGGCTACAGCGTCGGGGAATACGCCTTCAACTGCGAACGGGCGGATGCCTGCGCGGCCATCGACATCCTGGAGGTCAACGTCTCCTGCCCCAACGTCCACGGCGGCGGGATGGCCTTCGGGACCGACCCGCAATCGGCCGCGGCCGTGACCCGGGCCGTCCGGGCCGTCACGCACAAGCCCGTCTTCATCAAGCTCAGCCCCAACGTGACGGACATCGTGTCCATCGCCCGGGCCTGCGAGGATGCCGGCGCGGACGGACTCACGCTGATCAATACGGTCCTGGGGATGCGCATCGACATCAAGAAGCGCAAGCCGGTGATTGCCAACAAGATGGGCGGCTTCTCCGGCCCGGCCGTGTTCCCCCTTGCCCTGCGCATGGTGTACCAGGTGGCGCATGCCTGCCGTATCCCCGTGATGGGCTGCGGCGGCGTGGCCCGCGCCGAGGATGTGCTCGAAATGATGATGGCCGGCGCCACGGCGGTGCAGGTGGGCGCGGAGAACCTCCGCAACCCCGCCGCCTGCCCGGAGATCATCGAGGCCCTGCCGGCGCTGATGGAGCGCCTGGGGATCGACCGTTTACAAGATATTATCGGAATCGTAGAATAATGGCAAAAGACGTGATCATCGCCTGCGACTTCGCGGGCAGGCAGCAGACCCTGGACTTCATCGACGCGTTCGAGGGGCGGCGCAAGCCCTTCCTCAAGATCGGCATGGAGCTCTATTACGCCGAGGGTCCCGGCATCGTGCGCGAGCTCAAGCGCCGCGGACATCCCATCTTCCTGGACCTCAAGCTCCACGACATCCCCAACACCGTGAAGAAGGCGATGCGGGTGCTGTCCGCGCTGGACGTGGACATGTGCAACGTCCACGCCGCCGGCACGGTCGAGATGATGCGCGCCGCGCTGGAGGGGCTCACTCGGGAAGACGGCACGCGGCCCCTGCTCATCGCCGTGACCCAGCTCACCTCCACCAGCGAGGAGCGCATGCAGAAGGAGCTGCTGATCGGCGCCGGCATGGGCGAGACCATCGTGAAATACGCGCAGAACGCGCGCGAGGCGGGCCTCGACGGCGTCGTCTGTTCGCCGCTCGAGGCGGCGATGGTCAAGGACGCCTGCGGACCGCAGTTCCTGACCGTCACGCCGGGCATCCGTTTCGCGGATGCGTCCAAGGACGACCAGGTGCGCATCACCACCCCCGCCCGCGCCCGGGAGATCGGCTCCGACTACATCGTGGTCGGCCGCCCCGTGACGACCGCCCCCGACCCCGTCGCCGCCTACGAGCGCTGCCTGCGGGAATTCCTGAACAGCCAATAATCGTCATCCCCGACCTACCAATAATCGTCATCCCCGACCTACCAATAATCGTCATCCCCGACCTACCAATAATCGTCATCCCCGACCTGCTCGGGGATCTCAACAAAACAAGATATGCAAAGACAGATTGCCAAAGAACTCCTCTCGATCGGGGCCGTGTTCCTCCGTCCCGAGGAGCCGTTCACCTGGGCCAGCGGCATCCAGAGCCCGATTTATTGCGACAACCGCCTGACCCTTTCCGCCCCCGCCGTGCGGGCGAAGATCGAGGCCGGCCTCGCGATGCTCGTGCGGGAGCATTACCCTGAGTGCGAAGCGCTGATGGGCACCTCCACCGCCGGCATCGCCCACGCCGCCATCACCGCCACGATCCTCGGCCTGCCCATGGGCTACGTCCGGGGCGAGGCCAAGAGCCACGGCCGCACCAACCGCATCGAGGGCCGGCTCGACCCCGGCACGAAGGTCGTCGTGGTTGAGGACCTCATCTCCACGGGCGGCAGCGTCATCGACGTGGTGAACGCCCTGCGCGAGGCGGGCGCCGAGGTGCTGGGGATCGTCAGCATCTTCACCTACGGCATCCGCAAGGGCCTGGACCGCCTCGCCGCCGCGAATGTCGTCAATTACTCCCTGAGCAACCTCGACGTCCTCGTGGACGTGGCCGTGGAGAACGGCTATATCACCCCCGCACAGAAAGAACAGATCCTGCAATTCCGCAACGGCTTATGAAACACCTCATCGATCCCACCGACCTCAGCAAACAGGAAATCGACCAGATCATCGCCCTGGCCGAAGACATCATCGCGCACCGCGAGCGCTACCAGGGCAGCATGGCCCACAAGAAGCTCGCGACGCTCTTCTACGAGCCCAGCACGCGTACGCGCCTGAGTTTCACCGCGGCCATGATGGAGTTGGGTGGCAACGTCCTCGGCTTCTCCAATCCCCAGAACTCGTCCGCCGCCAAGGGCGAGACGGTGCAGGACACCGTGCGCGTGGTCGGCTGCTTTGCCGACATCATCGCGATGCGCCATCCCATCGAGGGCGCGCCGCTGGTGGCCTCGGAGGTGTCCACGGTGCCGATCATCAACGCCGGTGACGGCTCCCACAGCCACCCGACGCAGACCCTCACGGACCTGCTGACCATCAAGCGCGAACTCGGCCACATCGACGACATCACCATCGGCTTCTGCGGCGACCTCCGCTTCGGCCGCACGGTCCACTCGCTCATCAAGGCCCTGTCCCGCTACCACGGCATCAAGGTCGTGCTCATCGCCCCGGACGAGCTGCGCCTGCCGGACTACATCAAGCAGGACGTCTGCGAGAAGATGGGCGTGGAGTACCGCGAGACGGACAGCTTGGACGACGCCATCCCGGAACTGGACGTGCTCTACATGACGCGCGTGCAGAAGGAGCGCTTCCTGGACGAGGACGAGTTCGACCGCGTCAAGGACAGCTTCGTGCTGGACGCCCGCCGCATGGCGCTGGCCAAGGAGAAGATGGCGGTGCTGCATCCGCTGCCCCGCGTCAACGAGATCCTCACGGAGGTGGACGACGATCCGCGGGCGGCGTATTTCCGCCAGGTGGAGAACGGGAAGCTCGTCCGTATGGCGCTGATCATCAGCCTGATGGAATGGAAGAACGATCCGGCGCACACGATGCCGGAGCACGACGCCCCCATCGTCAATCCCGCGCTGCACTGCTCCAATCCCAAGTGCATCTGCAACAACGAGAATCACGAGCCGCGCTTCCGCCTCGCGGAGAACGGCATCACCCGCTGCTGGTATTGCGATAGCAAGGTGAGGTAGCCGACAGGGACAGGGCTGCTGTCGGCCGGGCGAAAAAAGCCTCTAGCGCCGGGTTGCCAACCCCGCGGGCGGACGGAAATTATTTTTCGGACAAGTTTGCCGAAAAACCAATTTCCGCTCCGCCCTCCACAACGCCATCGCACGCAACCCGGCGGGATCGCCATCGCCAGGGGCAAAAAGCCCGTCCTGCGCCCCTGGCAAACAAAAAAACCGGTCGCCAGGGGCAAAATGGCCCTTCAGCGCCCCTGGCGTAATGCATCGAAGCCGGCTGTGGCGGAACGGGTCGAAAAAAAGTGAAAATTGTTGTAGCTTTTTGGGGCGGGGAGCCGTCTAACGGGTGAAGTTGAATTTAAAATGTATTGGTTATGATGACAAGTTTACTGATCGCTGCGGATAATTCCCAGTTCTTCTACACGCTCCGGAGTTTTATCGATGTGCTGGTACCGATCGGCATCTGTGTGGTCCTGCCGATCATCGTGATCACCCTGGCGATGAAGACCCGGCGCCACGAGATCGACAAGAAGACGGAAGTAATGATGAAGGCCATCGAGAACGGTGCGCAGCTCGACCCGGCTTTCTTCGAGAGCGCAGCCAAGGTCGGCTGCAAGGAGAAGACCGTCAAGGACAAGCTGATGGGCTGGTTGATCGCCGGCTGCATTACCGCCGGGATAGGCATACTGCTTTGCATCGTCTCGATTCTCATTATCGTAAATGCAGATGTGGATGATGCCGCGATATACATGATTCTGGTCCCCAGCGCCGTCCTGATCGCCATCGGCATCGCCTTCTTCGTGTCCTACTTCACCGGCAAGAAGAAGATCTGGGCGAAGGAACTCGCGGAGCTGGATGCGAAACAGTGACCCGGGAAGAATTCATATCGCTGGCCACGGCTGAGCAGGAGTCCCTGAGAAGGTTCCTGCTCTCGCTGTGCGGGGATGCGGCCGAGGCGGACGACATCGCGCAGGATGCGCTGATCAACGCCTACGTCGCATCATCCTCCTTCCGCGGAGCGGCGCGCTTCAGCACCTGGCTCTTCCGCATCGCCTACAACTGCTTTATCGACCGGCTCCGCAGCCGGAAAATACGGACCGCCCCGCTGGACGCCCCCGCAGCGCAGACGGTTCCCGGACAGGAAGCCGCCGACGGCCGCTTCCGCCACGAAGACCTCCACCGCGCCATCGGCCGGCTCCCCGACAAGGAACGCGCTGCCCTGCTGCTCTTCTACATGGAGGACAAGCCCGTCAAGGAGGTCGCCGCCATCCTCGAAATCCCCGCCGGCAGCGTCCGGGCCTACCTGACCCGCGGCCGGCAACACGTCAAAGAATACCTGGAGAAATGGAAAACGAGATAAAAGATTTCTTCCGCCAGACGGCCCCGAAGCCCGCGGACCCCACTTCGTTCACCCTGGAGCTGAACGCCCGCCTCGCCGCCGTGGAGCAGATCAAGGCTTACCACGACCGGGAGGTCCGCCGCACGCGCCGTACCTTCCTCATCGTCTTTGCCGCCGGCCTGGTGCTCGGCGGCGCGCTCGCCGCGTTCCTGATTCTCCACCCGGTCCAGATGCCGGACACCGCCACCGCTTTGGAGTCTCCCTGGTTCTGGCCCGTCGCCATCGCCGGCACCCTCCTCGCCGTCGGATGTCCGATGCTCCTCACCCGCCGGCTTTTCACGACAAGGTTCCGGCGCTGACACGCCCCATCTTCCTCAATGCAGGCACGGTGAGCGGGATGGCCAGCAGGAAGGCCAGGGTATCGGAAACGGCCTGCGCAATCTCAATGCCCAGGAATCCCCACAGCGCACTGCCGATGAAGAGGGCCGGAATGAAAAACAGGCCCTGGCGCGCCGAGGCCATGATAACGGCCGGGACAGTGTGCCGGATGTTTTGCAGGAACATGTTGGACATCACCACCATTCCCGTCAGCGGGAAGGAGAGGCATTGGTAACGGAGCACTTCCGCGCCGATCCGGACCACCTCGGCATCGTCGCTGCGGAACACCCGGACGACCGCGGGTGCAAACAGCCAGCCTAGCACCGCCAGCACAAGACAATACACCGTGGACACGATGAGGCTGTGCCGGAACGCCGCCCGCACGCGGTCGAAGCGTCCGGCCCCGTAATTGAAGCCGCACACCGGCTGGAAGCCCTGTCCGTAGCCGATCATCGCCGCGCTGGCCACCAGCACCACCCGCGTCACCACGGAGAACGCCGCCACGCTGGCGTCCCCGTAGCCGGAGGCCAGCCGGTTCAGGCAGATGGCCGCCAGGCTCATCAGCCCCTGCCGGGCCAGGGACGGCAACCCGCCCGCATTGATGTCGGCATAGTGCGAACGCGAGGGCTTGAAATGGGCGAAGCGGATCCGGATGCCGCCCCGGTGCCCGCAGAGCGTCAGCATCACCAGGAAACTCACGATCTGGGAGGTGGTGGTCGCGATGCCGGCACCGCGTATCCCCATCCCCAGGCCCAGGATCAGGACGGCGTCCAGCGCGATGTTCAGCATGGCGCCCGAGGCGATGCCGATCATGGCCAGCGCCGCATTCCCCTGGTGGCGCATCTGGTTGTTCATCGTGAAGCAGCACATGATGAACGGCGTCCCGGGCAGGATGAAGCGCAGATACTCCCGCGCATACGGCAAGATGGTATCGGTGGAGCCGAACAGGCGCAGCAGCGGATCCGTGAAAAGGAAAACGGTCCCTGCGATCAGCACGCCCGCGATGAACGCGGAGAAGAACCCCACCGCCGCCATCTCTTCGGCATCTCCCGTCCGGCGGGCTCCCAGCGCACGCGAGATGAAGTTCCCGGACCCCTGGCCGAAATAGAACGCGATGGACTGGATCAGCGCCATGTAGGAGAACACGATGCCGAGGGCGGCCACGGACTGCGTGTTGATCTGGCCGACGAAGAATGTGTCCGCGAGGTTGTAGAAAGCCGTCACCAGCATGCTGACGATGGAAGGCACGGCCAGCTCCGTCACCAGGCTGCCGACCGGCCGCGTGGTCATCCGCACATATTTTTCCTGCTGCTGGTCCCGGCTCATTGTCCCATCCTCTGCATTTCCCTCTCCACGGGCGTGACGGCGATCTTCGGGACCGCCTCCGGCTTGTAGGAGCCGCCGAAGCTGCGCGACATCTTCATCTCAAATTCGCTCCAGGGGATCATCACCTGCTTGTACTTGCCGGTGGCGAAGTCGTATTCCGTCCGGATCGTCTGGGGGAAATACTCCGGGGAATACGGACTGTCGTAAGGCGCCATCCCCGGCTCGATGGCGTAAACGAAGGGGAAGGAATGGTTCATCAGCGGCACGGCGTGCGCCGGGAAGCCGTAAGGGTTGCTTAGGAACAGGCTGGCGACGAACAGGGCCGCTTTCGCTTCCCGGGAGAGTTTCGGAGGACGGTACCACTGCAGGTCGTAGTCCATGGAGCCGAGCAGGCTGTTGCGGGCCCGCTGATTGACCCGGGCGGCGCGCTGCTCCTTCGACTCGTAGCCCAGCGGAGACAGGATCGAGGGCATCCGGATGTCCGGAAAAGCCGGGCCGCCCATCGGCGGCAGCAGCTCCGGCCACCGCTGCAGGCTGTCCACCCCCATCAGCGGCCCGTCCGGGACCTGCACCGGATGGTCCTGCGCCCGCAGGAGCAGGGCGCCGGCAAACAGCAGGACAAACAAGGAGAGGAATCTTCGGTTCATACCGCGGCACTACATTTCAAAGACCGTACCGCGACCGCGCCGCCGGGATCAAACCAGCCCGCGGCGGTGCAGTTCGGTGGTAAAGGCGGCGACGGAGTGGACGTCGAGCTTGGCGTAGAGCCGCTTGCGGTACCACAGGACCGTGTTGACGCCCAGGCAGACCCGGTCGGCGATCTCCTTGGTGCTGAGGCCCTCGGCGAGCAGCTTGGCGATGGCTTTTTCCTGCTCCGTCAGGGCGATTTCCTCCCCCGACGCCGGCCGCAGTTCCTCGATGGTCTCGTCCAGCACGGCGGCGGTCTCGGTGAGTTCCTCTTTGGTCAGCCTGAGACGCCGCACCAGCAGCGTTCCGCCGATAGAGAGGAGGAGGACCAGGAACGACGCGACGGCCAGCATCCGGGCATTCCGGTACAAGTCTTCGCGGGCGGCGTTCATCACGGCCAGGGTATTCGCACGGCTTTCCGCTTCCTCGCGGGGATGATTGCCGAAGTATTCTTCGGACTGGGTCAGATACGCCAGCGCCCTGGCGGTCTTGCCGGACTCCTGGTACCAGCGGCCGAGGCCGTAGAGGGCGTGCGCAATGATCAGCGAATCACCGGACTGGCGGGCAAACTGGAGTCCCAGTTCGTATTCCGGTCTGGCTTTCTTCAGGTCCCCGTTGTCGGTATAGACTTCGCCGATGTTGCGATGCAGCGTGGAGCAATCCTCCCACCATTCCCATTTCTCGAAGACCTCGCCGGCCTTGGCGTAGTAGTAGGCGAACAGGTCCAGGGAGTCCTGGACGGCGTAGAAATTCCCCAGCGTGCCCCACAAGCGCGACTGCATCGCTTCCAGGTCGTGCGGGTCCGGATTGTCCCAACTTGCCTCCATGTCAGCCAGCGCATCGGAGGCTTTGTTGTAATAGATCCGGGCGCTGTCCAGTTTCTCACGTGCCCAATAATGCTGGCCGATGATGATGGACGCGTCGAAGACGGTCAGATGGTCTGTATCCTGTTGGGCGTTCTCCATTGCCAGAGAGGCGTAGTGCATACTGCGGAGCGGCTCCAATTGCAGATAGCCCAGGGCGGCGCGGTAGCAGGCCCGGCGGTAGTCGTGCCGCTGCTCCGGCGTGGCCCTCGCCAGTTTGTCCGGGGTCCATTGGGCCACCACCCGCTCCAGCGAATCCAGATTGTGCCCCCTGTGGTCCGTGTAGCCGAAGGCGACGACGGGAACCAGGAGGCACAATATGACGAGGAATCTTCGCATCAAGGCAAAGATACGAATTATTTCTTCACTATTTGGCCATCTGCATCAGCTCTTCAAAGGACATATTTTCCAGGTTCATCTCTTTCAACCGCTCCTCAGTCTGCATCATTCCCGCCTCCAGCGCGTCCATCTGCTGCAATCCCTTGGAGAAGTCCTGGACAATCATCCTGTAGCCGGCGGGCAGGTCGAAAATCTCGGGATAGAACACGCCCAGGTGGATGTTGCGCGTGTATTCGTGGGCAAAGCCGTGGCTGATTTCGAGGGTGATGCCCGTCTCCAGATCGATATAGGTCGTGTCACCGTACGTGTCCGTCACCGCGTGGCCGGCGATGTCGAGCGTCGTTTCCGTGGCGGCTCTGTGCGCATAGCACCAGCGGCCCTGCGAGGAGGAGACGTCGTGTTCGTCGATGATGGTATCTATGCTCACCACGTCATGCATCGCCGCCGCCTCGACGGCCGAGAGCGGAATCTTTGTGATCAGCTTCTTCGCATCGTCGATCATATAGACGGCCATACTGTCCACGATGGCCAGCATCCGGTTCACCCGGTCCTCCCCGTTGAACCTTTCGAAACTCACGGAGTACATCCGCTGGCGCTCGGCGTTCCAGAACTCCTTGCTGCGGGGGCCCGTATCGGGATAGTAGTAAGCGGCATAGGAGACCCGGCCGGAAGGCTTGACCAGCGAAGGGCGTTCGCCGGATTTGTCGTTTTGGGGCAGGCCCAGGGACACATCGAAGGGATTGTCCGGAATGTCGAAGGTGGTATAGGGATTCGGCACGGCGCCGGGCACGGCCCGACCCGCGGGCTCGCCGGTTCCGGCGGACGCGGCGGGCGTCGTCTGATTGTTCGCCTGCTGGCGGGCAGACTGCTGCCGGGCTGGCTGCTGCTGTTGCTGCTGGTTATTGTTTTCCTTCCCCTCGCTGCCGTTCAGGACATTGTTGATCCCCTGTTCGACTTTGTTCCCGATATTCTGCTGCGCAGCGTTCTTCGCGCGGTTCCCCAGGCGCTGCAGGATATTGCCCTGCGCGGATGCAGGGGCACACGCAAGCGCTAAAACGGTAAGGATGATGGCAATCTTTTTCATATCAGTTTCGTGTCAGATGATTCCCTGTTCGGTGGCGGCGACGACCAGTTCGGCGATGCTGTGGACGTCGAACTTGAGGTGCAGGCGCTTGCGGTACCACAGGATCGTGTTGGGCCGCAGGTGCAGCGCCTCAGCAATCTGGGTGGACGACTGCCCCTTGGCAATCCGTCTCAGAATCTCCAGTTCCCGCCCGTTCAGCGGTTCGGTCAAATCGATCATAGCCTTATCCACCGTTATCGTCCCCAAAATTCGTATTTCGGGAGCAGAAAAACACCACACGATTATGTGGTTTTGCCGCAGAACCGCGATAATAAGCCCCGGAACAGCTATCCGGCAGCCGCTGGACTGTGGGCAAATGCCGGCAGCGCTGCGCCCGAGCTCGTTGGGGCGGCTCGGCACCGAAAATGGTCGATATTGGCGCCGACCCCATCCGAAAAACCTGTGTCGGCGCCGAAATCCGATGAAATCGGTTCCGACTCGCGTCAAGTGTTCTCCGAACAACCGGCCATCTGGCCAGTCCTCCCCCTCCTGAAGCAGGGCCGTGATGTGCAAATGGCTGGTTATCAATTATCTAAGAAGAACAGGGGTTTTGAGGCACCCCTGTTCTTCTTATCTACCTAACGATCAAGCATTTCCGCATCACGCTGCCCCGATCTATTTAATTCTCAATATCGGTAAACCTATTTCGGGACCAGACAGTAGCCGGCAGCGGCAGTCGCCTCCAGGAAGGCGTGCCACCCTCGGTCTCGCTTTGCTGCCACCAGCGCGTGGGCCGTGGGGGGCCTGCGCACGTTGGCCCCGCCGCGTCATGGTCTACACCATCGACCGGCCCACACCGGCTGAAGGGCTGGAGAAGATCTCCGCCGCAGAAATGTGCACCCTCGTCCAGCCCCTGCTCAACGGAGGTTTCCAGATCGACATCAAAGGCTGATCCCAGCCGGAACGGCAACTGTCGTCAATGTCCGGGAATGATGGACATTGACAGCATTTTCGGCCCTTTTTGTCGTCAATGTCCGGAAATCGGGGACATTGACGACACTTTTTCCTGGTATTGCGTCCGGCAGCGGCAGTCGCCTCCAGGAAGGCGTGCCACCCTCGACATCGTCAGAGGGAGGGGCCCGACGGATACAAGTTATCGCGAAGCGATGACGCCGACCCCCGTCCCCAAGCGCGACAGGCAGTGCCGCGTAGCGGTGGGGGTTTGAGAGCGCAGCGTTCATCTACTTCCGGTTCGTCAGAACTGGAAATAGATAAACGCCTGGAGATCCGCGGTGATGAACTGATAGACGACAAAGACCACCAGGACCACGGCGAGGGCCATGACTGGCAGCGGGAGCATCGCGAAATTGAGGCGGTACCAGCGCTTCCAGCGCGTCGGCAGCCAGTGGATCACCATACCGGCGACCACCAGCGCAAAGACCTTCCAGTAGGTCCCGACAATCTCCGGGATCTGCGCCCAGTTCCAGGCGGAGCCGATCTGGTTCACCATCCGCCGGGCGGTCTGCCAGGCGACCTCGTTCGCCGTGGCGGGGTCGAGGTTGCTGCCGCTGCGGAAGAACAGGCGCGTGAAGGTGATGAAGGTGAAGGTCTGGATGACGCCCCAGAAATACCCCAGCTGCTTGCAGCCCTTGCCGCCGCAGAGATGATAGATGAAGCGGACGAGCGTCCCGGTCCAGACGAACAGCGACCACACGAAGAGCAGGTTCCACACCGGCGCCCCGACGGCGAAATGCATGATCCCGAGGAACACGCACGCGGCGGACACGACGCCGAAACGCACCCCCCACTTCATCTCCTTCCAGAACTGATACACCACCAGGCCGATGCCGTTCAGGCCGCCCCAGATGATGAAATTCCACGAAGCGCCGTGCCACATGCCGCCCAGCAGCATGGTGATGAAACGGTTGATGTTGGAGAGGATCTTCTTGCGCCGGTCCGGATTGAAATGGGCCACCAGGCCCACCCCGGCCGCCAGCACCACGAAGGCCAGCGACACCACCCAGCTCCCGGACAGGATCGCCGCGATCACCGCGAAGAGGATGATCCAGAAGTAGGTCCCGAAGGTCGCGTTGCGGTTGCCGCCGAGGGGGATGTAGAGGTAGTTCTTCAGCCAATTGCTCAGGGACATGTGCCAGCGCCGCCAGAAAACCTGGGGGTTGGAGGCCTTGTACGGCGAATTGAAGTTCTGCGGGAGGTAGAAGCCCATCAGCATCGCCACGCCGATGGCGATGTCGGTGTAGCCCGAGAAGTCGGCGTACACCTGCAGGGAATAGCCGAACAGGGCGGCGAGGTTCTCGAAGCCAGTGAAGAGCTGGGGATTCTCGAACACGCGGTCGATGAAGTTGACGGCGATGTAGTCGCTCAGGATCAGCTTCTTGGCCAGACCGTTGAGGATCCAGAACACGGCGATGCCGAACTGCTTGCGCCCCAGGAAATAGGGCTTGTAGAGCTGCGGGATGAAGGTGCTCGCCCGCACGATAGGGCCCGCCACCAGCTGCGGGAAGAAGCTGACGTAGAAGCCGAAATCAAGGATGTTGTCCACCGGCTTCACCTGCCCGCGGTACACGTCCACGGTGTAGCTGATCACCTGGAAGGTGAAGAAGGAGATGCCCACCGGCAGCACGATGCTGTCCACGCTGAAGCGCTCCGCGCCCGTCAGGACGTTGCCCAGCGCCCCGAACACGTTGACCACCTTGAGCTCCAGGCCCGTCAGCGAATGTACGAAGTCCGCGAAGAAGTAAGAGTACTTGAAGTAGCACAGGATCAGCAGGTCGATGCACACGCTCAGGATCAGCCAGGCCTTCTTGCGCCGCGGGTCCGTCGCCGCGGCGATGCGCCGGGCGATCGTGAAGTCCGAACAGGTCACGAAGATCAGGATCAGCACCGACAGGCCGCTGGTCTTGTAATAGAAGAACAGGCTGACCAGGAACAGGAACGCGTTGCGCAGCGACAGGCGGTTGCGCCCGATCAGCGCGAACACGGCGAAGACCAGGGCGAAGAACGCCCAGAAATAGAACTGCGTGAACAGCAGCGGCGAGTTCGGGTCGAACCCGAACAGGCGCTGTGCAAATCCCGCTATGCCGCTCCAGTCCATCCGCTTATCTCCTCCATTTATCTTCCATCATCGCCTCCACGAACATGTCTCCGAGCAGCTCGTAGCCCACGTCCGTGAAATGCAGCCGGTCCGTCTTGACCAGGCCCGCGTCCCGCCATTTCTCGACGGAGTGGGCCTCCCCCATCAGGCCGTACACGTCCCACACCCCGGCGCCGAACTCCTTCGCCAGCTCCATCATCGCCGTACGCACGGCCTCGCCGTTGGTGTTCCAGGTCATGCCCCGGCGGACGTAGCGGTAGCTGTCGTTGTTGGTGATGAAGATGAAAGCGCATTCGGGGTTGGTCTTCAACACCATGCGCAGCAGGCGGCGGTAGTTGTCCTTGAATTTCTCCGGCTTGAAGTCCTTCGCCGACACGGCGGAATCGTTGATGCCCACCGCGAGGATCGCGAGGTCCGGGTGCACCAGCTTCATGTCCCGTTCCAGGTCCGCGCACTTGTCCAGCCAGGACGGCAGCGCGGCGCCGTTGACCCCGGAACTGTAGTAGTTCACCCCCGGGCGGTAGCTGACCGGCTGCAGGCCGGTGAGCGTGAATTCCTCCCCCTGGGGAATGTGGAACTGCAGGTGCACGGTGTCCGTCGGCGCGGGCAGGTAGAAAAGGTAGCTGGCGGTCTCCGGCTCGAAGTCGAAGCGCAGCGTGTCCGCAAGGCAGATGATATAGGGGTAGGCGCGCTCCGAGGAGCCGTAGCCCAGCACCCGCAGGCTCTCGCAGCACCAGAGGCTGTCGCCGCGGGGATTGAGCCGGAAGCTCACCGAGGCGTCGGGGCTCGCGGTGCGCGCGCCGTAGCCGGTGACCCCGTAGCGGGGTCGGCGCAGCTGGGACGACTGTGTCAGAATGGGCGCCTCCCACTCCCCCGTCGCCGTTATCAGGTAGGTCTTGTCGTAGTTGGTCCCGGCCAGCCGGTACGGGAAGAGGAATCCGCGGTCGCCGCGCACGGTCAGCGAGTCCAGCAGGTTCATGATGCGGTTGGGGAAGAAGGCGGCCTGCACGTGGGAGCCGCCCACGTGCCAGACGTTGACGTTCCCCTGCCCTGTGGACACCAGGCTGTCGAGCTTGGCGTAGAACAGGTCCTGCGCCGCGCGGGAGCCCGGGAACTGCAGCACGGACCGCTCCGGGCGGGCGCAGTCGGGCAGCTGCGGCCAGCGGGGCAAAGCCACGGAATCGGCCGCAACCGCCAGCGAATCAGCCGCGGGGACGTCCTGCGCCCGGGCGGCGAAGCCCAGCAGGAGCGCCGCCGCACAGGCGAAGAGGTCCTTCGACAGGCTCAGGATGACAGATATGCGTGTCCTACCGGCCATTCTTCTTCCGCCACTGGTAATAATCGTAATACACGAAGAGCGCGTCGCAGAACATGTCGCCGATCTTGCGGGAGCCGGCGAGCGTGAAATGGACGTAGTCCGAGCCGGCCAGCTGCGGCCGGGCGGCCACCCACTGGATCATCGAGTTCTGTCCGCCCATCACCCCGTAGATGTCCCAGTAGGCGCCGCCGGCCTCCGTGACCGTGCTCCGGAGCAGGTCCACGATGCCGGGCAGCTTGGGATAGGTCTGACGCTTGCCGCTGACCACGGTGGACATGTCGGACGGGCCGACGAAGACGATGCGCGCGTCGGGCGCCAGCTCGCGCAGCAGCACGATCTGCTTGCGGATCGATTCCGCGTACGTATTGATCTGGCTGTCCGTCTTGAGGTACGGCACGCTGTTGCCACCGTACTGCAGCAGGATCAGCCGGACGTTCTCCTCGCGGTAGAAGTCACGCAGCTGGTCGGGATCCATCGTGGTGAAGATGGCGCCGGAACTGCCGCGCATGGCCATGTTGTCCATGCGGACGCCCGTGCGGCTGTCCAGCAGCACGCCGTAGAGGTCGGCGTAGCCCGACACGGTCAGCGACACGCGGGTGGAGCTGTCGGGCACTTCGAAGCGCACGATCGCGAGCGGGCTGCCGTCCGGCTCGACGACCTGCCGCTCCCCCTTGCTGCTCACGGAGAGCCGGCTCTTCAGGTTGCCCGCCACGAGCGTCACGCGCTCGAAGGTGCGCTGCTCGGCCTTGTTCTTGCCCCGGACGGGGTAATAGGACAGCGTCGCCGTCGTGTCCAGCCGGACGAAGTCGGCGTAGGGGCCGTATTTGCGGATGCCCGCCCGGTGGGAGACGTCGCCGTAGTTGAAATAGCGCGCGAGCTCCGCAGTACTGCCGCCGCCCACGTAGGGCGTCGCGTGCTGGCGGGCCGGCATCATGCCGGGGCCGTTGCCCCCGAAACGCGCCTGGAGCCGCTCGCGGATGGCGCCGGTGATGCGGTCCTCCTCGATCTGGGAGTCGCCGTAGTGCACGATGCGCATGGGCGTCCGCTCCGCCCCGTCGAGCGCGTCGAACAGGCCGTCGAAGAAGGTGTAGTCGTCCCCGGGCAGGTAGAAGCGTGCCGGGTCCTCCTCGAAGAAATCCTCGTAGCGGTCCTGCTGGGCAGCGAGCACCGCCTGACGGCGGATCTGGATCAGCTCTTCCGGCGAAGGGCCGGTGTCCTTCTCCGCGGCGGAGAGGATATCGGACAGCTGCGGGAAGCGCAGCCCCCAGAGGCCCTCCTCGGGGAACACGGCGCACAGCACCGCCAGGACGGCGATGACGGAAAACAGGAACAGGACTATCTGGCTGCGTTTCATCGGTCTTTCCAAACTTTAAGGTATTCCTGCAGGGCCCACATCTCGTCGCGGTACTGGGCGGCCTGCGCAAAATCGAGGTCCGCCGCGGACTTCTTCATCCGCCGGCGGTCTTCCTCGACCATCTTTTCGATTTGCTCCCGCGACATGGAGCGGATCACCGGATCCTGGAGCACGGCGGCGAGGTCCGCGGCCACGTGCCCGTCCCGGTAGGCGGCCCCCGCCTCCCGATGGGAGTCATGGCCGAAGCCGACGGACACCGTCCCGTGTCCCAGGTCCGAAGGGTTCGGGATGTAGGTCGGGTCGTCGTAGGAATTGGGGGCGCTCACGCGCCCGGTGGTGCCGTTCGCGAGGCCGCGGGCGACAGGTTTGCCGCCGCGCGAGGTCAGCTCGCCCGCGAGGACGTTCTGCTTGACCTCCACCTGCTTCGGGGTGATATGATGGAGCTTGTTGTATTCGATCTGCTTCTTGCGGCGGCGGTCGGTCTCGCGGATGGTCTGCTCCATCGAGGGCGTGATCTTGTCGGCGTACATGATGACGAGGCCGTTGACGTTGCGCGCCGCGCGGCCGGCCGTCTGCGTCAGGGCGCGCGCGGTGCGCAGGAACCCCTCCTTGTCGGCATCCAGGATCGCGACCAGCGAGACGGTCGGGATGTCGAGTCCCTCGCGCAGCAGGTTCACGCCCACAAGCACGTCGAAGAGGCCGTTCTTGAAGTCCTCGATGATCTCCACGCGCTCCGTGGTGTCCACGTCGGAGTGGATGTAGCGCACGCGGACGCCGATGCGGCGCAGGTATTCGTCCAGCTCCTCCGCCATCCGCTTGGTCAGCGTGGTGACGAGCGTGCGCTCGTCCCGCTCCGACCGCTTGCGGATCTCCTCCACGAGGTCGTCCACCTGGTTCTTCGTCGGCCGCACCTCGACGGGCGGGTCCAGCAGGCCGGTCGGACGGACCACCTGCTCCACCACGAGGCCGCCGGACTTCTCCAGCTCGTAGTCCGCCGGGGTGGCGCTGACATAGACTTTCTGGCCCGTCAGGGCCTCGAATTCCTCGAATTTCAGGGGGCGGTTGTCGGCCGCCGCCGGCAGGCGGAAGCCGTACTCGATCAGCACGCTCTTGCGGCTGTGGTCGCCGCCGTACATGGCGTGCACCTGCGGCAGCGTGACGTGGCTCTCGTCCACGAAGGTGACGAAATCCTTCGGGAAATAATCGATCAGGCAGAAGGGGCGCTGCCCCTCCCGGCGGCCGTCGAAATAGCGGGAATAGTTCTCGATGCCCGGGCAGTAGCCCATCTCCTTGATCATCTCCAGGTCGTATTCCACGCGCTGTTTGAGGCGCTTGGCCTCCAGGCCCTTCTCCACGCTCTCGAAGTATTCCATCTGGCGGACGAGGTCGTCCTGGATATGGGAGACTGCGAGGGCGGCGCGCTCCTTCGTCGTCACGAAGTTGCCCGCCGGGTAGATGTTGATCTGCTCGATGTCCTCGCGCTTCGCCCCGGTCACGGGGTCGATCAGGGACAGGCCGTCGATCTCGTCGCCGAAGAACTCGATGCGCACGGCGTCGTCCGAGCCGGCGAGGTACACGTCCACCGTGTCCCCGCGCACGCGGAAAGTCCCCCGCTTGAAATCCACCTCCGTGCGGTTGTAGAGCGCATCCACCAGGCGGTAGAGCAGTCCGGTGAGGCTGCGGGTCTCACCCCTTCTGACGGGGACCGTCTGGGCGTGGAAATCCTCCGGGTTGCCGATGCCGTAGAGGCAGGACACGGAGCTCACCACGATTACGTCGCGCCGCCCGCTCAGCAGGGCGCTGGCGGCGCTCAGGCGCAGCTTTTCGATCTGGTCGTTGATGCTCAGGTCCTTCTCGATATAGGTGTCCGTCGTGGGGATGTAGGCCTCCGGCTGGTAGTAGTCGTAGTAGGACACGAAGTACTCCACGGCGTTGTGCGGGAAGAAGGACTTGAACTCGCCGTAGAGCTGGGCGGCGAGGGTCTTGTTGTGGCTGAGGATCAGCGCCGGCCGCTGCAGGCGCTCGATCACCCCCGCCATCGTGAAGGTCTTGCCCGAACCCGTGACGCCCAGCAGCGTCACGTCCCCGACTCCTGCCTCCAGCGCGGAGCAGAGCCCTTCGATGGCCTCCGGCTGGTCGCCGGCGGGCCGGTATTCGGATTCGAGCTGAAATTTCATAAATCTTACAAAAATAACGAATCCCCGTTATCTTTGCAACGGCACTTTCCTGTACCCCAGCCGGTGCAGTTCGATGGCGGCGCCGACACGGTAGAGCACCGTGTAGGCGCGGGCGAGGAGATAGAAGCCCCGCGCCGTCTGCGTCTCGACGCCCTCGTGCTGCAGCAGTCCGAGCACGGCGAGGGCGCAGCTGAGCAGCGTGTCGGAGATCTTCTTCGCCTCGGCGCCGTCGAGGGGCAGCCCGAGGACGTCGCGCAGGATGTGCTCGTCCATGTCGTCCCAGCCGCGGGCGCCGTACCACCGGCGGTAGGGCCGGTCCTTGTACTGCTGCCAGTCGGCGTCCCAGGCCCAGGCCACGCCGAGGCCGAGGAAGCCCGCCCAGGCGAGCGCGGCCTCCGGGTAGTCGTTGAAATTGACCACCGCGTCGGCGATGTAATCCTTGATGTAGACGTCCCAGAGGCCGTCCAGGTCCGGGTTGCGGAGCAGCTCGGCCGGCAGCAGGCCGGCCCCGCTGCAGACTTTGACCAGGCCGTCCTCGAGCAGCTGCTCGAAACGGTCGAGGTCACGGGTATCTTCTTCGGGAAGCATCAGATTCTGCGGATTTTGACGACCTGCCTGACGGCTCCGACCTGGGAGATGACCTTGTCCAGCTCGGCGCTCGACGGCACCAGCAGGCGGATGGTGATCTCATAGGTCCCGGCACGCAGGTTTTCCTTGACGTTGAAGGAGCGCATCGCCACCTTGAACTGGCCGATGACCGTCATGATGGCGCTGAGCACGGGATGGTCCAGCTCGGCCGTGACGGCGAGCGTGCACTGGAAGCCGCCGGCGGAGGGGCTGTCCTGCCAGACGACCTTCTGGATGCGGTAGGGGTAGCGCTCGATGAGCCGCGCGGCGTTGGGGCAGGAGATGCGGTGGATCTTGATGCCTTCCGTGCGCGTGACGAAGCCGAACACGTCGTCCCCGAAGACCGGGTTGCAGCACTTGGACATCTTGTATTCCAGGCCCTTGACATTCTTCGCGTTAATCACGAGGATGTCGTCCGTGCCCGTGCCGGAATATCCTTTCGGGGCCGCCGGCTCCTGCACCTCTGCGGGCTGCGTACTGCGCTCCTGCTGCGCGGCGAGCTTCTGCTGGATGAAGGCCTTGATGTCGTTGACCTCCACCTCCCCGCGGGAGATGGCCGCCATGAAGGGCAGCACGGACGGGTACTTGCGCCCCTTGAGGAACTCCATCATCCAGTCGTCGGGCAGCTCCAGCTTCCAGTTGCGCAGGCGCCGCTCCAGCAGCTCGCGCCCGTCCGCGGCCGCCTTGCGCTCGTCGGCGTCCAGCTCCTGCTTGATCTTGGTGCGGGCCTTGGAGGACACCACCCAGCCCAGCCAGTCGCGGTTGGGGCGCTGGTCCTTGCGGGTGAGGATCTCCACGACGTCGCCGGTCTTGAGCTTCTCGCGGATCGGCACGGCCTTGCCGTTCACCTTGCCGCCGGTGCAGCGGCAGCCCAGGCCGGAGTGGATGTTGAAGGCGAAGTCCAACACGGACGCGCCCGTGGGCAGGATACGCAGTTCGCCCGTGGGCGTGAAGACGAATATTTCCTTGTCCGGCGGGGCCGGCATCTCCTCGGGCGTGGCCTCGAAGGGATGCGCCAGCGCATCACGCACGGACTGCAGCCAGCGGTCGATCGACGCCTCGTGGCGGATGCCCTTGTAGGCCCAGTGCGCGGCGCTGCCGCTCTCGGCCTCGATGTCCATCCGCTTCGTGCGGATCTGTACTTCCAGGGCCTTGCCCCGCTTGTTGTTGACCGTGATGTGCAGGGATTCGTAGCCGTTGGGGCGGGGCGTGGTGAGCCAGTCGCGCAGGCGCGACGTGTCCGGCTCGTATTCCTCGGTCACGTAGGAGAACACCTTCCAGCAGAGGTCTTTCTCCACCTTCGGGTCGTCCTCGCAGTCGATGATGAAGCGGATGGCGAACACGTCGTACACGCCCTCGAAGGGGACCTTCTGCACCTGCATCTTGCGGTAGATGGAGTAGGCGCTCTTGGTGCGGATCTTCAGCTTGTAGACGATCCCGGCGTCGGAGAGCTTGCGCTTCAGCGGCTCGATGAATTCGGCCGTGATCCGCTCGCGGTCCTTCTGCGTGGCTTTCAGCTTGTTGGTGATGGCGCGATACTGCTCGGGGTCGGCGTAGCGGAACCAGATATCGGCCAGCTCGCTGTGGATGTTGTACAGGCCCAGCTGGTGCGCCAGCGGCATATAGAGCATTAGGGTCTCGAGGAGCTTCTGGTCGCGGGAGGTCCTGGGGAACATCTGCAGGCCGCGCATCACCTCCAGCCGGTCGGCGATCTTGAGCACGGTCACGCGCGGGTCCGTCGAGTACTGGACGATCAGGCGCTTGTAGTTCTCCGCCTCCAGGCGGGTGTCCTTGGGCTTGATGGTCGAGATCTTGTTGAGCCCGTCCACGAGCGTGCGGACGTCCTGCGGAAAGGCGCTGATGTCCACATCCCTGTGGGCGCGCGTGGCTTCGTGCAGGTACACGGCGGCCACGCACGCGCCCGGGAGGCCGATCTCGTCCTCCACGATGCGGGCTACGTTGTCGGGATGCGTGATGAAGGGCGTCCCGTCGTAGCGGGTCTCGTCCTTCAGCGCCTCCAGCGCCACGGCGCGGGCTTGTGCGACCAAATTGTCCATCAGGACAAATATAGTAAAAAAAAGATTTCGTATCTTGCGATATGAAACGAATCATCCTTCTCCTCGCGGCCCTGACCACCGCCCTCAGCCTTTCGGCGCAGTCCATCAAGCCCTATCTTTCCCAAGAAGCCGTGGCCAGCAGCCTCGCGGTGCTCCCGCCGCCCCCTGAGCCGGGCAGCGTCGAGTTCCTGCTCGACCAGTACTGCTACTACCAGGGGAAGCTCCTGCGCGACACCCCGCGCGGGGAGCAGGCCGTCATTGACGCCAGGATGGACGGCACCGTCCTGCTGCAGTTCGCCGAATCCTTCGGCCTGACGATCACACAGGAGACGATGCCCCAGACCTATGAGCTGCTGATGCGCGCCAAGGAGTGCTTCGGCACCTACGGCTGCAGCGAGGCGAAGAACCACTACAAGCGCACCCGCCCCTTCGTCTACTTCGACGAGCCCAGCCTCACCCCGCAGGACGAGCGCTGGCTCCGGGGCAACGGCTCCTATCCTTCCGGCCATTCGGCCAATTTCTATGGCCTGAGCTACATCCTCTGCACCCTGCGGCCGGAGTGCCAGGACGCCATCCTGCAGCGCGGCGAGGACGGCGCGTATTCCCGCGTCATCGTGGGCGTGCACTGGATGAGCGACATCCGCGCGGCGCACATCGTGGCCGCGGCCGTCTTCGCCCGCCTGCAGACGGACGAGGAATACATGGCGCAATGGCGCCTCGCCAAGGAGGAAGTGGACCGCGCCCTCGGGCGCTACGTCGAGCCGGCGCGCCCGGCCCGCCGCCGCGCCGCCGGCTCCGCCCGCGCCTCCGCCAACTGATTTCCCCAACCCGTCCGTTGATTTCTCCGGACCATCCGCCACCTTTTCCCGCGCCAGTGTTCCTTCCGTCCCGAATCGGGGGACGGAAGGCGCATTTTCCCCGGGAAAACGTTCCTGATGTCCCGGTTTTTGGGACGGGAGGAACGGTTGACGCGGGCGGAGAGACAAGGGAAAGGTCGAGCGGGTCGGACAGGTCCCGCGGATCAGAAACCTTCCAGCATCCGGGCCACGTCCGGATAGGGTATTCCGGTCACCCGGGCAATCTGATTGACATCCGCGCTGAAGCGGCGGCGGATCTGGGAAACGAGGACCGCCCGCTGATTCTCATCCAATTCAGCGATGCGCCACTTATGGAACAAGGTCTGACACAGATCCGGGATGGCCGCAAGAATGATCTGGTCCCGGAATGACGGAAGCCCCTCCTCACCCTTGGCCAGGCGTTGTTTCGCCTTGGAAGAATTCCGGAGGTAATAATCCATATTCTTCGGATTCCTGTACAAGTCTTCCACAAATGGTACGTTGACGAAGGAGCCGGGAAGGATGTAACCGCCTTCTCCGACAATCCATCCGGGCGGCAGATCGAGTTTGCTGTGCATCAACTTGTTTCTGGCCCGGACAGAAAGGGAGCCGAGTGCCCGTCCCTTATCCGACGTGGCACGGAAGAAACAGTTCCCCGTCCCCCAGGGGTAGTCGGCAGGATTCAGGCAGATGTTGGCGGCGACGCAATTCATCTGAACATAGGCGATGGCACGCTCCAGTTCTCCGTCCAGGCCCACCGGCCGGACATCCACGCCATTTCGGCGAAGCGATTCTCTCGCTCCATATTTCCGGTTCAGATAGAATGAATAAACCCTTTTGAATTCCGCAATGAAAGCCCAGGCCTTCTCTTCCGGGCACTGCAAGATAAAATGCACGTGATTGGACATCAGGATAAAGGCCAGGACATCGACGCCCAGAAGATGGGCCACGATGGCCACATAATTCATCGCCACCTTGAAGTCCTCTTCGTCCCGGAACCAGAGCCGGTCCTCGAGATGGTCCGAAGTAACCAAGAAAAAAGTCAACATTTCATAGTCTCCGTTTAAGTTTGACAGTCCCTGCACCCCGTGTGCAGGCGAAGTCAAAGGTAGAAAGAATCCCCCGCTTTTCAAATATCTGACGCACCCCCGATCCTGAAAAACACATCCTCTGTTCCTTCCGTCCCGAATCGGGGGACGGAAGGCGCATTTTCCCCGGGAAAACGTTCCTGGTGTCCCGGTTTTTGGGACGGGAGGAACGGTTGATGCGGGCGAGGCGGGTCAGGAATTAAGAAATCTTGCCGCTCTTTTCTTTCGTGACGGCGACGACCTGCTTCTTCCACTTGTCGCGGGCCAGCTGCTGCATGTCGCGGACGGTGTCGTTCTCGTCCACGATCTCGCTACCGAGCAGGGTCTCGATGACGTCCTCGAGGGTCAGGATGCCCTGGAAGCTGCCGTATTCGTTGATGATGATGGCGATCTGCTCGTCCTTACTGAGCATCTCGTCCCAGATTTCGTCCAGGGAGGTGTCCTCGTCGAAGGTCGCCACGTCGCGGCGGATCTCCCCGAGGGTGATGTCGAATTTGTCCTCCGCCATGTACTGGAGGGCCTCCATGCGCAGGATGTAGCCCGTGATGTATTCGTCGTTGTCGGCGTACACGGGGATGCGGCTGTGGTGGCGGAAGCGCTTGCTCTTGTAGAAGGCCTTGATGGTCATGGACTCGGGGGCGATCTCGCAGACGACCCGCGGGGTCATCACGTCGAAGGCCTTGATCTCATCCATGCCGATCAGGTTCTGGATGATCGTGTTCTCATCCTCCTCCAGGTCGCCTTCCTCCTCGGCCACGTTCGCCATGGCGCTCACCTCGTCGCGCGAAACGGCGATCTCCTCGGCGTCCTTCGGCGTAATGAGCCGGGTGAGCAGCTCGATGAGCAGCACGAGCGGGTACATGATGAAGATCAGGGCCTTGATCATCACCGTGGCGAAGCCCATCAGGGACTTCCAGCGCGTGGCGCCGAGGGTCTTGGGGATGATCTCGGAGAAGACCAGGATCAGGATCGTCATCACGGCGCTGACCAGCCCGAACCAGCCGGAGCCGAAGACGATGGTGGCCTGGTGCCCCACGCCGGCCGCGCCGATCGTGTTGGCGATGGTGTTCAGCGACAGGATCGCGGCGATCGGCCGCGAAGTGTCCTGCTTGTACTGCTTGAAGAGCCTGGCGGGCTTGTAGCCCTCCTCCTCCCGCATCGTGATGTAGGAGATCGGGGTGGACATCAGCGTCGCCTCCAGGATGGAGCAGACGAACGAGACGGCCATGGCCCCCAGCAGGAAGAGAAGGAGCAGACCCATTTGGAGGAGCTTAGAATGTATACTTGGCCATCAGCAGCACGCGGTGGTTGGTCACCCAGTGGAGGTCCTGCGTGGCGAGGCCGAAACGGTCGTCCGCACCGAAGGAGCCGTACTGGACGCTGGTCAGCTCATACTGCAGGCCGAAAGCGACTTTGCCGAGGTTGTAGACCAGCTCCGGCTCGATGCGGTACATCCGGTTCAGGTTGGAGTAGCTGTTCTTGCTGAAATAGAGCGGGCCGGCCAGCGCCTCTTTCGTGCCGAAGTTGCGCACGTAACCGCCGAACAGGACCGCCTGGAGCTTCTTGCCATAGCGCAGGCTGATCCAGCTGGAACTGTTGCGCGTCGGGGTGTACTCCCAGCTGCCGTCGGGATTGACCGCGCTGACGCCATAGCCGCCGTTGAGGTTCATGTGCTCGCCGGCCTGGGCGAAGATCGTCTTGGCCTTGACGGAGAACAGACCCTCCGTGTACTCGGCGTACAGATACGGGCTGAAGGTGGTGATGCGGTCGGACACGTTCCGGAGGGAAGTCCCCTCTCCGGCCATGCGGCGCGGCTTGATCGAGAGCATGTCCACGCCCACGCGGCCGGTGAATCCCCCGGCCTTGAAGCTCAGGCCCATGAAGATCTCGGGAATGCCGCTGTATTTCATGTAGTTGGCAGAAGAGCCCTCGGGGCCGGCGGACGTGAACTGCATCTGCCAGAGGGCCGAGAGATTCAGGCTCACGTTGTCGGAGAACTTGCCTTCCATCGTCACCTGCGGGGTGCGGCTGAAGGGACCGAACGGAGATCCGGAATTCAGGGACATCACATGCGGCAGGTCGGTGGCCATCGGGTGCCAGGCCTGGCCGATCTTGAGGCTGAAAGTGCCTTTCGCGAGCGTCATGAAAGCCTGGCGGAGGCGCAGTTGCGCGGTGCCGGTCACGCCGGACACGCCGGAATAGAAATCGGTCTCGAAACGGGCGCTGACCTTCCAGCCCTCGACCTCGTAGCCGGTGATGTCCAGGCCCAGGCGGGAAGTGAGCGCGGCGAACGAGAAGGTGGTCTGCGCGTTCATGTCCTGCCCGTTCACCATATTGCGGTCCTTCGGGACATAATAGAAGAAGTCGGCGGTGCCGTAGAGGCTCTCACGCGTGTCCACGACCACATAGTTGCGGATGAAGCCGTACAGCTTGAACTGCGCGTCCTGGGCGGAGGCGCTCAGCAGGGAAAGGGCGAGCAGCGATGCTGCGATGATTCTCTTGGTCATAATCTGCATGCGTTAAGCGCCGAACGGGAACAGCTTGGTCAGCCAGAAATAGCCCAGCGCGAAACCGATGACGCCGATCACCAGGCCCACCTTGGTCATGTCCTTGGTCTCCACCATGCCGGTCGAAGAAGCGATGGCGTTCGGCGGCGTGGAGATCGGGAAGAGCATGGCGATGGAGGCGCACACGGCGATGTAGGAAATCATGGCGCGGGAGCCGCTGGCGCCCAGGTTCATGCCCTCCGCCACGACGATCAGGATCGGGATCAGCAGGGCCGCGGTGGCGCTGTTGGAAATAAAGTTGGACAGGAAGTAGCACACCACGCCGGCGACGATCATGACGAGCACGACGGACATCGAGCCGAACGGGATGGCGTCGATGAGCACTTTCGCCAGGCCGGTGTTCTGCAGGCAGGTGCCGAGGGCGAAGCCGCCCGCGACCAGCCAGAGGACCGTCCAGTTGATCTCCTTGATGTCGTCCTTGGTGAAGATGCCGGTGGCGGTCAGCACACCGAGCGGGATCAGGGCGACGACATTGGAGTTGATTTTGGTCCACTGCTCCGTGGCCCAGAGGAGGATCGTCGCAATGAAGGTGACCCACACGACGGTGGTCTTCCAGTCCTTCTTGCGCTTGTTCTCGGGGATCTCGAGCTTGATCGAGGTGCTCTTGAAGGGGAAGAAGAGCTGCAGGACCAGCCAGGCGATCACGATCATGATGAGCACGTACGGGATCATGCGGACGGCCCACTGCCCGAAGGTCACGTCGTAGCCGGCCTCCGCGAGGAACTTTACGGCGGTGGCGTTCGGCGGGGTGCCGATCGGCGTGCCGATGCCGCCCAGGTTCGCCGCGACGGGGATGGACAGCGCGAGGCCGACCTTGCCCCTGTCATCCGCGGGGAGCTTGCTGAGCACCGGGACGAGGAAGGCCAGCATCATCGCGGCCGTGGCCGTGTTGGACATGAACATGGAGAACACCGCGATCACCAGCAGGAAGCCCAGCAGGACCATCTTCGGCTTGGTGCCGAACAGGGACAGCAGGGCACGGGCCATGGTCACGTCCAGGCCGTATTTCTCCGCCATGATGGCGAGCACGAAACCGCCGAGGAAGAGCATGACGACGGGATCCGCGAACGCGGCCATCAGGGCCTTGTAGTCGACGAGGGTGCCGTACTGCGGGTCGCAGAACAGGCCGATGCCCTTGTTGGACACGGTCAGCAGGGCGATCACGATCACCAGCACGGAAGTCGTCCAGTTCGGAATGATCTCAAAGATCCACATCAGTGCGGCAAACACGAAAAGCGCGATCACGCGCTGCTGCACGACGGTCAGCGCGGGGATGCCGAATGCGCTGACGGGGAGCGCCCAAAGAAGGATTGTGATAATCAGCACGATGGGCAGAAGCACACAATACTTCATGGAAAACTTGCTGTTGGACATATAAATAATCTCTTTTACTATCTACTGAAAAGCGGCGCAAATTTAGCCATTTTCACAGATAAAACAAAAGAAAAGGCGCGCCTGGAGGAACCGGCTGCGCCCTTCACACACACTAACTTTATTTGTTTGCAAAATTAGCGGTCGGAAACGATTCGGGAAATCCCCATTTATGGTTATTTTACTCCGCCTTCTGCAACAGTTTCGCCAGATAGGCGCATTTCTCGGGGTTGCCGAGGGTCTTGCCCAGGTTGCAGGAGAGCTTGACGCAGTCGTGCCATTCGCGCAGCTCGGTGATGCGGCCGCGGGTGAGTTTGACCACGATGTTCATCGGGTCCGCGCCGGTCACGTCGCAGGTCAGGTGCGTGCCCACGCCGTAGGAGTCCTGCACGCGGCCGGCGACGTACTGGTGGATCCTGATGGCCTTGTCCACGTCCAGGGCGTTGGAGTAGCAGACCTGCTTGGTGGCGGGGTCGATCCCCAGGGACTTGTACTTCGCGATGATCTTCTCCGTCTGCTCGAACTCGTCGCCGCTGTCCACGCGCAAACCCTTGTACATCATCGCCATGCGCTTGGACAGGTTGGAGAAGAAGACATCGTCGCCGAAGCAATCATACAGGTAGATCCCGTTGTCGCCGTCATACACGTCGCTGAACTTCTTCATCACGTTGAAGTTGCACTCGAACACGCCGCTGACGTTCTCCTCGAAGGAGATGAGCTGGTGGGACATCGTGCCCAGCGGCACGCAGTTGTATTTCATCGCCAGGTAGACGTTGGAGGTGCCGGTGAACTTGCCCGGCCAGTCGGGACGGGAGTCGTAGACCTCCTTCATCACGCGCACCACCATGTCGTGGTGGGCGAAGCTGAAGCGGCGGCGCGTGCCCATGTCGCCGAGCACCAGGCCGCTGCCGAAGATGCGCTCGGTCTTGGCGCGGGCCCGTTCCTCCTCGAACGCGGCGTCGTAGCGCTCGAAGTCGCCCCGCAGGCCGTGCATCAGTTCGCTGATGCAGGACAGGATGGGCATCTCCCACATGATGGTGGAGAACCACTTGCCGCGGACCTTTATGTCCAGGTGGCCTTCTCCGTCCTGGCTGATCTGGACCTCACGCGGGTTGAAGCGGTAGCCGCGCAGGTAGGTGAAATACCACAGCGGCAGGAAGACGCAGCGGGTCTTCATATATTCGATCTCCTCGTCGGTGATATGCACCTCTGCCATGTGGTCGAGCTGCTCGCGCAGGAGCGCAGCGAAGCCCTTGGGATAGACCTGGTGGTTGCGGTCGAAGAAAGTATATTCGACTTCGGCGCGCGGGTAGGTCTCCAGGATGTAGTACTGGCAGGTGAAGGTGTAGAGGTCGTTGTCCGTGAAATGGTTGATGATCGGTTTCATATCTCTTTGATTTCCAGTTTTCTCAGTAATGCGTCCGGATCGGGGTCGTGGCCGCGGAAGCGGCGGTACAGCAGGGCTTCGTCCTCGCTGCCGCCCTTCGACAGGACGTTCTCCCGGAAGGCGGCGGCCGCCTCGCGGCTGAAGATGCCCTTCTGCCGGAAGAGGGAGAAGGCGTCCGCCTCGAGGACCTCCGCCCATTTGTAGGAGTAGTAGCCGGCGGAATAGCCGCCGTCGAAGATGTGGTGGAAGGCCGTGGAGATGCAGCTGCCCGGGATGTCCGGCAGCACGGCGCAGTCCGCCAGTGCCCGGGTCTCCACCTCGAGGCATGAGATTCCCGCCTCCGCGGGAATGACGGTTTTTGCCGGAATAACGGTTTTTGCCGGAATGACGGTTTTTGCCGGAATGACGTGTCTTCCGTCATCCCCGACCCCCTTTTCGTCATCCCCGACTTGATCGGGGATCTCCTCCCGTAAGGTATGCCACGCCAGGTCCAGCAGCCCGAAGCGGAGCTGCCGCACCTGGAAGTACGCCGCGTGGTAGTTGCGGGCGGCGACGAGCCGCTCCACGAGCGCGTCCGGGATGGGCTCGCCGGTCTGCCAGTGGCGCGCGAAGGTGTGCAGCCACGCCGGCTCGAAGCCCCAGTTCTCCATGAGCTGCGAGGGCAGCTCCACGAAGTCGCGGGCCACGTTGGTGCCCGTCAGGGAGGGATAGCGTCCTTCGGCGAGCATCCCGTGCAGGGCGTGGCCGAATTCGTGCAGCAGCGTCGTCAACTCGTCGTGCGTGAGCAGCGAGGGCGCGTCCGGGGTGGGCTTGGAGAAATTGGTGACGATGCTCACCAGCGGCCGCTCCTCGACGCCGCCGCGGACCGCAAGTTCGCGGAAATTGGTCATCCACGCGCCGCCGCGCTTCCCAGTCCTGGGGAAAAAGTCGGCGTACAGCAGCGCCAGATGCCGTCCGTCGCCGTCCTGCACATCATAGACGCGCACGTCGGGATGATAGACGGGCAGGTCCTCCCGCGGGACGAACTGCACGCCGTACAGGCGCGTGGCGAGGCCGAACACGGCCGCGATGCTGTCCTCCAGGCGGAAGTAGGGCTTGAGCTGCTCCTCGCTGAGGTCGAAATGCTCCGCGCGGAAACGCTCGGACCAGTATGCGAAATCCCAGGGCTGCATCTGCGGCTCCCGGTAGCCGTGCTGCTGCGCGTAGGCGAGCAGCTCCGCTACCTCCCGCCGGGCGGCGGGCAGGGACGGGCCCATCAGGCGGTCCAGGAGGCGGCGCACGGCGCCGATGTCCTTCGCCATGCGTTCTTCGAGCTCGTAGGCGGCCCAGTCGGCATAGCCGAGCAGCTGGGCGATCCGCCGGCGCAGATCGGTGATCCTCAAGCAGATATCGCGGTTGTCATAAGGTCCGCCGAGGGCGCGGCCGTTGTAGGCGCGCCACATGCGCTCCCGCAGGTCCGCGCGGGCGCTGAACAGCAGGAAGGGTCCGTAGCTGGGATGCGTGAGGTCGAAGCGCCAGCCGTTCCGGCCCTTCTCGCGCGCGGCCTGGGCCGCGGCGTCGCGGACATACTGCGGCAGACCTTCCAGGTCGGCCTCGTCGGTGATCTCCAGGCTGAAGGCGTTGGTGGCGTCGAGCACGTTCTTGCCATATCTGAGCTCCAGCAGCGACAGCTCCTCCTCCAGCGCGGCGTAGGTCTTCTTGTCCTCCGGGGAGAGGAGCGCGCCGCTGCGGGTGAATCCCCTGTAGGACTCCTCCAGGAGCTTTTTCTGGTCCGGATCCAGGGTGAGCGCGCTCCGGCCGTCGTACACGGCCTTGACGCGGGCGAACAGGGCCTCATTGAGCGAGACGTACATCTCGTATTCCGTCAGCAGGGGAGAGACTTCCTCGGCCATCTGCTGCATCGCGTCGTCGCTCTCGGCTTCGAGCAGGTTGAAGAACAGGCCGCTGACGCGGTCCAGCGCCGATCCGGCCAGCTCCAGCGCCTCGACCGTGTTGGCGAAGGTGGGGGGCTCCGGGTTGAAAGCGACGGCATCCGCCTCCGCCTTGCCGGCCGCGATGGCGGCCCGGAAAGCCGGCAGCCAGTGCTCCGGACGGATGCGGTCGAAGCGCGGCGCCCCGAAGGGCAGATCGGAAGGAATCAGCAGCGGATTGTCCATACTGCAAATGTAGTCATTTTTTCCTCTCGCGTTGCACCCGCAGGCGGGCATGACGCTCGAGAGCTGGGTTAGTAAGTTGTGATTTACTAAATAAATACTTACATTTGCAAAAAACAAAATAATGGAGCAGGTATTTATTTTCGGCAAACCCGTGGAAGATGCATTGTTTACCGACCGGGAAAAGGAATCTGCCAGGTTGGCAGCCAATTTTCTGGGGGGCATCAACACTTTTATCATTTCCCCTAGACGTTGGGGGAAGACATCCCTTGTCAAAAAGGTTATCAAGGAATCCGAAACGGATACGCTCATTTGCGTTTTTGCGGATGTTTTCAAGGCAAAAACGGCTGTCGATTTTTGTGAGATTCTGGGCAACGCCGTCCTGAAGCAAACTGCATCTGTTTTCGAGGAGTTTATCGATCATGCGCGAAGGTTTCTCGGAAGGATCAACATAGGCCTCAACCTCTCCCCTGAAAATAATGCCCCTCTCAAACTGCAATTGGGCTTCAATAATGAGCAACTCCCCATAGAGGATATCCTGCAGCTTCCCCAAAAAATCGCCGAAAAAAAGGATGTGCACATTGTCGTCTGTCTGGATGAATTCCAGCAGATTGTCGAATTTGAGGACAGTCTGACCTTCCAGCGGCAGCTGCGAACCGTCTGGCAGCATCAGGACCGGGTCTCCTATTGCTTATTCGGGAGCAAAAAACATATGATGGAAGGCCTCTTCGATGATGAGACCAAACCTTTTTACAAGTTCGGGGACATCCTGTATCTGAAAAAGATTCCTCTTTCCTACTGGAATTCTTTTATCGCCGACAAGTTCCGGGTTTCCGGCAAAACCATCACGCCGGAACAAATTGAGAAGATTTGCAGCACCGTCGATTTCCATTCCTCCTATGTCCAACAGCTTTGCTGGTATGTCTATCTCTTCTCCGACAAAAAGGTTACCGAGAGGGATATCAAGGACGGGGTGGAAGAACTGATTGACCAGAATACTGCACTCTTTGAGAGCCGGACAGAAAACCTGACCCCGGTCCAGATGAGATTTCTGAAAGCAGTATCGGATGGTGTCAACGACAACTTCTCTTCCGCGGAGGTCATCAGCAGGTATAAACTGGGATCTTCTGCCGCCTCTGTTGCAACCCGGAGAGCTTTGCTTGACAAAGGACTTCTTTTCCAGGAAGAAGGCAAGATCATCCTTGCCGATCCGATCCTGGGTCTGTGGCTCAAGCGGCCTTAGAGGCCTTCCACTCCTGCGGGGTGAGGCCGGTGCGGGCCTTGAAGGTCCGGAAGAAGGACCGCTCGTTGGAGAAGCCGCATTCGTCGGCGATGTCCGTGAGCAGCATGTCGGGCTGCTCCGCCATCAACTTCTGCGCCTGGCGCAGGCGGTAGTCGTTCAGCAATTCCGGGAAGCTCTTTCCCATCTGGCCGTTGATGCAGGCGGAAATGTAGGTCGCGTTGGTGCCCAGGTGGGTGGCGAGGTCAGAGACCTTGAGCCCCTTCTGCCGCCAGAGTTCATCCTTCTCCATCAGGGAAACGATGCGGGACAGGAGCGTGGGAGGTTCGCCGGACTGCGATCCGGCATCCCGGGATTCCGGGTCAAGCCCGGAATGACGCGTCTCGTCATCCCGCGCCTCCACCCCACTGTCATCCCGAGCGGAGTCGAGGGATCCTTCGGCAAGCTCAGGATGACAGCGTCTACGCACCACGAACACCCCCGCCCCGGCGAGCAGCGATCCCACGGCCACGATCCACCACGGGAATCCCGCCTCCCGCGGCAGCGGTTCCGTGTGCAGGATAAAGGCGACCGGATCAGGGTGGTAGTTGTCCGGAAACTCCAGCCCGCCGACAAAGGCAATACGGCCACCCGGAAGCAGCACGCACGGGCTGCTCCATGGTGGCGGGCATCCGTCGGGCAATTCGGCAACGTACCGGCTGACCGGCGCCCGTCCGCCCCCGAGCGCTACGCCGTAGTCGACCCGTGTCACGTGGATCCGTCCCGCTTCACTGGCACACTGAACGAGCCAGGCACACTCCTTTGTCTTGTCCACCAGCAAATTCGGGAAAGTCAAAGCCGCCCCTTCCGGGCTTTCCATTGCCAGCGGCTCTTCCGTCTCCAACACGGAGAAAGCTTCCCCGATCACCTTGATCAGGCCCAACTGCCCGTCCTCCTTCCGCAAGGCCGGAAACAGCCAGGCGTAGCCGCCCACACGCTCCTCCCCGATAAAAAACTGGCTCATCTGCTGCATCTCCGTGCAGCCCCATTCCGTCCATTCCCGCAGGAGCGGCACTTCGACAGGCCCGCCCTGCAAGCGGTCCGCCACGGCGGCACATTCCCCACCCTGGGTGTCCTCGCTGCTCAGGATCAGTGCATTGTCCGGAGCCGACTGCAGGATGAAAGGCATAGTGCGAGCGACAGTCGGGTTGAACAGGAAAGACCCGCCGGTTTCGAGCGAATACGCGGAAACGGCATCCCCGGTGTACCAGCTTCCGGCCACGATGATGCGTCCGTCCGACAGACGTGCGGCATTGGTACGCGCTCCAGTCTTCCTGTCCAGGATGGGCAGCGAGTCGAATCCGTGCGTCTCCGGGTCGTAGAGCTCCACCCCGAAGGTCTGCCCGACCCCGAAGGGCTCGCTGCAGCCTCCGCCCACCAGCACTTCCTCAGACGGGAGGACGACACCGAAACCGAAATCGTGCGGGTAAAGCGTCTCCACCAGGTGCCACGCACCATCCCGGTAGTACTCCGCCGTGAGCGTGGGGACAAAGCCTGTCGTGTGCCCGCCGATGACCGTCAGCTCTCCGCCGACGAACGCCGCCATGTGCCCGCCCCGGGGCACGTTCAGGTCCGGCAGACGCTCGACCGTCATCCTGAGCGCAGCCGAAGGATCCGACCCATTCCCGGCCTGACCGGGAATGACGCAAGCAAGCAGCGCAAACAGTATGACAGCTATGCGGTTCATCCGCATAAAGATAGCATTTTAATCCGACATTTGCCGCTACGGGAGAGGCATGTTGTCCGGCCACTCATATACATCCAGCCTGTCATAAATATCTTTTCCTTTGACGTACTCATCGCCCAGGAGATGTTTCGTAAAAATCGGCCCCGAAGGCGAATCAGGCCAGTAGAAAGTGAACGGAGGGGACTGATAGAGGGGATACTCGAGTCCTGTCGCTTTATGGATCGCCACGATCGAATAGGACCGGATCCTTCTTTCCGGGAAATCCTCCGCCGATCCGGCAATCCCGACAGCTGCGATCATTTCGGACGGGCCGGCTGGAATATCCATGATGTCGTACCTCGCGATTTTCCCTCGGTCAGTATAATTGATTTCCCCGTGACTGTAAGCTAAATCCTCATCAACATACGCATGTGCAAGTTGCCCAGCGCCTAACCCTACAAGTCTTTCCCATGACTCGTTCGAAACCCCAAGCTCAATATCACACACAATTCTCCATTCCTGCAGCAGGGGCTTTTTCGGATTTGTCGCCAGATTGTAGGCAACCCCGTTAATCCGGGCGATGACATCTTCTGTATAGTGACCGTGGACATTGCCGTTAACCCACCAGGTCGGATAATTTTCATCATTCATGGATATTAGGTAATAGCCTGTTCCCGTCGCTTTTTTGTAGATTCCTTCAACATAATGCTTGGCATCATTGTCATAATACATATCGGACTTTGCAAACCACCAGGATACGGCATCTGCAGCAAGACGCGTTGCGGGACCGATTGCGTTTACCACGGGTGTCAAGTACCTTGTCCAGATGGGATCAAAAGGAATCTCAGCGGCCAGTATGTCCCACTTTTTGGAGAACACGCCGCCCAGGGAGGCCGTCCGGGGCGTGAACTTGAGTGAGGGGACCAGGTCCACGTGAGGGTCAACTCGTCCGCCATAAGAGTTGATGTCGTAATCGTTCTTCAAAGTCAAGGTAAAGTCCGTGCACAGGCCCGCACCGAAGAGCCCGTAGAGCGAGATGGACGGCTCCACCGTCAGGGTCGCCCACGCGGCCAGGTTAACCTGCAAAGAGGCGCCCAGTTTCGGCTTGGGATCCGCTTCTTTCGGTGCACTCTCGTAATTCCGGAACATGAATCCCATTTCAGGCTGGTAGGAGAAACCGAAGCGGCCCATATCGTAGGAATACTTGATCGACGTGGTCAGCGTGACATTTGCGCTGGCTCCGAAACTGGCGCGGAATTCAATCTGCGGCGTGAGGATTACACCCGGTGCGATCGGGATTCCCGGCACGAAATAGAGCGTGAACAAATACACTTCCTTACTGAAAGAGAACTCTTTTTCGAGCGCAAAATCGACATTCAGGTCCAGCGTGGGATGGAAAGTGAAGTTGACATATTGCAACTCGCCATGGTCGATCTTGCATGCGGCCCGCATCCCGACATTCATCACCGCTCCCAGCGAGGCGGTGCAGGCACCGCTGGAATAGGACAGCGAGAGGGGCGGGGACGAAATGTTCTTTTCGACAGAGTAGATTGCCTTCGTCAAGACGTCCGCGATATCGCCTGCCGAGAAAGCGATGCTGCCGTCGGCCCTCCGCGTGAAGGGCACGGCGTTGCCTTCCACATCCCGCACTTCGCTCAGATAATTACCCATATCCAGTTCCAGGCCGCCGTCTTCGATCAGATTGCCTTCGGCGTCAAACATATCTCCGCCGAATTCCACCTTATCGAAGGCCTTGGCAAACTCGGTCGTCATCTGCAAATAGACACGGCAGTGATTCTCGTCCCCGTACGGTTCCTCAAGAGAAGTGACCTTGAAGACACCGCCGGACGGAAGGTCGTCGGAACCTTCAAACACCAGCAAGCTCGCCTCATTGACGCCGAGAGACCGCGGGAGCAGCATTTCGTAATACGGCACGAAGACATCTCCCCCGTTGTAGGTGACATTATCCCCTTCGGGGGTGCGGGCCCGTTCTTTGCCCGTGCGCAGGATCCGGATATCGCGGAGGATTTCCGGCGTCATCAGAATGGCCCCCGAAGCGAGGGTCGAAGCGCCCTTCCCGGCGACATAATCCCGGTTGGTGGCTTCTCCGACCGGATAGACCACACCGCGGCCGCAGTTGAGTCCGGAAGTCGTTCCGGCCGTTTTCACGACGCGCTGCCCGTCTGAAAGGACAAATGTGACCTCAACACCCTTGGGATAATTGCGGGCAGGGACCAGTATATAAAATTTCCCCAATTCACCGGCTTCCAGGCTGACTCCCTCGCCGCAATCCAGGGTGATCACCGTCCCCTCCCCGGTCAAATCCGAGGCGTAGTTCTTTGCCGGGTCTATCGTGATCCGCCCCGCTACGGGCTTGCCGTCAAGGTCCCGGAATTCCACCCTTGCAACGGTGGCTTTTTCGTCGAAGGACTGGCCGACCTTGAGTACTGACAGCACGTTGGAAAGGGACACGCCGGTCTCGGCCGTGCCCGTCCCGGCCATCAGCGCGGCGGAAGGATCCGGCTGCGGAAGGCCCTTTCCCAGGGAATAGTGCTGCGTGGCGGGCAGGTCCATCGTAATCATTCCGCCGGCTATCGCAGCCCCTTCCTGATAGGGGAAGAATGCCGTTATGTTTCCGGACGGAACAGCATCCGACGAACGGAAGACGGCCGTCCGGCCATCATCAGAGATGTCGGCTGCCGATACCTGGAACGCCTTGACGGCGCCGTCGCTGCCGGCAATTCCGATGATGTCTCCGGCCGACCAGTAGCTCTCCATGCGCACGCCGGGATTGTCCAGCAGGATGGCACGGGTCTGGGGACCATCCTGGGCGATGGACGCCGTGATGGCATGGGATTCCTGCACGGGCGGCGTCATTTCCTGCACACACGCGGCAAGGCCGAAAAGGCCCAAGCAGCAAACCAAAGAAAGATATATTTTTCTCATGACAGTTCGTTTTACAGATTAATCCCAACCGAGGCCTTGTCCATAGCCGTAATCTTCGCCGGACACATCTGGATCGCCCTCCTGAAAGACAAGAGTCAGCACCGCCCCGCTCCGCGGCCGTTCCGCCGCCGATGCGCTGTAGAGATAGATGGTTCCCTCACGTGCCCCGGCAGCAGAGCCGGTGCGCGGAACAACACTCAGACAGAGCGTCATGCGGTCTGCCTTTTCCGCTTTCACCCAGTCGTTTCCGTTCTCAATCTGCCAATCGTAAAGGTTGGTATAAATAGGTATCTCCCGGACAGCACCCGCCGGGGACAGTTTGAACTTCACCAGGTTAGCGTCCGTCGTGTTGATATATGTCTTGCTCTCCTGGGCGACTTTCACGCTCCCGCTATACAAACCGGGAATCCTGATGCGGACCTCGCAGGACCGGGGCCAGAGGAGATCCGAACTGGTCCCGTATTCATCTGCCGAAAGCATGATATAGACGGTTGCTCCGGCGTTCGAATTAATCACCGCATGGCACCAGTCTTCCGAACAACTGACTTCCCAGTCGCTGACATTGGTTTTCGCATTGGTCTCAATCTTCAAGGAAGCAGCCGTATCTCCCCATCCATCCCTGTCCAGTACGATGACAGAAGGATTCTCCGTATTGTCCGACAGGATGCGGAAATAGATCGCCTCCTGCCGGACGGCGACCGTCTGGGAAAGGTCGCCCGCCGAGAGGGTAATCCGGCCGCTGCGGTCGGAGGAAGAGGTGTTCGGATCGACCGTGACGGTCACGGAAACCGGCTGTTTGGAAGCGGTCCCGCCGGACGGGGTGACGTGGATCCAGGAATCCGAGCGCACGGTCCAGTCCATATTGGTGGTGAATGTCACCGTGGCCGTGCCGCCGCCCGCCTCGATGACCAGGTCGGAAGGACTGGTCAGCGTCAGGGACGGCGCCTTCCGGCAATGGCACAGCAGCAGGGCCGCACAGAGCAGGCCCAGGCATCGCATCAGAGGAAGTGTCTTCATACGCATGTATATTTGGCACCAAGATAGCCAAACATACCCGCAGTCGGCTGCGCTTTCAAAGAAAACGAACGGACAATTCCTTAAAACTCACATAGCCTTCCACTCCTGCGGGGTGAGGCCGGTGCGGGCCTTGAAAGTCCGGAAGAAGGACTGTTCGTTGGAGAAGCCGCATTCGTCGGCGACGTCCGCGAGCAGCCTGTCGGGCTGCTCCGCCATCAGCTTCTGCGCGTGGCGCAGGCGATAGTCGTTCAGGAACTCCGGGAAGCTCTTGCCCGCCTGGCCGTTGATGCAGGCGGAGATATACGTGGCATTGGTGCCCAGGCGGGTGGCCAGGTCGGAGACCTTGAGCCCCTTATGCCGCCAGAGTTCATCCTTCTCCATCAGGGAAACGATGCGGGACAGGAGCGTGGGAGGTTCGCCGGACTGCGGTCCGGCATCCCGGGATTCCGGGTCAAGCCCGGAATGACGCGTCTCGTCATCCCGAGCGGAGTCGAGGGATCTCCTCCGAAGCATATAAGCCACTCCCCCCGCCAGCAGTGCGCCCGCGAACACGATCCACCACGGGAAGGCCTTGGGCGGCAGCGGCTCCGTGTGCAGGATGAATGCCGCAGCGGACGGGTGGTACTCATCCAGCCCCGTCCGGCCGCCGACGATGGCGATGCGGCCGCCGGGCAGCAGCACCGGGCATATCTGGACCGGGGCAAGCATCCCGTCGGGCAAGTCGGCCCGATACAGCGTCAAGGGCGCCTTGCCCCCGCGCAGGGCAACGCGGTAGTCCACCCGGGTCACATAGATGCGGTTGGATCCTTCGACAGACTGGATCAACCAGGCGCAGGCGCGATCCCTGTCGGCCACGAGGGCGGGATAGCGAAACATCTCCCCGCCGTCAGGCGCATTCGCCAGCAGGGAGCCTTCCGTCTCCAACACGGAAAAATCCTCCCCCACTACTTTCAGCAAGCCCGGTTGGCCGTCAGCCTTCCGCCTTGCCGGAAGCAGCCAGGCATAGCCGCCCACCGTCTCGTCTCCGATGAAGTACTGGCTCATCTGCTGGCCGTCGAACAACGTCCAGTCCTCCCACTCCCGCAGCAGCGGGACCTCGAAAGGATCGCCCTTCAGGCGCTCCACGACCGGCTCCAGCACCTCATCCCGACTGCCGGCAATGCTGAAAATGACGGCATTGTCCGCCGAACTCTGCAGGATAAAGGGCCCGGCCCGCTGGACTTCTGTGCGCCGGACTGTCGCGGGGCCCGACGGGATGGAATACGCGGAGATATAATCGGGGGAATACCAGTTGCCGCTGATCAGGATGGTGCCGTCGGACAGGCGCACCGCGCCGGGACGGGTCCGCCGCTGGTCCATGATGGGCAGCGGCGAGAAACCGTGCGTGCGCGGATCATAAAGCTCCACGCCCTGCGTCTGCCCTTCGCCGAACGCCCCTGCGCAACCGCCGCCCACCAGCACCGCCTCCGACGGGAGGACGACACCGAAGCCGTAATCGTGCGGGAAGAGCGAGTTCACCAGGTGCCAGGCCCCGTCGCGGTAGTACTCCGCCGTGGGCGTCGGGACGAAGCCCGTGGAATGCCCGCCGATGACTGTCAGCTCGCCGCCCACATACGCCACCGTATGCGCATTTCGCGGCACGTTCAGGTCCGGCAGCCGCTCCACAGTCATCTCATTCACAAGCACACCATCCACGCCACCGACCCGTTCTGGAGAAGTCCCTCCGAAACAGGTCAGTGAGAATGCCAGCACGGCTGTGACAGACAGGAAGCGCAGCCTCATATGGCAAAGATACGTTTTTCTGAAAAGCCGCCGACTAGAAATAGACAATTTTCCGTTCGTAATGGCTGGTGGACACTTGACGGTCCAGCAAGCCGATAAACTCCATGTTACGGGAAATCCAGTTGCCGTATTTGTCGTACTTGTAGTCGCGATAATCTTCATAATAGGAAGTGACTCCACCCTGGCCGATACCCGCATCCTTCCGGAGGATGTCTCCGTATTCATTGTGCGTCTGGGTAAAGTTCTTGGTTGCCAGGACCCCGACATGACCGCCATCCTGATCATAACTGGTCAACATAATGTATCGCGGGTTGTCCGTGGCCCAGACCATCACAAAATGACGGTCGCCCTCCTCTTTGTAAGTATCCTCGTACTGAAGCGTTTCCACCCTGGCCGGCATACCGTTGTCCTGCCAGGTCAGGTCGCTGCCATAGTTCCCGTAATAGCGGATGGATTTGGGATAGTTCCCGTCAAAGGTGATGGTATACTCGCTGCGATACTCGTTGGAACGCTCGCCGTCCCGGCCATCAAGGCTGCTCGTCCAGAAACTGTATTCCTTGACGACCATATTGCCGCTGTCATCCAGAACGTAGTCCGTATCCCAATAGCGCTTGTGCAAGGGGTCGTTATAGTCCCATTTCCTGATAGAGGACAGGCCGACAAGAATATCATCCACCTGGAATCCGATCCCGCTCCCCGCATAACACCGGTCGAGATTCGCGATCGGGCCGACGATCACCAACTTGCCCCCGTTGTCGTATGCGTAGGTAATCTCCTGATCCACGCCAGCCACAGGAGTGTCGCCCTCTTTGAAAGAGGCCGTACGGATCCGGCGGCCACTCGCATCGTAGGTATGGTATATGGTTGAAGAGGGGGTCTCATCATCCTGGTGCTGGAAGTACTTTTCGGTGAGCAGGTGTCCCGCCTGGTCATACTCGAATTCCGTGCACGGCGCCCACTCTGTCTCCCGGATGGTCCTGACCGGACCGATCAGGCCAGCCCGCTCCCGGTCGGTACGCTCCCAGTACTTTTTGGTGTACCAGTCCGGATCTTTCGGTTTTCCGGCCTCCTGGCTGACCTTGATCTCTTTGGAAACGGTACCGCTCTTGAGGGTCACGGTCGCCTCGCGGGCTTCGCTATCCTCATTCTTCTGGACCGTGATCGTGATTTTCGCGTCGCCCGCCTTGCCGCTGGTGGGCGAGACGCTGATCCACTCGCCCGCCTTGGTCGCGCTCACCGCGGCCGTCCAGTCGGCGGCCGACTTGAAGGAGACCGTGGCCGATCCTCCCTCGGCGGCGATGGCCGGGGTCAGGTCTTCCGTCGAGGGGATGGTAATCTCCGGCGTGACGGCCGGCGGTGTCGGCTGGCCATTGCCATTGCCACCGTTGTTCAGGGGATCGCCGCAGCCGGTCACCAGGATCAGGGCCCCCGCCAGGACCGGCAGAACTGATTGAAGTTTGATACGCATTTTCAGGCTGTTTATGGGTTTATGGCCCGAAAATAGCCAAGCCAGACCGCATCCCGGCTCTCCTTTCAAAGAAACCGGACTAACATTTCCTTAAATCCTGAAAAACGGGATCCGGCAGACCCCTGTTACGGCCTGTCCGCAAAAACCTGATCGGGATATGCAGTCATCAGGAGGAGCCTCTTTTCGATGGGGATCCAAGAGAACCGTCTGCCTACCATCTTGATGTTTGAAAGCGCATCCCTGTCAATATCCTCAAAATAATTGATGGCCTTGTCAAACATGATGGGATCGTATGCGGGATATTTCTCCAAGGCAAACTCCTTCATCGTGTTGTATGAAAAGGATGTGGAGAGATAGGCAATATCGACGAAATCCTTGGGCCGTTGGCCGGAATTCGTAATGGCATGGATCTTCATCGCCGTAATGTCCTTGACAGAAGCAAGTCTAAGGTCATCCTCGATCACCGGAGCGTCAATCCAGACAAACGGATGATAGATGACATCGACCTTGATGTCGTCAATAAAACCGATGATCGTATTCGGATTGGTCCGGGTAGGAAGAAGGCCGTATTGCAGGGAAAGCATATTGAACACCTCATCGAAGTCGTATTTTTCTGTCGTAAACAGATCAATGTCCGTACTTCTCCGATGTGCTATCTGCAGCGCAAGGGACGTCCCGCCGACCAGACGAGTCCGGGAAAGCAAAGGCTCAGTCTGAAGCCTCTCTAGGAGTTGAAAAGTCTTTTTCTCGACTGTCTGCTTCTGTAGCATGCAGTTTCTTCTTTTTTGAGTCCGAGGGCGTTGCACATGAATTGGAAATCCTTTTCCTGAAGATCAGTCACCTGTTCCTTGGCAATTTGGGCAAAGCCCTGGATACCATTGAACAGGTCGAAGCCGGCATACCAATCTTCCAGACGTCCAAAGGAAACAATCCGGCTCACCACCAGACGCGGATACCGGACAGGATCAAAATCCGTGGTGTCGTACTCCCAGAAAAGCGACAAATTGAGTTTGTGGCCTCCGGGGGTGTATTTGCCGAACACATTCATACCTTGCAAATATACTGAATTTTAGCGACAAAAAGAAGGAGCGCGGACTAAAAAGGAGGATAGCCGGATGGCCATCCTCCTTGCGGAGATTCCGGGTCAAGCCCGGAATGACGAAGCGGGATCAGGGAAGGACCCGTTTACACGATCCCCTGCTCGAGCATCGCCTGGGCGACTTTCATGAAGCCGGCGATGTTGGCGCCCTTCACGTAGTCCACGCTGCCGTCCGGCTGGGTGCCGAACTTGACGCACTGCTCGTGGATGGACTTCATGATGAAGTGCAGCTTCTCGTCGACCTCCTTGCCGCTCCAGCTGATGTGCTCGGCGTTCTGGGTCATCTCCAGGCCGGAGGTGGCCACGCCGCCGGCGTTGACCGCCTTGCCCGGGGCGAAGAGGATGCCGTTGTGCTGGAAGAAGTGGATGGCGCCCGGCTGGCAGCCCATGTTGGACACCTCGCAGCAGCACCAGCAGCCGCCCGCCTTCAGCTCCTTCGCGTCTTCCTCGGCGAGCTCGTTCTGGAAGGCGCACGGGAGGGCGATGTCGCAGGGCACGCTCCAGGCCTTCTTGCCGGGGGTGAAAATGGCCTTGCCCGGGAACTTGGTCGCCATGTCCTCCACGCGGTCGCGGTTGGAAGCGCGCATGACGAGCATGTAGTCGATCATCTCCTTGGTGATGCCGTCAGGGATCTCGCAGACGCCGTCCGGGCCGGAGATGGCCACGACCTTGGCGCCCAGCTCGAGGGCCTTGATGCTGGCTCCCCAGGCCACGTTGCCGAAGCCGGAGACCGCGACCTTGCAGCCCTTGATGTCCTTGCCCGCGTGGTGCAGGAGGTCCTGCGTGAAATACAGCGCGCCGAAGCCCGTGGCTTCCGGACGAAGGATCGATCCGCCCCAGGTGGAGCCCTTGCCGGTCAGCACGCCGGTGTTGTACTCGCGGGCGAGCTTCTTGTACATGCCGTACATGAAACCGATCTCGCGGCCGCCCACACCCACGTCGCCGGCCGGGATGTCCTGGTCGGGGCCGATGCACTGCCAGAGCTCCCACATGAAGGCCTGGCAGAAGCGCATGATCTCGGCGTCGGTCTTGCCCTTCGGGTCGAAGTCGCTGCCGCCCTTGGCACCGCCCATCGGCAGGGTCGTGAGGGCGTTCTTGAACGTCTGCTCGAAGCCGAGGAATTTCAGCATCGAGGGGGTCACCATGCGGTGGAAGCGCAGGCCGCCCTTGTAGGGGCCGATGGCGCTGTTGAACTGCACGCGGTAGCCGGTGTTGGTCTGGACCTCGCCCTTGTCGTCCACCCACGTGACGCGGAAGGAGAAGATGCGGTCCGGCTCGACCATGCGCTCGACGATCTTCGCCTGCTCGAACTCGGGATGCTGGTTGTACACGTCCTCGATGCTCTCGAGGACCTCCTGTACCGCCTGGAGATATTCGTTCTCACCGGGGTACTTGGCCTGGAGACGGGCCATGATTTCACTGGTTTTCATTGTGTTATGTGTGGTTTATTTGACTTCCCACGTGGAGCCGCTGTGCAGCAGCTCGTCCACGCTGTGGATCTTCGATTTCGCCATCACGTCCTTGACCTGGTCGCGCACGCCGTCGTCGTAGGTGATGTCCTTGACGTCGCGGATCACGCCGAGGGCGACCGGATAGTCCGGCCCCTTCATGTCCGCAAGGGCCATGTGGATGCCGATGTTGTCCGTGTGGGCGTCGTGCACGAGGATGTCCTCCTCGGTGAAACCGCCTTCGCCGATGTGCACGGCACGGATCTTCTTGCCGTCATAGATCAGGCCCCGGTCGCGGTCCCGGCCGAAGATCATCTTCTCGCCGTGGCGCAGGATGATCGTGCGGTCGGCCTTGACCGCCGGGTCGGACAGGTCCCTGTGGGCGCCGTCGTTGAAGATCACGCAGTTGGTCAGCATCTCCATCACGGAGCAGCCGTCGTGCAGGGCCGCCGCCGTCATGATCTCCTCGTTGAGCTTGAGCTCCACGTCCAGGCTGCGGGCGAAGAAGGTGCCCTTGGCGCCCAGCACGAGCGAACCCGGGTTGAACGGGTGCTCCACGGTGCCGTAGGGCGAGGTCTTGGTGATCGCGCCGAACTTGGAGGTCGGGGAATACTGCCCCTTCGTCAGGCCGTAGATGCGATTGTTGAAGAGGATGATGTTGATGTCGATGTTGCGCCGGATGGCGTGGATGAAATGGTTGCCGCCGATGGCGAGGGCGTCGCCGTCGCCGCAGGCCTGCCAGACCGTCAGCCAGGGGTTCGCCACCTTGATACCGGTGGACACCGCCGTGGCGCGGCCGTGGATGCTGTGGAACCCGTAGGTGTCCATGTAGTAAGGAAGGCGGGAAGAGCATCCGATGCCGGACACCACCACGTAGCGTTCCTTGTCGTAATTGAGCGCCTGGCTCACCTTGGGGAGCGCGCGCTGCAGGGCGGCCAGCACCGCGTGGTCGCCGCATCCGGGGCACCAGCGGACCTCCTGGTCGCTCTTGAAATCCTTGAATGTCAGTGTTGCCATGGTGCTACATCTCCTTTTCGATGGCCTCGACGAGCTCGCTCACGAGGAACGGCTGGCCCTGGACCTTGTTGAACTTACGGATGTCCCTGCCGGGGAATTTCGCCCGCAGGTAATCAGCGAACTGCCCGGTGTTGAGCTCGCAGACGAGGATCTTTTCGAACTTCGCGAAGACCTCCGCCGTGTTCGCGGGCAGCGGGTTGATGTAGTCGAAATGGACATAAGAAACGGCATCGCCGATCTCGCGGACCGCCGTGAGGATGTGGCCGTAGGTACCGCCCCAGCCGACCACCAGCAGCTTGCCGGAGGCGGGGCCGTTGAGGATCTCCAGGGCCGGGAGGTCCCGGGCGATGCGCTCCACCTTCTCCGCGCGCTCCGCGACCATCATGGCGTGGTTGGCGGGGTCGGTCGAGAGCACGCCGGCGTGGTTCTTCTCCAGGCCGCCGACGCGGTGCTCGAAGCCCTTCTGGCCGGGCAGGGCCCAGCGGCGCACCAGCGTCTCGGGGTCGCGCTCGAACGGCTTGAACCGCTCCCCTTCCGGCAGGAGACCCTGCACGAACGGGGGCTTGATCTCGGGATAATCCTTCATCGAAGGGATCTTCCAGGGCTCGGAGCCGTTGCCGAGGAAGCCCTCGGAGAGCAGCAGGACCGGGGTCATGTGCTCCAGGGCGATCTTCGCGGCCTGGAAGGCGGCGTCGAAGCAGTGGGCCGGCGAGTGGGCGGCGACGACCGCCATCGGGCATTCGCCGTTGCGCCCGTACAGGGCCTGGTTGAGGTCGGACTGCTCCGTCTTGGTCGGCAGGCCGGTCGAAGGGCCGCCGCGCTGGACGTCCACGACGACGAGCGGCAGCTCGGCCATGACCGCCAGGCCCATCGCCTCGCTCTTCAGCGAGAGGCCCGGGCCGGAAGTGGTCGTCACGGCCAGGTTGCCGGCATAGGCGGCGCCGATGGCCGTGCAGATGCCCGCGATCTCGTCTTCAGCCTGCAGCGTCTTGGCGCCGAGGCTCTTATGGATGGCCAGCTCTTCGAGGATGGCCGTGGCGGGCGTGATGGGGTAAGAGCCGCAGAAGAGGGACAGGCCCGACTTCTCGGAAGCGGCGAGCAGGCCCCAGGCCGTGGCCTGGTTGCCCGTGATATTGCGGTAGGTCCCCTTCTCCAGGTGCTCCGCGGGAGCGACCGTGTAGGTGTTCGGGATCGCCTGGATGTTCGCGGCGTAGTTGAAGCCGTCGAAAAGCACCTTCTTGTTGGGGGCGATCACCTCCGGATGCTTCTTCGCGAATTTCTTCTCCAGGTACTCGTAGATGTACTCCAGCGGCCGGCTGTAGATGTAGCAGGCCATGCCGAGGGTGAACATGTTCTTGCACTTGAGGATGGCCTTGTTGTCCATCCCGCTGTCCACGAGGCTCTCCTGGGTGAGGGTGGTGATCGGGGCGACGATCAGGGTCCTGTCTTCGACCCCGAGCTCGACGAAGGGGTTCTCGGTGGTGAAGCCGGCCTTCTTCATGCCGGCCTCGTCGAAGGCATCCTCGTCCACGAGGATCATCGCATGGCGCTTGCACCATTTGGCGTTCGCCTTGAGCGCTGCAGGATTCATCGCGACCAGCAGGTCGCAGAAATCACCGGGAGTGTTGACTTTCTCACTGCCGATGTGCACCTGGAAACCGGACACGCCCGAGACGGTCCCGTGCGGGGCGCGGATCTCGGCCGGATAGTCCGGGAAGGTGGAAAGACCATTGCCATAGATGGCTGACATATCCGCAAAAAGAGATCCGGTGAGCTGCATGCCATCACCCGAATCTCCTGCGAATCTGATTACAACATCTTTGGCGTCAACGACTTTGTGTTGCATCATTATGTTTAGTGTGGTTAATGTGGTTCAGGTCAGAAGTTTCAAGGCCGGCCGCCTGTCCGACGGCCGGCCTGAGAGGTGTCTCCGCTACTGGAGCGCGGCCTGCTGGGCCTGGAGCTCCGCCTGGAGGGACTCGATGGTCCGGTCGGCCGGAATGTTCAGGGCCTTGCGGGCGTCCTGGGTGAGGTCGTAGCTCTGGGCCTCGTCGACGTACAGCAGGGTGCTGATGTCGAAGACATAGACGTAACCACCCTTCTTGGCGAGGTCCTGGACGACGTTGTTCACCTTCTCGTAGATCGGGGCCATCAGCTGCTCCTGCTGGGCCTGGAGCTCGGCCTGCACGGTCTGGGCAAACTCCTGGATGCGCTGATTGATCTCAGTCAGCTCCTTCTCCTTGCTCTCGCGGACGGCGGCGGTCCAGGTACTTCCCTTGGACTGATAGGTCTGGTACTTGGTGTTGAACTCCGTCTGCATATCGTTGAAGGTCTCCTGGGCCTCGTTGCTGGCGGCAGTCATCGTCTCGCGGGCCTTGTCTGCATCAGGGCAGAGCTGGACCAACTCGGAGAAATTCACGTGGGCAAATTTCGGCTGAGCGAAAGCGGACACGGCGACAAGTGCGGTCGCGGCAATCAAAACAATCTTTTTCATATTCGTAGTGTTTTTTAATTGTTATTCTATAAAAACTGTGCCATTAGAACTGTTGTCCGATGACGAAGTGGAACTGGCTCTTCTGTCCTTCGGGGCCGTCGAAACCGTAGCCCCAGTCTACACCGAGCAGACCCACCATCGGTAAGAAGATGCGAACACCGACGCCGGCGCTGCGTTTGATCTCGAAAGGATTGAACTTTTTGATGTCGGACCAGCAGTTGCCGCCCTCCAGGAAGGCCAGGGCGTAGATGGTCGACTGCGGCTGCAGGATGACCGGATAACGGAGCTCCACCGTGAACTTGTCATAGACGTTTCCGGCGTAGGAGTAACCGCTGGTGTTGTACTTCGAAGGCTCCTGCGGGGTCAGCGAGTAGTTCTCGTAGCCGCGCAGCGAGATCACCTCGGTGCCGTAGGAATAATAGCCCGACATGCCGTCGCCGCCCACGAGGAAGCCCTCGAACGGGGAATAGCCCCAGTTGCGGTTGTAGTAGCCCAGGTAGCCGAACTGCGCGCGCGTCATCAGGACGAGGTCGCCGACGAGTTTGGAATAGACGGCGCCGGAGAATTTCCACTTGTTGTACTCGATCCACTTGTAGCGGTCCTTGCCGGCCCATTTGTCGTAATTGATGTCCCGCCAGCTGGCCACGGGGACCTTGTTGCCGTTGGCGTCCAGGTCATGCTTGCGGAACAGCGAGAACGGCGGGGTAAGCTGCAGCGACAGCGAGAACTCCGAACCGGTACGCGGGTAGATCTGCTGGTCGGTCGAGTTGCGGGACAGGCTGATCGAGTAGTTGATGTTGTGCGCGATGCCGTCGTCGAAGATGAAATAGCCGGAGTACCAGTTCTTCAGCTTGTAGGACTGCCAGTTGAGGCCGTTGTACAGGATGAAGTAGTTGTCCGGCCACTTCAGGCGCGTTCCCAGCGAGGCGGAGAAGCCGTACACGTCCATCTGCTTGTCGTTGCGGAGGATGTTGAGCTGGTAGAACGAGTTGGTCTGGCGCGTATAATAGAGGCTGAGGTTCAGCGAAGTCGGTTTCTTGCCGAAGAGCCACGGCTCGGTGAAGCTGGCCGTGAGGGCGGTGTAGTAGCCGCCGTTGGTCTGGAAGCGGAAGGCCAGGTTCTGGGCGTCTCCCAGCGGCACCGGCCGCCAGGCGCCCTTCTCGAACATCCGGTGCGTGGAGAAGTTGTTGAAGCTCACGCCCACGGTGGCCACGAAGGTGCGGCCGCCCCAGCCGCCGGAGACCTCCAGCTGGGAAGACGGCTTCTCGGTCACGTTGTACACCAGGTCCACCGTGTTGTCCAGGGCGTTCGGGATGACCGAATAGCCTCCCTCCTTCATGATCGCTTCCGGGTCGAACTGGCCCAGGGAGGCGATCTCACGGACGGAGCGCTCGAAGTCGCTCTGGCTGAAGAGGTAGCCCGGACGGGTGAAGAGCTGGCGGCGGACGACCTTCTCGTTGGTCAGGTCGTTGCCGTTGATGATGATGTTGTTGAGCGTGGCCTGCTTGCCTTCGGAGATGCGCAGCTCCACGTCCACGGAGTCGTTCTGGATGTTGGTCTCGACCGGGGTGATGTTGAAGAACAGGAAACCGTTGTCGCGGTAGAGCTTGGTGACGTCCAGCTCGTTCTGCTTGCCTCCGCCGAAGAGGCGCTTCTCCATGGTCACCACGTCATAGACGTCTCCCTTGGAGATGCCGAGCACGGAGTTGAGCGCGTCGGTGGCATAGACGGAGTTGCCGGTCCAGGTCACGTCGCGGAAGTAGTAGCGGTCGCCCTCCTCGAACTCGAGGTCGATGGCCAGCTTGCCCGGCTCGATGTAATAGACCGAGTCGCGGACGAGCCGCGCGTCGCGGAAGCCCGCCTCATTGAAGGCGCTCACCGCGGACTTCTTGTCATTGATGTACTCCTTCGCGTTGAACTTCTTGCTGCTGAAGAAGTTGTAGAACTTGTTGGACTTGGTCTTCTTCATCGAACGGGCGATCTTGAAGTCCTTGACGTGCTCGTTGCCGATGAAGTGGATCTCCTTGATGCGGACCCGCTCGCCCTTGTCGATGGCGAAATTGACCCGGATGGCGTTGCGCACGACGGTGTCCCGCTGGACTTCCGCCTTGACCTCGCAGAGCAGGAAACCCTTCTCCGCGAAATAGCGCTTGATGATGTCGGCGGAGGTCTTCTCCACGTATTCGGAGAACTCGCCGCCGCGGCGCAGGTTCAGCCGCTCCTCGATGTCCTTGCGCTCGCTGGACTTGACCCCGCTGAAAGACCAGCGGGACACGCGCGGGCGCTCCTTGATGTGGATGGAGAACCAGGCGGAGTCGCGCGTGGCGTTGAGGCTGTCGATGGCGATCTCGACGTCTTCGAAATAACGCTGCAGCCACAGGCGGCGCACCGCCCCGGAGATCTCCTCGCCCGGCACCTCCACGGCCATGCCCTCACGCAGGCCGGTCTGGGAGATGATCTGCTGGTCGCTGAAATAGGTGTTGCCCGTCACGGACAGGCCGCCGATATAGTATGCTCTCGGATGGGTATAATCCACTTCGACCCCCTGCGCCCGGCAGAAGACCGGTGCGAGCAGCAGAGCCAGAAGAGTCAAAATCCGTCCTTTTCTCATTTCCATTCGATAAATGTGCAAATATACCCAATTATTTGATTTTTCCGAAACGCCGGTCGCGCGAAGCGTACTCCTCCAGCGCCTGGAGGAACGACTCCCTGCGGAAGTCGGGCCAGAGCGTGTCGGTAAAAACAAATTCGGTGTATGCCATCTGCCAAAGCAGGTAATTGCTAATTCTCTTTTCGCCCGAGGTGCGGATCAGCAGATCCGGGTCCGGGATGCCCGCAGTCACGAGGTGGCGGCTCAGGTCCTCCGGCCGCACCGCGTGCCCGGGATTGTCAATCAAATCGTGTGCCATCTTTTCCGCGGCCTGCAGAATATCCCACTGGCCGCTGTAGCTCAGGAAAATGATCATCGTGAGCCGCTTGTTGCCGGCCGTCGCCTCCATGGCGTGCCCGATTTCCGCGCGGAGCTTCTCCGACAGGCGGGCGAGGTTGCCCAGGACCAGGAATCGGATGCCGTGCTTCATGAACGTGTCCATCTCCTTGAGCATCGCACGCCCCATCAGCTCCATCAGCGTGCTCACTTCGGCTTCGGGACGGCCCCAGTTCTCCTCGGAGAAGGCGAAGAAGGAAATGTAGGGGATCCCCCACTCCACGGCCGCCTCCATGACGGCGCGCACGCTCTCGACACCCTCGAAATGACCGTAAACCCTCTCTTTCCCCCGTTCCCTGGCCCAGCGGCCGTTGCCGTCCATGATGATGGACACGTGCGTCGGTAGTCTCTCAGGCAGTTGCATAATCCTTTATTCCTGGCTGCCGCCGTTGCGGACGTCCTCGCCCCAGAGCAGGCGGGTGCGCAGCGCGTTGATGAAGTTGGACCGGCCGAGCCGCAGGCGGCGCAGGCGCATGGGCGCGGCGCTCACCTCGATCCGGGTCCCGGCGGGCACGGTATAGTTGCGGTTGTCCATCGTCAGGACAGCCCGGTCGTCGCGCGAGCGCAGCGAAATGCGCAGGTGCGAATCCTCCGGCACGATCAGCGGGCGGACGTTGAGGTTGTGCGGCGAAATCGGCGCCACGATGAAGACCCGGGTCTCCGGCAGGCAGATGGGGCCGCCCACGCTGAGGCTGTACGCCGTGGAGCCGGAACTCGTGGCGACCAGCAGGCCGTCCGCCCAATAGGTCGGCAGCACGGCATCCTCCATCGCCACGTCCACCCCGAGCATCGACGGGCTGACACGCGACACGCTCACTTCGTTAAGCGCATACGGCCAGTTCTCCTCGGCGGGCAGGTCCGGGCAGCGCACCTGCAGGAGCGCCCGCTCCTCGATCTCGTAGTCCCCGCGGCCGAGGGCCTCCACGACCCGGTCCGGGTCGTTTTCCGAGAGGAATCCCAGGCGTCCGAAATTGACTCCCAGCACCGGCACGCCGGCACCCACGGCCAGGCGGGCCGCCAGCAGGAAGGTGCCGTCCCCGCCCAGGCCCAGCAGGACGTCCGTCCCCGGCCGGAAATCGGACACCTGCGCCACGGAATACAGCTCGTGGCCGCAGTTGCGGAGCGCCGCCAGGAGTGATTCCACGCGGGAGTCCCCCTTGAGGCGGTCCTTCTTGATATAGTAAGCCAATTTCATTTCGAGCCTCAAATTTAGCACTTAATTTACAATTATTATATAGAAATGCTTACTTTTGTGCGTTTTTAAGGAATTAGCGCGATGACCCGACTCAGTGTCAATATCAATAAAATCGCCCTGCTGCGCAACGCCCGCGGCGGCAATCTGCCGGACGTCCTGCAGATGGCGCTGGACTGCGAACGCTTCGGCGCCGAGGGCATCACCGTCCACCCCCGCCCCGACGAGCGGCACATCCGCTACAGCGACGTGCGCACGCTCCGCCCGGCCGTCCGGACGGAATTCAACATCGAAGGCAACCCGACCGGCAGCTTCACCGCCCTGGTCTGCGAGGTCGTCCCCGACCAGGTCACCCTGGTGCCCGACGCCCCGGACGCCCTGACCTCCAGCGCCGGCTGGGACACCGTCCGCAACCACGCCTTCCTGAAGCGCACCTGCGAGGCCTTCAAGGCCCGCGGCATCCGCACCTCCATCTTCATCAACCCCGATCCGCGGATGGCCGAAGGCGCCTTCCGGTGCGGCGCGGACCGCGTCGAGCTCTATACCGCCGACTACGCCGCCCTCTACGCGGAGGACCGGCAGCGGGCCATCGCCCCCTACCTCGAGACCGCCCGCGCCGCCCGCGACCTCGGCCTCGGGCTCAACGCCGGCCACGACCTCTCGCTGGAGAACCTCGCCTACTTCGTCCGGACCATCCCCTGGACCGACGAGGTGAGCATCGGGCACGCCTTGATCTGCGACGCCCTCTACCTGGGCCTCGAGACCACCATTCAGGAATATTTGTCCAGGCTGGTCCTTTAGCCCTGCCGCAGGATCGCCTCCCGGTAGAACGCCTGGCGCTGCTCCTGGCTGATCCGGTAGCGGATCATCCGCGCGTCCGGCGTGATGCCGTCGTCCAGGTTGCAGACGAAGAGGTCGTCCACGTCCGCGAGATACAGGCGGTTGTAGCGGATGTCCTGGTATTTCTGCAGCGAGATGGTGTAAGTCATCGCCTTGCGCGCCTCCGCCGCGCCCAGGTTCTCCCGGCAGAACACGAACAGGCCCATCTTGTCGTAGCGCCCGTAGAATCCGTTGCCCGCCTTGGCGACCTTGCTCTCCAGGATGCGCGCCAGCGGCAGCGCCATGCTCCAGTACAGCAACTCCTTGACACCGATATACTTCCCCTCCTCCAGCCCAAAGGCGTAGCCGTTCTCCAGGATCTGCTCGATCTCCGCGCCCCGGGGCTGGGGCGTCCGTCCCGCCACGTCCAGCAGCATCTCGTCGGCCGCCTTCTTGCTCTCCTCCATCGCCCGCGTGACCTCGATGCCGAGCGAGCGGCCGTCCTCCGACTGGAGGTCGGGCCGGTCGCGGTTCACCAGGCAGTCGAACTCGCTCCCCAGCAGCGCCGAGAGCGAGATCTGAGCATACTGCTCGAAGAAACAAGTGCCGAATTCGCGGGTAGCCATCAGTCTGCGTGTTATCGCCTACAAGATACGAACAATCCGCGAGAAATCAGCGAAATATCGCACCTTCGTGCCGCCCGGCACCCTCGAGGACCCGATTGCGTCCATCTGACAACCTGACCCGAGCACGGAGAGGGGCTTCTGCGTGCCCGGGAACCCGAAAAATAGCGTCCCGGGCACGCAGACACCTCATTCTGTGCCCGGCAGGAAAATCGGAGCCGGCTGCCGCGGAACTACTCTTCGAGAAACAGAACCTCCTTGCCCATTTTCCGGGCATACTCGATCTCCGAGCGGGTGCTAGCCCCAATATAACCGCCTACGTTGATCACATAGATGGCATCGGCCATGTCGATCTTGCGCTTGTGGACAATTATGGATTTGTTTCTTTACGACTCCTAATTAATTACGCCTTCTGTCGACATGCCCTCTCGAATGTCACAACACACCTGCGGGCCGTTCCCTAGATAACACACAGATTACAATTCTAGCCACGACTCATCAGCACTATTTCATTATGCAATCAAGCAACTATTTAAGAGATTGGATCACATCCCGCACCTCGGAATCTGACAATTCAAACCACTCACCTCGAAGATGCTTAGCTTCATATGTCTTATGTAATGCGGATTCAAAAGCGCGTGCTAATGCTCTTGAAGGGAACTCCTTGGCTTGCAAGAGCACAATATATGGTTTATCCGATTGAAGAGTCTTCTCTCGATACTCGGGCTTGTTTGAGATGCCAATTTTATGAGCTCCATTAGTTTCATCCTGCATTATGTATACAAAACAAGACGAGCCTGTTTCTTCATCTAGTTTCACTTTCTCCGGTCCAGCAACGACTAGCCCTAATTCGTTCAATTTATCCCGAAACATTCGAGCAGATTTAGCCAGACAATACTCTGAAACCGCATTCGGGTACCTGAAAGACTTGTTTTCAATAGTTATAACATCTTTGCATCTTTCATATCGCGCACAGGGGCCCTGTCAACAACAAAATGAAGCTTTGAATCTGTAAACAAACAATCCACGCTATCCCCTTTCTGAAGAGACAGCTCCTTTGTCTCAAATACAATTCTCAAACAGGCAGTTCCATTTGCATACTCAAAAGAGCTTACAACCTTCCCGTCAAAAGAAATAGCCGGATAGCTGTCCACCAGGATAACAGATGTGAATTCATCCGCTCTCACATAAGTCCCCGTCTCTATTGGGTACTCTCCTTCAATCCCATCTTCTATTGAAGAGTACAACTTAGCAAGGCAATCATTCACAATGGGCATAAACAGGAACATCAAGAATCTGACCTGGCCGACTATAACAACCATAAGAAGAATAGGTTGCTACTTTACCGATGCACTGTCCGGTTCTAACAAAACCATAATCATCGATTCCTTCATCAAGTATCAAACAAAAAGACCCTGTGCTGTTCAACATAGCTTTATCCGCATCAGAGAACAATCTCGACGAAAGAACAACTTCTTTTCCGGACGATTCAATCGGAGCAGGCCAGCTTGCGATTCGCTCTTGATCGCTCTCTTCTTTAGTCTTTCTTCGCGATGGCTCGATTACGAACAACTCCGAGCCATCATTTAATGGAGAAGAAATGGAATAGGCATTTGAAAAAGCTGAAACTGTAACCCTGACTATTTTCGGACGTCGATCAACAGGATGGACATTCCCAACAATCTCTATTACCGGCATACCCTTCCAATCTTTAGTTCCATCCGCCACCAATGGTCGTATCTCTTGGGTCGGATTGTTGTATAGCGATAGCGCGGCTCTATTCTTAACATAATGCCAAACACGCACATAATAATGATGCTTCCCGATCGAATCAATCACAAATGGCGGATATTGAGTCTTTAGCTCTTTTCGTCGATTACTTTTATGGACGTAAAGCCATATTAGATAAAGGCCACAAAGAATGAATAGAATAAACGAGACCATCTGATTATGTGATAATTATAACTTCACAATAATAACAAAAATCATTTATCATAATAGTCTTGTTGCTCAGAATAACGAATATGGTTCATAGCATAGTCATATGCCCGATCTACGCTTTCAGCATCACTCAACCATAGGTTCCGGATTTGACCACCCTTCGATCGATGTAGTATTTTCTCCTCGGCGCCGATCGGATCCCGGTCGGCACGGCCATCCACGGAAAGGGCTGATTTTGTGGATGGGCACCGGAGTTTTCTGGTCTTATCCACGGAATCAGGCTGTTTCGTGGACAGATTCGCGTTTTCGGCATTCTGTGCCTGAAATCCGGCCGGAATCGTAACGGATTGGGGGATCCCCTCGATCGGGATGGCTTATTTATCCTTATTATATCGCCTACCGCCCGGAAGATCCGGGTGCGTAGGGAGCTGTTTTGTCGGGGATTTTTGGAAAGGGCGCGAGTTTTTATGGGAGATTCCGAAAAAAAACCTAACTTTGCAAACTTGAAGGCTTTCGCCAGCATAGCTGGCAACGACAGGAAGAAAAATACAACAACAATAACAATGAAGAAGTTACCGCTTATCCTCAGCATCATCGCCCTCTGCGGCGTGATCGCCCTCGCCATCGTCACCCTCACCAAGGGCAGCAAGAAGCCTGCCCCCGCGCCCGCTGACAGCGATTCCCTCAAGGGAGAGATCGTCTATTTCAACCTGGACCGCGTGCTCGAGGAGTATGACATGGCCAACGACCTCCGCAGCGTCGTCGAGACCAAGGTCAACAGCATCAACCAGGAAGTCACCCGCCGCCAGAATAAGCTCCAGAAGGACGCCAACTCCTTCCAGGACAAGCTCAACAAGGGCCTGATGACCCAGAGCACCGCCCAGGTGCAGTACCAGAAGCTCCAGGAGCAGGAGGCCAGCTTCAACAACTACGCGCAGCAGAAGCAGCAGGAGATCCTCGAGGAGCAGCAGGTCATGCTGAACCAGATCTCCGACGCCATCAAGAGCTTCGTGGACGAGTACAACGCCCAGATGGGCTATGCGATGATCGTCGCCTCCCAGGGTGACATCCTCCCCGTTCCGGTGGTCACCGGCGAGGAGCGGCTCGACATCACCGACGCCCTGATCGAAGGCCTGAACGCCGCCTACATCAAGGAAAAGGGCAAAAGCGAATAAGGATTGAAGATCGCCATACTGTCCTGCTTCTACCCTTATCGCGGAGGGATCGCCCAGTTCAACGCCAACCTTTTTGAAGAGCTGGGAAGAGAGCACGACGTACGCGCCTTCAATTTCCGCCGGCAGTATCCGGATTTCCTTTTCCCCGGCAAGACCCAATACGTCAGCCCGGAAGATGAGGCTGTACCCATCGAGGCGCAAGCCTTGCTGGATACGGCCAATCCTTTTTCCTGGGGCCGCACGGCGCGTGAGATCCGCCGCTGGGGTCCCGACCTGCTGCTCGTCCGCTACTGGATGTCCTGGTTCGCCCCGTCCCTCGGCCACGTGGCCCGCCGCATGGCCCCGGGCTGCAAGGTGATCGGCATCCTGGACAACGTCATCCCGCACGAGCGGCACTGGTTCGACGCCCCGCTCACCCGCCGGTTCCTCCGCGGGCTGGACGGCGCCGTGACCCTCTGCGAGGAGGTCTCCCGCGACCTGCTCGCCCTGCGCGGCGACATCCCCCACACGGTCCTGCCGCATCCCATCTACACCCACTTCGGACCCCGCCTGCCCCGCGAAGAGGCGGAGCGCCTCCTCGGCCTCCCGGCCGGCCGGAGGACCCTGCTCTTCTTCGGGCTGATCCGCGAATACAAGGGCCTGGACATCCTGCTCCGCGCCTTCGACCTGCTGGACGAACGCTACCAGCTGGTCATCGCCGGGGAACCCTACGGCTCTTTCGAGAAATACCGGCGGCTCATCGACGGCGGCCGGGCTCCCGCCGACGTCCACGTGTTCCCGGACTACATCCGTGACAGCGAGGTCAAACGCTATTTCTCGGCGGCGGACCTGACGGTCCTCCCCTACCGAAGCGCCACCCAGAGCGGCATCAGCTCGGTATCCATCCACTTCGGCGTGCCGATGGTGGTCACCGACGTAGGCGGTCTCGAAGAGACGGTGGGCCGTCGCGGCACGGGAATTGTCTGCAAGGAAGGTACGCCCGCGTGCATCGCGGAAGCGATCGGCCGCTATTTCGACAGCGCAGAACTGCGCACACGCCTGGAGGAGGGCATCCGGGCGGAGAAAGAAAGGCTCTCCTGGAGCCGTTTTGCCCATGATTTGACCGCCTTCGCCGGCAGCCTGACATAACACACAGTAAGAAGATGAAAAGACTCTGTGCCCTGCTCCTGCTCCTGTGCTCGGTATCCCTCACGGCCTGCGCCCAATGGTACCTCTTCCCCGGCAGGAAAAAGAAAAACGAAAAGCAGACCGCCGTGGATACGGTCCGCAACCAGGTCCGTCCGGACACCCTCGTCCTCCAGCGTCCCGACACGCTGCTGACAGTCGTGGACACGCTTGCCGTCGAGCCGGCCGACGTCTTCGAGCTGGACATCCCGTCCGTCTTCCATGTCGCCCTCGCCCTGCCCCTGCAGGCCGCCGGCGACAAGCCCAGCGAAAACTTCCTGGACTTCTACAGCGGCGCCTTGCTGGCCCTGCGGGACCTCGGCAACAGCGGCCGCCGGGTCGACCTGGAGGTCTATGACACGGCGGACAGCAAGACCGCCATGCCCGAATCGCTCATCGAAGGGAACGACGTCATCCTCGGCCCGGTGTCCGTCCAGGACATCGAGGGCGCCCTTCCGCTCACAGGCAAGGGCAAGGTCCTCATATCCCCGCTGGACCCGAAGGCCACCGCACTGGCCGCCGACAACCCCGTGGTGCAGTCCCCTTCCCCCTGGACCGCCCAGATCAACGAGATGCTTCTCTGGGTCCGCGAGGAGCTGCCCATCGGAGAGGAGGTCTACGTCGTCCGGGACACCTCCTCCGCGGCGCCCGCCGAGCAGCGCGAGTACCTGATGGAGCGCCTGGCCGGCAGCGGCGTCCGCTTCCAGACCGTTTATTCCGTCCCGCAGATTCCCTTCAAGAAGGGCACGACGACGCGGGTGATCATCGCCTCCGAGCGCGAGAGCTTCATCAACAGCGCCGTCCGCAACCTGGGCATCGAAGGCGCCCGCAACAGCAACGTCATCCTCTACGCGACCTCCGGCATCCGCACCGCCAGCACGGCCCAGACCGACCTGCACAACACCCAGGCGCACCTGGCCCTCTCCTATTTCATCGACTACGACGATCCCGCCGTGCGGCGCTTCATCCTCGCCTACCGCGCCCTCTTCCAGAACGACCCCGGCTCCTTCGCCTTCCAGGGCTACGACACCATGCACTACTTCGTCACCATCTGCACGATCTACGGACGCCAGTGGTTCAAGAAGCTGCCCGAGTACGCCGAGAAGGGCCTCCAGTCCGACTTCCGCTATACGGAAGCGGACGGCCGGGTCAACCAGGCCGTCCGCCGCGTCGTCTACAATCAGGACCTGACGACCAGCGTCGTCCGGTAGCTATTTCTTCCTCGCTTCGATGGCGGCCGTGATGCCTTCGCGCATCTTCTTGCCGACATTGGAGAACAGCTGCTTGCTGCCGTCCGCCAGTTCGAATCCGAAGCCGAAAAGGCCGTACTTCTTGCATCCGGCGATCTCGGAGATGTCGATGCAGAGGGGGCTGTAGCGATTCTGGTCCTCCGGATAGCTCGGAAGCAGGTACACCTTGGTGGCCGTGATGAGCATCTCGGCACCGTAGGACTCGATCCGGGTCTTGTTGACGGCCGGCTTGAATGTCGCCTCGACGGGCTCCACGATGTCTTCCTTGCGGAAGGTCTTTTCCAGTTCTAGCATGACGATATGGATTTAGGGGGTTAACCGACTGCAGGGGCGATCCTGATGACCGCGATCTTGGCGTCCGGGGTGAGCTTTTCGTTCTTGTAGTACTTCAGGTCCACGCCGAGCATGAAAGGATCGTCGGCGCCGGAGAAGATCCAGGCCTTGCCGTCGAAGGTGCTGACGTAAGGATCCCGGGCGTCCTCGCTCCAGGAATAATACTCCTTGAAGATCTGCATCGCCTCGGAGGCGGACATGCCGACGTGGATCTTCTCCAGGAGCTTGTAGTTCGGATACAGGATATCGATGGCATCGACCGTGGACCGGCCGTCGCCGTAGGCATAGAGGATGAAGCGCGGCTCGTCCTCGCCCTCCTTGATGTACTGCCAGGCGCGGGTGTATTCTTCACCGGTGTCGAGCCATTCGGACGAATAGCCGTGGATGCCGAAGGGCATCTCGTCGCCGAAGTCGATCGAGCCGATGCCCCCGCTGTACACCGTCAGGGGGTTGTAGCTGCGGTCGCGGACGAACTTCGTCCCGTTCCAGACATAGCTCACGGGGGAGGAGCCGATGCCGTTCAGCAGGATCGTGATGCGGTCGGGCTCTTCGAACCACTCCATCTTGCGGTCGCGCATCGTCCAGTACAGCTCGTTCTGGTTGAAGAAGAGCAGGCCGTCCTCCGTGATGTCCTCGTCGGTGTAGGGGACGTCCAGCGGCAGCGCGACGGGGGTGACCGTCTTCTTGGACACGGAGTACCAGTAGGCGTGCTCGCCCAGCTTCTTATAGCCGTCGTTGTTGTTGTATTCGAACACTTCCAGCAGGCCGAAGATCCGGTCCTTGTCGGTCCCCGGGAAGACCGCCAGCTCACAGGTGGGCATCGGGCCGTTCTCCTCCGTCAGGTCCTCGGCCACGTCCTCCATCCATGCGGGATCGAGGATGGTCGGGTTCCAGAAGATCTGGTTGGTGATCTGCTCCATGTAGTCACCATAATAATAATCTATGTCCTCTTCCTGTTCTTCGTCGATTACGACGACCTGCGCATCGTAGTCCTGATGGAACTGGACGCGCTCGGCGCGGGTGTTGATGCCGTCCGGCAGGTCGGCGTCGGGGAGTGCCTCGAAGAATGCCCACACCGTCTGGGGGTCAGGGGTCGGGAGGGCCGTCTGGGCGCTGGCCGGGACGGCGGCCGCAGCGGACACGACCAGTGCCGCGGCGGAAAGCAGAATGCAAAGTTTGTTCATAACAGGTCAAAGTTAGAAAAATCAGTCGAAAAAACGTTAATTTGCTGCACTAAAACCTTTAACCCGTGCCTAAAATGAAGAGAAGATGAAAGGGTCGGGGCTATCGCCCTGCCAGGAGCTCCCTGGCATTGGCGATCGCCGCGGGCGTGACCGTGGCACCGGAAAGAAGGCGCGCAATCTCCATCGTGCGCTCTTCTCCTGCCACTTCACGGATCGTGGAGACGGTGCGGCCGTCCGGCATTTCGGACTTGCTCACCACGAAATGGGCGTCGCCCTTTGCGGCCACCTGCGGCAGGTGCGTGATGGAGAACACCTGCATGTCGCGCCCCATCCCGCAGATCATCCGCCCCATCTTGTCGGCCACGCTGCCGCTGACCCCGGTGTCGATCTCGTCGAAGATGAGGGTCGGCATGCCGAAATACTTCGCCATCATCGCCTTGAGGCTGAGCATGATGCGCGAGAGTTCACCGCCGGACGCGCACTTGGCCACGTCCACGGGGTTGCGTCCGGTCGCGGAGAACAGGAAGTTCACGCGGTCGGCGCCGGAAGGTCCCTGCGGGGCGTCCGAAAGGGAAAGGTCGAAGACGGCGCGGTCCAGCTCCAGGAAGCGCAGCGACTCCGTGATGGCCGCGGCGAAGCGCGGGGCGGCGGCGCGGCGCGATTTCGCGAGCGCCGCGGACAGCGCTTCGTAGCGCCGGCCGGCTTCGGCGGAGGCAGCTTCCAGCTCGAGGATGCGGTCCTCCGACGCGGAGACCCCGTCGAGCAGGGCGGCATAGCGGTCGCGGGCGGCGATCAGCCCGTCCACGTCCGCGGCATGATGCTTCTTCAGCAGGGAATAGAGCAAGGACATGCGCTCGTCCACCGCCTCCAGGCGGGCGGGCGAAAGGTCCACGCGCTCGTTCATCGCCCCGATCTCGGCACAGACATCGTCCAGTTCGATCCGGGCGGACTCCATCCGTGCCTGCCAGTCAGCGACGGCGGGAAGGAACCTGGCGATGTGCTCCAGCTGGCGGCCCGCTTCCTTGAGCGAGGCCGACAGTCCGTGGGACTCCCCGTCCAGCAGCTCGAGCGCCTGTCCCAGGCCCTCCTTGATCTGTTCCGCATTCGCCAGGCTCTTCTGCTCCTCTTCCAGGGCCTCCAGTTCGCCGGGGACGAGCTTCGCCGCATCCAGCTGGCGCCACTGCGCCTCGTTGAAGTCGCGGTCCGCCTGCAGCCGGCGCTGCTCCTCGCGGGCGGCGGCGAGCTCCGACAGGAGCCCCTGCCAGCCGCGCCACGCCTCCCGGCAGTCGGCGAGCGCCTGCGCGTTTCCCGCGAAGCGGTCGAGCACCGAGAGCTGGAACTGCGCATCCGTCAGCAGCAGGCTCTTGTGCTGGGAATGGATGTCCACCAGGCGTCCCGCCACATCCTGCAGCAGGGACAGCGGCACGGGGCAGTCGTTGATGAAACTCCGCGAGCGTCCCGACCGGGACACCACACGGCGGATCAGCAGCCGGTCGCCATCCTCCTCCACGTCCGCTTCGGCGAGCAGCGCCCGCAGGTCCGCATCCGCCCCGGCGAACTCCGCCTCGACCACGCAGGAGTCGGCTCCTTCCGAGATCGCGGATGCGTCGGCACGGGCACCGGACAGCAGGGACAGGGCGCCCAGCAGAATCGACTTGCCGGCGCCCGTCTGACCCGTAATGATGACCAGACCCTCCGGAAAACCGATATCCAGAGCGTCGATCAGTATGTAGTTCCTGATATGTAGGCTAGAGAGCACCGTCCTCCTTGGCTACCCGGTAATAGAGTTCGCCGTCCTCGAATTCCGAAATGGCGACGAGGTCCGGCTTGGGCTGGCGCTCATAGTATTTGGAGATTTCGATCTGCTCCTTGTTTTCGAAGACTTCGTCCATGGTGTCCCGCTCTCCGCGGAAATCCTCGAGCTTCTTGGCAAGCTCCTTCTTCTCGGCCAGGGCGATCTGGTTGGCGCGCTTGGCGAGGATGACGACCGTTTCGTAGATGTTGCCCGTCGGGGCGGCGAGATCCTTGATGTCCCGCGTGATGGTGTTGGTAGGTATTTTCTTTTCCATATCCAGAGTACGGCACGGGGACAAGGGAAAGTTTCATTATTTTTCTTTCACCTTCTCGTAGAGGGCGTCCAGCTCCTTGCGGTGGGCGGACTCGGGGTACTCGCCGATGAAGTTGAGGTAGTCGTCCTGGAAGACCAGGAAACGCTCCTTGCGCTTCGCGGTCACGCTGTTGCTGGCGAACTTGTAGGAGGACATCGCGGAATAGTAGAGGATCTCCTCCCGGTAGACGTTGTCGGCGTCCTCCTTGAGGATGTTCTTGAAGGCCACGCGGGAGGCCTGGTAGTCCTCCATCTTGTAATACAGGCGGGCGTTCTCGAAGGCCTTGCGGTCCAGGCGCTCGCCCAGCTCCTCCATCCGGTGGCGGAGGATGTCCGCATTGGCGCCCACGGGGTGCTCCTGGAGGTACTCGCCCATGGCGGTGATCGCCGTGTAGGTCGGCGTCTGGTCCAGCTCATAGCGCAGCGTGGAGCGGTACAGGCAGTCGATGCGCAGGAAGTCCGCCTGCTCCGAGAAAGCTCCCTGCGGGTAGAAGCTGAGGTAGGAGTTGAAATTGGTCTCCGCCGTATAGTAGTCCTGGTAGGAATAGTTGCTCAGGCCGAGGTAGAAGAGCACGGTGTCGTGGCGCTCCATCCCGTTGGTCAGCATGCTCAGCGACTCGAAGAGCTGCGCGGAGCGGCTGTACTTACCGGCGTTGAAGTAATTGAAGGCGGCGTTGTACTTCAGGTCGATATCGTTGCTCTCGAGGATCTGGTCGTACTCCGAGCGGCACGCCGCCACGCCGGCCAGCATCAGCAGCCCGGCGGCAAGGCAGAACAGTGAGGATCGTTTCATCGTTTCAAATATTTTTCGGCATCCAATGCCGCCCGGCAGCCCGACGCTGCGGCATTCACCGCCTGGCGGTACACCGGATCCTGGACGTCCCCGGCCGCGAACACGCCCTCGACGCTGGTGCGGCTGCTGCCGCCCTCCGTCAGGATGTAGCCCTCGGGGTCGGTCGCCACCCAGGGAGCGAAGAGCTCCGAGGCCGGATGGTGGCCGATGGCCAGGAAGAAGCCGTCCACCTGTATATCAAAAACCTCGCCATCCTTGCGGAGCAGGCGCGCGCCGGTCACGCCGGAGACGTCGCCCAGCACTTCCTGCGTGTTGCAGTTCCACAGGATCTCGATGTTGGGGGTATTCTTCACTTTCTCCTGCATGGCCACGGAGGCCCGCAGGACGTCGCGGCGCACGATCATATACACCTTGCGGCACAGCCCGGCCAGATAGGTCGCCTCCTCGCAGGCCGTGTCGCCGCCGCCCACCACGGCCACGTCCTTCTTGCGATAGAAGAAGCCGTCGCAGGTGGCGCAGGCCGACACGCCCATGCCCTTGAACTTCTCCTCGGAAGGAAGCCCGAGGTAGCGTGCCGTGGCTCCGGTGGCGATGATCAGCGCCTCCGCCATGATCTGCCGCTCGCCGTCCACCGTCACGCGGAACGGGCGCACGCCCAGGTCCGCCGCCGTGACCTTGCCGCGGCGGATGTCCGCACCCAGGCGGACCGCCTGCTCCCGCATGTCCGTCATCAGCTGGTTGGCGTCCACTCCGCCCGGGAAGCCGGGATAATTCTCCACGACCGTCGTCGTGGTCAGCTGGCCGCCGGGGGCGTCGCCCTCGTAGAGCACCGGCTCCAGGGCCGCGCGGGCGGCGTAGATGGCGGCGGTGTACCCAGCAGGGCCGCCGCCGATGATCAGGCATTTGACAGATTCCATATCCATACGAAAGTGCAAAGATAAACAATTATTTTGAGGGTAGCAGCTTGCGCGTCGGGCGGCAGAGCAGCTGCAGCTCGAAACCCTCGATCCGGTAGCCCTTGAAACGACGGCCCTTCAGCTGGGCCTCGAGCAGGGAAAGCAGTGTCGGGTCCTCCAGGTCGAGCCACGCCTCGTTGCGCGTGTCGTAGAGGTGGAAGTGCTGCCTGGCGCGCACGTCGAAAACCTTGCGGCCGGCCCGGCCGGAACAGCGGCCGTAGATGCCCAGGTCCGCCAGGGTGCTGAGGATGTTGTACACCGACGCCGGCGACACGGGGACCTCCCCGTGCTCGGCGATCCACTGCGAAACCTCCTCGGCGGAAGCGTGCCCGAGCGCGGACATCGCCTCGTGCACGGCCATGCGCTGCGGCGTGGCCTTCAGGTCCTTGTCCCGGAGCATGCGTTTGAATTGCAGGATATCCGGAATCCCGCTCCTTCCCATCATCTTCATGGCCTACAACTCTTTGCGCCAGCGGGCCAGCGGGATGCCGAGCTGCCCGCGGTATTTGGCGATGGTGCGCCGGGCGACCTTGTAGCCGCGGCGGCCCATCTCCTCCACCAGCTGCTCGTCGGTGAGCGGTTTCTTCTTGTTCTCGGCGTCCACGCACTCCTGCAGGGCCTTCTTGAGCTCGCGGGTGGACACCTCCTCCCCCTCCTTGTTCTCCATGCCTTCGGAGAAGAAATACTTGAGCGGGAAGATGCCGAAATGCGTCTCGATGTATTTGCTGTTGACCACGCGCGAGATCGTCGAGATGTCGAATCCCGTCTTCTCGGCGATGTCCTTGAGGACCATCGGCTTGAGGTCCGCCTCGTCACCGCTGACGAAGTAATCGTGCTGGTATGCGAGGATCTCGGACATGGTCCGCCGGAGGGTGTTCTGGCGCTGCTTGAGCGCCTCCACGAACCACTTGGCGGAGTCGAGCTTCTGCCGCACGAAGGTCGCGGCCTCCTTCTGGGCGCGCTCCGAGGAGCCCTTCGCCTCGAGGAGCAGGTCGGCGTATTTCTTGTTGACGCGCAGCTCCGGCACGGAGAAGCGCGGCATCGTGAAGGACAGCTCCCCGTCATGCTCCTCCAGGACGAAGTCCGGCACGATCTGCTGGGCCTGGTCCGTGTAGGTGTAGTCCACCTCCCCGCCGGGGGCGGGGTTGAGCTTGACGATGCGGGCCATCGCCCGCTTGAGGTCCTCCTCGGTCAGGGTGAGCCGGGAGAGGATCTTCTGGAAATGCTTGTTGGAGAACTCCTGGAAATAGTCCTCCAGGATGCGCTCCGCGTTGATCACGTCGGGGGTCTGCTTCATGCCGCGGAGCTGGATGAGCAGGCACTCCCGCAGGTCGCGGGCGCCCACGCCTGCAGGCTCGAAATCCTGGATCACGCGAAGCAGCGACAGGACCTCGTCGGCGTCGGTCTGGATCCCGGCGCGGAAAGCCATGTCGTCCACCAGGGAGTCGATGTCGCGGCGCAGGTAGCCGTCGGTGTCCAGCGAGCCGATGATGAAGGAGGCGATTTCGAACTGGCGCGGGTCCAGGTTGCGGTAGCCCAGCTGGTCCATCAGGCTCTGGGTGAAGCTCTGGCGGACCGAGAAGGTGTTGTATTCGGGACGGGGGTCCTTGCCCCAGTTGTTGACGCGGGTCTTGTAGGCGGGGATGTCGCCGTCGTCCGTGAGTTCGTCCAGCGACACGTCCTTGGCCTCCTCAGGCTTGTCCGGATCGGGCGAGTCGTCCAGCACCGGGTTCTCCTCCAGCTCCGTGCGGATCCGCTGCTCCAGCTCCTGGATCGGGAGCTCGATCAGCTTGATCGTCTGGATCTGCAGCGGGGAGAGCTTCTGCTGCTGCTTGAGTTCGAGGCCTTGTTTGATCATCTAGTCCGTGAGGGGTTCAGGGTCGGCCGGAGTGAGGTCGGCTCCTCCGACGGAAGGGTACTTGAAACGCTCCCGGACGATGAAGGCGTCCGGAAAATCCTCCTTGATCCGGCGCAGGAACGCTTCGGCTTCGAGGCGCGTGCGGAAATTGCCCACCGTCACCTTGAAGTTCGGGGAGGCGTAGGTCCGGTAGGCCTGGACGTGGGGGTACATCTCGTTGAAACGGCGGATCACCGAGGAAGATTCGTCGCGCGCCGTGCGGTTGCTCGCGAAGAACAGGCGGATGCGGAAGCCGTTCATGGTCTTGCCGGCGTTGGCAGTGACCTGCCGGTTCAGCGCCGAGCGCACGGCGGATGTCTGCCGCACGACCACCTGCTCGGGCAGGGCCGAGAAGATGTCGCGGCCGAGCAGGGCCGAGTCGACCTGGACCTCGGTCCCGGTGTGCTCGATCTCGCCCGTGCCCTCCTCGAGGTTCTGCGCCAGGAGGACGGGGCCCGGGAGGGCCAGCAGGACGAGGGCGAGGAGCGTTGTTCTATAATTGTGTTTCTTCATGCTGTTCCGTAAACGTGAGGAGGGTGCTCAAAGGTATATCCTCCATTTCAATATTCTTGCCAATCCCGCCGCGCAGGGAGATCCGGGCCTTGTAGGAGACCTTGATGTCGTCCAGGGAAGCCTCGTCGCCGAAAAGCCGCAGCAGGCGGAGGGGGTTGAAGCCCTCCTCGATGTGGCCTTTGAGCGGGACCTGGTACGCCCGGTCGGTGCGGGCGTCGATGACCAGCCGGTCTGCCGAGACGCTCAGGATGTCCATGTCCCCGAAGCGCGCGGTCCCGATGATGTCGGAGATCTCAAGCGCGACGGAGGGGTTGTGAATCTCCACTTCGACGACCGCACTGAGCTCCGTCAGCCTCTGGGGCACGATGGAGACGATGCGCGCGGATGTGACCTTGATGTCCTGCAGGCGCCTGCCCTGGCATCCGGACAGGACCAGGACCATCACGCACAGCAGCAGGGTAAAGACTCTCTTCATGGGATTCTTGTCTATTCTATCCCACAAAGATAAGAAAAAATATTCACGCGCGCTACGCAAACCTGCACAGCAGGGTCGCCTGCGTGCAGTCGATCACGACGACGTCCACAAGGTCTCCGGCTTTGTGGACCACGTCCGGCCATACGCACATCTTGTTCTGGCCGGTGCGGCCGCAGAGTTCGGCGGGGTTGCGTTTCGAGGGGCCCTCGACCAGCACGCGGAAGGTCTTGCCGAGGTCCCGGCGGTTGCTCTCGAGCGAGAGGCGGTTCTGCAGGGCGATGATCTCCTCCAGGCGGCGGGTCTTGGTCGCCGGGGGGACGTCGTCGGGATATTTGCGCGCGGCCAGCGTGCCCGGCCGCTCGGAATACTGGAACATGAAGGCCGCGTCGAAGCCCACCGCCTCGAAGAGGCTGAGGGTGTCGCGGTGGTCCTCCTCCGTCTCGGAGCAGAAGCCCGCGATCACGTCGGTGGTGATGGCGCAGTCGGGCATCAGCGCGCGGATCTTCGCGACGCGCTCCAGGTAGCCTTCCCGCGTGTAGCGGCGGCGCATGAGCTCCAGCATGCGGTCGGAGCCGGACTGGACCGGGAGGTGGATGTGCCGGCAGATATTGGCGTGCGAGGCCATCGTCTCCAGGACGGCGTCGGAGATGTCCTGCGGGTTGGACGTGGAGAAACGGATGCGCAGCGCCGGCACGCTTTCGGCCACCAGGCCGAGCAGGCCGGCGAAATCGAGCGTCTCCCAGCGGTAGGAGTCCACGTTCTGCCCGAGCAGGGTGATCTCCTTGTAGCCCTGCTGCGCACATTCGCAGGCCTCGCGCACGATGGAGTGCGCGTCCCGGCTGCGCTCCGCCCCGCGGGTGTAGGGGACGACGCAGTAGGAGCAGACGTTGTTGCAGCCGCGCATGATGGAGATGAAGGCGGAGACGCCGTTGGTGTCCACGCGGACCGGGGCGATGTCGCCATAGGTCTCCTCGCGGGACAGCAGGACGTCGATCTGCGGGTGGCCCTGCGAGGCCGCGGCGAGCAGGCGCGGCAGGCTCCGGTAGGCGTCCGGCCCGGCCACGACGTCCACTTTGCCCGACTCCAGGAGGGCGTCCTTGAGCCGCTCGGCCATGCATCCGAGGATGCCCACGAGCACGCCCGGACGCTTCCTGCGCTGGAACTGGAACTGCTCGATGCGCCCCCAGATCCGCTGCTCGGCGTTGTCGCGCACGGAGCAGGTGTTCGCCAGGATCACGTCGGCCTCAGCCATGTCTTCCGTGCGGGCGTAGCCTTCCTTTCCCAGGAGGGAGAAGACCACCTCGGTGTCCGCCACGTTCATCTGGCAGCCATATGTTTCGATGTAGAGCTTTTTCATACGCGGGGCAAAGATAGTGGTTTTCGGGATTAAACGTTTATTTTCCCGGAAGAAAGGGTTTTGATGCGTTTTTTACGTTTTTTGTCCGTATCCTTGCCCCGCTATGAAAATCAAGGACCTCAGCGCGGCGGAGCGGCCGCGTGAAAAAATGCTCTCCCGCGGCGCCGGGAGCCTCAGCGACGGCGAGCTCCTCGCCGTGTTGCTGCGCAGCGGCAGCCGCGACGCCAGCGCGCTCGACCTTGCGCGCCAGTTGCTGGGCCTCGCCGACGGCCGGCTCAGCGCCCTGTTCAACCTCCCCCAGGAGCGGATGCTGGCCCTTCCGGGCGTCGGGCCCGGCAAGGCGGCCAGCGTGATCGCCGCCTTCGAGCTGGGCCGCCGTTTCCTGCAGGAGGAGTTTTCCCTCGTCAAGAAACCCCTGCTTACCGCGCGGAGCGTGTACGAGATGATGATCCCCTGCCTCAAGGGCCTGCGGCACGAGGAGTGCTGGGTGCTCTTCCTCAACGACCGCAACTACCTCGCCGGCAAGGCGAAAGTGACTTCCGGCGGGGGCAGTTCGACCGTCATCGACGTCCGGCAGGTGATCCGCACCGCCCTGGACAAGGGGGCTTCCGCCATCATCCTCGTGCACAACCACCCCAGCGGGAACCCCACCCCCAGCCCGGCCGACATCCGCCAGACAGATGCCGTCCGCAAGGGCGTCGGCGCCGTGGGGCTGGACCTGCTGGACCACGTCGTCGTGGCCGATGACAGTTTTTTCTCCTTCTCCGATGACAGGATGTATCGGAATAATGCTTATCTTTGTGAATCATGCACAAGCACGAAGAAGACCCCGTCGCCCTGATGGAGGAGCACGGCGTGAGGCCCACGGCCAACCGCATCCTCATCCTGCGCACCCTGTTGGAGGCAGGGCGGCCGCTGTCCATGACCGAGATCGAGACGGACCTGGAGTCGGTGGACAAGTCCATCATTTCCAGGACCTTGTCAGCATTCCGCGAAGCGCGGCTGCTGCATGTGCTGGCCGACGGCGGCGATTGCATCCGCTATGAGGTCTGCCACTGCGCGGCCGAGGACGAGGACACCGACCGCCACGTGCATTTCCATTGCACGCGCTGCGGGCGGACCTACTGCCTGGAGGAGATTCCCATCCCCGCCGTCTCCCTGCCGGAAGGCTATGCCGCCGACCACGTCAACTTCGTCGTCGAAGGGATTTGTCCACATTGCACTTGATAATAACTCAACACGATTCAACCATGAAGAAACTTGTATTCCTGCTTTCCGCCACAGCCTGCGCCGTCATGATGCTTGCCGGGTGCCAGCGTTCCGTGCCCGTGACCTCCGTCGAAATCTCCCCCGAAAACCCCAGACTCGCTCCGGGCGAGAAGGTTCAGCTCCAGGCCACAGTACTGCCTGCCGAGGCCGACCAGACAGTGACCTGGGAGTCCGACAACGCCTGCGTGACCATTTCCCAGACCGGGCTCGTGACCGCTGTCTCCGAGGGCGCCGCCGTCGTTACGGCGATGGCCGGAGGCAAGCGGGACAGGACGAATGTCACGGTCACGCCCGCTCCCTTCCCCATCAAGTTCGCCCGCACGCAGCTGGACACGACCATCGCACTCAAGGAGGAGCTGTCCTATACGTTCAAATACAATTGCTACGACCCGTTCAAGGTGGAGATGGAGCTGCTTGACAATGACGGTATGGCTCCGCAGTTCACCAACTCTCCCGGGGACGGACGCCTCCTGCTATACGATTACAAGGGGCGCTACAAGTCCGTCGCGACCTGCCGTGTCAAGATCTACGACGACATCAGCGAGCAGATCATCAAGATCACCGTCCGCGAGAAGAAATAATCAATCTTCCCCCGCCTTCAGGGCTTCGATCATCGCCTTGGCGCGCCGGATGCGCGTCCGGACGGTGTTGAGTTCCATACCCAGCTCCTCGGCGATCTCCTTGTACTGAAGGCCGTCCAGCAGGCGCATCCGCGCCACGCTGCGGTATAGTTCCGGAAGGCCGCTCACGTAGCCCTCCAGTTTTTCCGCATCCTCCTCTTCGACGATCTGCTCGAGCGGCGTCGCCGCCTCGTCGCCGATCGTGTCGAGGATCTGGCCGCTGTGTTCGTTTTCTTTGTCCAGCGAGACCAGGCGGCTCTGGGCGCGCGTCTCCGCGTCGATGGTGTCGAGCGCGGTATTGCGCGCGATCCGGCGCAGCCAGGTCGAGAACTGGCTCCTGGCGGGGTCGAAGCTGCGGATCTGCCGGAACGCCTTCTCGAAGCTGCGCGAGCAGATGTCGTCGATGTAGAAATCGTCGAGGTTCTTCATCTCCCCCTTGAGGTAGGAGCGGAGCCCCGCGATGTGGGTGTCCCAAAGTTCGGTGAAGGCGGTCCCGTCGCCGATGATCGCCCGGCGGACGAGTTCGTCAGTGGGCTTCGAGCCAGGTTTTTCCATCATTGCATTCTACGGTCAGGGGTACGGACAGGGTGATGACGTTCTCCATCTCGCGCACCAGCAGTTCGCGCACGGGGGCGATCTCTTCCTGCGGGACTTCGAGCAGCAGTTCGTCGTGGATCTGGAGGACCATCCGGGCCCGGAATCCCCCTTCGCGGAGGCGCCGGTCCACGGCGATCATGGCCAGTTTGATGATGTCGGCCGCCGAGCCCTGGATGGGGGCGTTGACGGCGTTGCGTTCCGCGAGGGCGCGGACGGTGGCGTTGCCGGAGCTGATGTCGGCGATGTAGCGGCGGCGCCCGAAGAGGGTCTCGACGTAGCCCCGTTCCCGCGCCTGGGCGACGGTCGCGTCGATGAAGCCGCGGATGGACGGGAAGGAGGCGAAGTAGTCGTCGATGATCTGCTTCGCTTCGGCGCGCGGGCAGCGCAGCCGCTCCGCCAGGCCGAAGGAGGAGATGCCGTACATGATGCCGAAGTTCGCCGTCTTGGCGATGCGGCGCTGGTCCGCCGTCACATCCCCGACGCTCACGCGGAAGATCTTCGCCGCCGTGGCGGCATGCACGTCCACACCGTGCCGGAACGCGTCCCGCAGGTGTTCGTCGCCGCAGAAGTGGGCCATCAGCCGGAGCTCGATCTGGGAGTAGTCGGCGGACATCATGACCCAGTCCGGCCGACCGGACACGAAGGCCTTGCGGATCTCGCGCCCCTCTTCGGTGCGGATCGGGATGTTCTGCAGGTTGGGGTTGGACGAAGACAGGCGCCCGGTGGCCGTCAGGGCCTGGTTGAAAGTCGTGTGCACGCGGCCGTCTTCCGGGGAGATGTAGCCCGCGAAGGGCTCGATGTAGGTGGACAGGAGTTTCCGCAGGCCGCGGTAGTCCAGGATGGCGTCGATGATGGGGCTGCGGGAGGCCAGGCGCGAGAGGGTCTGCTCGTCCGTGGGCCAGTTGCCGGATTTCGGCTTTTTCGCCTGCGGGTCGAGTTTCAGTTTCTCGTAGATCACCTGTCCGATCTGCTTGGGAGACAGCACATTGAGATTCGGGTCATCCGCCAGCCGGCGGACTTCTTCTTCGCGTTCGGCCACCTTGCGGCGCAGGCCGGCGGCATATTCGCGCAGCGACTCCAGGTCCACTTTGACGCCCGTCTGTTCCATCCGGGCCAGGACGTGGATCAGCGGCTCTTCGATCTCGTCGTAGAGGCGCTGCATGCCTTCCGTGGCGGCCATCTCCCGCCGCAGGCATTCCCGCAGGGGCAGGATGGCGGCGGTCTCCAGGAGGCGGTCCGGGCCGCTCTGGTCCGGGGTCTCGTCAAAGAGCGAGCCCGTGGACGCTTCGCCTTCCGCTTCGAGCTCGATGCCGAGGTAGCTGCGGGCAAGGACGTCGAGCTTGTGGCTGCGTTCGGGGCCCAGCAGGTAGTGCATCAGTTCGAGGTCTTCCAGACGGCCTTCCACGCGGATGCCCCGCGCGGCGAGACGGTTTATCTGCGCCTTGAGGTCCGCGCCCGCCTTGACGACGCCGGCGTCCTCCAGCAGCGGGCGGAATTCCTCCGGCGCCCCCTGCGCCACGCCTTCGCCATCCGACACGTACAGCGTCTCTCCCTGGAGGTTGATTGCCAATATCTTTCCTTTTATCTCCCTGACAGGGATCTCCGTCGCACGCGGCGGCAGCACGGCGCCGGATTCATCGTCCGGTGGGGCTACTGCCCCCGGACAACTTCGCGCTACGCGCTCATCCCCCCCACTGCTTCGCAGCGGGTCCCCCCCGTTCACGAGGCCACGGGCGGCCACGGTTGCCGGGGGCAGTACCCCACCGGACGAACCGGCGCCAACAAACGTTTCAGGGGGCAGTTGCCTGCTGCCGCCGCGGACGCCGGAAGGAACGGCGACCTTATGCAGGAGGCGCTTCAGGGACGGCATCTCGTGGCGGTCGAGCAGCGACAGGATCTCCGGGGTCTCGGCGGTGTCGTAGACGAGCTGCGCGGCGGTGACGTCCAGGGGGATGTCCGTCTTGATGGTCACCAGCTGCTTGGACAGGGCGATGTGGTCCTCCGCTGCGCGGAACTGCTCCTGCTGGCGCGCCGTCAGCTCGCCGATGTGGGCATAGATGCCTTCCATGGTGCCGTACTTGCCGAGCAGCTTGGCGGCGCCCACCGGCCCCACGCCCTGCACCCCGGGGACATTGTCCGAAGCGTCGCCGCAGATCGCGAGGATGTCGACCACCTGCGCGGGCGAGGCGATCTTCCATTTGTCGCAGACCTCCGACACGCCCAGCAGCTCGTTCTCGCCGCCGGCCTTGCCCGGCTTGAGCTGCCGGATCTGCGGGCTGATAAGCTGCCCGTAATCCTTGTCGGGCGTGACCATATAGACTTCGAAACCCTCCGCGGCGAAGCGGACCGCCGCCGAACCGATCACGTCATCCGCCTCGAAACCCGGAATCATCAGGACCGGGATGTCCAGGGCGAGGATGATCTCGCGGAGCGGCTCCAGCGACTTCACGACCAGCTCCGGAGTCTCCCCCCGGTTCGCCTTGTAGGCCGGATACAGCTCGTTTCGGAACGTGCCGCCCGGCGGGTCGAAACTCACGGCGATGTGCGTGGGCCGCTCGCGGTCGATGAGCTCGAGCAGATACTTCGTGAAGCCGAAGAGGATGGAGGTATCCTCCCCCTTGGAATTGACCATGGGCCGCCCCAGGAAGGCGTAATACATCTTGAAGATGAGCGCATGGCCGTCGATGAGGAAAAGTTTCATACGGCAAAGATGAAACTTTTTCGGAAAGTTTCAAATACCGGCCGCACACTCCTTTTAAAAAGGATTCAAATGCTATCACGCACGATTCATTTGAACAGCGGGAGAAACAATCTATGAAAGATTGTTGCTATCTTCCATCTCGAAAACCAAAACCAATCTATTCAACCCTATAATTAACCCTTTAACCAAAAACCAAAAAATGTTAAAACACCTGTTCAAAGTGTTGGGTATTACCACAATACTCCTCACTTCCCTCTGGGGTGGCCAGCAAGCCTACGCCCAGAGCCGCGCCATTTTCGGCAAGGTCGTCGACGCCAACGGCGAACCGGTCATCGGCGCAGCCGTCCTGGTGCCCGGCACCACGACCGGCGCCACGACCGACCTGGACGGCAATTTCAACATCCGGATTGAACCCGGAGCTGCACTGGAAGTTTCCTGCATCGGCTATGTGACCCGCCGCGTCAACGCGTCCGACAACATGGTCATCACCCTGCAGGAAGACGCCGAAATGCTCGAAGAGACCGTGGTCGTCGGCTACGGCGTGCAACGCAAGAAACTCGTGACCGGCTCTACGGTCAGCGTGTCGGGCGACAAGCTCGCCGCCGTCCATGCGGTCGACGCCTTCGGCGCCCTGCAGAGCCAGGCGGCCGGCGTCAACATCACCCAGAATTCCGGTCAGCCGGGCGAGAGCTACAAGATCACGATCCGCGGTATGGGTACCGCCGGCTCCAACACCCCGCTGTACGTCATCGACGGCGTACCCGGCGGCTCGATCACGGCCCTCTCCCCCAACGACATCGAATCCATCGACGTCCTCAAGGATGCGGCTTCCAGCGCCATCTACGGCGCCCGCGCCTCCAACGGCGTCATCCTCGTGACCACCAAGAAGGGCAAGTCCGGCAAGGTCCAGGTGACCTTCGACGGCTACTACGGCTGGCAGAATCCGAACACCAACGGGGTCACCCCGCTGAACGCCCAGCAGTACATGGAAATCAACGACCTGGCCTACGACATCCAGGGCGCTTCCAAATATGACTGGGCGACCCTGATCCCCAAGCAGTATGCCCAGATCAAGGCCGGCACCTGGAACGGCACCAACTGGCTTGAGGAGACCACGGTCCACAACGCCCCGGTCAGCAACGCCTCCGTCAACATCCTCGGCGGCAGCGACACCTCCCGTTTCGCCATCGGTGTCAGCAACTTCTCGCAGACCGGTACCATCGGTTATCCCGCCACGCCGCAGTACAACCGCCTCACCGTCCGCCTCAACTCCGACTACTCGCTGATCCGCAAGAACAATCGCGACATCCTCAAGTTCGGTGAGAACATCACCTTCACCAACACCTTCAAGAAGGGCGTCCAGATCGGCGGCATCTACGACAATAGCATCCGCGACCTGATGGCCATGTCCCCGCTCCTCCCCGCCTACAACGAGGAAGGCGGCTGGTACGAGTACAAGGACATCGTGGCGGACAAGTGGGATTTCAGTGCCGAGATGGCCAATCCGCTCGCCGCCCTGTTCTACCGGCGCAACAACCGCTACAACAAGGGCTACCGCCTGCAGACCAACTTCTTCCTGGAATTCGTCCCCATCAAGGGCCTCACCTTCCGCTCCAGCGCCGGCTGGCAGTACAACTTCACCGAGAGCCGCAGTTACGTCCCCGTTTATGAGCTGAGCACCAAGACCTCCAACCCGAACGACGACGTCAGCCAAAGCCAGTCCTACAGCACCCGCTGGTCGTGGGAGAACACCGTCAACTGGGTCCACTCCTTCGGCGACCACAACCTCGACGTCCTCGCCGGACAGTCCCTCGAGAAGTGGGGCTACGGCAACAGCGTCAGCGCAACCAACTCCAACTCCCTCTTCCCGGGTTCCTTCGACCACGCCTATATCAGCAACGCGAACGTCATCGATCCGGCCTACACCAGCATCAGCGGCAGCCCGAGCAGCCAGGGAGCCCTGTCCTCCTTCTTCGGCCGCGTGAACTACAACTACAACGAGACCTACCTGTTCTCCGCCGTGCTCCGCGCCGACGGTTCCTCCAACTTCGCCCGCGGTCACCGCTGGGGTATCTTCCCTTCCGTGTCCGCCGGCTGGGTGGTGAGCAACGAGCCGTTCTTCGACTTCACCAAGGACTGGCTGAGCTTCTTCAAGCTCCGCGGCAGCTGGGGCCAGAACGGTAACTGCAACATCTCCGCATTCCAGTACCTGGCGACCATCTCGCTCAACGGCAACTATTATTTTTCGGACAAGTCACAGCCGTCCATCGGCGCCTACCCTGACATCCTGCCGAATCCGGACGTGAAGTGGGAGACCTCCCAGCAGCTGGACTTCGGTTTCGACGCCCGCTTCTTCGGAAGCCGCCTCGGCCTGTCCTTCGACTGGTACCAGAAAGACACCAAGGACTGGCTCGTCCAGGCCCCGGTGCTCCTCTCCTACGGCACCAACGCCCCGTACGTGAACGGTGGTGACATCCGCAACACCGGTTACGAGATCCTCCTCTCCTGGAGCGACAACGTCAGCCGCGACTTCTCCTACAGCATCTCCACGACCTTCTCCCACAACAAGAACGTCGTCACCCGTCTGGCAAACTCCGAGGGTATCCTCCACGGTCCGGACAACGCCATCGCGCAGAACACGACCGAGCTCTACCGCGTGCAGGTCGGCTATCCGATCGGCTACTTCTGGGGCTATGAGATGGACGGCATCATCCAGAACGAGCAGCAGAAGACGGACTACCTCAACAAGTACTTCGGCGGCGACGCTTCGAAGAGCATGCAGGGCAACGCCATCCAGCCCGGTGACGTGATGTTCGTGGACCGCAACGGCGACGGCAAGATCGATGTGGACGACAAGACCATGATCGGCGACCCGAACCCGGACTACAACGTGGGTCTGAGCATCAGCCTCGAGTACAAGGGCATCGACTTCACCCTCAACGGCTACGGCGCTTTCGGCCAGCAGGTCGCCAAGAGCTACCGCCAGTTCTCCGACCATCCGGACGACAACTACACGACCGACGTGTACACCAAGTACTGGAACGGCGAGGGCAGCACCAACCACTACCCGCGCTTCACCCACGGCAAGCACGTCAACATGTCCGAGCTGTCCCGCGTATGGCTCGAGGACGCTGACTTCTTCAAGATCTCCAACATCTCGCTGGGCTACGACGTCAAGCGCATCGCGAAGTTCCTCCCGGTGCAGAAGTGCCGCCTCTACGTGACCGCGACCAACATGTTCACCTTCACCGGCTACACCGGCATGGATCCGGAAGTCGGTTTCGGCAACGGCGCCAGCTGGGCTTCCGGCATCGACAACGGTTACTACCCGTCTTCCCGCTCCTGGCAGATCGGCCTGAATGTCACCTTTTAATCCCTGAAGATCATGAAAAAGAATATTTTATATCTCATTGCGACGGTGGTGTGCCTGCTGATGCTCGGAGCCTGCGACGACTTCCTGGACACGCAAAGCCTCACCAAGAAGGACACTTCCAACTTCCCGATCAACGAGACGGATGCCATCCAGATGGTGAACGGCATCTATGTCATGCTGAACAACAACCTCGCCGATCCTGAGGAGGACCCGTTCTTCATCTTCGACATCGCTTCCGACGACCGCCTCGGCGGCGGCAGCCAGAGCAACATCGGCGCCCAGGGCGTCGACCGCCTGATGAACTCCTACCTCAACTGGATGAAGCCGCTGTGGCAGTGCCGCTACGCCGGCATCAACCGCGCCAACAACGCCCTCGAGACCATCGACAACGTGACGAAATGGAGCTCCGAGGCCAAGAAAAACCAACTCCTGTGCGAGATCTACTTCCTGCGCGCGTTCTACTATTTCAACCTGGCCCAGGTGTTCAACGGCGTGCCCCTCGTGCTCACGACCGAGCCGCAGAACCTCCCGCGCAACAGCGCCGACGAGGTGTATGCCCAGATTGCTTCCGACCTGAAGAAAGCCATTGAGATCGGCCCCAGCCAGAAGTATCCCGACTTCGGCGAAGGCCGCATCTCCAAGTGGGCTGCCGAGGGCATGATGGCCCGCGTGTGGCTGTTCTACACCGGCTACTACAACAAGGGCGAACTCCCGCTCGCTGATGGCGGCTCCGTCACGAAGACGCAGGTCGTCGGCTGGCTCGAGGACTGCATCAAGAACAGCGGATTCGGACTTGTCGCCGACCAGCGCAACCTCTGGCCCTACACCAACCCCTACACCGCCGCGGACTATCCGTACGCCAAGGACAACGGCCTTGAGTGGGTCGGAGACGAGAACATCGAGAACATGTTCGCCATCAAGATGGGCAACAAGGGTGATTATTCCGGCGGCTACGGCGGACAGATCCACCACAACCGCATCGTCGAGTTTTACAACCTCCGCAAGACCACGGCCGACGCCTTCCCGTTCTCCGTGCAAGGTTATTCCAACGGCCCTGTCTGCGAAAAGCTGTGGACCGACTGGGCCGCGGATCCGGACTACGCCGGCGACTACCGCCGCGTTGGCTCCATCTGCGACCGCCTCGTGGAGATCCCCGACTACCCGGGCGACAAGTCCAAGGAAGTGGAGAACACCAACCTGTACGCCAAGAAATACGCCGGCGTCGAGGCCTGGAACGAGGACCACTCTTCCCGCTACCTCAGCTACGGCGTGTACTACGGCAGTGAGAACAACCGCCAGAGGGGCCTGACCCAGTCCCTGGTATGGCTGCGCTTCGCCGACGTGCTCCTGATGCACGCCGAGCTGTCCAACGGAGCGGTCGTCTACAACGGCAAGGACGGCATGAACGCCGTGCGCGCCCGCGCCGGCCTGCCCGACGTGGCCTATAGCCTGGCCGCCCTGAAGAAGGAGCGCCGCTACGAGCTCTGCTTCGAGGCCATCCGCTGGAACGACCTGCGCCGCTGGGGCGACGTCCAGGAGATCGTCAAGAACCAGGTGGGAAACAAGATCCTGAACGAGAAGTCTAACGGCGAATACGCCTTCACCACCCCGTTCATGGACCGCTACAACGCCACCGGCGGTTTCTTCAAGATCCCCGAGGACCAGGTGACCCTGTCCGAAGGCGTCCTGGAGCAGAATCCCGGCTGGGAGAAAAACACCGACTGGGCCAAGGGCGACCTGCCTTACTTCAAGAAATAAGCCCCTGTCCGGCAATCCTTTCCGCAAGGCCGCTTCCGCTTGGGAGCGGCCTTGCCGTTTTCTCGGGGAAAATGCGTACCTTCGCAAATATGATGAAAGAAATGACCCTTCCCGCATCGGCCGACGACCTGCAGCTGGCGATGCGCGTGAGCGTCCCGGAAGGTACTCCCCGGGGCGTCGTGCAACTCGTGCACGGCATGTGCGAGCACAAGGAGCGCTATATTCCGTTTATGGAGTGGATAACGGAGCACGGCTACGTGTGCGTGATCCACGACCACCGCGGCCACGGCGCCTCGGTCAAGAGCGCCGACGACCTCGGCTATTTCTACGACGGCGGCTGGCAGGCGATGATCGAAGATATCCGCGTGGTGTGCGACTGGACGCGGGGGCAGTGGCCCGGGCTGGATTACACCCTGTTCGGCCACAGCATGGGTTCCATGGCCGTCCGCTCTTTCGCCAAGCGCTACGACGACCGCATCGACCGGCTCTTTGTCTGCGGCTGCCCGTCGGACAATCCCGCCAAGGGCGTCGGCAAGGCCCTCGCCGACCTGACGGGCACGCTGCGCGGATGGCATTTCCGCCCGCGTTCCCTCCAGCAGATGTCCTTCGGCGCCTACAACAAGCCCTTCGCCGCCGAGGGGTGGCCGGCCGCCTGGGTCTGCTCGGATCCGGACACGCTCAAGGCCTACCACGCCGATCCCCTCTGCCAGTACTGCTTCACCGCCAACGGTTTCTCCGGCCTGCTCGGCCTGATGAAAGACTGCTACGGCGCCAAGGGATGGAAGGTCTCCAAACCGGACCTCCCGGTGCACTTCATTTCGGGCGGCGAGGACCCCTGCCGCGTGTCCGACAAGGCGCTGGAGCAAGCCGTGGAGAAGATGCGGAAAGCGGGCTACAGGCACGTGGACCTCAAGATCTATCCGGGCATGCGCCACGAGATCCTCAACGAGACGGACCGCCTGACGGTCTGGAACGACATCCTTGACAGACTGGCCTGATGGAAGCAGACGAGAGATTCATGCGGGAGGCCCTGCGGGAAGCGCACGCCGCCGGGGCTGAGGACGAGGTGCCCATCGGCGCCGTCGTCGTGTGCCGCGGCCGCGTCATCGCCCGCGGGCACAACATGACCGAGCGCCTGCACGACCCGACGGCCCACGCCGAAATGATCGCGCTGACCGCCGCCACGGAAGCCCTGGGCGGCAAATACCTGGACGAATGCACCCTCTACGTCACCGTGGAGCCCTGCCCCATGTGCGCCGCGGCGCTGTGCTGGGCGCAGCTCGGGCGCCTCGTCTGGGCTGCGCCCGACCCGCGCCGCGGCTACACCGGCTTCTCCCCCTCCCTGCTGCATCCGCGCACGGACGTGGCCTCCGGCCTGCTCGCCGACGAGTGCGCCGCCCTGGTCAAGGACTATTTCAAAAGCAAAAGATAATTTGCTATCTTTGCACCCGGAATTGAGGTATGGTGTAACGGTAGCACTACAGATTTTGGTTCTGCCTGTTCTGGTTCGAATCCGGATACCTCAACCGAAAACCGGTCAGCGCCGCTGACCGGTTTCTTTGTTTTCGGGCATTGGCGCTCAGAAGCGCCAGCCGCAGATGAACATCAGGTTGTGCAGGTGCACGGCGCCGCTGATGCCGTATCCGGGATACTGGCGCAGCATGTTCCGCAGGCCGACGCTCGCCTCGATGCCCCATTGCCAATGCTTCCCGCGCTGGAAGATGATGCCGGGCTGCAGGCTGACGTCCCATCGCAGGAACTTCTCCTTTTGGTTCCTCGGATCGCTGGGATCCCAATCGATGTAATAGGTGTCGGGCGAAACCATATAGGATAATTGCGGTCCCAGATAAAGTACGGTCCGGGTCCCCTCCGGCCCCAGACGATAGCGGACCTGGCAAAAGACATCGGCCATCGACATCCCCTCCATATCTCCGCCCACAGCCCCGATCATGTTGACATTCCCCAGTTGCGTCCGGATGCCGGCCCCGGGCATCACGGACCACTTGTCGCCCACCCGCACGTCAAGCCCGTAAGTCAGCCGCAGGACGGCTCCGGGAAAAAGGTTGCGGGCCTGGTCGCCCGTCTCGCCGAACAAGCCGGCCCCGATCATCAGGTTACTCTCCTGCGACCACGCGGCAAAGCCCGTCAACAGGGCCAGCGCAATAAGAAAGAATCGTTTCATTATCAATTAATTACATCTAATTATTCAAGGGTGATCCGGACGCCCGCGACGACAGAAAAGGCCAGCGGCGTCACGCTGCGCCAGGTCTCCAGCACCCGACTGTCCGAAAGAATGGTCCAACTCAGCGCCGGTTCCACGTAAAGGCCGGTGCGTCGGCTGATATTGAACTGAACCCCACCGGCTCCCAGCAGCGAGAAACTGAATCCGTCCTTCCGGATCCCGTGTCCGTCATACGTTGCCGCCACGCAGAAATCCCCCTCTGAACCCGCTCCCAGATAGACGTCCAGCATTCTTCCCGACGCCAGCGTCCAGTCCAGGCGCACCGGAATCCCCAGGTAATGGGCGAGCTGCCACCCTTCGCCGGAAACAGCATAAGTAAACTTCGATGAATACAAGGAATAATCCAGGCCCGTAGTCAGGCTCAGACGCTCCGATAGGGGGAATCGCACGGACAGGCCCAGCTTCAGCGGGAAAGCGTGTTCCGGCGCCCGGGTCAGATGATCCTCAATCGGTTTAGAGCCGATTTGATAGACGGGAGAGTCAGAATAGGCAGGACCGGCAGCCGCAACCTGGCCGAACCGTAAATACGGCACCGCAAGGGCCGCCAGCAGGCCACCGCCGGCGACGATTCCCGCAGCCGGCCCGACCTTCATCCCGACAGTTTTGCTTCCGGCTCCTTCAGGGACGAAGGGAGAGGTCCTCGTCACGACGGGATCGTCGACGGACGCCTCACCCAGTTCCGCTGTTTCGATGGTCTCCGGCTCCGCCGGGAGCTCGGCAGGGAGCGTGGCGGAGGGCGCGGCCGCCTTCGGGACGGAAGCCCGGGCGACGAGCGGCCGGGACATCACCGGCACCGCGACCTCCAGAGGGACCGCTTCCGTGGAATCGGAAACTGCCACGACGGGAGCCGCAGGCTGTCTGATGACCTGGAGGTCTTCCCCCGGCTCACCCGGCTGCCGGAGCAGCAGGACGGCGGCCAGGCCGGCGGCGACGGCAGGGACGAGCGCCCACACCAGCGGGAAGCGCTTCGCGGCAGGAGCCGGACCGGCGCCCGCGCGGAGGGCCCGGAATTCGGCGAAAGCGCCTTCGGGAAGCGTCCTGTCGGACGCTTCCAGCCTCTCCTTGACGATGTCTTCCCACTTGCTCATCTGTCTTGTTCCTTGAGATATTCCCTGATCTTTTCTTTCAATTGTTTTCTGGCTTTCGCCAGCATGCTGGTCGATCCTTTCTCACTAATTCCCAGCATCTTGCCGATTTCCTTGTGCGAGCAGCCCTCGATGCAGTACAGGTTGAATACGGCCCTCCTCATTTCCGGCAGTTCCGTTATCCACTCCCGCAATTTTTCCGTCGGGACCGCTTCCATCTCTTGCTCCGTCGGGTCCGGGATGTCGGCCCCGGCACGGAAGTCCAGGGAGACCGTCCGCCAGCGCCGACGCCGGATCTGGTTGATGGTTTTGTGGACGGCGATCCGGCTGATCCAGGCGTACAGGGAGCCCTGCCCCTGATAATGGTAATCGCCGATCTTGTCAAGGGCCCGGACGAGCGACTCGAGCATCAGGTCTTTCGCTTCCTCTTCATCCCCCAGGTATCGCCTGCAGAGCGCATATACCCTGGCTGCATACCTTCTATACAGCTCCTCTTCCGCCAATCTGTCTCTCTGCGAGCACGCCCTGGCCAGCGCCTGCTCGTCCAGTTCATTATACACTCACGCTTGCATTGGTCCCCGCAAAGATAAATCAATATATGGTAAATCTCCGGGACAACTCATAGTTTGCGGCGACGCCGTCGCAACTCAGTGCCTGCAACGCCATCTTGTCCCCGCGAACGGCCCCGGAATAATAAATCATCACATAACATTCCGACGCCTCGCTCAGCGTGAACCGGGCCCCGTCCGACCACCCGACATGCAGCGTCTTCCGGTTTGAAGCATATAATCCTTCAATGCCGGTCTCCACGATACAGCTTTTCCCGTCCTGTGAAAACTGCAGAACCATCGTTCCCGTATGATCCTCCCACTCTCCTGTCGTCCCATTTTCTGTCCGGACAGGATATGTCCCCACCCACCTGGTATCCGCCACCCGGGCATAAGGGTCCGGTTCTTCCTTCGAGCAGGCGGCGCACAGGATGCAGAGCGCCCCGACTGCCGCAAAAACGATTCGTCTCATGCTTTTCATTTCCTTCTTTCATTCATTTCTGTCCTATAAACACAAGCTTTCCCGAAATGCGTCCCGATGGACTGCAGAAAAATAGTCCCCGGACCCGAAAAGGGCCAAAAATGGCGCCGACCCAGCTTTTGAAACCCGGGGCGGCGCCAATTAAAGCCTTTTTTGGTGCCGGGATCCTTCTGCAGGTGCAGGATGACGGGCTAGAAGACCAGCAGGTACAGCAGGCCCGCGAGGGCGGCGCCGATCATCGGGCCGGCGACGGGGATCCAGCTGTAGCCCCAGCCGCTGTCGCGCTTGCCCGCGATGGGCAGCACGGCGTGGGCGCAGCGCGGGCTGAGGTCACGCGCGGGATTGAGCGCGTAGCCCGTGGTGCCGCCCAGCGACATGCCGATCGACATGATCACGCAGGTGACCGGGAAGGAGCCAAGGGAGCCCGTGGAAGCGGCTGCGCCGGCGAAGCTGAAAGCGTTGCCCTGCGTACCGAGGGCCAGGATCACGAAGACCAGCAGGCAGGTGGCGATCACCTCGCAAAGGCAGTTGCGCCAGGGATTGGAGATGGCCGGCATCGTGCAGAAGGTGCCGAGCATCGTGTCCGGCTGGTCGGCCGTAGCCTTGTAGTGGTCCTTGTAGAAGATCCAGACCAGTACGGCGCCGACGAAGCCACCGAGCATCTGGCCAATGATGTAACCCGGGACCGAGGCCCAGGGGAAGGTCCCGGCGACGGCGAGGCCCAGCGAGACGGCCGGGTTGAGGTGCGCGCCGGACACCGGCCCGGCGATCAGCACGCCCGTCATGACGGCGAAACCCCAGCCCAGGGCGATGACCACCCAGCCGGCGCCTTTCGCCTTGGAATGGTTGAGGGAAGTGGCGGCGCAGACGCCGTCGCCGAGCAGCACGAGCACCAGCGTGCCGATGAATTCAAAGAGGTATTGTTGCATAGCGGGATGAATAGGTTTATCGGGTCAAAGTACGGGAGATGGCGTCGGCCCAGCCCTGCTTCAGCGGCTCGGTGTCGGCGCCGGACGGCGTGAACGTGCGCTCCGCCTTCCACTGGGCGCGGATCTCGTCGAGCGATCCCCAGTAGCCGACGGCGAGGCCGGCGAGGTAGCAAGCGCCCATGGCCGTGGTCTCGGTGACCTCCGGACGGATCACGGAAGTGCCGAGGATGTCGGCCTGGAACTGCATCATCAGGTTGTTGCGCGAAGCGCCGCCGTCCACCTTGAGCTCCGCCAGGCGCACCCCGGCGTCCTTCTCCATCGCGCCCACGATGTCCATGGTCTGGAAGGCGATGCCCTCCAGCGCAGCCCGGGCGATGTGGGCGGCCGTGGTCCCGCGGGTGATGCCGCAGATGACGCCGTGGGCATACTGGTCCCAGTACGGGGCGCCCATGCCGGTCAGCGCAGGCACGAAATAAACGCCGCCGTTGTCGGGCACGGTAGCGGCCAGCGCCTCGATCTCGGAGGAGGAACGGATGACGCCGAGCCCGTCGCGCAGCCACTGCACGACGCTGCCGCCCACGAAGATGGAGCCCTCGAGGGCGTAGTTGACGGTGTCGCCGATCTTCCACGCGACCGTGGTCAGAAGGTTGTTGCGGGACAGGATGGGCTTCTCGCCCGTATTCATCAGCAGGAAGCAGCCGGTGCCGTAGGTGTTCTTGACGGAGCCGGGGGCGGTGCACATCTGCCCGAACAGGGCGGCCTGCTGGTCGCCGGCGATGCCGGCAATGGGCACTTCATGCGCAAAGATGGTCGTCTTGGTGTGGCCGTAGACCTCCGAGGAGGAGCACACGCGCGGCATCATCGAGCGGGGCACGCCAAGCAGATCCAGCAGCTCCTGGTCCCATTCCAAGGTATTGATGTTGAACAGCATCGTGCGCGAAGCATTGGACACGTCCGTGACGTGCACCTCCCCGCGGGTAAGCTGCCAGACGAGCCAGCTGTCCACGGTGCCGAAGCGGAGCCTGCCCGCCTCCGCCCGCTCCCGGGCGCCCGGGACGTTGTCCAGGATCCACTTGATCTTGGTGCCGGAGAAATAGGCGTCGATGATCAGGCCGGTCTTCTCGCGGATCCTGTCCACGAGTCCCTGCGCCTTCAGCTCGTCGCAGAACGCCGAGGTGCGGCGGTCCTGCCAGACGATGGCGTTGTGCACGGGGGCGCCCGTCTCGGCGTCCCAGACGATGGTGGTCTCCCGCTGGTTGGTGATGCCGATGGCGGCGATGTCCATGCCGTTGATGCCGATCTGGGAAATGGCCTGCGCGATCACGGCCGCCTCGGACGACCAGATCTCCATCGGGTCGTGCTCCACCCAGCCGGGCTGGGGGAAATGCTGGGTAAACTCCTGCTGGGCCGTCGAGCAGATATTGCCGTCGTGGTCGAAAACAATGGCGCGGGAAGAGCTGGTGCCCTGGTCCAGCGCGAGGATGTACTTATTCATAGATGGCTTATGGTTGGTTATCAGCAGGACAAATATAGTAACAAAAAAGGAGTATGCAGGAAAAAATGCTTATCTTTGTGCGATTATTTAACCACATTATTTACGCAATGAAAAGACTGACCCTTCTCGTACTGCTCTTTGCGGCAGTCGTCTCCGCTTCCGCCCAGGAGATCACCAAGACCGGCCTCAACTTCGGACCGCTGCCCGCCATCGGCTATTCTTCCGACCTCGGCTGGCACTATGGCGTCCTCTCCGACATCTACTGGTACGGCGACGGATCCACCTATCCCGAATACATCTGGAAAGCCAACGTAGAGGTGTCCCGCTATTCCAAGGGCAATACGGTCCTGCATTCCTTCTTCGACAGCAAGTACCTCATCCCGGGCCTGCGCGTCTCCGCCGCGGTGTCCTGGTTCGGCAACAAGACCACCAACTTCTACGGCTTCAACGGCACCAACTCCCTGTACATCCCCGAAATGGACATGATCACGGAAGCCGGACAGGGCCTGTACCTGATGCGCCGCGACATCTTCCGCATCCAGACCTGCTTCCAGGGCACCTTCGGCGACAGCAACTGGGGCTGGGCCGCGGGCCTGACCTACTGGAACATCAAGACCGGCCACGCCGAGAACAAAGGCCTGAGCGCCAACGCCAACGACGTCTCCCTGTATGACGTGTACGTGCGCAACGGCGTCATCCCCGAGGCCGAGAAATCCGGCGGCCAGCACCTGGAGGTCAAGGCCGGCATCGTCTACGACACCCGCGACTTCGAGAACAACCCGACCCGCGGCACCAACATCGAGGCCTACGTCTTCGGCTCCCCGGACATCATCTCCAAGCACGACAACAGCTACCTCAAGCTCGCGCTCCACTTCAAGCAGTTCTTCCCGCTGGCCGAGCGGCTCGTCTTCGGCGGCCACCTCGCCTTCCAGGGCCTGATCGCCGGCAACGCCCCGTACTACATGCTGCAGACGATCCAGTCCATCAACATGAAGCAGATCAACACCGAAGGCCTCGGCTCCACCTGCACCCTCCGCGGCACCATCACCAACCGCCTGCAGGGCAACAGCTACGCCTGGATGAACACGGAGTTCCGCTGGACCTTCGCCAAGTTCCGCGCAGGCAACCAGAACTGGGCCCTCGTCCTCAACCCGTTCTTCGACATGGGCATGATCGTGAGCCCGTACCGCCTCGACCAGATGAAGGCCCTGGCTTCCGACAAGGCCGTCGTCGCCTCGCTGAACGGCAGGGACTACACCGCCGCCGACCTCTACACGCAGCAGGCTGAGAAGCTGCACATGAGCGCCGGTGCCGGCCTGCACGTCATCATGAACCAGAACTTCAACATCAACTTCGAGTTCGGCAAGTGCTTCGATCCCAACGACGGCACCGGCCTCGGCATCAACATCGGACTGAACTTCATCTTCTAGTCCATCGGCTCCGTCCGAAACGCGGCTGACTAAAAAGAGATTCTTCTGCAGGTTGCACCTGCCTCAGAATGACACCGGTCTGTCATGCTGAGCGAAGCGAAGCATCTTTTTAGTCAGCCGCGTTTCTGTGCGTTCCCCTACCGCCGCTCCTGCTTCAGGGTCAGGCCCATGAAGAAGATGGACAGGACACAGGCGAGGATGAGCAGGACGAAGGTCCAGCTCCAGCCGGCGGCCTGCGCCACCCAGCCGATGACCGTGTTGGCGAGCAGGAAGGTGCCGAAGAAATAGCCGAAGAAGCCGGTGAGGCCCGCCGCCGTGCCGGCGGCGTTCTTCGGCGCCAGGTCCAGCGCCTGCACCCCGATCAGCATCACCGGCCCGTAGATGAAGAAGCCGATGCCGATCAGGCAGATGATGACCACGGTGAGGTTGTCGATGTTCAGCCAGTAGAGCACCACGAACACGAGCACCAGCACCATGAACAGCATGGTCGGGGCGGCCCGGCGGCCATGGAACAGCTTGTCCGACAGCCAGCCGCAGAGGAGCGTGCCGGGGATGGCCGCGAATTCGTAGGCGAAATAGGCCCAGCCGGCGCTCTTGAGGTCGATCCCCTTCTCCGTCAGGATGGTCGGCGCCCAGTCCAGGCAGCCGTAGCGGACCATGTAAACGAAGGCGTTGGACAGGGCGATGAACCACAGGAAGCGGTTGTTGAGCACGTGCCCGAACAGGATTTCCTTCGCGGAAAGGGTCTGCTCGTGCTTCTCGGAATAGTTCTTGGGATAGTCGTTCCGCCACGCCTCGACCGAGGGCAGGCCGCAGGACTGCGGCGTGTCGCGCAGCAGGACGTAGGCCAGCAGGGCGATAAACAGGGCCGTGGCCGCCGGGAAGGCGAAGGTGCCGATGAGGAAGTACAGCTGCGTGTTGGTGCCGTAGAACCAGCTGCCGAACCAGGCGGCGCCGTACGTGGCCATCGGGCCCACCAGGGCGCCGCCCACGTTGTGCGCACAGTTCCAGATGCTCATCATCGTGCCCCGCTCGCCCGGCGAGAACCAGTGCGTCATCACGCGGCCGCAGGGCGGCCAGCCCATGCCGTTGAACCAGCCCACGCAGGCGTTCAGCACGCCCATCACCAGGATGGCGAGGCCCTTGTGGGCGGCGCCTATGAACTGCACCGGCACGATCATGAAACACATCGAGATCGCCGTCAGCACGAGGCCCAGCGGCAGGAACACCCGCGCGTTGGAGCGGTCGCTGACGCTGCCCATCAGGAACTTGGACAGGGCGTAGGCCGCGGCGTTCAGGCCCAGCACGAAGCCCAGCTCCGTCTTCTGGAAGCCGAGCGGGGCCATGGCCGGGATGGCCATCGAGAGGTTCTTGCGGACCAGGTAGAAGCCGGCATAGCCGATGAAGGCGCCCAGGAAGACCTGCAGGCGCAGCCGCTTGTATCTCGCATCCGCCTCGGGACCGGTCTGCGCCGGCTTGTACGCCGGCTGCTGAAGGAACTTGAGCATTATCTTACGGTGTCTATCAGGATGTCAGGATAATTGGAAATGATGGCCTCCACGCCGCACGCCACCAGGCGGCGCATCTCGGCGGGATCGTCCACGGTCCAGGGGACCACCCCGATGCCGTGGGCGTGGCACCAGGCCACGTTCTCGGGCGTCACCACGCTGGATTCCGGACTCCACCACCGCGGGGTGAATTCCAGCCTGTCCAGCAGCTTCCCGATGTCGCCGCCTTCCTCGGCCTCGGTCAGGTAGGAAAGCGTGAGCTCCGGCCATTTGCCATGCATGTAATTGAGCGCCCGCGTGTCGAAGCACTGCACGATGAGCCGCTCTCCCAAACCCTTGGACAGCAGCAGCGGGATGCAGGTGTCGCAGAAGACGTGGTACTCGGGCCAGAGGGTGCCCTCCCCCTCCCCGGGCCAGGACTTGATCTCGATGTTGTAGTTCACCGGCTTCTTCGCGTAGCCTTCGGCGAAATCGATCAGCTCCGAGGCGAGGGGCTTGCAGACGGCCAGTTTCTGCTGACCGGGCCAGCGGTCCACGGGACGCAGGCCCACGTCGTACTTCGCGATGCTGTCGTAAGGCATCGTGTAGAGGTATTCCTTCGGATCCCCTTCCTGCACGAGGGTGCCGTCCGGGCGCGTGGAATAGCGCGGGTGGAAATAAGGGTCGTGCGAGACCACGACCTGTCCGTCGGAGGACAGGTGCAGGTCGAATTCGAGCGTGTTCACGCCCAGGTCCAGGGCGTGCTTCATCGCCGGGATGGTGTTCTCCGGCATCAGGCCGGCGCCGCCGCGGTGGGCCTGCACGTCGATGAAGGGCTTGCCCTGGCAGGCCGCCAGCAGGAGCAGGACGGATACAGTATATAAAACGCGTTTCATCATTCAGGCTTTTATTCGATCGCTTCGGCGAGGATGGATATGGGATTCATCACGGTATAACCCGTGGACATTTCGATCTGCCACTTGCAGGTCTCGCAGTCGCAGGCGACGACCTCGGGATTCGCGGCGCGGATGCGGTTGAACAGGACTTCCCCGACGGCCTGCGAGGTCTCGTAGTTCTCCTTCTTGAAGCCGTAGGTGCCCGCGATGCCGCAGCAGGCGGAATCCAGCAGGGTGAACTCCACGCCGGGGATCATCCGCAGCAGCTTCTCGGAGAAGACGCCCCAGCCCAGGCGCTCCATGTGGCAGGGGACGTGGTAGGCGACCTTCTTGTGGTAACCGGCCTTGAAGTGCAGCTTCGCGCCCTGCTCCAGCTTCTCGAAGACGAAGCGCGTGGCGATGGTGACGGCATCCCGCACTTCGGCGTTGTCCACGCCCAGCAGCTCTGGATACTCGTTGCGCAGGGTCATCGTGCAGCTCGAGGAAGTGGTCACCACCGTGAGCCCGCGGTCCACGGCGGCCTTGCGCAGCACGGCCATGTTGTGCCGTGCATGCTTCGTGGCCTGCTTCGTCATCCGGTTGGATATCAATGCGATACCGCAGCATTTCTCCTTGTCCAGCAGCTGTACGCCCACGCCCAGGGCGTTGAGCACCTTCACCAGGTCCTTGCCCAGCTGCGGGTAATTGTAGTTGACGTAGCAGCCGTGGAAATAGGCCACCTGTTCCGGGAAGGCCGCCTGCTCCTTCTTCCGGCGCCGCAGCCACGCCTCGAAGCCCTGCCCGCTGTACTTGGGGAAGGTCCGCCGGTGGTCGATCTTCAGCATGCCGTCCATCACGGCCTTGGCCACGCCGAGCCCCGTGACCGCGTTGACGACCGGGGCGAAGGGGCGGGCCACCGAACCCATCAGGTCGGTGGAAGCCAGGATCACGTCCCGCAGCTTGGGCGGGGTCCTGTCATAGCGGATGCGCGCCGACTGGATCAGGTCGGCCACGCCCACCCCGGAGGGGCAGGCGACCTCGCAGCGCTTGCAGTTCATACAGTATTTGAGGGCATAGTTGAAGTACTCCGGATCCTTGAGGCGGAGCCGCTCCCCGTCCGGACCGGCCTGCTTGGGACCGGGGTACAGGGGGTTCACCTGCAGCACGGGGCAGTACACCGTGCAGACGGTGCACTTCATGCACTCTTCGAAATTATGGGGGCTGACGGTATTCTCTTGCATCTTCATCATCATTTGTCATCCTGAGGAGCGCAGCGACGAAGGATCTCATCCACGGCGGCGAAGGCGCTGCGGACGGCGAGGCCCGCGCCGGTGCCGAACTCCGGGCGCGTGGCGCCCAGGACGGATCCGGCGGCGTAGAGGTTGGCAAGCGGCCGTCCCGCCCGCAGGGCGCGGAGCGACGCGTCCGTCCGCACGCCGAAGCGCAGGTAGGGCTGGTCGGCGTTGAAGTCGGGATCGTACCAGGCACCCCGGTCGGCGGCGTGTTCGACATCCAGGCCGAAGACGGGCTCAGTGATATCGAGAGGACTGGCTTTCAATCCTTTGGAGAAATAGGCGCCGGAGGCGAGCAGGAAACTCCCGGCCTCCAGGCAGTGGCTGCCCAGGTTGCGCGTGGCGACGCTCAGCACCTCGTCCCCGAAAACCTGCGCGCTGACGACCTCGTCCCCCGCCAGGAAAGTACCGCCCAGCTCCTCGTAGCGCCGCTTCAGCAGCATCTGCGTGCGGATGCCGGGAACGGAAGGCGGCAGCGTGCCCGCGAAGACCACGCGGACGGGAAGGCCCCGGCGGATGAAGTCCGGCACGGATGCATCCTGCAGGCCGAACACCTGCGGCAGCACCACGGCGTCTTCGTCCATGAGCAGGCGCTTGGTCTCCCGGAGCACCTTGCCCCAGATGCGGTCCAGCGTGCGCGCGACCTGCACGGAGCGCATCTCGCTGGGGCTGACGCGGAGCTTCTCCAACTCCGGGAGCTCCAGCTGCACGCTCCGGCACTTCATGCCCGCTTTCTCCAGGCCGTCGCAGAGGAAGCCGGGGAAGAAATCCTGGAAACCCGCGATCCCCACGACCAGCACCTTGTCGGCAAAGCGCGGTTCGGGCAGCAGGTCGATGTCCTCCAGGGCGAGGGCCGCCGGCCGGAACGTGCCCAGCGGCATCAGGCGCACGCCCTCCTCGAAATGGAGGGGGACGCCGGCCCCGGCGAAGAGGTCCAGCATGCGCTGCGGCGGCTCCTGCAGGGACTCGAAGCAGCCGGAGAAGAAATGCAGGGCGTTCTGCCCCGTACTCACGATGGCGGTGCTGCAGCCCGCCTCCCGGAGGCTGATGCCCGTCGTGAGGCCCGCCAGGCCGCCGCCGATGATCACAGTGTCGAATCTCATAGGCCCAGAACGTGTTTATATACCCACTGCGTGTATTCCGCTTCGCGGAGCATGTCGCCCCAGCCGATGGGGAAATTGCCCTTCCAACGCTCCTGCATGAAGTCCGCCAGGTCCGCGCGCTCCCGCTCCACGCAGCCGTTCGCCTGCGCGAGATGGTCGGCCGCCCGGCAGGCGCAGAGCCCGCCCTGGCAGGTCCCCATGCCCACGCGCGTGCGACGGCGCAGGTCGGTCAGCGTGGAGACTTCGAGCCGGTCGATCGCCTGGTCGACCTTGCCGGCCGTCACGTTCTCGCACTCGCAGATCAGGGCCCCCTTCCCGGCAGTCTCCTCGACCAGCGCGGGCAGGGGCGTGGTGGCCGTGGCGCAACGCTTGTCCACGCCCAGCTTGCGGCAGACCGCATCCGTGGCCATTTCCGCCATCAGGCGGTAGGTCATGAGCTTGCCGCCCGTGATCGTGATGAAGCCCTTGAGGCCGTCCCGGCCGTCGTGGTCCAGGCAGACGATGCCGCGGGAGATGTTGCGCCCGGACGGGTCGTCGTCCGCGCTCACCAGCGGCCGCACCCCGGCGTACGCCCGCAGGATGCGGGTCGAGGACAGCGCCGGGGAGAGCTTGGCGCCCTCGCTGATCAGCAGGTCCACTTCGTCGGGGGTCACGGCCACCCGGTCACACTCCTCGAAGGGGATGCGGGTGGAGGTGGTGCCGATGACGCACACCGTGTCGCCCGGCACCAGGATATCGGCGTTGGCCGGCTTGCGGCAACGGTTGATGACCATGTTGTTGATGCGGTGGGCGAAGATCAGCAGGGCGCCCTTGGACGGGAACATCCCGATTTCCACGCCCGCGAGGCGGGCGATGCGCTGCCCCCAGATGCCGCAGGCGTTGACCGTGACGGGCGCGTAGAAGTCTTCTTCCCGTCCGGTGCGGACGTTGCGCGTGTGCACGCCCCGGATGGTGTCTCCCTCGCGGATGAAACCGGTCACCTCGGTCTGCAGGCGGACCTGCCCGCCATGGAGCTTGGCGTCCAGCATGTTGGCCGTGCAGAGGCGGAACGGGTCCACGCTGCCGTCCGGCACGCGTACGGCGCCGGTCAGGTCGGGATTGACCGAAGGCTCCAGCTGCCGGGCCAGGCCGGGATCGATGATCTCTGCGCCGATGCCCGCCCTCCGGCAGGCTTCGACGAAGGTCTTCTGGTAGCCCAGGTCGTCTTCGGGGAGGGTGATGAACAGGCCGTCCGTGGGCTCGATGCACTGGGCGGCGATCTGTCGCAGGATCTTGTTTTCGCGGATGCATTCCGCGGCGGATTCCGGATCGTTCACGGCGTAGCGCGCGCCCGAATGGAGCAGGCCGTGGTTGCGGCCGGTCGCGCCGGTGGCGATGTCGGAGCGCTCGATCAGCAGCGTCCGGAGGCCCCGCATGGCGCAGTCGCGCTGGGTGCCCGCCCCGGTGATTCCGCCGCCGATGATGATGACGTCAAATTCTTCTGTGTTCATTAGGTCGTGGTCAGTTCTGCAAATTTACTAAAAGTTCGCTATCTTTGCAGCCGGATTGACCACATATTATTAACAGAATAACCATTCTCCTTTTCTTTATGAAAAATTTGATCCGATTGGGCGCCATCCTGCTCGCCGTCCTGTCCCTCAGCGGATGTCTCGCCGGCAGATTCATGTCCAACTATGCCCTCACCCCCACTCCGCACGGCATCGACGACATCGAGCGGACCCGCCACAAGGCGGATTCCCTGATGCCCGGCAGCACCGCCTGGTACGACGGCCTCAAGGCACAGGGTATCCTGAAGGACACCACCATCACGGGCTACCGGGATTTCAAGGTGCACGCCTGCTATGTGCCCGCGAAGGATCCCGCCACAGCCCAGGGCACCGCCATCGTGGTGCACGGCTATGGCGACAACCACCTGGTGTTCCTGTACCTGGTGCGGATGTACCGCGACGAATTCAACTACAACGTCCTCTTCCCGGACCTGCAGTACCACGGTTACTCCGAGGGCGACCATGTCCAGATGGGCTGGTACGACCGTTTCGACATCGAGAAATGGATCACCGTCGCGCACGATATCTTCAAGGATGACTTCATGGTCCTGCACGGCGTGTCCATGGGCGCCGCCACCGTCATGATGACCAGCGGAGAGGAACTGCCCGGATACGTCCGCGCCTTCGTGGAGGACTGCGGCTACGCTTCCGTGGTGATGCAGTTCAACGCCAACCGCAAGCAGAGCTTCGCCTTCATCCCGCCGGATGTCCTGCAGAGCGCCAGCGTCGTGACCAGGAGCAAGTACGGCTGGGGCTTCTGGGAAGCCTCCTCCGTCAAGCAGCTTGCGAAATGCGACCGCCCGATGCTCTTCATCCACGGCGACGCCGACGACTTCGTCCCCTTCTCGCACCTGCAGAAATGCTACGACGCCAAGGTCAACGGCTACAAGGAGATGTGGGTCGCCCCCGGCGCCGTCCACGCCAACTCCTTCGCCAAGTACCCCGAAGAATACAAACAGCACGTCCGCGACTTCCTCGCCAAGGTAAAGGCGATGTATTAGCGCGGCCGTTTCGGCGATTGCTGCTACAGCGTGCGTTTTATTTCGACGATCTGGAAGCCTTCGATCATGTCGCCTTCCTTGATGTCGTTGTAGCCGGCGATGGACATGCCGCACTCCTTGCCGGAGATGACCTCCTTGACGGCGTCCTTGCCGATCTGCAGGGAGCCGAGCTCGCCGGTGTAGATCACGATGCCGTCGCGGATCAGGCGGACCTTGCACTTCTGGACCATCTTGCCGTCGCGCATGATACAGCCGGCGATCGTGCCGACCTTGCTGATGCGGAAGATCTGCTTGACCTCGGCGGTGGCGATGACCTCCTCCTTCTTCTCCGGCTCGAGCATGCCCTCGATACCGTCCTTGACTTCGTTGATGCAGTCGTAGATGACAGAGTAGAGGCGGATTTCGATGCCTTCGCGGTCGGCGGCCTTGCGGGCGTCCGGGGTCGGACGGACCTGGAAGCCGACGATCACGGCGTCGGAAGCCTCGGCCAACAGGACGTCGGACTCGGAGATGCCGCCCACGGCCTTGTGGATGACATTGACGCGGACGTTCTCGGTGGAGAGCTTGATGAGGGAATCGGACAGGGCCTCCACGGAGCCGTCCACATCGCCCTTGACGATGATGTTGAGCTCCTTGAAGTTGCCGATGGCGATGCGCCGGCCGATCTCCTCGAGGGTCATGTGCTTCTGGGTCTTGATGCCCTGGATGCGGATGAGCTGCTCGCGCTTGGTGGCGATGCTCTTGGCTTCGCGCTCGTCGGCCATCACGTTGAACTTCTCGCCCGCGGCGGGCGCGCCGTTCAGGCCGAGCACGGACACCGGTGTGGAAGGACCGGCTTCGGTGACCTTCTGGCCACGTTCGTTGAACATGGATTTCACGCGGCCGTAGAAGCTGCCGCACAGCATCACGTCGCCCGGATGGAGGGTACCCTCCTGGACGAGGACGGTGGCGAGATAGCCGCGGCCCTTGTCCAGCGAGGACTCGATCACGGCGCCCACGGCCTTCTTGTTCGGATTGGCCTTGAGCTCCAGCAGGTCGGTCTCGAGGAGGACCTTCTCCAGCAGCTTGTCCACGTTGATGCCCTGCTTGGCGGAGATCTCCTGGCACTGGTACTTGCCGCCCCAGTCCTCCACGAGGATGTTCATCTCGGAGAGCTGGCGACGGATCGTGTCGGGATTGGCGCCCGGCTTGTCGATCTTGTTGATCGCGAACACCATCGGGACGTTCGCGGCCTGGGCGTGGTTGATGGCCTCGATGGTCTGCGGCATCACGGCGTCGTCGGCCGCGACGATGATGATCGCGAGGTCGGTGAGCTGGGCGCCGCGGGCACGCATGGCCGTGAAGGCTTCGTGGCCCGGGGTGTCGAGGAAGGTGATGTGGCGCCCGTCGGGCAGCTTGACGTTGTACGCGCCGATGTGCTGGGTGATGCCGCCCGCCTCGCCGGCGATGACGTTGGACTTGCGGATGTAGTCCAGCAGGGAGGTCTTGCCGTGGTCGACGTGGCCCATCACCGTGATGATCGGCGGACGCGGCAAGAGGTCCTCGGGACGGTCGGCCTCCTCGTTGCTGCTGATCTCCTCGGAGATCTCGGCGGTCACGAATTCGACCTGGTAGCCGAACTCCTCGGCCACGAGCACGAGGGTCTCCGCGTCGAGGCGCTGGTTGATGGACACCATCAGGCCCAGGCTCATGCAGGCGCCGATGACCTTCACCACGGGGGTGTTGTTCATCAGGGTGGCCAGGTCGTTGACGGTCACGAACTCGGTGACTTTCAGCACCTTGTTCTCGGCCATCGCCTGCTCCATCTCCTCCTGCGTGCGCTGGGCGGCCGCCTCGCGCTTCTCCTTGCGGTACTTGGCGCCGAAGTTGTTCTTCTTGCCCTCGTTCATCTTGGCGTAGGTCTCCTTGACCTGCTTCTGGATCTCCTTCTGGAGCTCCTCCTGCTGGGCCTCGGTGAGCGCCGGCTTGAAGCGGTCGCGGTCGCGCTTGCGGCCCTTGCCGGCAGACTGCTGCTGCGGCTGCGGACGCTGTTCCTTCTTGGGGTTCTTCTCGATGTTGGCGCCGGCCTTGGCCACGTCCACCTTCTGCGTGCCCTTGCTGATGCGCTCGCGCTTCTTGGGCTTGCGGTCGAACTGGCTCAGGTCGATCTTGCCGACCACCTTGAGGGCGTTGCCGTCGGCTGCCGGCTTCTCCTCCGCGGCAGGCTCCTCCGGTTTCGTCTCCACGACAGGCTCGGGCTCGGCGGCCTTCGCGGGCTCTTCCGGCTTCGCCTCCACGACGGGCTCAGGCTCGGCGGCCTTCGCGGGCTCCTCCGGTTTCGTCTCCACGACAGGCTCAGGCTCGGCGGCCTTCGCGGGCTCTTCCGGCTTCGCCTCCACGACAGGCTCCGGTCCGGCGGGCTTCTCGGACTCCGCCGGCTTTACCTCCACGACGGGCTCCACCGGCTTCTCCGGCTGCTTTTCGGGCGCCGGGGCAGCCTGCGAGGCGGACTGCTTCTTGGCGTTGATGAAGGTCGTGGACTTGATGATCGTCTCCTGCTCGGGCTCCTCCTCCTCGGCCTCTTCGCGGGCCTGGCGGCGGCTGCTCTTCTCCAGGATCTCCGTGATCTTGACCTCCACCTTGTCGGCGGCCTGCTTCAGCTCGAGGTCCTTGCCGAACTGCTTCGCGATGGCGGGTAAATGCTCTTCGGAAACCTTGGCATTGGGGTTCGCATCCACCTCGACGCCCTGGTTGTGGAGGAACTCCACCAGGTCGTCCAGGCCGATGTTGAACTGTCTGAGTAATTTATTTAGTCTGATTTCTGCCATTCTGTCTAGTCTTCGAATTCTGCTTTCAGGATATTGCGGACTTCCTCCACGGTCTCGTCCTCAAGGTCGGCGCGCTTGGCGATGTCCTCGGGATCGAGGGCGAGCACGCCCTTCGCGGTGTCGCAGCCGATCGACTCGAGACGGTCGATGATCCACTGGTCGATCACGTCGGAGAACTCGCTCAGGAGGACGTCCTCCTCCTCGCTGCTCTCCCCCTTCGGAAGTTCGCGGTACACCTCGATCTCGCGGTCCACCAGCATGCCGGCCAGCTGGATGTTGACACCGTGGCGGCCGATACCCTTGCTGACCTGGTCGGGCTGCATGAACACCTTCACCTTGTCCTCCGGGCCCTCGCCCATCTCGATGTAGGAGACCACGGCGGGATTCAGGGCGCGCTGGATCATCAGCTTGGGATTCTGCGACCACTGGATCACGTCGATGTTCTCGTTGCGCAGCTCGCGGACGATACCCATGATGCGGCCGCCCTTCACGCCGATGCAGGCGCCGATCGGGTCGATCCGGTCGTCATAGGACTCGACGGCGACCTTGGCGCGCTCGCCGGGCACGCGCACCACCTTCTTGACCGTGATCAGGCCGTCGGAGATTTCGGGCACCTCCTGCTCGAAGAGGCGCTCCAGGAACTCGTTGGACACGCGGCTGAGGGTGATGTACGGCGTGGTGTTGTTCTTCATCTCCACGCTCTTGATGACGGCGCGCACGGAGTCGCTCTTCTTGAAGCGCTCCCCGGGGATCTGCTCGCTCTTGGGGATGTGGAGCTCGTTGCCGTCCTCGTCGAGGATCAGCACTTCCTTGGACCAGGTCTGGTAGACTTCGCCGTAGAAAAGCTCGCCCACCTTCTCGGAGTACTTCTTGAAGACGTTCGCCTTCTCGATGTCCATGATGCGGCCCTGGAGGTTCTGGCGGATGTTCAGGATGCCGCGGCGGCCGAAGGCGGCCAGCGGGAGGATCTTGGCGTACTGGTCGCCGATCTCGTAGTCGTCGGCGTCGCCGCCGTCCTCGCGGATCCCCTCGAGGGTGATCTCGGCGTTCGGGTTCTCCACTTCCTCGACCACGTCGAAGTTCTGGTAGATCTCGCAGGTACCCTTGTCCACGTTGACGATCACGTCGAAGTTGTCGGACGAGCCGTAAGTCTTCGCGATCTGCGTCAGGAAGACGTCCTTGAGGACCTGCATCATCACAGGACGGTCGATGTTCTTCTCCTCCTTGAAGTCCTTGAAGGCGTCAATGAGCGTAATGATTTTTTCTTTCTTTTCCATGTATGTTTTCTATTCGTTTATATCCTTGAGCATTTCATCCGCCTCGGCGGCGTCGATCCCCACGGAACCGACGGTGAGGGCGTAGTCCTCGACGTTGCGGTCGAAGGCGGCGAGCACAGCCCGGTGGACGTACTCGCAGTCGGCGAGTCCGACGTCTGCGCCGGCCTTGTCGATCGTCACCTCAAACACGTTGTCGTCGTCGTTGAACATGATGTCCACGAGGGAGCAGCCGCGCTCCGCGACGGCCGTCTCCACCACTTTTTCGAATGCTGTCCTGTCCATATTCCAATAAAAAGGAAGACCTCGTCCCGGGGCCTTCCATCTCGTTCACGGGTGCAAAGATACGTATTTTTTGTATATTTGCCAAAAGATTTCGACTATGCGCAAGTTTCTGACCCTCCTGGCGGCCGCTGCCGCCCTGGTTTTCGGCCTTTCCTCCTGCAATATGGCGCTGGAGGGAGAATATACGTTCAATTTCGACTACGAATGCACCCTCACGGACAAGGGCGCCTTCGATGCGGTCACGGGCTACCTCAATGACTTTATCAAGACCGAAGGGCTGAGCGGGACCTTCGAGGGCTCCTACGGCGAAGCCGTGGACTGGGCGCTTGGCCTGTACTACAAGGGATGCTCCCTGATGAACTACGAGCTCGTGGCCGCCTTCGTCACCGAACCGACGGACGTCGTACAGGTGTCCGGCTGGCTCAGCGGCCCCAAGACCAACGAGGCCATCGCCCGGCTCACCTGGGACTACGATTCGCTGCACCCGAATCAGTACGGCTTCTGATGACGTCCAGCGAGGCGGGGCCCTCGTTGAAGAGCAGATCCATTACCGACAGGTTGGGGATGAACCCCTTCCTGTCGGTAAATACTTGATAGTAGGGCCGGTCGGCCCCGAGCTCCTGCAGGATGGCGTTCGGCCGCTTGGGGTGGATGTCCACGTGCTGCGCGGCGAAGGTCTCCGTCGGCACCAATTCCGTGCGCAGGCCGATCTTCTGCAGGAAGAAGCGGATGATGCGCAGGTCCAGCTCCCAGAGGGTCCGCGGCTGCGCGTCCAGGATGGCGAAGAGTTCGTCGCGGTAGTAATCGAAGAAGGCGGACGAGCGGTAGGCCGTCTCGATGCAGCGCTCGGTCTTGGCCACCCAGGGGGTGGAATAGTCCACCTCGATCTCCCGGATGGGCAGCTTGAAGGTCCCGTCCCGGTGCACGACCGGGAAACTCAGGCTCTGGCGCCCGTTCTCCGCATAGATGTGGCAGCGGTTGCGGTAGGATTGCTTCTGGTAATTCTCGCAGGCCTCGATATAAACCGAAGAATACTTTGCGAGGATCGCAAAGTATTCTGTCGGAGGGAAATACGCTATGGTCAGGACCGGCGGCACGCTACTCGATCTCCCCTTTGGTGCCGATCTCCATGCCGCGGACGATGCCGCGCTTGGAGTTGCGGATGAAGTCCAGGATCGTGTCGCGCTCCACGGACTCCGGGAAGCCCGCCTCCACCTTGGCGCAGCCGTCGGTGATGTTGTAGCCCTGGTAGTAGATCGTGTCGTAGATGTCCTTGATGTTGCGGATCATGTCCGTGTCGAAACCACGGCGGCGCAGGCCCACGATGTTGATGCCGGAATAGCAGATCGGATTGCGGCCGCAGATGGAGTAAGGGGGGATGTCCTTGTTGACGGCGGTCCCGCCGCCCACCATGGCATGGGTGCCGATGTGGGAGAACTGGTGCACCACCGTGCTGCCGCCGATGATGGCCCAGTCGTCCACGTCCGTCTCGCCGGCGATGCCGACGTAGCTGACGAGGATGCAATGCTTGCCCACGTGGCAGTCGTGCGCGATGTGCACATAGGACATGACGAGGGAATCGTCCCCCACGCGGGTCACGCCCTTCCCGCTGGCTTTCGTGCCCCGGTTGATGGTCGCGCACTCGCGCACGGTCACCCGGTCGCCGATCTCCACGTACGTGACTTCCCCGTCGAACTTCAGGTCCTGCGGGATGGCGCCGACCACGGCGCCGGGAAACACGCGGCAACCGCTGCCCATCTTCACGTAAGGGAAAATGGTGGCGTGGGGAAGGATCTGGCAGTTGTCGCCGAGCACGACGTTCGCGTCAACGTAGGCATACGGTCCCACCTCGACATTCTCGCCGAGGATGGCGTCGGGATGGACGGTGGCCAGGGGATGGATCTTGGTCATGGTTTATTTCCTGATTTTGCCCAGGGCCGTACGGGCCGCGAGCGTATTGATTTTGTGGCCGGGCTTGTAGCCGCTGATCTTCGCCTTGGGGAAGCCGCCCATCAGGCGCATGTCCCCGATGAGGTCCAGCAGCTTGTGGCGTCCGCACTCGTTGGGGAAATGGAGCTTGAGATTGTTCAGGTACCCCTGCGGCGTGATGCTCAGGCGCGGCTGGCCGAAGAATTTGCACATGTAGTCGATCTGCTCCGGGGTGGCGGGATGCTCCGCGATCACGATGGCGTTGTCCACGTCGCCGCCCTTGACCAGGCCCTGCGCGTCCAGCCGCTCGAGCTCGTGCATGAACACGAAGGTGCGGCAGGGTGCGATCTGCCCGACGTAGTCTGCGCCTTCCGTCCAGCGGGCCTTCTGGACCCCGAGGACATGGGAATTGAAATCGATCTCCACGCTGAAGGACATCGTCGCGGCGGGCTCGATCCGGATCCGGGAACCGGTCTGGGGATCCTCCACCTCGACAGTCTCGGTGAGCTCCACCCAGACGCGCTCCCCGTCCTGCTCCTGCAGGCCGTCCGGGGCGATCGCCCGGACATAGCGCTCCGCGCTGCCGTCCAGGATCGGGACCTCTTCGTTGTCAATCTCGATGCGGGCGTTGTCCACGCCCAGGCCCGTCAGGGCCGACATCAGATGCTCGATGGTGATGACGGAGACATCCCCCTCGGCGATGGTCGTGCTGCGGTCCGTGCGCGTCACTTTCGACGCGATGGCGGGGACCTCCACGCCGACGTCCGTACGCACGAAACGGATGCCGTAGTCCACCGGGGCGGGCATGAGGGTAATGTGCGCGTATTTGCCTGTATGAAGGCCGCGGCCTTCGAATCTATAGGATGTCTTGAGTGTCTGCTGGTTCATTTGGGCGGCAAAGATACGAATAAATTATTGAATATCTTCCTCGCCCGACTTTTTGAACTTGGCGTAGGCTTTCAGGTAAGTCTTATGCGGAATGCCGGGAATGCCCCAGTAGGTCTCACCGCCCTTGCGGATGTTGCCGATGATGGCGCCCTTGGCGCCGACCGTCGTGTGGTCGGCGATCTTGATGTGCCCGACGATGCCCACCTGCCCGCCGAAGATGCAGCCCTCGCCGATCTCCGTGGAGCCGGCGATGCCCGTCTGGGCGGCCATGGCCGTGTTCCTGCCCACCACGACGTTGTGGGCGATCTGGCAGAGGTTGTCGATGCGGACGCCGTCGTGGATGACCGTGGACTCCATCGGAGCCCGGTCGATCGTGGTGTTGGAGCCGACTTCCACGTCGTTGCCGATGATGACGTTGCCCAGGTGCTCGATCTTGCGCCAGGAGCCGTCCGGCTGGGGCGCGTTGCCGAATCCGTCGTCGCCGATGATGCAGCCGGCGTGCAGGATCACGCGGTCGCCGATCACCATCCCCGGGAAAATATGCACGCCGGGGTAGATGATGCAGTGGGAACCGATCTTCGTCCCCGCGCCGATCGTGACATTGTCGTGGATGACGGTGCACGCCCCGATCCGGCAGTCCTTGCCGATGGTGACGAAATCCCCTACGCTGACCCGCTTGCCCAGCCGGGCGCTGCAGGCGATCCGGGAACGGAGGCTCCTGCGGCGGCGGTATTTCTTCTTCTCCGCAGCCATGTGCGAGAGCAGCTCCGTCAGGGCGCTGTAGGCATTGTCCACCCGCACCAGGGTCGGGGCGACCTCCGCCTTGGGTATGAAATCACGATTCACCAGCAGGACGGAAGCCCTGCTGGTGTAGACATAATGTTCGTATTTGGGATTCGCGAAGAAGCAGAGCTGGCCGGGTTTGCCGTGTTCGATCTTGGCGAAGGAAGTCACGCTGGCTTCCGGATCACCCTCCACGGTCCCGTGAAGGATTTCGGCCAGTTGCTTGGCGGTAAGTTCCATATGTTAAAATCTCCAGCCGAAGGTCAGGGATGCGCTCCACAGATTCCGGAAGTTCAGGATCCTCGGGGACTGGACGCGCATGAGGTTACCGGCGCTGTCGTAGCTGTTGTAGTCGTAATAGGGCGAGAACGTCATCGAAGGGTACTGCGTGAGGCGCACCGCGCCGTCCAGGAAGAAGGAACCCGGCGAGGAATAGCCGAAGCCGGCGGAGTAGGACTTCGTCACGTCGCCGTAGTAATGCGGCGTCATGAGGTTCTTCACCCGGTCGAAATAGGTGTAGAAGTCCGCGGAATAGTCGTCGGCCGTCACCGTGGCGCCCGTGTTGTCGGTCCACCAGCGCTCGGGGGACGTGCTCATCGAGTAGCCGGCCCGGACGGCGAACGCCGGGGTGACCTTGAACTCGGCGCCCACGCGGAGCATCTGCGCGACACCGGCGAAATTCTTGTTGGTCATGTTCTGGACGAGGAATTCGTCATTCCGCATCCGGTCCATGTGCACGGGGGAGAAGCGCATCACGCTATAGTCCGCCAGCTCATAGTCCACGCTGACCACGCCCAGTTTGCCGAAGGTGTAGGCCGCGCCGAAGGAGGCCCGGTACGGGGTGCGGAGGTTGTAGGAATACTCCCCGGTCGGGGAGGTCTCGCTGTCGTTGTAGTAGCTGTCGTCGTAGGTCGTCGAGGCCATGTACTGCCAGGTCTCGGAAATCGACATCGCCGTCGGGGACTGGATGGAAGCGCCGAGGCGCAGGTTGTCCGTCGGACGGACGATGACGCCCAGGGAGGCGTAGATGCCGCCCATGTCGGCAAAATACTTGTAGTTGTAGTAGCCCCGCTGGAAGTAGGTGGTGTAGAGGGCGTCGCCGTCCTCGTAGACGATCGGGAAAAGGTCGGGGTTGACGGCCGCCTCATAGAAGGACTCGTCGAAGCTGTAGCGGGCTACGGGCACGCCCAGGTTGAAACCGACGTACACCCGGTCGGAGATGTTCATGCCGAAGTTCATGACCAGGTCGGACTTGCTGCCCCGCTTGGTCACGGAGGAGGTCTGCGCCAGCGGAGCGGGCACGAAGTGGTAGTCACCGTTGTCGGAGATGCTCTCCGTCACGCCGGCGTACTCGCCGTCCCACCCGTAGGGGCCGAACATGCCGCCGTTGTAGGCGGTCAGGATGTCCCAGGACACATCCGAATAGTCATAGGGATTGTAGTCGCTGGTCTTCGGCAGGTAGATCTCCGAGATCCCGTACGCCGCATCGGCGAACTCCGCGATCTTGGACGTGCGGGAATTGTTCCCGAACGCATCGGCCGCGTAGTTGAAATTGTTGGTCTGGTTGACGAGCATGGCGAAGGAGAGCGCCTTGACGCCGTAGCGCTTGCCCGTCTCGAAGGTCATCGACGTGCCGATGTTGGGCAGGGTCATCCGCGGCTGCTTCAGGACGTTCTCGGGGCCGTAGCCGTTCTCGCCCTCGGGCGAATACATCGAAGACACCGAGGAGACCGTGATGCCGGGGGTGATCACGAACTGTCCGTAGGAGGACACCGCGGAGCCGGCCGGATTGATGCCGATGGAGCCGAGGTCGCCGCCCAGGGCGGTCACCGCGTTGCCCATCGCCATGCTCCGGGCGGTGCCGAAGTAGTTGTTCTGGCTGTAGGCGATCGCGTCGTACATCGACTGCGCGCCTGCGGCAGTGGTCAGGGCCAGCAAGGCCGCTGCAAGGAGTATCTTTTTCATTTTCATCATCGTTTTAAGGGTTACACGGTTTTGGGGAAAGATCCTTCGCAAGGCTCAGGATGACATCTGTCCGGAAAATGCCGGATGACATCGGCCGGGGAGGTCCGGCGCCCGGTCTATCTGCGACCGCCGCTGTGTCCGCCGCCGCTGTGTCCGCCGCCACCGCCGCCGCTGCTGCGGGAGCCGCCGCCACCGCCGGAACTATAGCCACCGCCGGAGCTATAGCCACCGCCGCCACCGCTGCTGCGGGAAGAGCTGGAGGATCCGCTGGAATAGCTTCTGGTGGAACCGGAAGAGCTGCTGCCGGAGGAGTAGCTCCGCGTGGAGCTGCCGGAGGAACTGCTGCGGGTGGCGGAGCTGCCGGAGCCGCTGCTGCGGGTCGTGCCCGAAGAGATGCTGCCGGAGGAGCTGCTGCCGCCGGTGCTCTTGTTGGTGTAGCTGCGCGTGCGGTTGTAGCCCTCGCCGCGCGGTACCGTCGTGCCCGTGGTGGCGGAAGAACCGCCGCTGCGGGTCACGCTGGACTGGGAGCGGCCGGACGTCGAGGAGGACGTGCTGCGCGAATTGATCACGGCGCTGCCCAGGGAGCCGGGCGTGCCGTAGCGGTAGTTGGAGCCGCTGCCGGGACGCCGCTCGCGGTTGCCGCCGCTCTGCACCAGCGAACGCTGGACATATTCGGTGTCGCTGCGGTAATAGCGTCCGCCGTGGCCCCAGTAGCCGCCGTAGTGCCAGGGATGGTCGTACCAGCCGTAGCGGTGTCCGTACCAGCCATAACCGCCGTACCAGGGATCGTAGTACCAGGGATCGTACCAGCTGCCGTAGTAGCCGTAGCCGTAGTACCAGGGATCATACCAGCCATAACCGTAGTAATAGGGATCGTAAAACCAGGGATCGTACCAGCCGTAGCCGTGGCGCCAGCGGTTCCAATAGTAGGTACCGAAACCGAGGCCGCCCCATGCCCAGCTGTCGTCCACGATCACGACCATCGTGTCCCGGGAATGCTTGCGGGAAATATTCTCCGCGGCCATCGCCGCGAAATCTTCTTCACTATAGAGACGGACGGCTTGGGTCTCCTCGCCGGGGCGGGCATAGATGCCGTCCTGGAACCGCTGCTGCGCAAATTGGGCAGTGGTCCCGCAGGATGCCAGCATAAGAAGCAATGGCAGGAAAAGTGTCGCGCTCCGTTTCATATTTAGGTCTCCTATCAAATAAATGTTTTATCTTTGCGGTTGCAAGTAGCATGCCGTTCAGCATATCTTACTACTTGTTTTATTATTAGATGCAAATTTCGAAAAAAAACGCAGTTTTTCAACAAGAATATGGCAAAAGAGGTTACCAAACGGTCCGAGAACTATTCGCAATGGTATAACGATCTGGCACTTAAGGCCGATCTCGCGGAGCAGTCCGCCGTCCGCGGCTGCATGGTCATCAAGCCCTACGGCTACGCGATCTGGGAGAAAATGCAGGCCACGCTCGACGGGATGTTCAAGCGCACGGGCGTGCAGAACGCCTATTTCCCGCTGTTTATCCCCAAATCCTTCTTCAGCCGCGAGGCCGAGCACGTGGCGGGTTTCGCGAAGGAATGCGCCGTGGTCACGCACCACCGCCTGATGAACGATCCCGACGGCAAGGGCGTCGTCGTGGACCCGGATGCGAAGCTGGAGGAGGAGCTCATCGTCCGTCCGACCTCCGAGACCATCATCTGGAGCACCTACAAGAACTGGATCACCTCCTGGCGCGACCTGCCGGTGCTGTGCAACCAGTGGTGCAACGTGGTGCGCTGGGAGATGCGCACGCGGCTGTTCCTCCGCACGGCGGAGTTCCTCTGGCAGGAAGGCCACACGGCCCACGCCACGGCCGCGGAGGCCGAGGCCAAGGCCTTCGAGATGGTGCAGGTCTACGCGGACTTCGCCCGCAACGTGATGGCCCTGCCGGTCATCGTCGGGCACAAGAGCCCCAACGAGCGCTTCGCCGGCGCCCTGGACACCCTGACCATCGAGGCGATGATGCAGGACGGCAAGGCCCTCCAGGCCGGCACGTCCCACTTCCTCGGGCAGAATTTCGCCAAGTCCTTCGACGTCCAGTTCACCAACAAGGACGGGAAGCAGGAATACGTCTGGGCCACGTCCTGGGGCGTGAGCACCCGCCTGATGGGCGCCCTGATCATGGCCCACGGCGACGACAACGGCCTTGTCCTCCCGCCCAGGCTCGCCCCCATCCAGGTCGTCATGGTCCCCATCTACAAGACCGACGAGGAGCGCAACGCCGTCCTGGACAAGATGGCCGAAGTGAAGAAGTCCCTCGAGGCCCTCGGCCACAGCGTCCGCGTGGACGACCGCGACACGCTCCGTCCCGGCTTCAAGTTCGCGGAGTGGGAGCTCAAAGGCGTGCCCGTGCGGCTCGCGATGGGCGCCCGCGACCTCGCCGCCGGCACGGTGGAAGTGGCGCGCCGCGACACCCTCGAGAAAGAGACGATGCCCCTGGAAGGCATCGCAGAGCATATTTCCGCCCTGCTCGAGCAGATCCAGCAGAACATCTACGACAAGGCCCTCGCCTTCCGCGACGCCAACGTCGAGAAGTGCGACAGCTGGGAGGAGTTCCAGACGAAGATCCAGACCGGCAAGTTCCTGCTCTGCCACTGGGACGGCACCGTCGAGACCGAGCAGGCCATCAAGGACGCCACCAAGGCCACCATCCGCTGCATCCCCATCGACAGCTACGTCTGCGAGGAGGAGGGCAAGGACATCTTCTCCGGCAAGCCCTCCCATCGCCGCGTCGTGTTCGCCATTTCCTATTAGAACAATTGAATATGAAAAAGATACTGATCCTTCTCGCCTTCTTTTCCCTCCTGCCTGCCGCCCTCCGCGCGCAGGATGCGGAGACGCAGCCCGCCGACAGCGCCGCGGCCGAGCCCGCGCCCCAGTACTGGAAGAAATACGCCACCTTCGAGCTCGGCTTCAACCAGACCTCGCTCTGGAGCTGGGCCGCCGGCGGCTACAACAGCGCCACCCTGCGCGCCGGCGTGGATGCCAACCTCAACTACGCCAGGGACCTGACCACCTGGACGAACCGCCTGCAGCTGATGTACGGCTTCCTGTGGTCCGCCGACAAGGACAACCTCATCCAGAAGAGCGCCGACCTCATGCAGTTCGAGAGCCGCTTCGGCTACAAGACCGCCGCCGAGAGCAAGTGGAAATACTCCGCCGACCTCACCTTCAAGTCGCAGTTCTCCAACAGCTACGACTCCTACAAGCAGGACGACAGGGGCAAGTGGAACGGCACGCTCAAGTCCGGCCTCTTCTCCCCCGGCTACCTGACCTTCGGTCTCGGTATGGCCTGGGACCCCGCGCCCTGGTTCAGCCTCAACCTCTCCCCCGTCACGGGCGGATTCATCTTCTGCGGCATCCCTGAGCTCCGCCAGAAATACGGCATGCCCCTCGTCGAAGAAGAGTATGCCAACTACCTCTTCCAGCTCGGTGCCCAGCTCAAGATGAACCTCAAGGCTTCGTTCGCCGACGTGATGACCTACGAGACCCAGCTCATCCTCTTCACGGACTACCTCAACCATCCGTTCGCGAAGAACCGCGTCAACTGGGACAACAAATTCGGCTTCCTGATCGGCAAATACATCAAGCTCGCCCTCGACACCTGGCTGATCTACGACCCGATCGTGCTGATCCCGGACAAGAACGGCCAGAATCCCACCCAGCGCATCCAGTTCAAGGAGTTCTTCTCCTTCAACTTCACCTATACCATCGGTACCAAGTAGCGTGACGTCAATCCTTCTCGCCGTCAGCGGGGGCATCGACTCGATGTACCTGGCAAACCGGGCCCCGGAGCTTTTCCCCGGAGCCCGGTTTGCCGTCGCACACTGCAATTTCCGCCTTCGCGGCGCCGAGTCCGACGGCGACGAGGCGTTCGTCCGCGCCTGGTGCGAAGGGCACGGGCTGCCCTGCTACGTGGAGCGCTTCGACACGCAGGGGTACGCCGCCGCGCACGGCATCAGCATCGAGATGGCCGCGCGCGAGCTGCGCTACACCTGGTTCGCCCGCCTGCGGCGCGAGCACGGTTTCACGGCCGTGGCCGTGGCGCACAACGCCGACGACAACGCCGAGACGCTGATGCTCAACCTCCTGCGTGGCACGGGCACCCGCGGGCTGCGGGGAATGGGCGACCACGACGGTATCGTCCGGCCCCTGCTGGGCATCCCGCGCGCCGAGATCCGGGAATGGATGGCCGCACACGGCTGCGAATGGCGCGAAGACAGCACCAACGCCGACAACGCGCTGAAGCGCAACCGCATCCGCAACGAAGTATTTCCCGCCTTCGCGCAGATCAACCCCTCCTTCGTCCGCACGCTGAGCGAGGACATGGCGCGTTTCGCCCGCGTGGACGATATTGCGGAGGCCTGGTTCCGCTCGGTGCGCGACGGGCTCACCACCGAAGAGGGCGCCATCCGGATTCCGTCCGTCCTGGCCCTGGAGCATTGGGAATACGCCCTCTGGCGTCTGGTCGAAGACTGCGGCCTGAGCGGGCCCACCTTCGAGAAGCTGGTCGCCCTGCTGCGCCGCTACCGCGAGGAGCCGCGCGGCACCGTCACCATCGGCGGAAAGACCTTCGAGGGCAATGGGGTGAAACTGGTGATAGAGAAGGAATTGCTCCTTATTCGTCGATGATGTACACGTCGTCGCCGGGCTCGGCGAAATAGAACTGCTCCCGCGCGAAGCGCTCGAGCGTGTCGCGGTTTCCCCGCATCATCCGGATCTTCCGGTCCATCTCCGCGTTCTCCTGCTGCAGCTGCTCGATCTGCCGCTCCTGCCGGCGCAGGGTGAATCCCGCCTGCACCCAGGTGATGACGCTGTCCTTCTTCAGGAGCAGGAACAGGAAGAACAGGGCGGTCGCGATGATGGCGTAGCGCAGGAAGGAGCGCTGCTCTTTCTTGTTGCCGTCCTTGTCCGGATCCCAGATGTCTTTGGTGTAGCGTGCCATGATTATTGCACAAAAATAACTATTTTTGCGAAAGAATCTAAATCTGACATCTGATATGAAACCTACACTTCTCGTCCTTGCTGCCGGAATGGGCAGCCGCTACGGCGGGCTCAAGCAGATGGACGGCCTCGGCCCCAACGGGGAAACCATCATCGATTATTCCATCTACGACGCCGTCCAGGCCGGTTTCGGCAAGGTCGTCTACATCGTCCGCGAGTACTTCCTCGAGCAGTTCAAGGAGACGGTCGCCCGCAAATACAGCAACGTCAGATGCACGGACGGCTCCCCGCTCGAATTCGTGTTCGTGACCCAGGAGCTGGACAAGATCCCCGCCCGCTTCCTGCCGCTCAATCCCGAGCGCCAGAAGCCGTGGGGGACGGCCCATGCCGTGCAGATGGCCGCCGGGGTGATCCACGAGCCCTTCCTCGTGATCAACGGGGACGACTTCTACGGCCGTGAGTCCTTCCGCATCGCCGCCGACTGGTGCCGTGCGCACGAGGGCAGCGAGGGCGTGTACGCCATCGTCGGCTTCGAGCTCGACCACACCCTGAGCGAGTCCGGCGGCGTGTCCCGCGGCATCTGCCACTACGACGCGCAGCAGCACCTGACCGACGTGGTGGAGCACCTCAACATCCAGAAGGACGCCGACGGGATCGTCCGCGGCGACAATTCCGCCACCGGTGAAAAGGTCGAACTGCGCGGCAGCGACCTCTGCTCCATGAACATGTGGGGCTTCACCCCTGACTATTTCGCCAAGAGCGCGGCCATCTTCGAGACCTTCCTGGAGCAGAACAGCCGGGAGCTGAAGAAGGAATACTACATCCCTTACGCCATCGACTGCATGATCCGCGGAGGCGCCGCCAAGTGCGACGTCCTGTCCACCCCGTCCCGCTGGTTCGGCGTGACCTACAAGGAGGACCGCCCCGCCGTGGTCGAGAAGTTCGCCCAGCTCGCCCGCGAGGGCGTGTACCCCACCCCGCTTTACCAGTAAACCGCATATGGCCAGAGGCAACCGTCCCCGGAACTTCGAGTTCCTCCGGAAATTCTCCTATTACATCCCGAGCGTGGCGGACATGTTCATCCTGCTCGCCTTCCTGCTGCTGGGTGCCCTGCTGGGCAACCTGGTCGTCCTGCCGATGGTCGCCCTCCTGGGCGCGGAAGACGGGATGCAGTACGGCATGCTCGTCTCCTACCCGCTGATGTTCATCCCCGCGATGATCTACGCCAGCGTCAAGAGCCGGGGCAACAGCTTCACGAAGGACGGACTGCTGCTCGACAGCAATCACTTCAAGCCGCTGGGCGGTGCGCTGTGCGCCCTGTTCGTGGTCCTCGCGACGCTCTCCGCCGCCTTCTGTTCCGACGCCATCCTCGCCAACATGCCGGACATGCCGCCCGCACTGGAAAACATGCTCAAGGGGTTGACATCCGGTGAGAATTTCTTCGTCAACTTCCTGATGGTGAGCATCTTTGCCCCATTCTTCGAGGAGTGGCTCTGCCGCGGCATGATCCTGCGCGGACTGCTCGGCACGAAGGTGAAGCCCGTCTGGGCGATCGTGATCTCGGCGGTGTTCTTCGCCGTCATCCACCTCAACCCCTGGCAGGCCGTCCCGGCCTTCCTGCTCGGCTGCCTGTTCGGCTACGTCTATTACAAGACCGGCTCGCTGAAACTCACGATGCTGATGCACTTCGCCAACAACACCTTCGCGCTGGTGACGTCCCAGATCGACGCCTTCGAAGATGCCGAATCCTGGCTGGACGTGCTCCCGGGCATGCGCTACTGGATCCTCTTCTTCGCGGCCATCCTGCTGGCCGTGCTGATCCTGCGCACCCTCAGCCGCATCCCGCAGGAGCGGCCGCAGGGCAACATGGACCCGGTCAAACCGCTGTTCGAAGAATAGTTTCGCGCGCGGCGGCGACGTCGTGCACACGCAAGATTTCCGCCCCGCGCGCCAGCGCGAGGCGGTTTGCTTTTTCCGTGTCGCCGCCCGTGAAGCGCTTGTCGGCCGCCCCGACCAGGATCGGCCGCCCGAAGACGCACAGCGCCTCCAGCCCCTCCAGGATCTCCCAATTCTGCTCCGGCGTCTTCGCGAAGCCCAGACCCGGATCGAGGATCCACTCCGCGATCCCATGCTCCTGCGCACGGCGGGAGAAATCTTCAAAATAAGCCACCAGGGCGGGGATCACCCCTTCGGGATACCCGCACTGCGCGTCCATCGTGCGGGGATTGCCCCGCTTGTGCATCGCAACGTACGGCAGGCCCAGCCGGCCGACGGTCGCAAGCATATCGGGATCGTCCTCCCCCGCCGAAATGTCGTTGACGACGAAGGGCCCCGCGCAGTCGTACACCCGCCGGACGATCTCCGCGCGGGTGGTGTCCACCGACAGCGGGACGGCCCGGTCCCAGGCCCGCACGACGGGCGCGAGCCGGCGCCACTCTTCCCGCAGGGACACGTCCGCCGCCCCCGGGCGCGTCGAGACGGCGCCCAGGTCGATGATGTCCGCCCCGGCCTCCCGCAAAACCCGGATGCGCTCCTGCGCCTGCGCCGCCCGGACGCGGCTGGGAGCGAAGAAGGAATCCGGGGTCAGGTTGACCACTGCCATTATCCGAGCCATAAGACAAAAATAGAGATTTTTTCCATATCTTTGTATCGATATGCTCATCGTTTTGGAAGGCCTGGACGGGGCCGGCAAGTCCACCCAGGTCAGATTGTTCAGAGAATACCTCGCCAGCGTCTGCCCGACGCTGGAGTATATCCATTTCCCCCGCTACGACGCCCCCGTCTACGGGGAGCTGATCGGCAAGTTCCTGCGCGGCGGCTTCGGCTCCATCGACAGCGTCCACCCGCAGCTGGTGGCCCTGCTCTTCGCGGAGGACCGCCACGACGCGGCGGCGCAGATCCGCCGCACCCTGCGTGACGGCGGCACCGTCCTGCTGGACCGCTACGTCTATTCCAACATCGCCTACCAGTGCGCCAAGCTCCCTTCCGCCGGCGAAGCCGAGGACCTGCGCGAATGGATCAACAACACCGAATACGGGGCCTTCGGCCTCCCGCGTCCGGACCTCAACATCTTCCTGGACGTGCCGATCGGCTTCGTCGAGCAGAGCCTGGGCGCCCAGCGCGGCGGCGACGACCGCGGCTACCTCCACGGCCGGCAGGACATCCACGAGGCGGACATCGCCTTCCAGCGGCGCGTGCGCGACATGTACCGCCGCCAGGCGGCGCTGGACCCGCATTTCATCGCCATGGACTGCAGCGACCCGGAGGGCCGGATGCTGCCGCCCGAAGCCATTTTCGACAAAATCAAAGCCGTCTATGAGAGTTATCCGAAGGCTTAGCGCCATCCTGATCGGCTTCGTCTTTTTCCTCGCCGGCGTGCTCAAGCTGATGGACCCCGTCGGCTCCGGCCTCGTCGTGGAGGAGTACCTGCGATTCCTGCACCTGGACTTCCTGTCCGCCCTGTCCGGCGTAATCGGCGTCGGCATGGCGCTGCTGGAGACGCTGCTCGGCGCCGCGCTGATCACCGGCGTGTGGCGCAAGGTCACGGCCATCGCCGTGGGCGTGATGCTGGGCGCGTTCACGATCCTGACCTTCGTGCTCTATCTCCGCAACCCCCGCATGGACTGCGGCTGTTTCGGCGAAGCCATCCACCTGACGCACCTGCAGAGCCTGCTCAAGAACATCGTCATGCTCGCGCTCTGGGTGCTCGCCTTCCTTCCTTTCAGCAAGATCGACCGCACGCGCAAGGTCAAATACGTCAGCTTCCCCATCGCCGCCGTGTCGGTGTGCCTGTTCCTGCTGTACTCGTCGCTGTCCATCCCGCTGGTGGATTTCACCCCCTTCAAGCCCGGTGCCGAGCTGATGCTCCCCGAGGACATCGACGACCCCACGGACGAGTCCACCCCCACCCTGTCGCTGAGCGACGCCGCGGGGGAATATGTCGATTCGCTGCTGGTCAGCGGCAAGCTGATGGCGGTCTCCGTCTTTGCCCCCGACCGGATGAAGCCCAGGCAATGGGAAAAGATCGAGCGTTTCGTGCAGGAGACCGGCGAGCTCGGCTACACGCCCATGGTCCTCATGGCCGCGACCCCAGAGACCGTGGAATCGACGGTCTCCTCCCCGCAGATCCTCGCGTCGACCTACTTCGCCGACCGCAAGAAGCTGCTCACGCTCAACCGATCCAACGGAGGGGCCACCTTCCTCGACGACGGCCTGATCGTCACCAAGTGGAGCCGGCGCCAGCTGCCTGACCGGCAGACGCTGGAAGAGTTCGCCGAGACCGACGTGACCGAGTCGCTCCTGTCGGAGGACAACTCACACCGCGTCAAGTTCCAGGCTTTCCTGCTCTATGTCTTCGCAGTAATGCTCCTTTTATGAGGTTCTTCCATATCTTCTTCCCGGTCCTCCTGGCCGCCGTCTTGATGCAGCTGCCGGCTGCGGCGCGGACGACGCCGCTGGAACGCTGGGAGTTTTCCCGGGACGGAGCGTCCTGGGAAACGGTCACGGTGCCGCACAGCACGAACGCCACGGACGGCCGCTCGGCCGCTTACTACCGCGGACAGACCCACTACCGGCGCACCTTCCGCGCCGACCCCGGCCGGCCCGCTTTCCTGCTCTTCGAAGGCGCCGCACAGGCCGCGACCGTCTACGTCAACGGCACGCAGGCCGCCACGCACAAGGGCGGCTACACGCCGTTCACCGTGTCGCTCAAAGGCCTGCTGAAGCGGGGCGACAACAGCGTGGAAGTGGTGTGCGACAACAGCGTGGACCTGGAGATGATCCCCATATCTTCCGATTTCAACAAGAACAACGGACTCCACAACCCCGTGTCCCTGCTCCGGTTCGACAAGCTGTATCTGTGCCCCTTCGCCTACGGCCCCTATCGCCTGCACCTGACGCAGACCGCCGTGTCGGCGGCGCGCGCCGAAGCGCGAGTCGAGGCGCGGCTGGTCAACGCCACGGCGCGGGACAGGAAAGTTTCCGCGCGGGTGACCCTGCGGGACGCCTCCGGCCGTGCGGTCTGGAGCGCGCGGCAGCGCGTCACGGTGCCCGCCGGCGGCAGCACGCCCTTCTCGGCGGACATTACGCTGGACAATCCACATCTCTGGGACGGCATCGCCGATCCCTACCTGTACACCGTCGAGGTGAAGATCCGGCGGGACGCCGCCCGCAGCGAGGTCGGCTTCCGCTTCTTCTCCCTGGACAAGGACGGCGGCTTCCGCCTCAACGGCCGGCCGTATCCGCTCCACGGCGTGAGCATGCACCAGGACCTGGAAGGCCATGCCTCCGCCCTCACGAAGGAAGATTACGACCGCGACTATGAGACCGTCCGGGAGCTGGGCTGCAATTTTCTGCGCCTCGCCCACTACCCGCACAACGACTACGCCTTCCGGCTCTGCGACCGCATGGGCATCATCGTGCAGACGGAGATCCCTTGGGTCAACGTCTGCGGCGTGCGGGCGACGGACGCCTATTTCGACAACATCTACCAGCAGATGCGCGAGATGATCGGCAGCTTGTACAACCACCCCTCCATCATCTTCTGGGGGATGTGGAACGAGCTGGACAGCTGGGGCAACACGAACCAATACCAGGGACCGCTGGACGCCCGCCGCGTGGTCGACGAGACCGCCCGGCTCTACGACTACGCCAAGTCGCTGGACCCGACCCGCGCCGTCGGCCTGACGGACGACAGCGTCTTCGCCCGCGACTTCTACACCGAACTCAAGGCCGACTACTACTCCGAGAACGCTACCACGGCTGGTACTACGAACACGGCGAATTCGGCGGGCTCACCCGCTCGATGAACGAGATCCACGATCGGATGGGCGTCACGAACCTGTCCGAATACGGCGTGGGGACCAATCCCTTCTGCCACACTTGGAAGGAGGACGACATCCGCCGCTACCCCGACGACCGGCGCCACATGGAGGAATACGGCGACCGTTCGCATGAGGCACACGTGCAGCAGATTTGCGCGATGCCCTGGCTGAATTTCACCTCGCTGTGGATCCTGTTCGACTTCGCGGTCGCGGACCGCAAGGAAGGCTTCCTCGACTCCGACGACGGCGTCGTGTACACGGAGAATCCCGACCGGCTGTACACCAACGACAAAGGCCTCGTGACCCGGGACCGCCAGACGAAGAAGGACGTCTTCTACCTCTACAAAGCCTGGTGGAACGACGCCGAGGAGACGGTCTACATCGCCGGCCGGCGGCTCCGCAGGCGCCCCGCCGGCTCGACCTTCACCCTCACGGCGTACTCCAACGCCGCCTCGCTCACCCTGCTGCGCGACGGCGTCCCCGTCCGGACCCTGGAGGGTTCCGGCGAGATTTCCGGGGTGATCTGGAAGTTTGAAGGCCTGGAGATGGGCGACGCGGAGACCCGCTTCGAGCTGGTCTCCGACACCGGTGTCCGCGACAGCGTCAGTTTCCTGCCGCTGGAATAGCCGCTATTTCCCCAGGAAAGAGCAGATGCCCGCGAGGTCGTCCTTCGCGAAGGATTCCTGTTCGCCGGAAGCAAGATTCTTGAGATTCACGACTCCCTGCGCCATCTCGGCCTCTCCGGTGATGGACAGGAAGGGGATGGCCTTGCGGTCGGCGTAGTCGAACTGCTTCTTGAGCTTGGCGGCGTCGGGATAGACCTCCACGGAAACGCCTTCCGCGCGGAGTGCGGTGGCCAGGGGCAGCAGGTAGGCGACCTCGGCGGCGCCCATGTTCGCGAGCAGCAGCTGCGTAGCGCTGCACAGGCCCTGCGGGAACTTGTCCAGACCCTTGAGCACGTCGTAGATGCGGTCGGCGCCGAAGCTCACGCCCACGCCCGACATGTCGGGCAGGCCGAAAATACCCGTGAGGTTGTCGTAACGGCCGCCGCCGCAGATGCTGCCGATCTGCCAGTCCAGGGCCTTGACCTCGAAGATGGCGCCGGTGTAGTAATTGAGGCCGCGCGCCAGCGAGAGGTCGATTTCCACCGGAGTCCGGATGCCGGCAGAGGCGATGTAGCCGAAGAGTTCCTCGAGTTCGTCAAGGCCCTTCAGGCCGGTCTCGGAGGCGGCCAGGACCGTGCGCATCCGCGCGATCTTCTCCGCCGCAGACCCGCTCAGGGTGAGCACCGGCTCGAGGACCGCGATGGCCGCGTCCGTAAGGCCTTTCTCACGCATTTCATCCTTGACGGCGTCCAGGCCGATCTTGTCCAGCTTGTCGATGGCGACGGTGATGTCCACCACCTTGTCGGGGAAGCCGCAGACTTCCGCGAGGCCCGTCAGGACCTTGCGGTTGTTGATCTTGACGAGCACGCGCACCCCCAGCTTCGCGAAGACGCTGTCCACGATCTGCACCAGTTCCAGTTCGCACAGCTGGCTGCGGGAGCCGATGGCATCCACGTCGCACTGGTAGAACTCGCGGTAGCGGCCCTTCTGCGGGCGGTCCGCCCGCCAGACCGGCTGGATCTGGTAGCGCTTGAAGGGGAAGGAGAGCTCGCCCTGGTGCTGCACCACGAAACGGGCGAAGGGCACCGTGAGGTCGTAGCGCAGGCCCTTCTCGCACACCTGCGGGGTGAGCGGCCTGTCCGGGTCCACGTTCGCGAAGGCGTCGCCCGAATTGAGGATGCGGTAGAGCAGTTTGTCGCCCTCCTCGCCGTACTTGCCGAGCAGGGTCGAGAGGTTCTCCATCGCGGGCGTCTCGATCTGCGAATAGCCGAAGGTGCGGAAGACCGAACGGATCGTCTCGAATATATAGTTGCGCTCGGCAGTCTCCTGCGGGCCGAAGTCGCGCGTCCCCTTGGGGATAGAAGGTTTCTGTGCCATCGGGAATTTGAATTATTATGCAAATTTACCTACTTTTGTCAAATTTTCCTTTTACGCAATGAAAGATTTTGTCAAAATGACCCTGGCCGTCGTGTGCGGCATCGTCCTGGTCGGCCTCATCTGCCTGATCCTGGGCCTCGGACTGCTCGGCTCTGCCGTCGCCGCCAGCAGCGGCAAACCCGTCCTGCCCAAGTCCGGCGTGCTCCGGATCGACCTGTCCAAGGTTGCTTTCGGCGAGCAGACGCAGGAGGACAATCCCTTCGGCAGCTTCGACCCCATTTCCCTGCTGGCCGGCGGCAACGTGTCGTCCACGACCGTCATCGGCCTGTGGGACGCCGTGCAGGCGATCGACGCCGCGGCGGAGGACCCGGCCGTCAAGTTCATCTACCTCCGCGCGGACAACAACGCGTCCAGCGTGAGCGCGCTTTCCGAGATCCGCACGGCCCTGTCCCGTTTCCGCAGCAGCGGCAAGCCGGTCATCACCTATATGGAAGCCCCGGGCACGGGATCGTACTTCATCGCCTCCGTCTCCGACAAGATCTACATGACGCCGAGCCTCGGCGTCTCGTCCCAGTTCACCGGCGTCAACACGCAGATGATGTTCTTCGGCGACCTGCTCAACCGCCTGGGCGTCAACGTGCAACTGATCCGCCACGGCAAATACAAGTCCGCCGGCGAGATGTACACCCGCGGCAGTGCCAGTCCCGAGAACCGTGAGCAGTACCAGCGGATGGTCGATTCGATCTGGGAGAGCATCGGCCGGGAGATCGCGGAGGCGCGCGGCATGAGCCTCGAGACGCTGGATGCCGCCATCGAAGGGCTCAAGCTCAACATCCCGCAGGATTTCGTGGACAACAAGCTCGTCGACGAACTGCTCGACCGCCAGGGCCTGCAGGACAAGCTCGCTTCGCTCGCCGTCGTCGACAAGTACAAGGATATCAAGTGGATCAGCTTCCCCGACTACGTCGAGGCCAAGCTCCTCCCGTCCAAGGCGAAGCAGAAGATCGCCGTGATCTACGCCGACGGTGAGATCATTGACGGCTCCGCCAAATCCAACGTGGCGGGCGACCGTTTCGCCGCCGTCATCGAGAAGGTCGCGGCCGACTCCACGGTCAAGGCCGTGGTGCTCCGCGTCAACTCCCCCGGTGGCAGCGTGCTCGCCTCCGAGAAGATCAAGAACGAGCTGGACCGCCTTCAGGAGAACAAGCCCCTGATCGCTTCCTATGGCGATTATGCAGCCTCCGGCGGCTACTGGATCTCCAATCGTTGCGACAAGATCTTCTCCGACGCCACCACCCTCACCGGCTCCATCGGCGTGTTCGGCATCGTGCCCGACCTGTCCAAGGTCGCCAGGGACGTCGCGCATGTGGGCGTGGAGAACGTCTCCTCCCACAAGCACGGCGACATGTACGGCCTGTTCCGCCCCTTCGACAACGATGAATACAACTACATGCTGACCTCCATCGAGGCCGTCTACGACCGCTTCACCACCATTGTCTCCGAAGGCCGTGACATGCCCAAAGAAGCCGTGGACGAGATCGGCCAGGGCCGCGTGTGGACCGGCGCCGACGCGCTCAAGATCGGCCTGGTGGACGAGATCGGCACCCTCGAGGACGCCATCCGCTATGCCGCCGTCTCTGCCGGTGAGCCGGACCTGGCGAAGTGGAACGTCAAGGGCTATCCCACGCCTCCCGGCGCCATGGACCAGGTCCTCGACATGCTCGGGCAGGGGCCCGACAGGGACGGCGCCCTGGTCGGAGCCATCCGCCGCCTCACCCGTCCGCAAGTCCTCGTCCGCATGGATATGGACATCGCAGTCCGGTAGAATTTGGATTTATAAAAATAATTGCTACCTTTGCAGTCCCAAACATCGCGGGATAGAGCAGTTGGTAGCTCGTCGGGCTCATAACCCGGAGGTCGGTGGTTCGAGTCCGCCTCCCGCTACGAATGAAGAAAGGTGCTGATTTTCAGCACCTTTCTTCATTCGTAGCTATACTCTCCAACCCCCTGTCGCTTCGCGACATCCCCCTTTTAGGGGGAATGCGGTCTCCACTTCGTTCCGACCGGCGCCTTCCGGTCGTCGCATCGCTCCTCCCTCCCGGCGCGCGCCTGACGGCGCCTCGGCCCTCCGGGCCTCGTATTCTCTTCGTCCCGGCGGCAGCAATTCGCGGACCGACCCGTCAGGCGTTCCTTCCGTCCCGTTTTTTGGGACGCAAGGAGCATTCTACCCGGGAAAACGTTCCTTCCGTCCCGGTCCTTGGGACACCAGGCAAGGTTCTTTCAAGACAGGTCTCCAGTAAAACGCCGTTCTATGCGTTCTGTGTGGCGACCTGTCGGTGTTTTTACCCTAAAGGAACTGCTTTCGGGGGGAGGTCGCCACACAAATTGCGTAGAATGCACCTTTGGTGGACACCTGTCCCGGCGGTTTCTTAATCTGTATTGTGTTATTTCGGGTAATGCGTATCTTTACACCGATAAATCGGAATTTGACTATGCGAAAGACATTCTGTTTTTCTCTCTTTATTATCTTCCTGTTTGCGGTCACCTCGTGCGGCCTGTTTGACAACCAGGATACACACCCTGGCTATGTGCGTCATTGTATCCGGATTATGGACAGGCACGGCCTCTACTCTGACACGCCTGAGTGGAAGGCCCGGAAAAAAGAGTTCCTCGCGGCAGCGGATACTGTATCCACCCTGGGATGGGCCAATTATCTGGTATATCAGGCGGCACAGGTAGCCGGCGGGAAGCATTCCGCCCTCATGGCTCCGGTGAGGGATACCGTGAATTATCCCGAATTCGCGCCTGAAGCCAGGATGCTTGAAGGCGGCATCGCCTATGTCAAGCTGCCGGCACATAGCGGCGCACAGGTGAGCGATTCACTCTATGCATATTCGGTACTGCATTTCCTGCAGGAGCATTCATCGGCTGCCGGCGTGGTGATTGACCTCCGGGACAATACTGGCGGCAACATGTATCCCATGATCTCCGCCGTGTCACCGCTTCTGCCGGATGGCGTGATCCTGCAGTTCAAAGGGAAGAAGCGGACCTCACCGATTTCATTGGATTTTGTCTTGAGAGTCGTCGGCATCAAAGCCTCGGATATCTGGAAATTCCCCGAAGGGACGCCCGTAGCCATCCTGACCAACGACATGACCGCCAGTTCCGGAGAAGCTACCCTGCTCTGTTTCAGGGGGCTCGACAATACAAGGACGTTCGGCAGCCCGACAGCGGGTTACGCCAGCGCCAACCAACCTTTCCCGCTGAAGAACGGCTATTCTTTGGTCCTGACAACCGGCTGCGACGTCGCAAGGACCGGAGAAGTGTTCTGCGACGACCCGATCGCCCCGGACGTCGAGACGGAAACGCCCTTGGAGGATGCTATATCCTGGATACAGTCAACAAAGTAAAAGCTAGTACATATTCCAGTTTATCGGTGTAAAGCATCAATGAATCGCAGGAATACACCTGTCTTCGCTCCATGAAGGAAATGGTAATCCGAGAAATACGTCCCGAAGAGATCCCCCTGCTGAATGACTTCCTGTATGAGGCCGTCTTCATACCGGAAGGAGTTCCGGCCCCGCCGAAGTCCATCGTCGGGACTGAGGACCTGCAGGTGTATGTCCGGGATTTCGGGAAGGAGGCCGATGACCGATGCCTGATGGCGGAGGTCGGCGGAAAGGTAGTCGGAGCCGTATGGACACGGATCATGAACGATTACGGCCATATCGCCGACGGCATCCCGTCAATGGCCCTCTCTCTCTATAAGGACTATCGCCATCAGGGTATCGGAACGGAACTGCTCCGGGAGATGCTCCAGCTGTTGCGGCGTGACGGTTACCGGCAGGTTTCTTTGTCTGTCCAGAAGGAGAACTATGCCTTCAGAATGTATCGGAAGGCGGGATTCGAAGTGCTGGAAGAGACGGAAGAAGAATATCTGATGGTCTGTAAACTTGACAATCATGGACAAGAATAGGCTTTTCCTGCAAGCCCTAGGCAAGTTTCTGCTCGGGGTTGTCGTCATCGGCCACCACCGTGATGACGGTGTCCTTCGTTAATGCCGCTCTTCTTACCCTGACGCAGGCGATCTCGGTCATTATGGGTGCCAATATCGGCACCACACTTACGGCATTGATCCTGTCGGCCGGCTTCTCCTTCAATATCGTCAATATTGTCTGGCCGGTCCTTTGCGTCGGTATCGTTCTGATCCAACTCGGAAGGCATCGGTATTTCGGAGACTTCCTGATTGGGCTGGGGTTCCTTCTCTATGCGATGGTCCTTCTGAAGAACACTGGGGTAGAGATGGATCTGGCCAGCAAGCCTGCGGTCGTTGCGTTTTTCTCAAGTTTCAAAACCAATTACGCGACCATCCTGCTGTTCCTGCTCATCGGCACCATCCTGACGGCCGTCCTCCAGAGTTCTGCCGCGCTGATGGCCATTACGATGGTGCTCTGCGCCACGGGGGCCATTTCCATCTATCAGGGCATTGCGCTGGTTATGGGTGAGAACATCGGCACTACGTCCACGGCCAATCTGGCGGCCCTGAACGCGAACACGCAGGCCAGGCGGACGGCTATGGCCCATCTGGTGTTCAACGTATTCGGCGTGGTCTGGATGCTCATCGTTTTCTTTCCCTTCGTGAGGATGGTCTGCAGCGTCGTGGGACTCGATCCGGAGGCGGCTCAGCAGGACACCACGTTGCTTTCCTTTACGCTGGCTGCTTTCCACACCGGCTTCAATGTCATCAATACGGCCATCCTGATCTGGTTCATCCCGCAGATTGAGAAGTTGGTCTGCAAGATTGTCCGGCCCAGGAAGTCGGGCGAGGAGGATGAGTTCCGCCTGCAGTATATCCGCGGCGGTATTATGAAGACGCCGGAAATTTCCGTGCTTCAGGCGCAGAAAGAGATTGTCGTTTACGGGGAAAAGACCCAGCATATGTTCGCGCTGGTCCGGGAACTGTATGACGCGAAGGACGAGCAGGCTTTCTCCAGACTCTATGACCGTATCGAGAAGGGAGAGGAAGGCAGCGACCGGATGGAGAACGAGATCGGCCGGTACCTGGCTGATCTTGGCTCGGCCCATCTGTCCGATGATACGAAAGAAATGGTACGGGCCATGCTCCGGCAGATCGGGGAGCTGGAGTCCGTGGGCGACAGTTGTTTCAACCTGGCCCGTATCCTTCGACGCAAGAAGATCGGCCCATATGCCGATGCGCTTGTGGCCCGGGCAGGGTTCGGGTATTCTTTTCAGGAATGATTCCGATCCGATACAACGTCCGGGATCAGGCGTGTTGTTTCCCCAAAAAGAAACGGCTGACTGTAGTCTCATTTCTTGTCTGTTGCGAAGGATTCCAGCGTAGAGACTTGCAACTGCGTGACTTCATATAGAGCGTACTCAATTCCCTGCGCGAAATCGGCATAATCAAAGTATCGGGCAAAACAACGGTCTTCACCTTTACGATAATAAACATCGACCAGGGCTCCGCCAGGCTGCCAGCTTTGAAGGTTCACCGTGTCGATACGGCCTTCCAGATATGCCAGGATCTCGGCCTTATTCTCCCTGGAGAGGGATATTTCCTTGAGCCGGAAAAGGCCTTTCCGGCCTTCCAGCCGATACCCATGGTGATAGAAAGGGAGCATCATGATTCCACAGAAGATGATGGTCGCACCCAGACCGCCCCAACCTTCTCCCAGAAGGAAGCAGGCGGCTCCTGCCGCGAAGATTGCTGCGAGGACCGCGATATCCTGCGGCAGGAACGTTTTCTTTACCTGCTGTTCTTTCATAGTTTGCCGATGATTTTATCGGCCTTCCGGCCACGCACTTCAATAATACCCGTTGCGGGCTCATAGGTGTAATTTGAGAAGTCGAAGAGTTGGGCATAGGCAACGGATGCAGCCGCATTGTAGTAAATTTCCAGGCGGATGACGCCACCGTTGATACTGGTATTCACATCCGGCTCGACATCTTTTCCCTCCAGGAAGCCTTTGAGGGAGTCCCTGCAGGAATGGGCGACGTCGAGGGCTTTCTTCTGAAGGACGACGTTCTCTCCTGCCCGTTTGAATCCGTCTTTATAGAACAGCAGCATCAAGATGCCGCATACGACGAGGAGGATTCCGAGTCCGGCATTGACGAAATAGAGGCCGATGCCGGCAGCCAGAATGATGGTTGATATGATGAGGTCCTTTGTCGTGTGGACCTTTTTGAATTTGATTTCCATAATTATAGATTGATGAACAGATACGTGTAATATGCTCCGAAAAGCAGGAACATCAGCGCGCCTTCCCCGCGGTCGATCCGCTCTTTTCGGCCCGTGTAGGCCCAAAGGAGCAACAGGATCATACTCAGCGTAAGCACGAGAGCATCGACACCTGTCACGGACGCCAAGGAAAGCGGGGTTATGAGGGCAGATGAGCCCAGAATCAGGAGGATATTGAAGACGTTGGACCCCAAGATGTTGCCGAGGGCCAATTGATCCCTTCCCTTCAGGGCGGCCACGAGACTGGTGGCCAGTTCAGGCAGGGATGTTCCTCCAGCCAGGATCGTTACGGCGATGAACTTGTCGCTGACGCCGAGCTTCCGGGCAAGATCAGTGGCCGAATCCACGAACAGATTACCCCCAAAGACCAGGCCGGAGAGCCCGGCAAGGACCATGAGAATAGCCAGCCACAGTTTTCGTGGCCTGGATCCGGCGACATCCGCTTCCGTGCGTTTTCCGGTGACGAACGAATGGGTGATATATGCCGCAAAGAGCACCAGTAACAGCGCTCCTTCCCAGCGGGAAAGGCTATCGGCCCGGCCGATACCCCATAGGGTATGGTTCAGACCGACGGCCAGGAAGAGAATCGTAACGACAAGCGTGAGCGGGATGTCCTTCATGCGGTTGTCCCGCGTCATCGAGACGGGGCAAAGCAGTGCCGTAAGGCCCAATATGAACAGGACATTGAAGATATTGGAGCCGATAACATTGCCGACGGCGATGTCGGCATTCCCCTCAAATGCACCCGTGAGGCTTACCACGAGTTCCGGGCACGAAGTTCCGAAGCCTACGATGGTGAGTCCGATTACGAATTCGCTGACGCCGGCCCTCCGTGCGATGGAGGAAGCGCCTTCAACGAGCCAGTCAGCACCCAGGACGATGAGTCCCAGGCCGACCAGCAGCCAGATAATTGTCATAATGTTTTTTCTGATTAAAAGATTGCTGTCCGATTGTCAAAAGTGCAGGGACAATCTGCTAAAGCCGGAGGCTGCAAATGGAAAACAGGTATCTATCAGAAATAAACAAGCCTGCCAGGTGCACGATCGACCGGGCCAGGAACGGATGCAAATGATTGTTGTCGACGACTTTTCCGCCCTTAATGATCCGAAAGGTGGAGCGCACCTGCGGTGAGGTCCGTCTACCGGACTGGGTAATACGGACGGAAACGGAATATGTGCTACTGCCACCGGCGAAAGTGTATCCCTGTGCTGAAGTGATGCAGATTTCGCGGTTTTGGGCATAATCTGCCGTCTTCTCAGTGGAAGAGCTTTCAGAGACACTGCACCGACGCCCATCCTGCGAACCCGAACCGGGAACTTCTGTCCTTCCACCCGAAAGGAAAGACAACAGGAAGGACAGTATGAGGACAAAATGTTTCACACGATGCAAAGATAGCAAAAAAGAGAGAAAAGGATGCCGGTCTGCCGTCCGGCGTTCTCATTAATTTGCGCTCCGGCGGAATTCACTGGGGGTTATATGCATGACCCGCTTCATATAGCGCGTGAGGGCCGGCTGGGACGAGAAATGCATAGCGTCCACAATGTCTGTGAGCGTGTGGCGCTGGTCCGACAGGAGTTTCTGGAGTTCGTGAGCGGCGTAACTGTCAATCCAGTCCCCGGCAGGACGGCCGGTGATGGACTTGCTGATTTCGGAGAGGTATTTGGGGGCAAGCCCCAGTTCGCGCGCATACCAGGCCACCTCCCGCTGTTCGCGGCAGTGCTCCTGGACAGACATCAGGAACCGGAGGAAATGGCGGGATGTGATATCTTCAATCTCCGCTTTCTCGATTTCCCGGGAATAGGTATTCCACATGTCATAGAGGAGAATGCCCAGCAGCGAGCCAACAATCTCCTCTCCGAAAAGGGATCTCGGAGCACGTATCCTCTGAAAGAACTGCCTGAAATCCGTGCCGATGATCTCCAGTTCATCCGGGTCAAGACGGAATACCGGATGCTCCTTGATGTACATATAGCCTTTGGTGGCCCAAATCATTTCGGGATTATGCCGGCCCAGGAAAGGATTGGAAATCATCAGCAGGTCTGCATCGAAATCTTCAGAGTATGAGATATCCGTAAACTCGGTTGTCATCTGCCAGACAAGAAAGTCTCCCGCCGTGACCTCAAACGGTTTTTGGCTACAGAAAAAAGACATCTTCCCACCCTTGCAGAGCAAATGGATGTGATAGTCTCCGTGGAAGGCATTCGGCTGGACGAAATCGGCAAGTGTGTTGTATATCAGATAGTCCTGCATAGTCTTTTGCTGCTTTGTGTGGCAAATATAAGCATTTTCCCGCAAAACGGAAAAATAGGTAAATCATTCCGCATTGGGGGTAACGGTGCACAGTAATAATCCGCCTACCTTTGTACCAGAAATAAAAACAACCAAAGATATGGAAGCAGTCAGAGTAGATCCCAGACAAACAACAGCAGAAGAACACGCCGAAGGTGTGCGCCAGGCCCAGGTCCTTTTCAAACTCAACCACACAATGCCCTTCACGGATGAGTATTATGCGCTGGTGCATGAGCTGTTCGGTGAGAACCTCGGAGAAGGTGCGACCGTGATGTCCGGCCTCACCGGCGTATGCTTCGACAAAGTCCGCATCGGCCGCAACGTGATGATTATGAACAACTGTCTGATGATGTCCCGCGGTGGAATCACGATCGAAGATGGAGCGATGATCGCAGCCAACGTGCAGCTCATCGCCAACAACCACGACCTCCAGGACAGGACCATCCTCCTTTGTAAGCCGGTGCATATCTGCCGCAATGCCTGGATAGGCGCAGGAGCGACCATCCTTCCTGGAGTGACCGTCGGCGAGAATGCCGTAGTTGCCGCAGGTGCGGTTGTGACCAAAGACGTAGCCCCGGGTACCATCGTCGGCGGCAATCCTGCCAAGTTCATCAAAAATGTCTAAATCTCGTAATATGAAAAATCTCATTGCCCTTGCGCTCATCCTGGCAGCCGGATGCTCAACGCAGAACACGAAAACACCTGAAATCAATCAAAACACAACCCTTCCCATGAACCAGACAACCATCACCCTCAACAACGGCGTCGTCATTCCCCAGTTCGGACTCGGCG
>Ga0079305_1000133_pt1 | contig 177112 bp, 167 predicted proteins | sample LMS_cellobiose_e_FD_79183 | JGI IMG/M metagenome (GOLD analysis project Ga0079305, IMG submission 79183) | Rumen-fistulated moose microbial communities from Alaska, USA - LMS_cellobiose_enrichment | ecosystem: Host-associated > Mammals > Digestive system > Stomach > Rumen fluid ... | reverse complement strand
TTAAGGGGTAGCCCGAGAAAGCAATGCGGTTGGCAAACCTTTTCGGGCCCCTTAAGGGGCTTCGTCCGCAAAAAGCCCTTATAGGGCTTAGTCAAACCTCCGGCTTAGCCGGAGGTTTTGATTATAATCCATGGGTGTTACGGCGACTTCCGTTTCCGCCCCTGCCGGAGGCTCAGCAGAAATGCGATGCTGGCTGCCAGAGAGAGGGCGATCTGCGCCGCCAGCGAATAGACGAATTGGGGCGAGGAGACGTCGCCGATGGCGGCTCCGAAGATCGGAAACAGGATGGCGGTGGGCAGCATGCCCAGCACGCTGCCGCCGGCATAGGTCCGCCTCTCCACCCCTGCCGCGCCCAAATAGAGGCTGATCACATCGTAGGAAAACAATCCGCACGCCCGCAGCAGCACCGTAAAGGCCAAATCGTTCCGCCGGCGAAGCCCGGAGAGCTTTTGCAGACGCGGGTGCTTTTCGACCAGCTCCTCCAGGGCTGCCGCGCCCTGTTTCCGCCCGATCCCATAGGGTGTGGCGGACATGACGGCCGTGCCCAGGATATTTACCAGAATCGCCGCAGGCAGCGGCAATAGTATGCCGCTGGCGGCGTAGATGATACCGGAGTACAGCACCACAGACAGGCTCTTTATCCAGAACAGCGCCACCAGCAGCCCGGCGCGGAGCCAGGGCGACGATGGCGCATAGCGGCAGATGGCCTCCACGGTGATCTGATCCCGATGGAGGGCAAACAGAGCGATCACGGCAAGCCAGCACAGGGCGGAGAGGACCCGCCGGAGCGCGGTTCCCGGCTTACGGACGCTGCCGGATCTGTGCGCTTTCATCCGCGTCGTCCCCCTCTGTCAACACCGGGACGAACCAGTCGTCGTGCCGCTTTGCTGAAAAGTAGCCCGTCACAGACGCCAGCAGGGCCCCGGCCATGTCCACCATGATGTCCTTCATGGTGTCGCTGAGGGCTGCGCGGCCCACCAGCACCGTGCCGTCGGCGGCGATGAACTTCTGCATATTGACGCCCAGCAGAGCGTCGCCCACGTATTCATACACCTCCCACAGCGCGCCGATCATCACGGAGAAAGAGAACGCGGACAGCGCCAGGAAGAACGGGGACAGGTGCATGGTAACGTGCCGGTCCCGGTTCAGGATCGTCACCGCCATCATGCCGAAAAAGCCGGTCATCACACTGCTGAAGCAGTGGAGATATACGTCCCAGTGGGGTACGAGATAGAAAAAGCTGCGCACCTCCCCCAGGAAAATGGCGCAGTAGAGAAACACGATATAGCCGCCGTACAGCAGCCCGGGCAGCTCGAAGCGGAACTTCTTCTCCAGCAGCATGGGCAGGTGGATGGTGACGAGCCCCAGCGCGCACTGGCACAGCATCAGCAGATAGTCGGCGTCGGAGTGGTAGCCCATCTCGGCCGTGTTCCTGCCGCCGGACAGCATCCGTACCAGCAGATAGACCATGGGAAAGGCGAAGCTGGCCAGCGCGGCAAGATAGAGCGTCTTCTGCAGCCGCCGGGATTTTTCTGTTCCGTGAAAGGTCACCTGTGTCATTGGGCCGCCTCCTAAAAAATGTCCTCATGCCTGCGCGCCGGCTTCGTGGACGGCGAGGCAGACGGTGGAGCGTGCCGCCGGCGCGGGCCGCGCCGGCGGATGATCCGCGTTTATCGGTGCATCAACAGCACCGGCTGCAGCAGCTCCATGATAAGAAGCTTACCACGCACCGCCCGGTGCGGAAAGGCCCAGCTCTTTCCATATGTGTTGTTTTTGGGCAAATCGCGCCATCTGTCCTATTGAGTTTGCAATGGCTCTCCGGTACAATGATAATGGAGGTACAGGGGGAAACAGGTTCTTTGAGAGGAGGGATTTCCATGTCGACCTTTACACAGACGGCGATCTTGAACACCTTTGGGGACATGCTGGATCGGATATCCTTTGAAAAGATTACTGTTTCCGCGCTGATCCGCGAGTGCGGCATCAGCCGGAACACCTTCTACTATCACTACTCGGACATCTACGCCCTTCTGGACGATTGGATTCTTCGCGCCCTGCAGGAGTTCGACAGCACAGGAGCGGATGTCAGCTGGCAGGATCAGATTAAGGCGCTCCTGCACACCTGCCGCGACAATAAGCGGCGAGTCTACCACATCTACGACTCCCTTTCCCGGGACCGGCTGGAGCAATACCTCTTTGGCCGAACGGACGACTTCATCCTCAGCTATATCCGCCAGCAGGCCGCGGGACGGGAGATTCCCGAGGACCGGCTGCAGGGAGTTTCCCAGATCCTCCGCTATGCTACCTATGGCTTCTTCCTGCGGTTTCTCTGGAGCGGGATGACCTCGGACATTGACTCCTCGGTGGACAGCCTCGGCGCTCTGTTTGAAGAGATCCTGGACTGTACGCTGCTTGACACGCAAGAATGACCCTGTGCAAAAACTGGACAAATCGGCAGGCCTTACCCATTTTGGTACAGGTCTGCCGATTTGCGTATGGCGGGACAGGGCCCGGAAGGATAGGCTGTTTTCATAGAAAACAGCCACACCACGACGCCATGAAGGAGGAGAATGGACATGAACGTTTCCACAACGCTGAAAAAGTATGGACTGACACAGGCATTTCGCTATGTCTACAAGGACCCGGAGAAGAACCTGCCCAAGCTGATGGACTGGGCGGACCAGTTTTCCGGCGGGCTGTATCCCGCCCAGCGCGCCGCCATCCGCGCAGCCATCGAGGACCCGGACAATGCCTATTACCCCTACATCCGCCACATGCTGCAGGAGGTGGACCCCGGCGTACTGACGACCATTGCCGTAAACTTCTTTATCAATGAGAATCTGGTGGGCGGCCCCATCCAGGACAGCCTGCGGGAGGAATACAATTGCAACATCCCCTGGGCCATCCTGCTGGACCCCACCTCCGCCTGCAACCTCCGCTGCACCGGCTGCTGGGCGGCGGAGTACGGCAACAAGCTGAATCTGACCTATGAGGAGATCGACGACATCATCCGCCAGGGGAAGGAGATGGGGGTCTACTTCTACATCTATACCGGCGGCGAGCCCCTGGTGCGAAAAACGGATCTGATCCGCCTGTGTGAAAAGCACGACGACTGCGTGTTCCTGGCCTTTACCAACGGGACCCTGATCGACGAGGCCTTTGCCGACGAGATGCTGCGGGTGAAGAACTTCGTGCCCGCCATCTCTCTGGAGGGCTTCGAGGAGGCCACCGACAGCCGCCGGGGCAAGGGGACCTATGCCAAGGTCATCCGCGCCATGGAGCTGCTGCGCGAGAGAAAGCTGCTGTACGGCATCTCCAGCTGCTACACCAGCGCAAATTACGACTCCATCACCTCCGAGGAGTACTACGACATGCTAATCCGCATGGGGGCTTATTTCATCTGGTATTTCCACTATATGCCGGTGGGCAACGACGCCTCCCCGGAGCTGCTGCCTACCCCGGAGCAGCGGGAGACCGTCTACCGCCGCATCCGCAGCTACCGGTCCCGCAAGCCCCTGTTCGCCATGGACTTCCAGAACGACGCGGAGTTCGTGGGCGGCTGCATCGCCGGCGGCCGCAACTATTTCCACATCAACGCCAACGGGGACATCGACCCCTGCGTCTTCATCCATTACTCTGACTCCAATATCCGGGAAAAATCGCTGCTGGAGGCCATGCGCTCTCCACTGTTCCTGGCCTATCACGACGGCCAGCCCTTCAACGACAACATGCTGCGGCCCTGCCCCATGCTGGAGAATCCCCAAAAGCTGAGGGAGATGGTGGAGAAGACCGGCGCCAGGTCCACGGACCTGCAGTCCCCCGAGACGGCGGAGCACCTGTGCACCAAGTGCGACGGTTACGCTGCCTGCTGGGAAGGGAAGGCGCAGAAGCTCTGGGCCGCCCGTCAGGAAGAGCGGTCGCAGAAGAGAGGATGAGTGCACTTATGCCGAGGAACTTCTTTACCTCCGAGTCCGTCACCCGGGGCCACCCCGACAAGGTGTGCGATCAGATCGCCGACCGCATCCTGGATGCCATCCTGGAGCAGGACCCGGAGGCCCACGTGGCCTGCGAGGTCTCCGCCTGCACGGACCGGGTCCACATCTTCGGCGAGATCACAGCCGACGCCTCCGTCCCCTATGAGGACCTGGCCCGCCGGGTGATCTCCGAGATCGGCTACACCGCGCCGGGAAACGGCTTCGATGCCGGAAGCTGCCGGGTTGACGTCGACCTGCATGAGCAGTCCCCGGATATCGCCCGGGGCATCAGGCGCAAGGGCACGGCGGAGGCAAAGCTGGATGCCGGCGCGGGGGATCAGGGCATGATGTTCGGCTACGCCTGCCGGCAGACGGAGCATCTGATGCCTTTGCCCATTGAGCTGGCCCACTCCCTGTGCAAGCGGCTGGAGTCGGTCCGGCAGAGTCGGGAGCTGCCCTTCCTCCGCCCCGACGGGAAGGTTCTGGTCACGGTGGAATACGACGCTGACACACCTCGCCGCATCGCCTCCGTGGTGGTGTCCGCCCAGCACGAGGCCTCCGTTGCCACCGATGAGCTGCGCCGGGAGATCCTGTCCCACGTCATTCTGCCCACGCTCCCCTCTGCCATGGTGGATAAGGATACCCAGATCTTCATCAATCCCACCGGCCGCTTTGTGCTGGGCGGGCCTGCCTGCGATTCCGGCCTCACCGGCCGCAAGATCATCGTGGACACCTATGGCGGCTATGCCCGCCACGGCGGCGGCTCCTTCTCCGGAAAGGACGCCTCCAAGGTGGACCGCAGCGGGGCGTATCTGGCCCGGTATATTGCCAAAAACGTGGTATACGCCGGCCTGGCGGATCAGTGTGAGGTCCAGCTCGGCTACGCCATCGGCCTGGCCGAGCCGCTGTCCTTCCGGGTGGATACCTTCGGCACAGGGAAGCTCACCGATGAGGAGATCGCCCGCCGGGTGGCCGCCCGGGTGGATATGCGCCCGGCGGCCGTCATCCGCGACCTGGGGCTGAATGCCCCCATCTTTTCCCGGACCGCCTGCCACGGGCATTTTGGCAGCAATGCGGTGGACATGCCCTGGGAGCAGACAGACCTGGCGGAGCAGCTGTGCTGACTGTCAGCGCGATACCCGGGGATGATAGCATGAAAAAAACGGAAAGGGTCTCCTGACCTTGCTCCGCGCCGCGCTGGCGGCCTGAATAAAAAAATGACCCGGAGGGTGCGCCGCAGGCCGGCCTGCCCTCCGGGTTACTGTATGATCCGGCGAAAGCGCGGTGTTCCTGTTGCCTTGCAGGCCGCGCTGCGATATAATAGGAAAAACTACCCCCGGGAGAACAGGAGGTTTGATCCCATATGAAGATCGTGGTATTGGACGGATATACGGTGAATCCCGGCGACCTGAGCTGGGAAAGGCTGGAAGCCCTGGGAGAATTGACGGTCTATGACCGCACGTCCCCGGAGGACGAGGCGGAGATCATCCGCCGCATCGGCGAGGCGGAGCTGGTCTTCACCAACAAGACCTCCGTCACCCGGCGGGTCATGGAGGCGTGCCCGCAGGTGCGCTTTATCGGCGTGCTGGCCACCGGCTACAATACGGTGGACATCGATTATGCCCGGGAAAAGGGCATCCCCGTCTGCAACGTTCCCGCCTACGGCACGGCCTCGGTGAGCCAGTTCTCCATCGCGTTGCTGCTGGAGATCTGCCACCACATCGGCCACCATGACCGGACGGTCCATGAGGGAAAGTGGGAGCGGTGCATCGACTTCTGCTATTGGGACTACCCCCTCATCGAGCTGGAGGGGAAGACCATGGGCATCATCGGCTTCGGCCGTATCGGCCAGCAGGAGGGGAAGGTCGCCAGGGCCCTGGGCATGGAGGTCATCGCCTATGACCTGTTCCCCAACGATACCGGACGGGCCATCGGTGAGTATGTGGCGCTGGACGAGCTCTATGCCCGCGCCGACGTCATCACGCTGCACTGCAACCTGACGGCGGAGAACGCCGGGATGATCGACCGGGCCGCCATCGACAGGATGAAGGCCGGCGTCATCCTCATCAACAACGCCCGGGGCGGGCTCATCAACGAACAGGACCTGGCCGACGCCCTCAACAGCGGCAAGGTGGCCGCGGCGGGACTGGACGTGGTCAGCACCGAGCCCATCCGGGGCGACAACCCGCTGCTGCAGGCGAAGAACTGCATCATCACGCCCCACATCTCCTGGGGCGCCCGGGAGAGCCGCGGGCGGATCGTGGACTGCGCCGTGGAAAACGCCAGAGCTTTTCTGGCCGGCAAGCCCCAGAACGTGGTGAATCGGTAGAGGAGGACGGCCATGAACGCTTCCATGCGGCAGGACGCCGCGTATATCGTAGAGGAGGCCATCCGGGCGGTGCTGCCGGACGAGGCGGTGCGCCGGGCGCTGGCGAAGGCGGAGTTTCCGGGCCGGGTGTTCCCGGTGGCCGTGGGGAAGGCCGCCTGGCAGATGGCGAAGACGGCCTGCGACTGTCTGGGAGACGCCGTCGCCGACGGCGTGGTCATCACCAAGTACGGCCACGTGATGGGGCCGCTGGAGCGGCTGCGGTGCTTCGAGGCGGGCCACCCGGTCCCGGACGACAACTCCTTCCGGGCCACCCGGGCGGCGCTGGAGCTGGTGTCAGGTCTGGGGGAGGGGGACACCGTCCTCTTCCTGCTCTCCGGCGGCGGCAGCGCCCTCTTTGAGGACCCGCTCATCAGCGCCGGGGAGCTGGCGGATGTCACGAATCAACTGCTGGCGTGCGGAGCCGATATCGTGGAGATCAACACGGTCCGCAAGCGGCTCTCCGCCGTCAAGGGCGGCCGGTTTGCCCAGCGGTGCGCGCCGGCCCGTGTATATTCCGTGGTCCTCAGCGACGTGCTGGGGGACCGGCTGGATATGATCGCCTCCGGCCCCGCGGCGCCGGATCAGTCCACCTGCGCCCAGGCGCTGGCCGTGGCGGAGAAGTACGGCCTCCGGCTGAGCGATCAGGCCCGGGAACTGCTGGGACGGGAGACGCCCAGGGAGCTCAGCAATGTAGAATCCCGGGTGGTGGGCAGCGTGAGAGCGCTGTGCGCCGCGGCGGCGAAGACATGCCGGGCCCTGGGCTATGAGCCGGTGGTGCTCACGGACCGCCTCTGCTGTCATGCCCGGGAGGCCGGGTCATTCCTGGCCTCAGTGGCCCGGAGCCACGCCCATGACGGGCGGGACCTGGCCTATATCGCCGGCGGCGAGACGGTGGTGCACCTGACCGGCACCGGCAAGGGCGGCCGCAACCAGGAGCTGGCCCTCTCCGCCGCGGAGGGGATCGAGGGCCTTGACAACGCGGTGATCTTCTCTCTGGGCTCCGACGGCACCGACGGTCCTACCGACGCCGCCGGCGGCCTGGTGGACGGCGATACGGCCCGCCGCCTTCGGGAGCAGGGGATCGATATTGCCCGGGTGCTGGCGGACAACGACGCCTACCACGCCCTGGAGCGGGTGGACGGCCTGATCGTCACCGGCCCCACCGGGACAAACGTCAACGACGTGACGGTGGCGCTCATCCGCGGCGGAGACCGCTGAGAGCGAGACACGGACAGTTTACATAACAAACAGCAGGAGGAGCGAGATATGCAGGCAGGAAGCAGCATCCACGGCTTCATCGTCAAGCGGGTGCGGGAGCTGGCGGAGGTGCCGGCGAAGCTGTGGGAGATGGAGCATGAGAAGACCGGGGCGGAGCTGTGCTGGCTGGAGCGCCCGGATGAGAATAAGGCGTTCTCCATCGCCTTCAAGACGCTGCCGGAGGACTCCACCGGCGTGTTCCACATTCTGGAGCACTCGGTGCTGTGCGGGTCCGACAAATACCCGGTGAAGGAGCCCTTCGTGGAGCTGCTGAAGACCTCTCTCCAGACCTTCCTCAACGCCATGACCTACCCGGACAAGACGGTGTACCCCGTCTCCAGCCGGAACGACCGGGATTTCCTCAACCTGATGGACATCTACCTGGACGCGGTGTTCCATCCGGCCATCTATCATAAGCCGGAGATCTTCCGGCAGGAGGGCTGGCGCTACGAGCTGGGGGAGGAGCCCGTCTATCAGGGCGTGGTGCTCAACGAGATGAAGGGCGCCTTCTCATCCCCCGGCACGGTGCTGGAGAACGAGCTGGATCGGCTGCTGTTCCCGGATACCTGCTACCGACACGTGTCCGGCGGCGACCCGGAGCACATCGTGGATCTGACCTACGAGCAGTTCATCGCCAGCCACCGGAAGTATTATCACCCCTCCAACGCCCGGATCTCCCTGGTGGGCAGCGTGGATCTGGACGCGGCGCTGGAGAAGCTCGACGGATATCTGTCCGGCTTCCGGCGCCGGGAGGTACGCTTCGATATCCCCCTGCAGCGGCCGGTGGCGGCGGTGGTCAAGGAGGTCCCCTATGAGGTGGGCGCCGAGGAGCCCCTGGAGGGCAAAGCCATCATCTCCTGCGGCAAGCTGCTGGGCAGCTACGACGACCAATTGCGCAACTACGCCGCCTCCGTGCTGGCGGATTACCTCACCGGCGACAACGACGCGCCGCTGAAGCGTGCCGTCCTGGACGCCGGATTGGGCCAGGAGATGGCGGTGAACGTCCATGACGGCGTACAGCAGGAGTGGATCACCTGGGAGGTGTGGAATACCGACGCGGACAAGCTGCCGGCCATCCGGGAGGTCGTCCGGAGTACGCTGGCCGATATCGCCGCCAAGGGCCTGGACGGGCAGAGGCTCCGGGCCTGCTACAACCACTTCGCCTTCCACATGCGGGACCGGGACAGCAGCGACGTGCCCCGGAGCCTGGGAGAGGCGCTGGATATGCTGGACACCTGGCTCTACGGCGGCGACCCCGCCCGGGGACTGCTGGTGGAGGAGCCTCTGACGGCCCTGGCCGAGAGGCTGGATACGGATTATTTTGCCGACCTCATCCGGGAGCTGTTTCTGGACGAGAGCCACAGTGTCACCGTGGTGCTGACTCCCTCCCATACCCTGGGCCAGGAGAAGGCGCAGCGGGAGGCCGCACGTATCGCCGCCGAGAGTGCCGGGTGGACGGAGGAGCGCAAGGCGGAGCTCAGCCGGCAGGCGGAGGAGCTGGCCCTGTGGCAGCAGACGCCGGACAGCGACGAGGCGCTGGACACCATCCCCGTGCTGACCCTGTCCGATCTGAAGGAGGAGCCGGAGCCCCTGCCTATGACCGTCACGGAGCGGCGCGGCACCACCGTGCTGCGCCACGCCCTGGACAGCCGCCTGGTGACCTTCAAGACCGTCTTTGCCGCCTCCGACCTGGAGCTGGACGAGCTGTTTACCCTGGCGGTGCTGACCATGCTGCTGGGCACCACGGCCACGGCCCGCCGCAGCGGCCGGGAGCTGCAGATGCTGGTGAAGGAGCGGATGGGCAGCCTGTCGGTCTACCCGGCGGTGCGGCCCGGCGCCGATCCGGACCGCTGCCAGATCCAGTTGGCGGCCTCCGTCACCTGCCTGGCCGACCAGGCGGGACCGTCCGCCGAGCTGTTGGCGGAGATCCTGAACGAGACCGTCTTCACCGACCGGAAGCTGCTGCGGGATCTGCTGAACCAGTCGGCCATGGGGGCCCAGATGGCTCTGTCGGCCAGCGGACACCGATACGCCGTGGGCCGGGTCAGCGCCTGCCTGAGCGCCGCCGGCGCCGCCAAGGAGCGGCTGGGCGGCGTGGAGCTGGCCCGCTGGATCAAGGGGATCAGCGCGGCGGAGGACGCCGCGCTGGATGCCCTGCTGGCCGACGCGGAGAACCTGGCCCGCCGGATCGTCACGGCGGACAGGCTGACGGTCTCCTGCTCGGACAATACGCCCGACGGCCTGATAGACGGCCTGATCGCGGCCTTCCCCCGGACGGGGGAGATCCCGCCGGCGGCGGCACGCTACGCCGTCTCCGGCGCCGGGAGGGAAGGGCTGATCATCCCCGCGGCGGTGGGCTTTGCCGCCAAGGGCGGCAATCTCAAACGGTACGGCAAGGCATATCACGGCAGTCTGCCGGTGCTGGCCAGCGTACTGAACTACGTCTATCTCTGGAGCGAGATCCGGGTCCAGGGCGGCGCCTACGGCTGCGGCTTCTCCGGCCGGGACGACGGCGACCTGTTCTACTACACCTATCGGGACCCCCAGCCGGGCCGGTCTCTGGCGGTGATGGACCGCTCCGTGGACTTCGTCCGGGACTTCTGCGCCGACGAGCCCGATCTGACGGGCTTTATCCTGGGCTCCGTGTCGGCGCTGGACCCGCTTTTGACGGAGGCGGACAAGATGAGCGTTGCCGAGAACCGGTACTTCAAGGGTACCACCCGGGAGGATATCTGCCGGTATTACCGCCAGCTGATCCATACGACCCCTGCCGACCTGCTGGCCCTGTGCGGCGTGCTGGAGGCGGTGCGGGAGGAGAACGACCACTGCGTTCTGGCGGGCCAGAGCCAGATCGCCGAGTGCGGCGGCGCGTTCGACGCCGTCTGCCCGGCGCTGTGACCGACCCTGCAGCAAAAGAGGCACAGAGCGTTTGCTCTGTGCCTCTTTACTCGTTTCAGACGCTCATTTGAACAGGTGGTCAATGGCCTTGTTCAGCTCTGCGATGGCCTCCTGGTCGTGGGCCTCCACCGCGTCCACCACGCAGTGCTCGATGTGGTCCTTCAGGATGATGCGGCTGACGGAGCTCAGCGCCGAGCGGACAGCCGCCAGCTGGATCAGCACCTCGGAGCAGTCCCGCCCGTCCTCCACCATCCGCCGCACGGACTCCAGGTGCCCGATGGCCCGGGACAGCCGGTTGAGGACGGCGGGGGTGTTCTCGTGGTGGTGGGGATGGCCGTGGTCGTGGTCATGCTCGTGAACGTGGTCGTGATCGATGTCGTGCATGGTAGCCTCCTTCGGGCGCGCCGGAAATACGATGATACCATATTATACCTGCAGAAAGGACAAAAAACAACCCCCCGGGGGGCTTGCGGGGGAAAGACGAGGTACCTTATACTGGAAGCAGAACAAAGAACGTGCGGGAGGTGCTTCTATGCATATGGCCGACGCGCTGCTCTCTCCGGCTGTAGCAGCCACCATGTACGCGGCATCCGGTGTGACCGCCGGGGTGTCCATCCACCAGCTGAAGAAGGACGACGAGGCCCAGAAGCTGCCCACCATGGCGGTGACCGCCGCCCTGGTCTTCGCCGGACAGATGATCAACTACACCATCCCCGGCACCGGCTCCTCCGGCCATATGTGCGGCGGCATGCTGCTGTCGGCCCTGCTGGGCCCCTTCGCCGGCTTCCTGTCCATGATCGTGATTTTGGCGGTCCAGTGCCTCTTCTTCGCCGACGGCGGGTTGATGGCGCTGGGGGCGAACGTCTGGAACATGGCGTTTTACGGCTGCTTCGTGGGGTATTTCCTCATCTGGCGGCCCATCATGCGCAGCAACTGGTTCGGCGCCGGCCGCTCCGGCGGACGGCTGCGGATCATCCTGGCCTCTCTCCTGGGCTGCGTGGTGACGCTGCAGCTGGGCGCCTTCTCCGTGGTGCTGGAGACCAGCCTCTCGGGCATCACCGAACTGCCCTTCGGCGCCTTCGTGGCCCTGATGCAGCCCATCCATCTGGCCATCGGCCTGGTGGAGGGCGCGGTGACGGCGGCGGTGCTGGTGTTCGTGTATGAGTCCCGTCCGGCCCTGCTGCGGGACGTGGACGCCGCCCCCGGCGAGAGCAGGCGCTCCCTGAAATCCACCTTGGCGGTGCTGGCCGCGGTGGTGGTCCTGGTGGGCGGGGGCCTGTCCCTGCTGGCCAGCTCCAACCCCGACGGCCTGGAGTGGGCCCTCTTCGGCAATGAAGAGGCCGGCTACAGCCAGAACATGGGCTTGGACGAGGACAGCTACGGCGTGGACAGCAAGGCCGCGGATACCGCCGCCTCCATCCAGGACGCCACCTCCTTCCTGCCGGATTACGCCTTCCCGAACAGCGACAGCGCGGCCGGCACCACCGTGTCGGGCCTGGTGGGCTCGGCCGTCGTGGCGGGGCTGGCGGTGACGATCTCCCTGGCGGGCGGCTTCTTTCGCCGCCGGAGGACTGCCGCATAAGGGCAAAAGGAAAGACTGATCGGGGGCATCCTCGGATGCCCCCGATTTTGGCATGTACGGAGGACTCCCATGAACGAGATGGACCGCTCGCTGTTTGCGCTGCGGGAGATGGATACGCTGGCCGCCGGGAACTCCCCGGTGCACCGGCTCTGTCCCGCCGCCAAGCTGCTGACAACAATCGCATATATCGCCGCGGCGGTGTCCTTCGGCAAGTATCAGCTCTCGGGTCTGCTGGTGCTGATCCTCTATCCGGCGCTGGTCTTTTCCCTGTCCGGCATCCCGGTGGGCACCTGCTTCCGGAAGCTGCGGTTTGTGCTGCCCCTGGTGCTGGCGGTGGGCCTCTTTAACCCCATCTTCGACCGCTCGCCGCTGCTGACGGTGGGGGCCGTCACCGTGTCCGGCGGCGTGGTCAGCATGCTGACGCTGATGGTCAAGGGCGTCCTCTGCCTGATGGCCTCCTTCCTCCTGGCGGCCACCACCCCCATTGACGCCCTGTGCGCCGCCCTGCGGCGGTTTCGCGTGCCGTCCCTGCTGGTGACGCTGCTGCTTTTGACCTATCGCTACGTGGGGGTCATGAAGGAGGAGCTGTCCGTGATGACCGACGCCTACCGGCTCCGGGCGCCGGGCCAGAAGGGCATCCGCTATCATTCCTGGGGCTCCTTCCTGGGTCAGCTGCTGCTGCGCAGCGCCGACCGGGCGGAGGAGCTCTACGGCAGCATGCAGCTCCGGGGCTTCCGGGGGGAGTTCCCTTACGCCGAGAGCCGCCCCTGGACCGGTCGGGACACAGCCTGGTTCCTGGTGTGGACGGCGTGCTTCGCGCTGTGCCGGATGTTTGACGTGGCGGGACTGCTGGGCAGTCTTTTGGCGGGAGGGATGAGATGATCCGTTTTGACAACGTCACCGTGGCCTACGAGAAGGGCGCGCCGGTGCTGAAAAACGTGTCCTTCACCGTGGAAACGGGGGAGGCGGTGGGCCTCATCGGTGCCAACGGCGCCGGCAAGACCACCCTGATGCGCGCCCTGCTGGGCCTGGTCGGCCACCAGGGGACCATCACCGTGGACGGCGTGGAGGTCACGAAGAGGAATCTGCCGGAGATCCGGCGAAAGCTGGGCTTCGTGCTGCAGAACTCCGACAACCAGATGTTTATGCCCACCGTCTATGAGGACATGATCTTCGGTCCGCTGAACTACGGTCTCAGCCGGGCGGAGACCGACGCCCGGGTGGACGCGGTGTTGACGCGGCTGGGTCTTCAGGACCTGAAGCACCGCCACAACCACAAGCTCTCCGGCGGCGAAAAGCGCATGGCGGCTATCGCCACCGTGCTGGCCATGGAGCCAGAGGCTCTGCTGATGGACGAGCCCACCTCCGCCCTGGACCCCCGCAACCGGCGGCTGATGATCGAGACTATCCGGGCTCTGCCGGGCACGAAGATCATCACCTCCCACGACCTGGATATGATCTGGGATACCTGTTCCCGGGTGATCCTGCTGGATGGCGGCGCCGTCGCGGCCGACGGCCCGGCGGAGGAGATCCTGCGGGACCGAGAGCTGCTGGAGGCTCATTGCATGGAGCTGCCTCTCCGCTTGGCGGGCCTGTGAGGGCGAAAAACTCCTGTTGGCAATTGCGGAAAAATGCGGTATAATGATACCGCTGACTGTGAAATAGACGCCCGCGGCTGCCGCGGGAGCAAGGAGGACCCCATGGACCAGGTACGGATCATTGAGGTGAAGGAGAGCATTTTCGCCGACAACAACGCCGAGGCGGCCCGCCTGCGGCAGGAGCTGAAGGAGGAGAAGACCTTCCTCCTCAATCTGATGAGCTCCCCCGGCGCCGGCAAGACCACCACCCTGCAGGGCACCATCGCCCGGCTGCAGGACAAGCTGAACATCGGCATCATGGAGGCGGATATCGACTCCGCCGTGGACGCCGAGACCATCGCCGCCACCGGGGCCAAGGTCATCCAGATCCACACCGGCGGCATGTGTCACCTGGACGCCGGCATGACGGAGCAGGGCCTCCGGGAGATCGGGACGGAGGACCTGGACCTGGTGGTGCTGGAGAATATCGGAAACCTGGTGTGCCCGGCGGAATTCGACACCGGCGCCGTGAAGAACGCCATGATCCTCTCCGTGCCGGAGGGCCACGACAAGCCCCTGAAGTACCCCCTGATGTTCACCGTGTGCGACGTGATGCTGATCAACAAGATCGACGTGCTGCCCTACTTCGACTTCGATCTGAAGAAGGTGGAGGAGTACGCCCGGATGCGCAATTCGAATATCAAGATCTTCCCCATCTGCGCCAGGACCGGCGAGGGGATGGACGCGTGGTGCGCCTGGCTGGAGCAGCAGGTGCGGGACTGGAACGCGTAATTGCCGAAAAAGAGATATGAAGCCCCCGACTCACCGCGGTGAGCCGGGGGCTTTTGGCGTCTGCGGGTCAGTTCTCCCGGACGTAGATGAAGTTGTCCATCAGGTCGATGCGCTCGATGGCGGCGTTCACCACGGTGGGGATGCCCATGATGTCGGTGAAGATCAGCTTGCCGTCCTGGGCGCGGACGCTGGCGATGTTTTTGCACAGCGGCTCCGGCCTCTCATTCCGGATGGCGTATACGGTGGAAAGGCACATGGTTCATTCCCCCTTCAGCATGGCCAGGGCGCGCCCCAGCTTCTCGTTGCCCGCCTCCAGATCGGCCACGGCCGCGTGGAGCAGGGCGGCCGCCTCACCCTCCACGCCGTGGGCCAGCTCGTGGAGCTCCTGGGTGTGGTGGCGGTTGTGGCCCAGCATATAGGTCAGCAAGGCCAGCGTCTCCTCCGGTGAGCTGTGGTCGTGATGGTGATGGTCGTGATCGTGGGTATGTTCACACATGGCTGGCGCCTCCCGGTCCGTTTTTTTGTATTTTACCACGGCCACCGGGGGGAAGTCAACGATCCCGGGAGGGGGGATGCTCGCAGCGGGCCCCTGGGGATAAAAAACCTGTGCAGATTCGACAGGATGCGTTGACATTCGTCTTGCCGTTCTATATAATTTTACTGGATAAAATGGCTTGAAATAAGCTCAAGCCCGGAGAACAAGGAGGACGCGCCCATGCGGGATCTGAAACACCTGATCTTCTTTGAGAATCTGCTGCAGGAGGCCAACAACGACCTGGTCAAGCAGGCCCGGAACGAGGGCCGGAAGGCCCTGGGCTATACCTGCTACTTCATGCCGGAGGTCCTGCTGGACCTGCCGGGCTGCTTCGGCGTCCGGCTGCGGGCGCCCCGCAGCGGCTCCCCGGACATGGCCACCTACTACATGTCCGGCCGCACCTGTCACTACGGGCGCAGCCTGATGGAGCGGGCCCTGGAGGGCGGCTATAACTTCCTGGACGCCCAGATGGCCACGGAGACCTGCACCGTTACCTGCCGGTTCCAGGAGCACCTGGAGCGGATGAACATCATCCAGAATCCCGATTTCTTCTGCGAGTTCTGCGACGTGCCCTTCAAGAAGACGGAGAACAGCTATCTCCACTTCCGCAAGCAGCTCCAGGCCCACGTGCTGGACAAGCTCCACGAGAAGTTCGGCGTCGATGTCTCCGACCAGGCGCTGCTGACGGCCATCGAGCAGCACAACGAGGTCTGCCGTCTCATCACCGAGATCGGCAGCTACCGGAAGCTGGACGACCCCACCATCACCGGCTATGAGTTCCACGTGATCCAGCTGGTGACCCAGGTGTGCCCCAAGGATCTGATCCTGCCCTACCTCCGGGAGACGGCGGAGGAGATGAAGACCCGGGAGCCGGACCGTAAGCGCACCTGGCGTGTGAAGGTGGCCCTCTCCGGCGCGGAGAACGACGACCCCGACTTCACCAAGCTCATCGAGAGCTGCGGCGCCCTGGTGGTGGCGGACCGCTACTGCTACGGCAGCCTCCCCGGCCGGGAGGAGATCGTGGTGCCTGAGGGCCAGACGCCCCTGGAGGCCATCGCCCGCCACTATCTGAACACCAGCATGTGCCCCCGCTTCATGCCCCAGGATCTGATGCGGGGCCGCAAGCAGTACCTGGCCGACGTGGTGAAGGAGTACCGGGCCGACGGCCTCATCGTGGCCTCCAACAAGTTCTGCGAGTACTGGAGCTACGAGCGCACCATGGACGCCCTGATCCTGCCCCGGGACTTCGGCATTCCCACCTGCTCCATCGAGAAGGAATACGTCAACTCCGCCTCCGGCCAACTGCGCACCCGGTTCCAGGCCTTTATTGAGAGTGTGGAGATCAAGAAGATCCAGGAGGGCGCGAAGCAATGAAAAAGATCGACCTGAACAAGATCAAGAACACCGACTGGAAGAAGGCTGCCAGGGACTTCTGGTACGGCAAGCCCCACGGCGAGCGCCGCCTGGGCGAGCTGTACATGCCCAAGACCGGCCTATATAAGCACCGGGAGTGGCGGGGCGTCAAGGACACCTTCTACTACTTCCACAACATCTGGCTCTATAACTACGCCCAGATGGTCATGGACATCATGAAGTTCGGCGGCCCCGTCACCTTCGCCAAGGGCCTGTGGCGCTACCGCTGGATGGGCCAGACCTATCTGCCGGTCCTCCACTGGTTCGACCGGGGCCTGGAGGGCATGCGGGGCGAGGCGCTCCGTGCCTCCGCCTGGCACTACCGGGCCATGGTCTGCGTCACCATCAACCAGTTCATGGGCATGTTCAAGGCCGACGCCAACCTCCACGGCGGCGAGCACAACGACGCCTGGAAGCACACCATCGCCCATAAGGAGACGGTCTGGGGCGGTATCTTCTACCCCTGGCAGGATCAGTTCACCAATATCCCCATGGAGATGATCCCCTACTTTGTCACCTGCCACGTGAACAACCACACCGTTCTCAACTATATCGACGCCGTCCAGTCCATCGGTCTGCCCGGCGACCCCTGCCCCATGTGCCAGGCCGAGGCGGGCTTGTTCGTCCTGGACGATATGCCCGACTACGCGCCCTTCGTCGTCACCACCAACGAGGCCTGCGACGGCTCCGTGGCCAGCACGGCCATCCAGGACTGGTACCTGGATATCCCCCTGTTCGCCATGCCGCAGCCCATGCAGTTTGACGATCCCCTGGTCCAGGAGCACTGCGCCAACGAGATCCGGGAGTGCTGGAAGTTCATCGAGGAGCAGACGGGCGTGCCTTTCGACTGGGAGCAGCTGAAGAAGCGTCTGGAGCGGCAGAACGAGCTGCAGCGCTTCGAGTGGGAGAAGTGGGACGTGGCGGCCAACACCAGCTACTACCCCATCAACGGCGTGGCCCAGGCCCTGTACCGCATCTATCAGAGCCAGTACGGCGACCATTACATCTGGCACGACGTGGATAAGCGCGTCCGCAAGATCATGGAGAAGTGCGTCTCCCAGCGGATCGACACCTTCCCCAAGACCCGCCACCGTGTCATCGCCTGGTCCTGCGCGCCGCTGTATTTCTCCAACTGGTGCACCTGGGCCTATAACTGCTGGGGCCTGAACTGCGTCATCAACATGGACTCCCTGATGTTCGACATGACCATCCGCACCGACAGCCTGGACGACTGCGTGATGGACATGGCCAAGTACCACGAGTGGGCCCCCATGCGCCGCATGGCCGTGGGCGGCATGCACCACATCTTCGAGCTGTGGGAGAACATGGAGCGGTTCCACTGCGACATGGTCATGATGTACGACCAGCTCCAGTGCAAGGGCATGCAGGGCGTCCACGGCCTGTTTGAGGATGAGTTCCGTGCCCGGAACATCCACGCCATCTGGATGCCCCATGCCCTGCCCGACAAGCGAACCGTGTCCCGCTCCGAGATCCGCACCATCATCAACGACTACATGACCACCGTCATGCAGGAGGAGCCGCTGGACCCGTCCCTGCTGGACTTCGACGATTCCGAGAGCTGGTAAGAAGGAGGAACTGAGAGATGCGTAAACTGTTCAAGATCCTGTTCAAGGTGCTGCTGATCGGCGCCGGCGTATACGCCGCGCTGTTCGCCGTGTTCTTCTTCGACCTGGACGGCAAGGCCCTGTTCTACGGCGTGGAGCCCTTCCTGGCCAAGCACTACGACAAGATGGCCCGCCGCGATCCGCTGTCCAAGGCCTACAAGACGGATACGCCCAACTACGAGTACAAGGTGTGAGGGAAGGAACGACCATGGAACAGATCATGACCACGCTGACGGATACCGGCAAGAAGCTGCTGGGCTCGGCACTGGGCCTGGTGCGCGCCACGGCGGAGGCCACCGCCAACCTGCTGGGCCGGGCCGCCGGCCACGCGGTGGTGTTCGTCAAGGACCAGACCGGCGCCCTGGTGCGCACCGCCGGCGGCAAGGCCAAGGAGGCGGCCCGGGACCACCGGCAGACCCTGCTGCTGATCGCCGCCGCCGTGTCCGCCCTGGCGCTGATCGCGTCGCTGGTGGGCCTCCTGCTGGGGAAGAAGAGATAAAAGTACGCAGAACGCGCAAAAAAGAAGCGCCCCTCGGGGCACCTTCCGTGAAGAGGGTGCCCCGGGGGCTTTTTGCTTGGGCGGGCGTTATGGCCAATTGGCTGCCTCAAAAACTACCTTCTCCAGTTGGCCAGCGGAAAGCATCCGTTTTTTTCTTTGTATGCATCGATCAACTGCCGCTCCCGCGCGGAGGCGTTATCACAAGTCTCGTATGCCAAAAGAAGCAGGCCGGCATCTTCAACTTGCCAAATTGCGCGGCCGCCGCGGTGGTTGTTTCCATTATTCCATCCGAATTTCACATACTGGAGCAATCGCTGGCGTAATCCATTTTCCCCTTCCGCCTTGCCAATATAAAGAATATCTCTATCCTTACATTTTGCATATTTCGCAACCAGCGTTTCCACATCGTAGGGTGTCGCAAACTGGTTGGAAAGCTCTCTTTTAAAACGGACATCCATGCCGCATGGCACCAGTATTTGATATACACCGGATGTGTTCGGAATACTTTGACAGCCCCCGGCGTGCAGCGTCTGTAAAGTTGTAGCGATAGATGGCCATATGCAAAGTTCATTCAGCCTGCGAAAAAGCCGCAACAGCGCACCGCCTGCGATGCTCTCATTAATTAGCGCACCGTTCTGGAAATGATCTCTGCGGAAGTGCCACGCTATACTGCTCAAGACAGGGAGATACGATTGTGTAGATAGCCAGTCCGGAGGAGCGCATGCGACGTCTTGCAGGCGCAATCCCCATTTTTCAATTACCTCATAATAGTTGGTTATGACCAGGTTTTCACGATAAACTTGCCGTATAAAAGCAAACAATTCGGCATCGAGCCAGTTATTGCTCTGCAAGTTACCGTATACAGAGTAGCTTCGGCACCAGGCTTTTAATTTAGGAGAATCTTCAATTTGACCCAACAGTGCGATTGCGCTCAATAAAAAGGCGTTTCCCCCATATTGCTATCTCACCGCCTTGTAAAACCGATTGTCGTCAGTTTAATGATTGATTCGAGAAATGCCGACAAGGCATATTGTCAAATCACCGCCCGAGGGAGGCGCCTCCTTACGAAGCGCCTCCTCCGGGCCGCTTCTTTTTATGCTCACTCCGTGGTGTGCTTCTCCTTGCCAAAATGCAGCTCCTTCATGCCCTCCACCTCGTCGCAGATGGGCTTCAGGGCGCAGGAGCCGCAGTCGGTGGGCATGCCCTCCAGGATCTTGGTCAGGGACATGGTGATGTCGTGGGCGGTCTTGGCGCACTTCTTCGCCCCGGCGTAGTCGGCGTCGGGGGCGGTGATGAAAATCAGCTTCACCGCCAGCACGTTGGGGTCCTGTTTGTACTGGCGGATGAAATCGTCGCCGATGCGCTCGAAGCTGATGCCCCGGCGGATAGCCTCCTTGCTGACCCGGACCTGCTCCCGGTTGGACTCCGAGGAGGTGCGGATCATGTAGCCGCGGGGGAAGACACGGTACTTGACGAAGTCCATGTTCTGGATGGCCCGGAAGGCCTGCTCCGTGTCGTCCTGATCGTCGCTCTCGATGTCGCCCACCCGCAGCAGGGTAATACGCACATAGTCGCTGTCGCCCTTCAGCTCCCCCAGGTCGGGGCCGTAGAGCAGGATCTCGTCCTTTTCCACCAGAGCGGGGCTGGTGGTGACACAGGTGAAGTTGACGGCCGCCCTGCTGCCGCCGCCCAGCTCATAGGCGGCGTCCCGCAGCATGACCAGCTCGAACTCACCGGGGTCCTCCCAGGCCCGGGCGGGATCGTAGGGATAACGGCGGGGAGCGGAGGAGCCGCCCAGCCCCTCCGCCTCCCGGATCACGGTGTTGTAAAGCTCCATGTCAGAACTTGATATCCGTCTGCTTGCGGTCGAAGATCTTGTTGACCTGGACGTAGGCCCAGCCCAGCAGCTTCTGATCCAGGTTCCAGAAATAGACCACGAACAGCACGCCGATGACGGCGGCCAGGATCAGAGCGATCTTCCAGAGGACCTTGAAAACCTTGCACATAAAACGTACCTCCTGTGTACAGAGTATCGCACCATTTCGCGCCGCGCACCCATTCGCCCTAATTCGCACTGCGCACAGTGCGAATAATATTCAATCATATTTTCTGACGACATGCGCGTCAGAAAATATACCGCTCAGAGTGCGCAGTGTGCGAGCGAAGCGAGTGCGCGGAGCACTCTGAAAACCTCCTCGTCAAAAATCGGCGGATTTTTGACGATTTTATTTCGCCAGGCCCTTCTGGCGGGCGTACTCGGCGGCGCCCAGAGCGCCCATCAGCTGGGGATCGGTCTTCAGGTCGATGACCTTCAGCTTCAGCACGCGCTCGATGGCCTGCTTGAGCCCTGCATTCTTGGCGCAGCCGCCCGTCAGGGTGATGGCGTCAGTGGCGCCGGCCTTCTTGCTCATGACGAAGCAGCGCTTGGCCACGGCCATCTGGATGCCGGCGGCGATCTCGTCCATGGGCTTGCCCTCGCCCACCAGGGTGATGACCTCGCTCTCGGCGAAGACGGTGCACTGGGCGGTGATGGGGATCACGTTCTTGGCCGTGAGAGACAGGTTGCTGAACTCCGGCAGAGTCATCTCGAAGGACCGGGCCATGGCCTCGTAGAACCGGCCGGTGCCGGCGGCGCACTTGTCGTTCATGGCGAAGTTCTTCACCGTGCCGTCGGTGTCCACGGAGATGCCCTTCACGTCCTGGCCGCCGATGTCGATGATGGCCTTGACGGTGGGGTCGGTGACGTGCACGCCCATGGCGTGGCAGGAGATCTCGGAGATATTCTCGTCGGCGAAGGGCACCTTATTGCGGCCGTAGCCGGTGCCGATCAAGTATTCCAGCTCCTCGGAGCTCTTCAGGCCCACCTTGTTCAGGACCTCCTCCATGGCCATCTTGGCGCTGATCTCGGAGTTGATCTTGCTCTTGATGGTGGTGTCGGCACAGATCTTGCCGCTCTCGTCCAGAATAACCGCCTTGGTGTAGGTAGAGCCCACGTCGCAGCCGCCAAAGTACTTCATGTTGATTGTTCTCCTTTATGTGTTGATTTTATTGATTGAATATTCAAACTGCCTCGCAGAGTTCCGCCGCCGAGGCGGCGGAATAAAGTTGAATCGAAATTTCCGGCGACATGCGCGTCGGAAATTTCACCTCGCGCCTCACGCAGTGTGCGAATGGAATGAGTGCGCGGAGTGAGGCGAGATCTTCTCGCGGGAAAAACCAGCGAAGCGTTTTTCGCGCGAAATTCTTTTACATGCAGCTCTCGTCGTCGAAGTCGCAGAGGGAGGGATCCACCGGCTCAGCCTTCATGACGGTACGCATGTACTCGTTGACCTTGTCGCGCATGGTCTTGCGGGACACGGTGCGGGGATCCATCAGGTCGTGCTCGATCCAGATCATGTGGTAGCCCTTGTCCCGGGCCTGCTCGTCCAGGATGCCCTGGAGGGTGGCCATGTTCTTGCAGGCCACGTTCTGGTACATGATGATGATCTCGGCGCGCCACGCCTCAACCTGGCGCCACAGCTCGTCCACCACGTTGTGGTAGCCGCCGTTGGTGTGCCGGCGCATGACCATGCGCTCGTAGAGCCGGGCCAGATCCTGCAGGGCCTTCTCCTTGTCCTCGGTCTCCATGGGCTTGGTGAAGTTCAGGGACTCCATCTCCACCAGGATGTCGATGCCCCAGCAGTTGGCCAGCCAGTTGGAGAAATTGGCGTAGTAGTGGGCGGGGCAGGACCAGACGATGCCGCGGTACTTCATCTTGCCGGGCCAGGCCTCCTCCCGGCGCTCGTAGGCCTGGAGCATCAGCTTGTTGACCTTCTGGAAGGTCTTGATGGTCCGGGGATCGGCGCCGCCGTCCATCTCATAGTTCCACTTGCGGAACAGCTCGTAGCAGGGACCGATGATCTGGGGATAGTTGGTCTTGTTGACCTCCCACTTCTCCAGCTCATAGCTGGTCTCCTCGTTGAACCGCTTCATGGTGGTGAAATAGGCGTCCCAGTTCCACTTGGCGCCGGTCTGCTCCTCCACGAACTTGATGCAGGCCTTGATGTCCTCGGCGGCGTCCTCCACCGTCTCCTCGTACTCGTAGCGGACGGGGAAGGTCAGGTGGAACACCGGCAGATCCGGGAACCGGCGGGACATGTAGCTGGAGGCCATGGTGGAGCCGTCGCAGGGCATGGAGCTGGAGATGAAGCAGCTGCCCATGTGGGGCAGGGCGTCGATCACCAGCGCGCCGCACTCGGAGGAGGGCACCGGGCAGGTGTCCGCCGGCAGGCCAAAGGACTCCACCGCGTCGATGTAGGGCACGCAGGTCAGCTGGTCGATCTCGCTGACCAGGAACACGGGCATCAGCTGATAGGGGATGCCCAGCAGGTCGGGGAAGCCGGCCATGATCTGGCCCATGGTCATCTCGTCGAAGAGGACCACCTTCTTGTTCAGCGCCTCGCTGTTGCCGTTCTTCTTGTCGCACTTGGCCAGGAACACCAGGTTCTCCGCCACGTAGCGGAAGATATCGTAGATCATCAGGTGGCTCATCTTGAGAGCCGTGCCCCGCTGGCCCATGGTGTTCTTGTCCATGAAGCCCACGCAGCACATATAGGAGATCATCCACCGGTACCAGAGAGTGGCGTTCAGAGCCGGCACCAGGTCCTTGGAGAAGGTGCCCAGCAGCATGCCCCACATCTTCAGCCACTCGGCGAAGTCCACGCCGGTGTCGCGCACGCCGCGCCACTCCCGGCGGACCGTGGCCATGGCGCCGGTGCGGTACAGCTTGCCCAGATGCTTCTCGCCGTTGAGGAGCAGATCCTTCCGCTCCTCCGCCGTCATGGCCTTCACCGCCTCGAACTCCTCCCGGAGCCGCCGGGCGTTGGCCTTGACGTTGCCCAGCTGCCTGTTGCCGAAGGCCTTCCAGTCGGTCTCCTTGATCATCTGGCCGACGATGGCGCCGATCTCCTTCACGTTCTGGCCCTGGGCCTTCCAATCTATGTTGGTCCTGGCCCGGAAGAACGCGGGGTTGGGATACTTGATCTTGCCCATCAGTTGTTCCCTCCGTTCTTTTGGATGCGTTTGATCTCCAGCGACTCCACGAACGCCTGGAACCGGGTGCGGAGCTGACCGGAGGACCGGGCGTTGTAGGGCCGGTCGATGGACAGGACGGGCCAGCCCACCTCAGTTGACATAATATGGCTCACCAGGGCCCGCTCGAAGCCCCAGAAGTCGCAGAACTTCATCTGCTCGTAGATGATGCCGTCGGCGTTGTACTCCCGGGCCAGCCGGTCGGCGGTGTCACGCCGCTGCTGGACCTTCTCGTCGGCGATGTAGCGGGCGCACTCGCTGACCATCATGTAGTGGCGGCAGATCTGCTCCAGGGCGGGCTCGTCGTCGCTCAGCTCGATGACCTCCCGGCCGGGAGTGGAGCCGTAGCAGTACCGGTCCACCACCACCATGGCGCCGCAGTCCTCCAGCATCTTCGTCAGGCTGGGGTCGTCGATCTCGCTGCCCACCACGGCCACCCGGGCCCGGTACCAGGGCTTGGGGTCCGGCTTGCGGGTCTTCAGCTCCTCCAGCGTTTCCCGGAGATAGGGGAGGATCAGGTGCTTGGGGCAGGTGTAGCTGACCAGATTCAGCACGTGGAACTCATAGCCGGTGATGACCGGGTTGTCCGCCTTGCGCATCTGGCCGATCTCGCTGATGATCCGGCAGACGTCGTTGTGCTCGGCCACCGCCTGGCGGATGGCCTCGTCGGAGGTGTCCACGCCGTAGTTTTTCTCCATCACGTCCAGCAGGCGGACCCTCATCTGCTTGACGTAGTGGCGGATGGAGTAGTCCTCCACCTTGTAGGGCATGTCGGTGTGGGTGACGAAGAAGTTGGGCTTCTCGTTCATCTTCAGCAGCTCGAAATGCTCATAGAAGCGGTTCATCATGGAGCAGGCGTCCACGCCGGCCAGCCCATCCAGGAAGTTGAAGCCGCCCTCGATGCCCCGCTCCACCAGCGCCCGGGCAAACTCGCAGGTGTAGTTGGACATGTAGTAGGTGGCGATGTCGATGGAGCCGGTGCGGGGGGCCCGGAGACGGACCGAGAAGCAGCCGGGCACGTTCAGCAGCACCTCCGGGATGTGGAAGCAGGTGTAGCCGATGGCCAGCTTGCCCTCCGCCTTGGCCTGCTCCACCAGCTCGTTGTCGGCGTTGTCCAGCAGGTTTTCGAAGAAGATCATGTGTTTCAGATCTCTCAAGGATACGACACCTCTCTCTCGTTGTGTTATCTGAATGTTATTTGCTCACTTAAAGGATATTCAATTTCTCCAACGTCTCCCGTGCGCCCTTCATCACCGGGCTGTCCGCCGGCAGGTCGAAGACGCTGCGGCCCTGGATGTCGTTGGCGGCGTGGGCGCTGTCGCTGGGGATCACCGCCAGCACGTCCACGCCCTCCACCCGGATGTAGGGGATCAGGCTCTCGTCGGTGACCCGGTTGACCACGGCGCCGCAGCGGTCGTACATCACCAGCTCGTCGGCCACCTTCTTGATGGTGGAGATCACCTGGGTGCCCTTGCGGCTGGGATCGGTGATCAGCACCAGGTGGGTGACCTTCTCCATGACCCGGCGGTTGATCTGCTCGATGCCGGCCTCGCCGTCGATGACTACGTAGTCGAAGTCCCGGCTCAGGAGGTTGATGACCTCCTTCAGGTAGGCGTTGACCTTGCAGTAGCAGCCGGCGCTCTCCGGCCGTCCGATGGCCAGGAAGGAGAAGTCCCGCTCCTCCACCATGGTGTCGAAGATCCGGAACCGGGCCTCGCTCAATAGCTCGATGGCCTCCCGGGGCGCGCCGTCCTCCACCGAGGCGACGATGCTCTTGCGGATGTCGTCCAGGGTCTCCCGGACCTCCACGCCCAGTGCAGTGGACAGGCCCACCGCCGGATCGGCGTCGATGGCCAGGATCCGCTGGTCGGGGTAGGTCTCCGCCAGCAATCGGACGAAGGCGGCGGAGATGCTGGTCTTGCCGACGCCGCCCTTGCCGGCCACGGCGATGATCTTGGTGTTGCGGTCCAAACGTGTTCACAGCCTTTCCGGGGCATCCCCGCCGGGGGGATGGAGAAGCCCGCAAATATACATTTATAGCTTACCATGAAACTGGTCGATTTGCAACGAATAGTTGTCGGGCGGGGCTCATTTTTTGTTGATTCTGCGGGGGGAATGTGGTATGCTGAAATCGGTAATATGGCCTCGAGGCAAAATGATTGGAAAGTGAGGACGATCTCTTGAAGAAGGATGTTTTGATTCAGCAGCTGGTGAACAGCTACGGCAACTGGGTGCGGACCGACTGCGAGAACCGCCAGGGCGGTACCGGCCGCATGACCAAGGAGCTCTATCCCTACACCTCCCTGTTTTCCCCCATTCAGATCAACAAGCTGACGGTGAAGAACCGTCTGGTGATGGCGCCCATGGGCAACTGCCAGATGGCGGAGGAGACCGGCCGTCCCAACGACAAGATGCTCCAGTATTTCTTCGCCCGGGCCGAGGGCGGCATCGGCCTGCTGACCACGGGTCTGGTGCCCATCAGCCACCACATTGACTCCTCCGTCACCGAGAAGGGCAACTACTCCTACTTTCCCCGCATCGACGGCACCCGCACCAACTTCATGGGCTGGCGCGACCTGGCCCAGGGCGTCCACGCCCGGGGCAGCCGCATCTTCATCCAGTTGACGCCGGGCCTGGGCCGCGTGGGCAATCCCCAGTGCCTGCTGACCAAGTTCCAGCTGCCGGTGTCCGCCTCCCTGAACCCCAACTTCTATCTGCCGGACGTGCCCTGCCGCCCCCTAACGGACCTGGAGTGCAACAAGATCATCTCCAACGCCGGCCAGGCCGCCATGGACGCCAAGGTCATGGGCCTCGACGGCGTGTACCTCCACGGCCACGAGGGCTATCTGCTGGATCAGCTGACCAGCCCCGCCTTCAACCGCCGCAAGCTGGGCAAGTACGCCGACTGGCAGCGCTTCGGCATCGACCTGATCAAGAAGATCCGCGCCAAGACCGGCCCGGACTTCCCCATCATGTACCGCATCGACCTGTCCCTGGCCCTGGAGGAGACCTACGGCGAGCGGATGAACACCGTCAAGAGCCTGAAGAACTTCAAGAACGGCCGCTCCATCGCCGACACCCTCAACTACATGGAGAACCTGGTAAAGGCCGGCGTCGATATGTTCGACGTGGACCTGGGCTGCTACGACAACTGGTGGCTGCCCCATCCCCCCGCCGGCATGCCCGCCGGCTGCTTCCTGGACGTGTCCAAGGTGGCCAAGGAGTACTTCGCCGCCCGGGGCATCAAGTCCAACGCCGGCGTGGAGGTTCCCATCGTGGCCGTGGGCAAGCTGGGCTATCCCGACCTGGCCGAGCAGGCCCTGCGGGACGGCAAGGCCGACATGATCATGCTGGGCCGCCCCGTCCTGGCCGACCCCGACTGGTGCAACAAGGCCTATGCCGGCAAGGTGGAGGAGATCCGCCCCTGCATCGGCTGCCAGGAGGGCTGCGTCAACGAGTTCGTGGAGGGCGGCCATCCCCAGTGCGCCGTCAACCCCCGCACCGGCTTTGAGGAGCTGCTGCCCGCCGTGCCCGCCCCCGCCGAGGTGAAGAAGCGCATCGCCGTCATCGGCGCCGGCTGCGCCGGCTTGAACTTCGCCATCACCGCCGCCCGCCGGGGCCACACGGTGGAGGTCTTCGAGAAGGCCGACAGAATGGGCGGCAAGATGCACGCCGCCGGCGCGCCTCTGAGCAAGTACGATCTCCACAACTACATGGAGTGGCTGATCCGCCAGACGGAGAAGACCGAGGGCGTGACGGTGCATCTGAACACCACCGTCACCAACGAGGAGCTGAAGGCTGCCGGCTACGACGCCGTGGTCTTCGCCAACGGCTCCCGGGAGGGCCAGCCCAAGTTCCCCGGCATCGACACCATGCGCCACGTGGAGGCTACCCATCTGCTGACCCACCCGGAGGAGCTCCAGGAGGGCGATAAGAAGATCGTGGTCGTCGGCGGCGGCGCCGTGGGCCTGGAGACCGCCTTCTGGCTGGCCACCGAGCACCAGCGTGACGTCACCTGCGTGGAGATGCTGGAGTATTTCGAGGATGGCGCCTGCACCGCCAACCGCGGCCATCTGATCCACTACTTCGAGGCCGACGGCGGCAAGCTGATCAACTGCGCCCGGGTCACCCGCTTTGAGGACGGCCACGTGGTCATCGCCCGCAACCGCAGCAAGGCCGTGCCCGATCCCTACTGCACCTGGACGCCCATCATCCCCAAGAACGTGGAGAACCCCCTGGCCCCCAAGATGACCAACGAGGAGACCATCGAGCAGCTGGACGCCGACCTGGTGGTCCTGGCCATCGGCAACAAGGGCGACGACAGGCCCTTCCTGTCCGCCCAGATGGACCACGTAGCCCCCGAGGTCCACAACATCGGCGACAGCTACAACACCCAGCGTCCCGGCAACATGTGGCAGGCCACCAAGGCGGCCTACAACCTGGCCGTCCGCATCTGACCTATCGCCTGATAACAAACGAAAGCCGGGGCACCCTCCGTAAGGAAGGTGCCCCGGGTTTTTGGGCGGGTACGGAGACCCGCCCCTACAACATATGACTCCGATGATCTTCGTAGGGGAGGGGCTCTGTCCCCTCCCCCTGTCATTCCGCGGAGGCCCGCAGAGCCGATGTGGGAATCCTATCTCCCCCTCATCCGACCGCGCTTCGCTTTGCTCGCCGTCGTGTCATCCGTTTTTCGCTCCCGTCGGTCGCGACAACCGGGACACTTCCTCGAAATCAGCTCGCTTCTTCCGCCACAGGCGGCACGTCGCTGATTTCCTCGCAATGACAGGGCTGAAAGCGATATCTTCTATCATGCGCAGGATTTTGGGGACAAAATCCGTTGCTCGCTATGACTGTGGACAAGGGAGCTCTTGTGCAAATCGAAAGTCAGAAGTCAGAAGCATCCCTACAAACCAGAATCTGCCCTTCTTTATCCATTAACAGATAATTCTTTCTTTGCTTCCTCAACGGCATCGACGTCAGAACTGCGCATAGCCTTTGCAAGCCATAGCTCCGCCTGCCCGCGATTTTGCGCTACATAGATTCCTCAGTTATAAAAGCGGCCCACAAGCTCCATGCCTTTTCCATAACCGGCGTTGGCAGATTCAAGATACAGTTCAAACGCTTTTGCCAAATCGACGCTTGTGCCAAAGCCGTAGTGATAACAAATACCCAAATTATATGTTGCTTCAATATGACCCATATCATGAGCTTGGGTCAGCAGCCTAAAAGCCAGAGCATTGTCCTCTGGAACACCATCCCCGTAGATGTGTTTCATGGCAAGTTGATACAGTTCCTGCCCATCCATGTCTTTTCCTCCACAAATCCCAGCTTATCGGGCTGATTATACCATCCCTGTTCGGCGTGGTCAATCGTGTGCCTTTCGAAAGCCGGGAGGAGGCGCTACGCTGCGAAGCACCGCCTTCCGGGCTCCTCTTCGTTTTGGGCAGAACCCTCCGATTGACCGAAGGGGAAGACCCGCCCGCTCCAAAAAACCTTTCCGAAAGGGATTGAAGAACGGGGGCGGGTTGTGGTATAATGCCACATAATGCGGGACTTTGCGGAGTCGCCCTGAAGGACCCGTAAACCCGCGCGTTTGTGCCGTCAGCACCCGCCCCGGCCGGTCCGGGCGCGGGGCAGAAAAGGAAAACAGTCTCTGCCGAAAGGAGGAGCTCATATGTATATGGAAACCGTCAGGGAGATCCAGAAGCTGGAAGAGCAGATGGAGCAGGCCAAGACCCGGGCCAGAGCCCAGGCCAAGGAGGCCCTGGACGCCGTGGAGAAGGACGGCCGGGCCCTGCTGGCTGAAACCCGCCAGACCATCCGGGAGGAGGACGCCGCCGCCATGGCCGTCTGCGAGGAGCGGGCCGCCCGACACCGGGAGGACGTTCTGCGCCAGGCGGAGGATCAGTGCCGCGCCCTGCGAGAGCAGGCCGGCGGCCGCATGGACCAGGCGGTGGCCCAGATCGTCGGAAGGGTGGTGGGACGCTGAATGGCCATTGTCAAAATGAAGCGCGTCCGGCTCATCGCCCTGGAGAGTGAACGGGAGGACCTGTTCTACCGCCTCCAGAGGCTGGGCTGCCTGCACCTGAGCGAGCCGCCCGCCGATGAGACGGAGTGGCAGGAGCTGCTGGGCAGGGCGGACGACCTCACCGCCGACCGGCAGGCCAAGCTGCGGCTGCTCAGCAGCGCGCTGGACACGCTGAAGCGCGTCGCGCCCCGGAAGACCGGCCTGCTGACGCCCCGGCCCATGGTGGGCGAGGGGGAGTTCCTGGACGAGAGCCAGCTGCCCGCCAGCCTGGCCGTCGCCAGGGAGGTCAGCGCCCACGCCGCCGAGCTGAATCGGCTGGGCGTGCAGGAGGCCCGCCTCCTGGCGGAGCAGGCGTCCCTGGGCCCCTGGACGGAGCTGGACGTCCCCATGGAGCTGACCGCCACCCGCGCCGTGGACGTGATCACCGGCACCGTCCCCGGCCCGGTGGAGTTTGAAAAGATGCAGGCCCAGCTGGCGGAGCGGGTGGAGGAGGCGGCGCTGTACCGCCTGTCCCAGAGCAGCGAGCAGCAGTGCCTGCTGCTGATCTGCCACAAGTCCGCCGCCGACGCGGCGCTGGAGGTCCTGCGGAGCTACGGCTTCAACACCGGCCAGCTGAAGGGCTGGCAGGGCACCGTCCGCGCCAACGCCGACCGGATCGTCGGCGAGCTGGAGCGGGTGCGCAAGTCCAAGGAGCTGGAGCAGGAGTTCCTGGTGAACCTGGGCGACCGGCAGGACGACCTGCGCCTGGCCGCCGACCGGATCTCCACCCAGCTGGACCGGGAGGTCAACCGCCACCGTCTGCTGACGGATCAGAAGATCTTCTGCCTCCAGGGCTGGGTCCCGGCGGACAGCGCCGACCGGCTCACCGCCCTGCTGGACGAATATGACTGCGCCTGGGAGCTGGCCGACCCCACCGAGGAGGAGATCCCCGAGGTGCCGGTGAAGCTGAAGGGCAACGCCTTCACCCGGTCCATGAACTGCATCACCGAGCAGTACTCCCTGCCCGCCTACAACGGCATCGACCCCAACCCCGTCATGGCTCCCTTCTTCATCCTGTTCTTCGGCATGATGATGGCGGACATGGCCTACGGCATTTTGATGATCGTGGGCTCGCTGCTGTTTTTGAAGAAGAAGCGCCCCGCCGACCCCAGCTTCATGGAGATGATCTTCTGGTGCGGCATCAGCACGTTTATCTTCGGCGCGCTGACCGGCGGTTTCTTCGGGGACTTCATCCCCCAGCTGTGCCGGCTCATCAACCCGGGCAGCACCTTTGAGCTGCCGGCCCTGTTCACCCCGCTGAACGACACCATGATGGTGATGATCGGCTCCATGGCCCTGGGCGTGTTGCAAATCTTCACCGGCATGACCGTCAGCGCGGTGAAGAAGACCAAGGAGGGCCGCTTCGCCGACGCGCTGTGGGACGAGATCACCTGGTGGGTGATCCTGGCGGGCCTGGCTCTGATGATCCTAAAGATCGGCACCGTTGGCGGCGTGCCCGTGGTGCTGGTGATCGGCGGCGTGATGCTGCTCTACGGCTCCACCCGCAGCGCCAAGGGCTTCGGAAAGGTCACGTCCCTGGTGGCCGCCGTCTATAACGGCGTCACCGGCTTCTTCAGCGACATCCTCTCCTACGTGCGTCTGATGGCGCTGATGCTGTCCGGCTCCGTCATCGCCCAGGTGTTCAACACCCTGGGCTCCACTTTCGGCAGCGTGATCGTGTTCGTCATCATCTCCATGATCGGCAACGCGCTGAATCTGGCGCTGAATCTGCTGGGCTGCTACGTCCACGATATGCGCCTGCAATTCCTGGAATTCTTCGGACGCTTCTACCGCGACGGCGGCAAGGCGTATCGACCCCTGTCACTACAAGCCAACAACGTAGAAATCATTAAGGAGGACAAATAAAATGGCTGCTTTCTTTGAATCTTTCGGCGGGCTGGGTCTGGCGTTTCTGGGCGCCGCTCTGGCGGTAGGTCTGTGCTGCGTGGGCTCTGCCAAGGGCACCGGCATGGTGGGCGAGGCCGCCGCGGGCCTGACCAGCGAGGACCCCGACAAGTCCACCAAGTGTCTGATCCTGCAGGTGCTGCCCGGTACCCAGGGCCTGTACGGCCTGGTGGCCTGGTTCTTCGTCCTGCTCCAGATCGGCGTCTTCGGCGGCAGCGGCATCCAGACGCTGACCGTGCAGCAGGGCTTGACCGTGTTTGCCTCCTGCATCCCCATCGCTCTGGGCGGCTGGCTCAGCGCCATCTTCCAGGGCCGCGTGGCCGCCGCGTCCGTGAACATCGTGGCCAAGCACCCCGAGGCCTCCACCAAGGGCATCATCTTCTGCGGTATCGTGGAGTTCTACGCCATTCTGTCCCTGCTGGCCACCATCCTGCTGCTCATGAACGCCCTGTAAGGAGGGTGCCATGAACGGACTGGAAAAAATCAACGACCATATCCGCCGTGACGGACAGGCCGAGGTGGACGCCATCCTGGCCGAGGCCGGCAAGCGCATCGAGGTGGCCCAGGCCGGCTTCCAGGCCCAGGCCCGCCAGTTGACCGCCGACGCCGAGACCAGGCGGGAGCGGATGGTGGCCGAGCGGCTGGAGCGCCTGGCCGGCAGCGCCGACATGGAGCGCCGCCAGCTGCTGCTGGGTGCCAAGCAGGGCTGCATCGACGAGGCCTTTGACCGGGCCGCCAAGGCTCTGCGGGCCCTGCCCCGGGACGAGTACGTGGCCCTGCTGGCCCGCACCGCCGTGGCCGCCGGCACCGGCTGCGAGGAGATCATCCTCTCCGAGGCCGACCGGGAGGCCATTGGCCAGGCCGTGGTCTCCGCCGCCAACGCCGCCGGTGCCGCCTTCACCCTGTCCGACGAGACCCGGGAGCTGGGCGGCGGTCTGGTGCTGAAAAAGGGCAAGGTGGAGGTCAACTGCGCCTTCGACACCCAGCTGCGGCAGCTGCGTCAGGAGATGGCGTCGGACGTGGCCCGGGCCCTGTTTGACTGAAAGGGGGACTCCCTTTGGCAAGAAAACCCAAGGACACGGATTACCTGTTCCTGTCCGCCGCCATCCGCAGCCGGGAGCGGGAGCTGCTGAGCCGGGCCCACGTGGACCGGATGCTTCACGCGGCCACCGTGGCCGAGAGCGCCCAGGTCCTCACCGAGCTGGGCTATCCTCCCTTTGATCCCGCCAGCGAGGCCGAGCTCAACGGCGCCATCTCCCAGGTGCGCGCCGCTGTGTTCCGGGAGCTGGAGCAGCAGATGCCGGACAAGGGCATTCTGGACGTATTCAAGCTGAAATACGACTATCATAATCTCAAGACCCTCATCAAGAGCCGGGGCTCCGACGTGGGCCGCCTGCTGGTGGATGCCGGCCGGGTCAAGGCCGCCGACATGATCGCCAAATACCAGCAGACGGGGAAGTGGGACTTCCTGCCCGCCGTCCCCGCCGCCGCGGCCGGGGAGGCCGCCCGGGTCCTGGCCGAGACCGGCGATCCCCAGCGCAGCGACTTCCTGCTGGACCGGGCCTATTTCACCGAGCTCTCCGCCATGGCCCAGGCCACCGGCTGCGACTTCCTCATGGACTATGTCCGTACCCTTATCGACGCGGCCAACCTCCGCTCCGTTGTCCGCACCCTGCGGATGCACCGGGCCGGGACCTTCCTGCAGCAGGTGCTGTTTGCAGGCGGCGCCGTGTCGGTGGACCGGGTCCTGGCCGATGTGAACGACGGCGTGGCGGCGCTGTACCGGGCCACGCCCTTGGCCGCCGCCGCGGAGCTGGGGCAGGAGGCGGTGTCCGGCGGCAGTCTGACCGCCTTCGAGAAGGCCTGCGACAACGCCGTGCTGGCCAAGGCCGCCGCGTCCCGCAGCGTCCCCTTCGGCCCGGAGGTGCCCATCGGCTACGTGGTGGCCCGGGAGAACGACTTCACCTCCGCCCGGATCATCCTCACCGGACTTCTGGCGGGGCTGGACGCCGACACCATCCGAGAAAGGCTGCGTGATATCTATGTATAAGATCGCCGTCATCGGCGACCGGGACAGCGTGCTGGCCTTCAAGGCCCTGGGCCTGGACGTCTTCTTCACCGAGACCGATGAGGAGGCCCGCTCCGCCCTGCACCGCATCGTGCAGCAGGAGTACGCCGTCATCTACCTGACGGAGCAGCTGGCGATGCCCCTCCAGGGGGAGATCGCCCGCTACAAGGACACCGCCGTCCCCGCCATTATTCTGATCCCCGGCAAGTCCGGCTCCCTGGGCCTGGCCGAGGCCGCCCTGCAGAGCGCGGTGGAGCGCGCCGTGGGCGCGGACATCTCTTGAAAGGAGAGCAATGCGAACAAATGGGTAAGATCATCAAAGTATCCGGTCCTCTGGTGGTGGCCGACGGCATGGCCGACGCCAACATGGCCGACGTGGTCCGCGTGGGCCCGCAGCGGCTGATCGGCGAGATCCTGAACATGACCGGCGACCGGGCCTCCATCCAGGTCTATGAGGAGACCTCCGGCCTGGGTCCCGGCGCCGATGTGGTGACCACCGGCGCGCCCTTGAGCGTGGAGCTGGGCCCCGGCCTCATCGAGAACATCTACGACGGCATCCAGCGCCCCCTGGAGGAGATCGTCAAGCGGGTGGGCGCCAACATCACCCGCGGCATCGAGGTGCCGCCCCTGCCCCGTGACAAGAAGTGGCAGTGGACCCCCGCCGCCAACGTGGGCGACGCTGTGATCGGCGGCGACGTGCTGGGCACCGTGCCGGAGACCTCCTCCGTGCTCCACAAGATCATGGTGCCCAACGGCGTCCACGGCAAGGTGGAGTGGCTGGCCGAGAGCGGCGAGTGCACCATCCAGGACGTGATCGCCAAAATCCGCACCGACAAGGGCGAGCTCCGGGAGCTGACCATGGTGCAGAAGTGGCCGGTCCGGGTGGGCCGTCCGTACCAGAAGAAATTCCCGCCGGTGACGCCTCTCCAGTCCGGCCAGCGCGTCATCGACACCATGTTCCCCATCGCCAAGGGCGGCACCGCCGCCGTGCCCGGCCCCTTCGGCTCCGGCAAGACGGTGGTGCAGCACCAGCTGGCCAAGTGGTCCGACGTGGACATCGTGGTCTACATCGGCTGCGGCGAGCGGGGCAACGAGATGACCGATGTGCTTCGGGAGTTCCCGGAGCTGACCGACCCCCGCACCGGCGAGACGCTGATGAAGCGCACCGTGCTGATTGCCAACACCTCCGACATGCCCGTGGCCGCCCGGGAAGCCAGCGTCTATACCGGCATCACCATCGCCGAGTACTTCCGCGACATGGGCTACGCCGTGGCCGTCATCGCCGACTCCACCTCCCGCTGGGCCGAGGCCCTGCGTGAGATGTCCGGCCGCCTGGAGGAGATGCCCGGCGAGGAGGGCTACCCCGCCTACCTGGCCTCCCGCCTGGCCCAGTTCTATGAGCGCGCCGGCATGGTCCAGTGCGTGGGCAGCGACGATCGGATCGGCTCCCTCACCGCCGTAGGCGCCGTGTCGCCTCCCGGCGGCGATCTGAGCGAGCCCGTCAGCCAGGGCACCATGCGCATCGTCAAGGTGTTCTGGTCCCTGGACGCCTCCCTGGCCTACCGCCGCCACTTCCCGGCCATCAACTGGCTGAACTCCTACTCCCTGTATCTGGACTCCATGCGCCCCTGGTTCGACGAGAACCTGGGCACCGAGTTCATGTCCAACCGTGACCGGGCCATGCGTATCCTCCAGGAGGAGAACGAGCTCAACGAGATCGTCCAGCTGGTGGGCAAGGACTCCCTGTCCGCCGGCGACCAGCTGACGCTGGAGATCGCCCGCATGCTGCGGGAGGACTTCCTCCAGCAGAACGCCTTCATGGACGTGGACTCCTACTCCAGCTTCGACCGGCAGAAGCGCCTGATGGCCCTGATCCTCCACTACGAGGACCTGTGCCGCGGCGCCATCGCCCGGGGCGTGGCCCTGGTGGACCTGTTCACCACCCCCGCCCGGGAGCAGCTGGGCTGGGCCAAGTACAGCGAGGCCGACAAGTACGCCCAGGTGTACGAGCAGCTGGGCCTGGATATGGACCGGGAGGTCGAAGAGCTGATTCGAAAGGCGGGTGAGGACGAATGATGAAGGAATACCGTACCATCCACGAGGTCTCCGGCCCCCTGATGGTGGTGGAGAAGGTGGAGGGCGTCACCTACGACGAGCTGGCCGAGATCGAGCTTGCCGACGGCACCGTCCGCCGCTGCAAGGTCCTGGAGGTCAACGGCGACCGGGCCGTGGTGCAGCTGTTTGACAGCTCTGCCGGCATCAACCTGCGTGACAGCAAGATCCGCTTCCTGGGCCACCCCCTGCAGATGGGCGTCTCCGGCGACATGCTGGGCCGCGTCTTCAACGGCATGGGCCAGCCCATCGACGGCGGCCCCGAGCTGCTGGCGGAGAAGTACATGGACATCAACGGCCTGCCCATGAACCCCGCCGCCCGGGACTACCCCAACGAGTTCATCCAGACCGGCGTGTCCACCATCGACGGTCTGAATACCCTGGTCCGCGGCCAGAAGCTGCCTATCTTCTCCGGCTCCGGCCTGCCCCACGCCAACCTGGCCGCCCAGATCGCCCGCCAGGCCAAGGTGCTGGACGACTCCACCAGCTTCGCCGTGGTGTTCGCCGCCATCGGCATCACCTTTGAGGAGTCGGAGTTCTTCGTCCGCGAGTTCAAGCGCACCGGCGCCATCGACCGGACGGTCCTCTTCACCAACCTGGCCAACGACCCGGCCGTGGAGCGTATCGCCACGCCCCGTATGGCCCTGACCGCCGCGGAGTATCTGGCCTTTGAGAAGGAGATGCAGGTGCTGGTCATCCTCACCGATATCACCAACTACGCCGAGGCCCTCCGGGAGGTGTCCGCCGCCAAGAAGGAGGTCCCGGGCCGCCGCGGCTATCCCGGCTACCTGTATACCGACCTGGCCACCCTGTACGAGCGGGCCGGCCGGAAGCTGGGCTGCAAGGGCTCCATCACCATGATCCCCATTCTGACCATGCCGGAGGACGACAAGACCCACCCCATCCCCGATCTGACCGGCTACATCACCGAGGGCCAGATCATTCTGAGCCGCGATCTGTACCGCAAGAACATCCTGCCCCCCGTGGACGTGCTGCCCAGTCTGAGCCGTCTGAAGGACAAGGGCGTGGGCGTGGGCAAGACCCGGGAGGATCACGCCCCCACCATGAACCAGCTCTTCGCCGCCTACGCCTCCGGCAAGGAGGCCAAGGAGCTGATGACCATCCTGGGCGAGGCCGCCTTGACGCCCACCGATCTGATCTACGCCAAGTTTGCCGACGAGTTTGAAAAGCGCTACGTGAACCAGGGCTTCGAGGAGAACCGCACCGTCCAGCAGACGCTGGATCTGGGCTGGGAGCTTCTGAGCATGCTGCCCCGGTCCGAGCTCAAGCGCATCAAGCCGGAGATGCTGGATAAGTATCTGCCCAGGAAAGACTGAGGTGGGCCATGGCAGGGAAAACCATCAACCCCACCCGCATGGAGCTGACCCGGCTGAAGGGCCGGCTGAAAACGGCGGTGCGGGGCCATAAGCTCCTGAAGGACAAGCGGGACGAGATGATGAAGCAGTTCCTGGAGATCGTCCGCAAGAACCGCGTCCTGCGCAAGAAGGTGGAGGAGGGGCTCAAGCGGGCCAACGGCGCCTTCACCGTGGCCTCCGCGGTCATGGGCCCGGAGATGCTGGAGCAGGCCCTGCTCTACCCCAAGGCGGGCGTGGAGCTGGACGTGAGCTACCGCAACGTCATGTCGGTGAACGTGCCGGTCTACGACTTCCGCACCACCGGCGACGGCGCCGAGATCTACCCCTACGGCTTTGCCCAGACCAGCGGCGAGCTGGACGCGGCCCTGGAGGCTATGCAGAGCGTGTTCAAAGATATGCTGGAGCTGGCGGAGGTGGAGAAATCCATGCAGCTGCTGGCCCAGGAGATCGAGAAGACCCGCCGCCGGGTCAACGCCCTGGAGTACGTGGTCATTCCGGAGACTCAGCAGAACATCCGCTATATCTCCATGAAGCTGGACGAGAACGAGCGGGGCAACACCACCCGCTTGATGAAGGTCAAGGACATGGTGCTGCAGGAGGCCCACAACTTCCAGAGCTGACAAGACGCAAAAAGCCGCCTGAAACCAACGGTTTCAGGCGGCTTGCTGTATGGTGCGGAAACGGAGAAGGAGCTGCGGAGACAGGGAGGGAGCTCCGCGGCTTTTTCATTTTATATCGGCATTACGCCACGTAGTCGGCCCAGCGTTCATAATAGGTCTGAAAGGTCTCCCGTCCCGTGATCTGATAGAAGATCCGGCAGAAGGCGGTATGGTAGGCGTGGTAGTTTACGCCGATATGAGGCTGCTCCCGATCCATGGTGAGGTGGCTGAGATCGTAGCAGGTGAAGTCGTCCAGGTCAAAATAGGGCAGGATCACCTCCAGGGTGTCCACACAGCGGGAAAAGAGCGCGCCGGCCTGCTCGCTGGTATCCGCGCCCGCCATGGACCAGTCGTACAGCCCCATGGCGGTGAACTGAAAGCCGTTGAGGGTGTAAGTGGGCGGCGTGAAGGGATATTCCTCCAGGATCACATAGCTTGCCAGCGCCGGATGCAGGGCTGCCAGCGTGGTCCGCGTGCCGCCATCCTCGATGGGAACGGACAAAAAATCCAGGACCTTTGCCCCTGCCTGGGCGAAGAGCTTCTCCCCGGAGACGTGATACGCGCGGGCAAAGACCGACAGGGCCTGCCCCTGGGCCATGGCCGATACCCAGCCGGGCTGAATGGGGTTTTGCGGATCTACGTAGTAGGTGAAGCCAAAGTCATAGCGCAGCGCGCCGTCGGGCTCCACCATGTCCGCCAGCATCCGTGCCGCCTGATAAAACGAGTCTATCGGCTCATCTCCGGCCAGCCACCGCCCGTAGAGGAACAGGGCCCATTGGGCGGTAGTCACGGGGTTATAGACCCACCCCTGACCATACCGGGCCATGATGCAGCCGTCCTCATCGAAATGGCGGCTGTCGCTCTCCGCAAAGTCCGCTTGCCGGCAGTCCTCCCAGTTCAGATAGCTGCCGAAGGGATCGTAGCTCTCTTCTGGCAGATAGACCTGGCAGGACCAGCCCTCTTCCCGGTATTCCTTGGCAGCCTGCGCTGCGAGCTCTGCCCAGGCCGGGTCCACCGGCACCTCCGGCAATCCGGAGGGCCGCCTGCTGCAGCCGGCCAGAATTGCCAGCACCAGCAGCATCGCCGCACCGAGGCGCAGGGTATTCCTTATCCGCATCTGCAATCTCCTTACGCCGTTCAAAATGGCTGTCATTCATATACTACCATTGGGCCGGCGGGAAGTCAAGGAAGCGCCGCCCTCCCGCCGGCGGACGTCCGCGCGCCGTTTTCGGAGCGCAAACTTTTCCCCGATCCGCTCTTCCGCGCCGGCGGGATCGGTGGTATAATGGGACAAACAACGAGGGGAGGAACTCCCATGATCCGGAATCAAGCCCTGGTGGACCGCCTTGCCGCGGGCAACCGCCGCTATCTCGCCGCCGCCGCAGCCGGCGGCGATGTATCCCCGGCCCTCCGCCGCCGGACCGCCGCGGAGGGGCAGCATCCCTACGCCATCGTCATCGCCTGCTCCGACTCCCGGGTGATCCCGGAGAGCATCTTCTCCGCCGGCATCGGCGAGCTGTTCGTGATCCGGGTGGCGGGCAACGTGCTGGACAACCACCAGCTTGGCAGCATCGAGTACGCCGCCGCCCACCTGGGCTGCAAGCTGATCCTGGTGCTGGGCCACACCCGCTGCGGCGCCGTCTCCGCGGCCCTGGCCGGAGGCGGGGACGGCTTCATCCGCTATATCACCGACGAGATCCTCTCCGCCATCGGCACCGAGCGGGACCCGGACGCCGCCTGCTGCCTCAACGTACAGCACGCGGTGGACATTATCCGCCGCGCCTTTGCCGACCATCCGGAGATCCCCTCGGCGGACCTGGATATCCTGGGCGCCGTATACGACGTGGCCACCGGGACGGTCCGCTGGCTGTAAGGGGCGGCATATTTTGACGAAGGGGGCGGTCCCTGTGGGCCAGCGTATCCTGGGCGCGGTCATCCTGGCCGCCGGCGTGCTCTACGGGGCCGCCATTCTGATCATCGCATACCGTGACCGCGCAGCCCGACCTGACGGGCGGGGCAGCCTGCCCCTGACGGCTGCCCTGGAGGCGGCGGTATACTTCTGCGCCAGCGTGGGCATCTCCGACTATCTTCTCAACACGCTGGTGGCCAAGCGGCTCCGCCTGACGGACGACAAGACCCTGCCCGGCACGCTGGTGGCCTGCGGGCTGACGCCGGGGGCGGTGATCGCCTTCTCCCTGCTCCGCTCGGAGAACCCGGTGGACCTGATGACGGTGGTCCTCTGCGGCGCCCTCGCCGTGCTGGGCAGCGTCACCGGCGCCCGGCTGGTGAGCCGGTTTGACGGCGCCGTGGTGAAGACCGTTATGAAGGCGGCGTTGGTCGTCTCCTTCCTGGTGCTGATCGCCAAGATGATCCTTTCCGCCGGCCGTACCGGCACCGCTGTGGGCCTCACCTCCTGGAAGCTGATTCTGGCCGCGGCCCTCTGCTTTGCCACGGCCCTTCTGAACATGTTCGGTATCCCCATGAAGCCCACCTGGACGGCCCTCTTCCTGGTGCTGGGTCTGAGCCCCCTGGCGACCCTCACCATGGTGCTGGTGCTGGGGGCCCTCTGTCCCCTCTCCGGCGGCGCGGAGGTGCTCCGCCGGGGCAACTACAGCCGGAGGCTGGCAGCCTGCGCCGTCACCGGCGGCGCGGCGGGCGCCGTGCTGGGCGCGCTGCTGGCGGTGTCCCTGCCGCCGAGCCTGTTGAATATCATCCTGCTGGCGGTCATGCTGCTGGCTATCATCACCATGTTCCGCCGCTGAGGCGGGAAAGGAGCAGAACCTATGACAAAAGTCGTCATTCTCGAATCCCTGGGCGTGGGGGCCGAGGAGCTGTCCGCCCTGAAGAAGCCCTTTGAGGACCGGGGCGTGGTCTTCACCGAGTATCCCAAAACCACCGATCCGGAGCAGTTGGCGCGGGAGGCTGCCGACGCCGACGCCCTCATCCTGGCCAATATGCCCCTTCCCGCCGCCGTGATCCGCCGGTGCGGGAGGCTCCGGTTCATCGACGTGGCCTTCACCGGCGTGGACCACGTGGGCCTGGAGGCCGCGAGAGAGCGAGGCATCACCGTCAGCAACGCCTCCGGCTACTCCAACGAGGCGGTGGCCGAGCTGGTGCTGGGCATGGCCCTGTCCCTCCTGCGGAATATCCCCCAGGTCCAGCGGCGCTGCCGGGACGGTCTCACCAGGGACGGCCTGGTGGGCGGCGAGCTCCGGGGAAAGACCGTGGGCATCCTCGGCTACGGCAGGATCGGCCGCCGCACCGGCGAACTGGTCCGCGCCTTCGGCGCCGCCGTGCTGGCCCACAGCCGGCATATCAAGGCCGACGCCCCGGACTATGTGGAGCAGGTGTCCCGGGAGGAGCTGCTGCGCCGGTCGGATATCGTGGTGCTCCACTGTCCCCTGAGCGACAGCACCCGCGGCATGATCGATGCCGGAGCCCTGGCTCTGATGAAGCCCACCGCCCTCCTCATCAACGTGGCCCGTGGCCCTGTGGTGGTGGAGGCGGATCTGGTGCGGGCGCTGGAGGAGGGGACCATCGCCGGCACCGCCGTGGACGTGTTTGACGCGGAGCCGCCCCTGCCGCCGGATACACCGCTGCTCCGCGCTCCCAACACGTTGCTGACGCCCCATGTGGCCTTTGCCACCCGGGAGTCCATGTCCCTCCGGGCCAGGATCGTCTTCGACAACCTGCGGGCCTGGCTGGACGGGGAACCGCGGAATGTAGTTATGTAAACAAAGAGCGCTGACGTCCGTCGCGCGGGTCCGGCAAGCCTTCCCCGCGAGGGGAAGGTGCCGAGCGCCGGCGAGGCGGATGAGGTGGCAGAATGAGTCCTGCAGCGGGAACTGCCGCCTGCAGGAGCCATCAGTCAAAATAGCAGGCGGAGACCTTTTAAAAAGGTCTCCGCCTGCCTTGTCTGCTCTGTGTTTATGCCCCGCAGTCCAGGATCATCTTCACGTGGGGGATGCCGTCCTCCAGAAACTCCTCCGACACCTGGCGGAAGCCCTGCTTTTCGTAGAGGCTCTTGGCGTAGACCTGGGCCTCCAGATAGATCCGGTCCGCGCCGAACCGCTGCCGGGCCACCTCGATGCCCGCCTGCAGCACGCGGCTGCCCAGGCCCTGCCGCCGCTTTACGGCGATGACCCGGCCGATGGCGGCGTGCTCCTGGGTGACGCCCTTGTCCATTACCCGCAGATAGGCCTGTATGCCCTCCCCGTCCCGGAGCCACACGTGGATGGCGGAGCGGTCCCGGTCGTCCAGGTCCTGGTAGATGCACTCCTGCTCCACCACGAACACGTCCGAGCGCAGCTTCAGAATGTCGTAGAGCTCATCCAGCGTCAGTTGGTAAAAGGTCTTGACCACCAGCTCCATGGGTCCACCGCCTTTCTCTCTATGGGATGAGTATACCCCGGCCCGGGCGCTTCGTCAAAGGAAATCCGTGAATTGTGGGAATTTGGGGGAAGACGGGAGAGAGAAGGTGTGCTATAATGTTCTCGAAACCGGGAAGAGGGGGGATCGCCGATGAATAACGGGAAGCTGTCGGAGGGCACCGGCGCGCTGTTCGTGATCTTGTCCGCTGTCCTCTTCGGCACCATGCCCCTCCTCACCAAGACCGCCTATGCCTACGGCGGCAACACCTACACCGTCTCCTTCGGCCGCTTTGTCTTTGGCTCGGCTACCACCGCCGCCATCGTGGCGCTGTCGCCGAGGCTGTCCTTCCGCATCACCATGCGGGATTTCCGCTGGCTGCTGGCGGTGTCCTTCTTCTGCGGCGTCACGCCGCTGCTGCTGTTCGGGTCCTACACCTATGTGGACTCCGGCCTGGCCACCACCCTCCACTTCACTTACCCCGTGTCGGTGATGGTGCTGGGAGCCCTGTTTTTCCGCACGAGGCTGCGGCGGCGGCAGCTGCTGTGCCTGCTGATCTGCATCGCCGGCGTGGCCTGCTTCTACCGCCCCGGACAGACCGCCGACGGAAAGGGCATGGTCATCGCGGTGCTCTCCGGCGTGACCTTCGCCCTGTACATCCTGCTGCTGGGCAAGAGCGGCCTGAAGAGCCTTCCGCTGCTGACCCTCTCCTTCTGGACGTCCCTTCTGTGCGCCGTGGAGATCGGCGCTTTCTCCGCCGCCATCGGCCAGCTCCATCTGGCCATGGGCTGGCAGGCCTGGGCGGCGGTGGCGGGCCTGGGCGTCTTCGTAGCGGCTCTGGCCCAGGTCCTGTTCCAGGCCGGCGTCTTCCTCTGCGGCGAGGTGAAGGCCTCCCTGCTGAGCACCTTCGAGCCCCTCACCGGCGTGGTCATCGGCATCCTGGTGTTCCGGGAGGCGCTGACGGCGCGGAGCGCCGCCGGCATCGCGCTGATCCTTCTGGCGGCGGTCCTCCTGGTGATGACGCCCGGGAAGAGGGCGGAATGAGCAAAAATGCGCACAAACCTGCGCAAAAAGTGCATACAAAAACGCGCCTGAGAGCTGCATTCTCAGGCGCGTTTTGCATACGTTTTTATTCCTTTTCCCCGTTGGGATAGGGCTCCAGGAAGGCGTGGAAGTGGCGCATGGGCAGGCTGCGGCCCCAGACGATGCGCATATTGGGGATGGACTCCCGGTCCTCGTAGAGGGCCTTTACCGCAGCGATCACGTAGTCCATGTGCTCCTGGTTCAGCTGGCTGCGGTTGACAGCGAAGCGCACCACGTTGCACAGCTCCTCCTGCTGCTCCGGGGTCTTCAGGTCGTACTCCATGGAGTAGTCGCCCAGCTCGGAAACCCGGATGCCGTAGCGGCGGATCAGCTCCAGGGAGAAGCCCTGGCCGGCGAAGGTGTCGTGGCCCCGCTTGCCGTCGAAGAACTGGGTCATGTCGATGTACACGCCGTGGCCGCCGGCGGGCAGGATGACGCCCTTGACGCCGGCCTTGTAGAAGCCCTGGGCCAGGTACTCGCACTGCTTGACCCGGTTCTCCTGGTAGTTGAAGTCGCACTCCTCGTAGAGACCGGCGGCCAGCGCCATGATGTCGCGGCCGGACATGCCGCCGTAGGAGTCGTTGCCGTAGCAGGAGATCTGCTTGACCTTCAGGAGAACGCCCACGTCGGTTTTCACGGTGCCGTCGGGGTTGAAATCGGAGAACTTGCGCCAGAAGCGGCCCTTGTCCCGGAAGGCCAGCATGCCGCCCATGTTGGCGTGGCCGTTCTTCTTGGCGGACATGGTGAAGCCGTCGCAGTAGGAGAACATCTCCGTGGCGATCTCGGCGATGGACTTGTCGGCATAGCCCTCCTCGTTGACCTTGATGAAGTAGCAGTCCTCCGCCCAGCGGGCCACGTCGAACATGAAGGGGATGTCGTACTTCTCGGCAATCTTGGCAGTCTCCCGGATGGACTTCATGGACACGGCCTGGCCGCAGACGGTGTTGTTGGTGATGGTGGTGTAGATCAGGGGCACGTTCTCCGGGCCCACGGTCTGGATCAGTTCCTCCAGCTTCTCCACGTCCATATCGCCCTTGAAGGGGTTCTTCTCATACACGCCGCCCTCGGGGACCTGGTACAGCAGCTCCTTGTGGTAGAGGTTGCGGGGGATGGAGCCCATCTGCTTGATGTTGCCCTCGGTGGTGTCGAAGTGGCCGTTGGAGGGGATGGTGAAGACCTTGCCGGGGTAGCGCTGGGACATGATCTTCTTGACCATCTCGAAGAGGACGGACTCGGCCGCCCGGCCCTGCTGGATCAAAAAGGCGTTGGGCCGCTCCAGTTGGGCGGCGCCGCCGTTGAAGAGGCCGCCCTCATACTCGCACAGGTATAGCTCGTCCATCAGCTTGTCGATGTCCCTGCAGTCGGTGCGGATCAGGTCGATGGACTTCTTCCAGTTCTTCTCGCCGCCCCGCTCAAACACGTCCCGGAAGGCGTCCAGCAGCACGTAGTAGCCCTTGTTGCGGCCGTAGGACTCGTCGCCCAGGAACATGGCGGACCACTGGACGTCGGTCATGGCGGTGGTGCCGGAGTCGGAGAGCATATCCACCGTCAGCATGCCGGCGGGGAAGGCGAACTCGTTGTAGTGGGTGGCCTTCAGCGCCCGCTCCCGCTGCTCCACCGTGACGGCGGGGATATTGCGGGTGACGTAGGTGAAGGAACGGGGGGTCTTCACATTCAGGGGATATTCGTTGGCCATGATACAGTTTACCTCCATTGTTTTGATATAGAGGATACCCCGGTCATCGCCCTCCGGGCGACTGGCGGACAGTATCAAAGATGGACATTATTTGTATTCCGCCAGCAGCGAGCGGAAGGCGGGCAGGCTGCGGAGGATCATGTCGTAGCTGACGCAGGTGCTCAGCCGGACGAAGCCGGGGCAGCCGAAGTCGTCCGCCGGGACCAGCAGTAGATTGTGGGCCTTGGCCCGCTCCGAAAAGGCCAGGGAGTCGCCGCCGAGGGCCTCCACCAGCATGTAGAAGGCGCCCTTGGGCTTGACGCAGCGGTAGCCCATGTCCGTCAGCTCCAGGTACAGACGCAGGCGGTTGCGGTCATAGGAGGCCATGTCCGGCCGCAGCTTCGTGCTCAGGCCGATGACACGCTGCATCAGGGACGGGGCGCACACGTGGCCCAGGGTGCGGGCGGCGCCAGCCACGGCGGCGTAGAGATCGGCGCTGCCGGCGGCGCAGGGGGGCACGCAGACGTAGCCGATGCGCTCGCCGGGCATGGACAGGGACTTGGAATAGGAGTAGCAGATCACCGTGTTGGGATAGATGGCGGGGATATAGGGGGCGTCCTCCCCGTCGTAGGTCAGCTCCCGGTAGGGCTCGTCGGCGATGATGTAGATGGGGTGGCCGATCTCTTCGCTCTTGCGCGTCAGCACTTCGCCCAGGGCCTCCAGGGACTCCCGGCTGTAGACCACGCCGGAGGGGTTGTTGGGGGAATTGACGATGACCGCCTGGGTGTTGGCGGTGATATAGGGCTCCACCTGGTCGGCGTGGAGCTGAAAATCCCGGGTGTCCGCCGGCACTACCACCGGCTTGAGGCCGTTGGCGCCGGTGTAGACGGGATACTCGGCAAAATAAGGGGCCAGCAGGAGGACTTCTGCGTTTTCCACGGCCAGAGCCCGGGCCACAGCGATGAGGGCGGGGGCGGCGCCGCAGGTGAAGAAGATGTTGTCGGCCTGGATATCGTCGTCGGTGCGGCGGCGGAGATCCGCGGCCACAGCCTCCCGGGCCTCCCGGTCACCGGCGGCGACGGTATAGCCGTGGAGGGCCAGGGGCTCCATGTGCAGAAGCTCCCGGATGGTTTCGGCCACCTCCGGGGGCGTGGGTACGGAGGGGTTGCCCAGGGAGTAGTCGAACACGTTCTCCTTTCCCACCAGTTCGGCCTGGCGGAGACCGTATTCATACAGCGCGCGGATACAGCTCTTGGTCTTGCCGTGCTGCATCATGAGGGGGTTGATCATAGGAGTTCCTCCTTTTCCGGAATGTGATAGATGCGGGCCGGCTCCTGGCCGGAGAGGATGCGCAATCCGCCCTGGGCCAGGGCCTCCATCTCGTTCTCCCCGGGGAGGACGCAGACGGGGGCGATGAACTGGACATAGTCACGGACCCGGTCGGTCAGCACCCGGGAGTAGGCCAGACCGCCGGTGAGGATGATGGCGTCGCAGCGGCCCTTCAGGACAATGGACAAAAGGCCGATGGTCTTGGCGATCTGATAGGCCTGGGCCTGGAAGATCAGGTCGGCGCGGGTATCGCCGTCGGCGATGCGCTGCTCGATCACACGGCAGTCGCTGGTGCCCAGGTGGGCGTACATGCCGCCCTTGCCCCGGACCTTCTTCTTCATCTCGGCCTTGGTGTACTTGCCGGAGTAGCACAGGTCGATGAGGGGCAGCATGGGTACGGTGCCGGAGCGCTCCGGGGAGAACTGGCCGTCGTCATCGCCCACGGAGTCCACGATGGCGCCGTGGTCGTGGACGCTGGCGGACACGCCGCCGCCCAGATGGGCCACGATCAGATTCAGCTCCTCGTAGCGGACGCCATGCTCCCGGGCGTAGCGGATGGCCATGGCCCGGCTGTTGAGCACGTGGCAGAAGCTGCGGCGGGGCACCTCGGGGATGCCGGTGATTTGGGCCACCGCGGTGAGCTCGCCGGAGGTGACGGCGTCGTAGATGTAGGCGGGGATGCCGTACGCATCGGCCACGGCCCGGGCCAGCAGGCCGCCCAGGTTGGAGGCGTGGGGCTGGCTCAGCTCGTCGCTGACCAGGGCCTGGCACAGGGCGTCGTCCACCCGGTAGCCGCCGGTCTTCAGCCCGAAGACCAGGCCGCCCCGGCCCATGACGGCGGAGAGGTCCCCGCCGTCGATATGATTGCGGTCCATAAAGTCCCGGATGAGACCCAGGCGGTAGGGGACCTGGTCGGCGATGTGCTCAAACCGCTGCAGGTCCTCCGGCTTGTGGTCCACGCTCTCCTGAAGCACCTTCTCGCTGTCCCGATACAGGGCCAGCTTGGTGCTGGTGGAGCCGGGATTGATGATCAGCTGCAGATAGGACATGATCCCTCCTTGCCGTTACCGGCAGATGGCGGCGCAGGCCATGAGGGAGTAGTACTTCTCCTCAAAGCTGGCGCTGCGGGAGTTGAGGGCGATGGGGCACTTGGCGCCGGTGACGACGCCCACCATGCGGGTGCCGCCGAAGAGCAGCAGGCCCTTGACGAAGATGTTGCCCACGGCCATGTAGGGCACCAGCAAAATGTCGGTGTTGCCGCTGACGGGGCTCTGGTAGTGCTTGATCTCGCAGGAGGCCTTGTCCATGGCCAGGTCCAGGGAGATGGGGCCCTCCACGGCGCAGGGGCCGAACTCGCCGGCCAGGGCCGCCTCCTTCAGTGCGGCGGCGTCCACCGTCTCCTGGATCTTGGGGCTGACAGTCTCGGCGGCGCAGACGGCGGCCACCAGGGGGCGGTCGTAGCCCAGTGCCCGGAAGGCCTCCACCGCGTTGCGGAGGATGCCCTTCTTCTGCTGAAGGTCCGGGTGGGGGATCATGCCGCCGTCCGCCACGCCCAGCAGCTTGTGGTAGCCGGGGATCTCGATGATGGCGGTGTGGGAGATGATGCCGCCGTTGCCGATGCCGGTCTCCCTGTTGACCACCGCCTTCAGGATGGTGGCGGTCTGCATGAAGCCCTTCTGGAGGAAGTCGGCCTTGCCGTCCCGGATGAGACCTACGGCCAGGCGGGCGCAGTCCTCGTCGGTGTCGGCGTCGATGATGGTGTCGGGGTCGATGGTGTGGCCCAGCTCCTTGCCGATGCGCAGGATGTCAGCCCTGTGGCCCACCAGGACGTAGCGGAGGATGCCCTCGGCAGCGGCGTGGAGCACGGCTTCCAGGGTGTGAGCGTCGTGGGCGCAGGCCACAGCCACGGTCTTCGGCTCGCCGGAGCGGACCAGGTCACGCAGAGCCTTGAAATCTCTCAGCATGGGCTCATCCCTCCACCGCGTCGAAGCCGGCGTGATAGGCCCGGAGATTCAGCTCCCGGAACTTGGCCGGCACCGTCTCGGCGATGACGGACTCCCAGTCCACCAGGTCCTCCATGTGGAGGGCCTTGACCATGCTGCCGAAGAGGACGATGTTCATGCACTTGGCGCTGCCCAGGCTGTGGGCGATCTCCTCGGCCTTCAGCACGTGGCAGCGGAAATGCTGCTCCATGGCCTCCAGGCAGCCCTCCGGATATTCGCAGAGGCCGGCGGCGATGCTGGAGGAGGCCATCTCATAGTCGTTGATGACGGCGACGCCGTCGGGTTTCAGATAGTCGGCGTAGCGGACGGCCTCCATCTTCTCGAAGGCCACCACGATGTCCGCCGCGCCCTTGCCGATGACGGGGGAGTTGACCTTCTCGCCCCAGTGGACCTGGGTGGAGACGCTGCCGCCCCGCTGGCTCATGCCGTGGACCTCGGACATCTTCACGTCGTAGCCGGCCCTCATGAGGCCGTTGACCAATACCTTCGCGGTGAGGATGGCGCCCTGACCGCCCACGCCCACCAGCAGCGCGCTCTTATTGTTCGTCATGGCTTCACTTCTCCTCTCTGGTGATAGCCCCCATGGGGCAGACCTGGGCGCAGACCGTGCAGCCCACGCACTGATCCCGGTCGATCCGGGCCTTCTTGTTCTCCACGATGACGGCGGGGCAGCCCACGCCCAGGCACCGCTTGCAGCCGATGCACTTGTCCGTGTCCACCGCGCACTTGCCGATGTCGTGCTTGATGCGCTTGATCAGCAGGCAGGGGCGGCGGGTGATGATGGCCGCCGGCACCTGGGAGGCCAGGGCGTCCTGGACCGCCTGCTCCATGGCGGCGAGATCCTGGGGGTCCACGATGATGACGTTCCGGTAGCCGTAGGAGCGGAGGATATCCTCGATCTTCAGGCTCTCGGCCATGTCGCCCTGGAGGGTGTAGCCGCTGCCGGGGTTGTCCTGGTGGCCGGTCATGCCGGTGATGGAGTTATCCAGCACGATGGGGATCACGCGGCCCTTGTTGTAGATGATCTCCGCGGCGCCGGTCATGCCGCTGTGGAAGAAGGTGGAGTCGCCCATGACGCCGAAGACCTTCCTGTCGGTCTGGCCGGACAGCTCGAAGGCCTTGGCCATGCCCATGGCCACGGTAAAGCCGCCGCCCATGCACACGCAGCTGTCCAGGGCGTTCAGCGGCGCGGAGCCGCCCAGGGTGTAGCAGCCGATGTCGCCTGCCACCACGAAGTCCTTGTGGCGGGACATGGTGTAGAAGAAGCCGCGGTGGGGGCAGCCGGGGCACAGGGCGGGGGGACGGGACACGGCGGTCACGCCCACGTCGGTGGTCTCGGGCTTCTCGCCGAAGACCCGCTCCCGGATCAGCTGGGGGTTCAGCTCATAGAGCTTGCCCGTCAGCTCCTTGCCCACGCAGGGGATGCCGGCGGCCTTGATCTGGGCTTCCATGAAGTCCTCCAGCTCCTCGATGACGTAGAGCTTTTCCACCTTGGCGGCGAAGTCGCGGATCAGGTCCATGGGCAGGGGATTGGTGAGGCCCAACTTCAGGAAGGATGTGTCCTCCGGGAAGGCGTCCTTGGCGTACTGGTAGGCGATGGAGGCGGTGACCACGCCGATCCTGGTGTCGTTCATCTCCAGGCGGTTCAGGGGGCTGGTGCAGGCATAGGCCTCCAGCGCAGCCATGCTCTTCTCCACCTTGGGGTGGTTGGCCATGGCGTTGGCGGGGGTGGAGATATTCTTTCGGGCGTTCCGGGCGTAGGGCCGGGCGGGATGCTCGGTCCGCTCACCGAAGGTGACCAGGCTCTTGGAGTGGGCTACCCGGGTGGTGATGCGGAACAGCACCGGGGCGTCGAACTGCTCGGAGATCTCGTAGGCGGCCTTCATGAAGTCCAGACACTCCTGGGAGTCGGAGGGCTCCACCATGGGCAGCTTGGCGGAACGGGCATAATAGCGGTTGTCCTGCTCGTTCTGGGAGGAGTGCATGCTGGGGTCGTCCGCCGAGACGATGACGAAGCCGCCGTTGACGCCGTTGTAGGCCGCGGTGAAGATGGGGTCCGCCGCCACGTTGACGCCCACGTGCTTCATGGCGCACAGACTGCGGACGCCGGCGATGCTGGCGCCGTAGGCCACCTCCGTGGCCACCTTCTCGTTGGGAGCCCACTCGCAGTAGAGGGCGTCCTTGTACTTGGGCAGCTCCTCGAAGATCTCCGTGCTGGGCGTGCCGGGATAGGCCGAGCAGACCTTGACCCCGGCCTCGTACGCGCCTCTGGCAATGGCCTCGTTGCCGGAAAGCAGATGTCGATCCAAATGAAAGACCACCTTTCTGTTTCTCTCATATCGAGATGATTTACATTCACAGATATATCTATTTTATACAAAAAAGCAGGGGGTGTAAATATAAAAACTGGAAATTATGAAAATATGGTCGTGCTTTACACCGACTCCGCTTTACACCGAAAGAGAGTCGGGAGAAAATGAAAAGACGCCCGGGAAATCTCCCGGGCGTCTGGATCGAAAGGCGGCCTCAGTTGGCGGAGAGCAGCGCCTCCACCTGCTCCCGCTCCGGCAGGGCGGGGATGGCGCCCCGCTTGGTGGTCACCAGGTAGGCGGCGGTGTTGGCGAAGCGGAGCATCTGGTGGAGCTGCCCGTCCCCCAGTCCGTCCAGCCCGTGCTCCAGGACGTAGTTCAGCACCGAGGCGCAGAAGGTGTCCCCGGCGCCGGTGGTCTCGATGACGCCGCCCAGAGCCAGCGCCGGCTCGAAGACGGACAGGCCGTCATAGTAGGAGTAGCTGCCCTGGGCCCCGGCGGTGACGTTCAGTAGCCGGATGTTGGGGAACTGCCGGCGCAGCTGGAGGGCGCCCCGGTCAAAGTCGGACTCGCCGGTCATGAACAGCAGCTCGTTGTCGGCGATCTTCAGAATGTCGCAGTGCTTGAGGCCCCAGAGGATCTGCTCCCGGGCCTCCTCCTGGGAGCGCCACAGGGGCGGCCGCAGGTTGGGATCGAAGGAGATGAGGGCGCCGCCGTCCCTGGCCATGGCCAGCGCCCGGCGGGTGGCGGTGCGGCAGGGCTCGTCCGTCAGGGACAGAGAGCCGAAGTGGAACACGCGGCAGCGGCGCAGCAGGGAGACGTCCAGCTCCTCCGCCGAGAGCATGATGTCGGCCCCGGGCTTGCGGTAGAAGCTGAAGTCCCGGTCGCCGCCGGGCAGGGTCCGCACCAGGGCCAGGGTGGTGGGGATCTCCGGGTCACGCAGGAGGCCCCGGGTGTCGATGCCGGCTGAGCGCAGGGTGTCCGCAAGCGTGTCGCCGAAGCCGTCGCTGCCCACCTTGCCCACAAAGGCGCACTGCTTGCCCAGCTTGGAGAGCATGGCCAGCACGTTGGCGGGGGCGCCGCCGGGGTTGGCCTCGAACAGGGCGTTGCCCCGGGAGCTGACGCCGGTCTGGGTGAAATCGATCAGCAGCTCGCCCAGGGCGATCACGTCAAATACGGTGTGTTCCATAGGGTTTGTCCTCCGTCGTTCCAAGGTGTTTGAGTTGGGCATAGATCCGTCCCTGGTGGAGCACCAGAACGCCGTAGCCGGGGCGGGTGCCGCAGGCGGCGCCGGGGTTCAGCACCACGGGCAGGGAGCGGTTTTCCAGGTACGGCTCGTGGGTGTGGCCGAAGAGGATCACGTGGGCCCCAGCCTTTGCCCCGGCGGCGCGCAGCTCCTCCAGGGAGGGGTCGTGCTTGACGCCGCAGCGGTGGCCGTGGGCGGCGAAGAAGGTGACGCCCTCCACCGTACAGGTCAGCGTCTGGGGCAGGGGGGAGCGGAGGTCGCAGTTGCCCCGGACGGCGTGGATGGTCAGCTCCGGATACTGCCGGCGCACCGGCTCCAGATCCGCCAGGCCGTCCCCCAGGTAAAAGCACAGGTCCGGCTCCTCCCGGGCGATGGCGCGGAGCATCGGCGCCGGGTCGCCGTGGGAATCGGAAAAGACGCAGAGCTTCACGCGCATCACCTCCTGCCAAGCATATTTTACAGGCTGGGAGAACGTCTGTCAATGCGCAGGGCCGCCGATATCGCATCGGCGGCCCTGCTGGCATATGGAGGAAAGAATTACAGGGAGATCTCGTCGCTCATCAGGGAGCCTACCAGCCGCTCCCGGCAGGCGGACACCTCGGTCTCCCGGACCTTCTGGCGCAGGGGCAGCACGGACCGGGGAGAGACCGACAGCTCGTCGATACCGATGGAGAGGAAGGTCTCCGTCAGCTCCAGGTCGGCGCCCAGCTCGCCGCAGATGCCGCACCAGATGCCCTCCTTGTGGGCGTTCTCGGCCACCATCTTGATCAGCCGCAGCACGGCGGGGTGGTGGGCGTTGAAGAAGCGGCCCAGGTCGTTGTTCTGCCGGTCGCAGGCCAGAGTGTACTGGGTCAGATCGTTGGTGCCGATGGAGAAGAAATCCACCACCTTGGCCAGCCGGTCGCTGATGACGGCGGCGGCGGGAGTCTCGATCATGATGCCCAGGTCCACGTGATCGGCGAAGGGGATGCCCTCCGCGGTCAGCTCCTGCTGGACCTGCTCGCACATCTTCCGGGCCTCCTTCACCTCCCACACGGAGGTGACCATGGGGAACATGATGCTCAGGTGGCCGAAGGCGGAGGCGCGGTACAGGGCCCGCAGCTGGGTGCGGAAAATCTCGGGCCGGTTCAAACAGATGCGCAACGCCCGGTTGCCCAGAGCGGGGTTCTCCTCCTTGGGCAGCTGAAAATACTCGATCATCTTGTCGGCGCCGATATCCAGGGTGCGGATGACCACCTCTTTGCCGTTCATGTCGGACAGGACCTTCTTGTAGGCCTCAAACTGGTAGTCCTCGGTGGGATAGTCGTCGCAGTTCAGGTACAGGAACTCGCTGCGGAAGAGGCCGATGCCGCCGCCGTCGTTGTCCAGCACAGGGTAGACGTCCTCGGGGTTGCCGATGTTGCAGTAGATGCGGACGGTCTGGCCGTCCTTCGTGACGTTGGGCTGGCCCTTCAGCTGGCTCAGCAGCTCCTGCCGGCGGAGCAGCTCCGCCCGCTTGGCCATCAGCCGCTCCCGGGTGACCTCGTCCGGGTCCACCACCACGTTGCCGGTGCCGCCGTCGGCGATGACGTCCCGGCCCTCGTACTCGGGCTTGAGCTGGTCGCCCACGCCGATGATGGCGGGGATGCCCATGGTGCGGGCCAGGATGGCGGTGTGGCTGGAGCCGGAGCCGCCGGAGGTGACGAAGCCCAGGATCTTGCTCTTGTCCAGCTGGACCGTCTCGCTGGGGGCCAGGTCGTCGGCCGCCAGGATCACGGGCACGGGGGAGTTGATGCCGCCCTGGACCACGCCGGTCAGGATGCCGATGATGCGGCCGGACACGTCCTTCACGTCGGCGGCCCGGGCCTGCATATAGCTGTCGTCCATGGAGGCGAACATCTCGGCGAACTGGGCGGCCACGTCGGTGACCACCGCCTCGGCGTTGCGGCCCTCCTCACGGATGCCGGCCTCGATGGCCTCCTCATAGTCCATGTCCTCGGCCATCATCTGGTGGGTCTCAAACAGCATGGCGGCCTCGTCGCCGGCCTCTTCCCGGGCCTTCTCCGCCAGCGCGCCCAGCTGCTCGATGGCCGCGGCCTGGGCGTCCTTGAAGCGCTGCCACTCGGCGTCCCGGTCCTCTACGGCGTAGCGGAGGATGGTGCTCTTGGCGCGCTGATAGAAATACAGGGGACCCGCGGCCACGCCGACGGACACGCCCTTTCCCTGGATGGAAATCATGGTGTGCTTCTCCTTTCGATCTTCTATGAATAGGCGTATGCGGCTGCCAGTGACAGCCGCATACGCAGGTTCCGATTAGAAATTCTCCTTGAAGAAGGTCTCGATGGCGCCGGCCACAGCCTCCTCATCGCCGCCCTCGACCTGGACGGTGACGGTGTCGCCCTGCTTGATGCCCATGCCCATGAGGGCCATCAGCTTCAGCATGTTGACGGTCTTCTCGCCCTTGGTGATGGTGACGGTGGAGCCGACGTACTTCTTGATCTCCTTGACCAGCAGGCCGGCGGGACGGGCATGGATGCCCACGGGGTCGGTGATGACATACTCAAACGCTTTCATGGTGGATCCTCCTTTTATTTGATGAATAGAGTCAGATGGGGATTATTCCTCAACGCCGGGATAGGCGACGTCTTCGAAATCATCGGAGTTGGTCAGCAGGACCACGACGGTGTCGGGGTGGTTGGCGGCCTTGATCTTGTCCCGGTCAAAGGTGATCAGCACGTCGCCGGCCTTGACCTGGTCGCCCTCCTTGACGAAGGTCCGGAAGCCGTCGCCGTTCATGGCCACGGTGTCCACGCCCACGTGGATCAGGACCTCCATCTCGCCGGGGCCGGTGATGCCCACGGCGTGGTGGGTCTCGGCCACGGAGGAGATCTCACCGTCAAAGGGAGCTACCACGACGCCCTCGGTGGGCTCCACGCCGACGCCGGTGCCCAGGACGCCGGCGGCGAAGGTCTCGTCGGGGATCTCGGTGTAGGGGATCACCTTGCCGGGAGTGGGCTGCAGGACGGTGCCGGCGGCGCAGGTGATGGCCGGAGCGGCGGGCACGTAGCCGGGAGCGGCCTCCTCAGCGGGGGCGGCCTTCTTCTCCGGGGCGTCCTCCTTCCAGATGACGAAGGTCAGGGCGAAGGCCACGCCGGCGGCGATCAGCAGCTCCACCAGGTACAGGGGAACGTTGTTGACGGCGGGGATGGCGGGGATGCCGGTGACGCCGTAGACGGGGGCGCCCAGCTTGAAGAGGGAGCCGAACAGGGAGCCCACGGCGCCGCCGATCATGCCGCAGATGAAGGGCTTCATGAACCGGAAGTTGATACCGAAGATGGCGGGCTCGGTGATGCCCAGGGAGGCGGACAGGGAGGAGGGCAGCGCCACGGACTTGGTCTTCTGGTTCTTCACCTTCAGGGCCACCGCCAGGCAGGCGCCGAACTGGGCGAAGTTGGCGGCGGAGGCGATGGGCATCCAGGTGTTGAGACCCGTGCTGGAGATCATGCCGGCCTCGATGACGTTGTACATATGGTGCAGGCCCATGACCACGGTCAGCGGGTAGATGGCGCCCATGACCACGGCGCCGATCAGGGAGCTGGCCAGCCACTTGGCGCCGGCGAGCACCCAGTTCTCCAGGATGGAGAAGACGGGGCCGATGATGGTGAAGGTGATGAAGGCGGTGATCAGCACGGTGCAAAGAGGCGTCACGAACAGGTCGATCATCTCCGGCACCTTTTTATGCAGCCACTTCTCCACGGTGGACATCAGCAGCACCGCCAGGATCACCGGGATCACGTGGCCCTGATAGCCCACCTGCTGGACGTTGAAGAAGAACAGGTGCCAGGTGGGGATGTCCGTTGCGGTACCCACGTTCCAGGCGTTGAGCAGCGCGGGGTGGACCATCATCAGACCGATGACGGCGCCCAGGAAGATGTTGCCGCCGAAGACGCGGGCGGAGGACACGGCCACCAGCACGGGCAGCAGGGCGAAGGCGGTGTTGGCCACCAGGTCCAGGAAGCTGAACCAGTCGCTGCTGCCGAAGGCGGGCCAGAATTTGGGGATGGCCTCCACCAGGCCCATCATCAGACCGGAGGCCACGATGGCGGGCAGGATGGGCACGAACACGTCGCCGGGGGTCTTGAGGATCTTCTTCCACAGGGGCATGCGGGAGGCGGCGGCGGCCTTCACGTCCGCCTTGGTGGCGGCGGTGAGACCGGTGACAGCCAGAAATTCGTCATAGACCTTGTTGACGGTGCCGGTGCCGATGATCAGTTGGAGCTGACCGTTGGAGTCGAAGAGGCCCTTGACGCCCTCCACTTCCTCCAGAGCCTTGGTGTCGATCTTGCTGTTGTCCGCGATCACAAGGCGCAGACGGGTGGCACAGTGTGCCGCGCTGATGATGTTGTCCTTTCCACCCAGGTGGGAAAAGATCTCCTCAGCGCACTTGCGGTAGTCAAGTGCCATATGCTTCTCTCCTTTTTTAATAGCGGACAGGCCGGAGCCCCCGCTTGATAGACCAATTTTACATGATACTTCGAGCATTGTAAACAATAAAATGGATACGGAGGGGTGAATTTTTTGTGACGAAAACGGTCAGATCAGGCCCAGCTGGGCAAAGCCGCGGGCCAGGCCGTCCTCCTCCACGGCGGGGCAGACCAGGGTGCTGTGCTTCTTCAGGGTGGGGCTGCCGTTCTCCATGCAGACGCTGACGCCCACGGTCTGGATCATCTCCAGGTCGTTCATGCTGTCGCCGAAGCCCACGGTGTCCGCCAGATCCACGCCCAGGGCCTCCGCCAGCAGGCGGACGCCGGTGCCCTTGTCGAACTTCCGGTTGATCAGCTCGCCGTTGACGTAGTTGGCGCCGGAGATATCCTGGAGCAGGAAGTGAAAGTCCTTCTCCAGCTCCGCGATCACCGGCTTGAGCTGCTGGGCGCTCTCACACATGAAGACGATCTTATAAATGGGGCGGCCGTCGTAGCGGGCCATGGGCTGGATGTTCAGGTCGTCCTCCAGGGCCTTGCGCCAGCGGACCAGCTCGCTGTTGCCGCCGCTGACCCGGCCCAGGAAGTCGGCCATGCCCTCGTCGCCGAAGGTGGCGTCCTTTGCCTCAATGGTGCGGAAGACGCCCTGCCGGGCCAGGAGCTCCAGCGCCAGAAGGCGCTGCTCCTCCGTCATGGGGCAGTCGTAGAGAACCTGATCCCCGCATACCACGTAGCCGCCGCCGCTGGCCACCGCCCCGTCGAAGCCGTAGACCAGCAGGGGGGAGAGCATGTCCAGGTTCCGGCCGGTGCACAGGAACACCCTGTGGCCGGCGGCCTGGGCCCTGCGGATGGCGTCCAGGGCGCTCCGGGGCGGTATGTTGCTGCCGGGGGTGGTCAGGGTGCCGTCGATGTCCAGAAAGATCAGCTTCTTATTCATGGGGCGTCTCCTTTTCCTCGTTGTCGTTCGCCTTGTCAAAGTCGCACAGCAGCCACACGAAGCCGCCGGAGGGCAGGGGGATATCGGACATGTTGGCGCTCTCGCCGGTGAGCAGATCGCGGAAGTCCCCCAGCTCCACCACGTTCACGCGGCGGGGCCCGTCGGAGAAGTTGAACAGGGCCACCAGCTTCTCCCCCTGGTAGTAGCGGCCCAGACCCAGCACGCCGTCGTCGTGGGTGTTGACGATCCAGGTGTCGGCCAGCCCGTCAAAGACCCGATGGGCGGAGCGAAGCTCCTCCAGGGTCCGCAGGGAGGTGAAGATCCGGCCCTCCGGCGTCTCGGGATCGCTGCGCTTCTCCGCGGCGGCCCAGTCCATCCGGCCCCGGTGGAGGAAACGGCTGTCGGCGGCCTTGAGGGGGTCGTCGTGATAGGTGTAATCGTTCTCCCGGGCCACCTCGTCGCCGCTGTAGAGCACCGGGATGCCGCTGAGGGTGAACATGTAGGCGTGGAGCATCACGTCCTGACGGAGAGCCCAGTCCAGCTTGGCGCCGTTTCCCTCGTACCGTGCGGACTCCACGCCGCAGAGAGAGGCGGTGGTGCCGCAGAGGCGGGCGTCCCGCAGGCGGGGATCGTCGTTATAGAGCTCGCCACGGGCAGGGCTGCCGCTCCAGCGGCCGGTGAGATAGTCGTTGAGATATTTTTTATGGTGCGCCTCGTCGGCGCCGAGCTGGGCCAGGAAGCCGTAGTCCAGGCCCCAGCCGATGTCGTCGTGACAGCGGAGATAGTTGAGGAAGATGTACTCCCGGGGCAGGGCGAAGACCTGGCCCAGCTGGTGGCGCAGGAGACGGACGTCCCGGGTGGCCACCGTGTGCCAGGTGCTGGCCATGGTGGTGACGTTGTAGAGCAGGTGGCACTCCGGCTTATCCACCGAGCCGAAGTAGGGCACCACCTTGGAGGGCTCCATGACCACCTCCCCCAGCAGCAGGGCGCCGGGGCAGACGATCTCGCACACCATGCGCATGATGCGCACCAATGTGTGGACCTGGGGCAGGTTGCGGCAGCTGGTGCCCAGCTCCTTCCAGATATACGGCACCGCGTCCAGCCGGACGATGTCCACGCCCTGGTTGCACAGGAAGAGCATGTTCTCCGTCATGTCGTTGAACACGGCGGGGTTGGCGTAGTTCAGATCCCACTGATAGGGGTAGAAGGTGGTCATCACCACCTTGCCGGCCTCGGGGCACCAGGTGAAGTTGCCCGGCGCCGTGGTGGGGAAGACCTGGGGCACCGTCTCCTCATAGCGGCGGGGTACGTCCCAGCCGTCGAAGAAGAAATAGCGGTCCTGGAATTCCCGCTCACCGGCACGGGCCCGGCGGGCCCACTGGTGGTCCTCGCTGGTGTGGTTCATGACGAAGTCCAGGCACACGGCGATGCCCCGGCTGTGGCAGTCCGCCGCCAGGGCGGCCAGGTCCGCCATGGTGCCCAGCTCCGGCTGGACGGTGCGGAAATCCGACACGGCGTAGCCGCCGTCGCTGCGGCCCTCCGGACTCTCCAGCAGGGGCATCAGATGCAGATAGTTGACGCCGCACTCGGCGATATAGTCCAGCTTCTCCCGGACGCCCGCCAGGTTGCCGGCAAAGGCGTCCACGTACATCAGCATGCCCACCAGCCGGTGGCCCTTGTACCAGTCGGGGTCGGCAAGACGGGACCGGTCCAGGTCCCGCAGGGCCTCGCCCCGCTCCGACCAGCACCGGTACAGCATATCCAGAAAATAGCGGTAGGCCTGCCGGTCGCCGCGGTAGAGGGTCAGGTAGAGCCGCTCCAGCTCCGCTGCGTGGCGTTGATAACGGCCGAGGAATTCCGCGTTCCAGTTCTGCTCCATAATTCTCCTCCCCGGTGAACGCCGCCGGGAAAGCCGGCGGCGGATCGGCGCGGCGGACCGGATTTCGGCCACGCGCACCCTTTTTATTCTACAGGGCATTCCCGCCGCTGTCAATCCGCCAAGGGGGCGGGAAGGGGAACCGCGGCGGGCGCATTGTGACAAATTGTGGAAGTCTGTTTTATGGGTTTTGCACAAAAAGGAGGCAAAGAGAAACGTCCCGGCTTTACTTTGTTGGACAGATGTGGTACGATACGTGCGTATCCGGGCGGAGAACCGCGCCGGCGCTCCATACCACCATGGGACGGCCGGCAGACAGAGAAGCGCCCGACGGTACGAGCGCGGATGCCCTCAGACGATCAGAGCAGCCGCGCAAATTTGTTAGGAGGTAGAGAAATGGAAAAAAAGCGTCAGTTCAAAGTTCCCCACGTATTTACGCTGCTGATGCTGGTGATCCTGTTCTGCTCGATCCTGACCTACATCGTCCCCGCGGGCGTGTATGACAGAGTCGACTTTACGGACCCCAATACCGGCAGCACCAGAACCATCATCGACCCGGACTCCTTCCACTTTGTGGATAAGACCCCCGTCGGATTGATGACGTTCCTGTCCTCCCTGGCCGGTGGTATGGCCAGAGCGTCCGACATCATCTTCTTCGTGTTCATCGTCGGCGGTTCCATCGGACTTCTGCAGGACAGCGGAGCAATAGAAGGTGGCTTGCTCCGCCTGGCCAAGAAGCTGCAGGGCAAAGAGCTGATCGTCATCCCTGTGGTCATGATCCTGATCACCACCCTGTCCGTCATCATGGGCGCCTGCGAGGAAATGATCCCCCTGATCCCCATTATGGTGGCACTTGCGCTGCAGGTGGGCTTTGACTCCATCACCGGTACGGCGATGATCATCGGCTCCACCGCCTGCGGCTTCTCCTGCTCCATCCTGAACCCCTTCAACGTGGGCGTGGCGCAGGGCATCGCGGAGCTGCCTCCCTTCAGCGGCGCCTGGTACCGCATCATCATGCTGGTGGTCATGCTGGGCATCACTATCTTCATGATCTGCCGCTACGCGCTGAAGGTCAAGAAGAACCCCATGCTCAGCCCCATGTACGAGTTCGACCGGACCCGCGAGGAGCTGAACGTGGACGAGAAGGACGTCAAGTTCGGCACCCGGGAGAAGATCTGCCTGGTCGTCTTCCTGCTGACCATCGTCCTGCTGGTCTGGGGCGTTATCGCCAAGGGCTGGTACTTCTATGAGATCGGCGCCCTGTTCCTGGGCATGGCCATCGTGGTGGCCTTTGTCTCCAAGATGGGTCTGGACGGCTTCGGCAAGTCTCTGGCCAACGGCATGACCAACATCTGCTCCGGCGCGCTTGTCATCGGCTTCGCCACCGGCATCCTGTACGTCCTGACCGAGGGCAACATCCTCGACACCATCCTCCACGCCGCTGCCAGCGTGCTGCAGCATCTGCCCTCCGCCCTCACCGCGGTCGGCATGTACATCTTCCAGTGCCTGATGAACTACCTGATCCCCTCCGGCTCCGGCCAGGCCGCCGTCACCATGCCCATTCTGGCGCCGCTGTCCGACCTGGTGGGCGTCACCCGTCAGACCGCCGTTATCTGCTTCCAGCTGGGCGACGGTATCTCCAACGCCATCACCCCCACCAGCGGCGTGCTGATGGCCTCCCTGGCTCTGGCCAAGATCCCTTGGGAGAAGTGGGCCAAGTGGTTCCTGCCCATCATGCTGGTCCAGTATGGCCTGGGCGTGATCTTCGTGATCGTGGCTCAGCTCATCCACCTTGGGCCGTTCTAAGCAGACAGAACAGAAAACCGGCAAGCCCCTCCCTGCGCAGGGAGGGGCTTGCGCAACCGCCGACCAACAGCGGACCCGGAGCTTTTCCCGCGCCGCGGTTTGCCCGGGAAAGGCGGGAATTGTATTCGTGAAAAGACCGCCAAGACCCAACAGGAGGAAATATGGATAAGCAAATCATGGAACGAGTATCCGCCGCGGCGGAGGCCCTGCGCCCCGAGTTGGTGCAGATGTCGCAGACCATCCACGACAACCCGGAGCTGGGCGGCCAGGAGTTTATGGCCAAGCAGCTGCAGGTGGACCTGCTGCGCAAGTATGGCTTCGAGGTGGAGGAGAACTACTGCGATTTCCCCACCGCCTACCGGGCCGTCTATAAGGGCAAAAAGCCCGGCCCCAAGATCGCCATGCTGGCCGAATACGATGCGCTGCCCAAGCTGGGCCACGGCTGCGGCCACAACCTGATCGCCATGATGTCCGTGGGCTCCGGCATCGCCATGCGTGAGTTCGCCGATGAGTACGGCGCCGAGATCTATGTGTACGGCACCCCGGCGGAGGAGACCGCCGGCACCAAGGTGGAGATGTCCAAGCGGGGCCTGTTCAAGGATATGGATGTGGCCATGATGGCCCATCCCGCCAACGAGAACAGCAGCTCCATCAACTCCATGGCCATCTTCTGCCGCCGGTTCGAGTTCTTCGGCAAGTCGGCCCACGCCGCCTCCGCTCCGGAGCAGGGTCTCAACGCGCTGGACGCCATGATCAACTTCTTCAACCTGGTCAACGCCCTGCGCCAGCAGACCAAGGACGACGCCCGCATCCACGGCGTGATCCTCAACGGCGGCGAGGCCCCCAATATCATCCCCGATTACACCAGCGCCCTGTTCTATATCCGCATGAGCAAGACGGCTCAGCTGAGAAAGCTGATGGAGCGGGTGGAGGAGTGCGCCAAGGGCGCCGCCCTGGGCACCGGCACCACCGTGAAGATCACCCCCGACGAGGTGGACTTCAAGGACACCTGCAGCAACATGTACCTCAACGAGCTGGCCTGCCGGCAGATGGAGCTGCTGGGCGTGCCCATGCATCGCCTGGGTACGGCACCCCATATGGGCTCGTCCGACCAGGGCGACGTCAGCTACGAGTGTCCCTCGATCCAGCTCAACAGCTGGATGGGCCCGCCGCTCCGCGGCAAGAACTACTACGGGCACACGGTGGAATTCGAGGAGATGGCGTGCACGCCCACCGCGTATGACAACGCCATGAATTTCATCAAGGGCTTCGTCATGACGGCCATCGAGCTGATGACGAACCCGGAGCATCTGAAGGCGATCAAAGAGGAGTTCGCCCAGATGGAGCGGTAAGCGCTCAAACCGTTTCCCGGGACCGGGAGATCCGACGCGGATCTCCCGGTCTTTTCTTTGCCCCGGAGACGGGATTTGTGCAATTTACCATTCATTTTTTGCAGGAAGATGGAGGCGTTCCGTCATAAAATTTGCGAAAAACCGGAGCAGTACCGGGGGCGGAGCGGGGGTTTTGAAACGGAGAGGGGCCGACCCTTCATCTTGACAAAAAGAGGCAAAAAATCCTTGTTATTTCGGAGAAATTGGGGATTATCCCAAAAAATCGTATTGCATTTTCGGACGTTGTGCTACAATAAACCATGGAAAAAGCGGCGGAAGACACCGCACAAAACAACACGATATAAACAACAGGAGGCTCGTTATGATTCAACTGATCGATCACGGAGTTTATCTGGTAAACGGCGTTCCCCAGGACAGCGCACCCGTCTCCCAGCAGGAGGCACGGCAGCAGACCATGGCCTGGAAGATCCTGCAGGCCCACAACGTATCCGGCAATCCCGAGGAGCTGAAGGTGAAGTTCGACGCCATGGCGTCCCACGACATCACCTACGTGGGCATCATCCAGCAGGCCAGAGCCTCCGGCATGAAGGAATTCCCCATCCCCTACGCCCTGACCAACTGCCACAACAGCCTGTGCGCTGTGGGCGGCACCATCAACGAGGACGACCACGTGTACGGCCTGTCCGCCGCCAAGAAGTACGGCGGCATCTACGTGCCCGCCAACCAGAGCGTCATCCACTCCTACGCCCGCGAGGAGCTGACCCGCTGCGGCTCCATGATCCTGGGCTCCGACTCCCACACCCGCTACGGCGCCCTGGGCACCATGGCCGTGGGCGAGGGCGGCCCGGAGCTGGCCAAGCAGCTGCTGAACAACACCTGGGACGTGCCCATGCCCCAGGTGGTGCTGGTGTACCTCACCGGTAAGCCCCGCCGCGGCGTCGGCCCTCACGACGTGGCCATCGCCCTGGTGAAGGCCACCTTCGCCAGCAAGTTCGTCAACAACAAGGTCCTGGAGTTCGTGGGCCCCGGCATCGCCGAGCTGCCCATCGACTTCCGCAACGGCATCGACGTGATGACCACCGAGACCACCTGCCTGAGCTCCATCTGGGAGACCGACGAGGTCACCCGCGGCTTCTACGAGGCCCACAAGCGGCCCCAGGATTACGCCGAGCTCCATCCCGGTCAGTGCGCCTACTACGACAGGATGGTCACCATCGAGCTGGATAAGGTGGAGCCCATGATCGCCCTGCCCTTCCACCCCTCCAACGCCTGGACCATCCGGGAGTTCCTGGACAACGCCCAGGAGATCCTGCAGAAGGTGGAGGACGACGCGGCCCACCGGTTCCCCAAGGCCCACGTCCATCTGGTGGACAAGATCCACGACGGCGGCGTCTGGGCCGACCAGGGCGTCATCGCCGGCTGCAGCGGCGGCCTGTTCGACAACATCACCGAGGCGGCCGACATCATCCGGGGCGGCAGCACCGGCAACGGCGCCTTCAGCTTCTCCGTGTATCCCACCTCCGTGCCCGTGTCCATGGAGCTGATGAAGATCGGCGCCACCGCCGACCTGCTCAGCGCCGGCGCGGTCATCAAGCCCAGCTTCTGCGGCCCCTGCTTCGGCGCCGGCGACGTGCCCGCCAACAACGGTCTGTCCCTGCGTCACACCACCCGCAACTTCCCCAACCGCGAGGGCTCCAAGCCCGGCGAGGGCCAGTTCGCCGCCGTGTGCCTGATGGACTCCCGGTCCATCGCCGCCACGGCCCGCAACGGCGGCCGCATCACCCCGGCCACCGAGCTGGACTATGAGCCGGTCCACCACGAGTATCACTTCGACAAGTCCATCTATGACAACCGGGTCTACTACGGCTTCGGCAAGGCCGATCCCAGCGTGGAGCTGGTCATGGGTCCCAACATCACCGACTGGCCCAAGATGTACGAGCTGGGCGAGAATTTGCTGGTGGAGCTGGCCGCCGTCATCCACGATCCCGTCACCACCACCGACGAGCTGATCCCCTCCGGCGAGACCTCCTCCTACCGCAGCAACCCCCTGCGCATGGCCGAGTTCACCCTGTCCCGCCGGGTGCCGGATTACGTGCCCCGGGCCAAGGAGATCGCCAAGACCGAGCTCCAGCGCCGCCACGGCGACTCCCCCTTCCACATCCGGGAGGTGCTGGGCCGCGTGGGCAACGCCAATGAGCTGATGGCCAACACCCAGTACGGCTCCGCCGTGTTCGCCAACCGGCCCGGCGACGGCTCCGCCCGTGAGCAGGCCGCCTCCTGCCAGAAGGTGCTGGGCGGCTTCGCCAACATCTGCTACGAGTACGCCACCAAGCGCTACCGCAGCAACTGCATCAACTGGGGCATCCTGCCCTTCACCATCGACGAGGGCACGCCCTTTGAGTACAACCCCGGCGACTGCCTGTTCGTGCCCGACGTCCGCCGCGCCATCAAGGACGCCCAGGAGAACATCCCCGGCAAGATCATCCGCCAGAACGGCACCGTGGAGGACATCATGCTCCATATCCGCGGCCTGACCGAGGACGAGCGGGATATCCTGCTGGACGGCTGCCTGATGAACTATTACGCCAACAGAATGTAAGGCAAGGAGGAACATAAAAATGGAAAAGATCCGCATGACAACGCCGCTGGTGGAGATGGACGGCGACGAAATGACCCGCATCCTGTGGCAGATGATCAAGGATGAGCTGATCACCCCCTTCGTGGAATTGAAGACCGAGTACTACGATCTGGGCCTGCTGCACCGCAACGAGACGAAGGATCAGGTCACCGTGGACGCCGCCAACGCCACCAAGCGCCTGGGCGTGGCCGTCAAGTGCGCCACCATCACCCCCAACAAGCAGCGCATGGAGGAGTATCCCCAGCTGACCGAGATGTGGAAGAGCCCCAACGGCACCATCCGTTCCATCCTGGACGGCACCGTGTTCCGCGCGCCCATCCTCATCGACTCCATCCACCCCGTGGTGAAGAACTGGAAGGAGCCCATCACCATCGCCCGTCACGCCTACGGCGACGTGTACAAGAGCGTGGATATGTACACCACCGAGCCCGGCGTGTGCACCATGACCTTCAAGGGTGAGTCCGGCGAGGAGAAGACCCTGACCGTGCAGAAGGTGGACGGCCCCGCCGTGTGGCAGGGCGCCCACAACAAGGAGAAGAGCATCCGCTCCTTCGCCCGGGCCTGCTTCCAGTACGCCATCGACACCAAGCAGGATCTGTGGTTCTCCACCAAGGACACCATCGCCAAGATCTATGACGGTCAGTTCAAGCGGGTGTTCGAGGAGGAGTTCGAGAAGACCTACAAGGCCAAGTTCGAGGAGCTGGGCATCACCTATTTCTACACCCTGATCGACGACGCCGTGGCCCGGGTCATCCGCTCCAAGGGCGGCTTCATCTGGGCCTGCAAGAACTACGACGGCGACGTCATGAGCGACATGGTGTCCACCGCCTTCGGCTCCCTGGCCATGATGACCAGCGTGCTGGTGGCCCCCGACGGCACCACCGAGTACGAGGCCGCTCACGGCACCGTCACCAAGCACTACTACAAGCACTTGAAGGGCGAGGCCACCTCCACCAACCCCATGGCCACCATCTATGCCTGGACCGGCGCCCTGCGCAAGCGCGGTCAGCTGGACGGCCTGGAGGATCTGGCCGCCTTTGCCGACAAGCTGGAGCGCTCCTGCGTGGAGACCCTGAACGAGGGCACCATGACCAAGGATCTGGTGGGCCTGGTGGACGAGGACTTCCACGCCACCGCCGTCACCAGCGCGGAGTTTATCGCCGCCATCCGCAGCCACCTGGAGGCCAAGCTGTAAATTCAAATCGCTCCCCGGAGGCGGGCCTGCGGTTACCCGCGGGCCCGCTTTCTCCCATAGGGGCAAAAACCGCGGCGGAAATGGCGGAAGGCCGGATATTTTTCTTGTCGCCGCGGAGATTTGATGATATCATAGAGACATCTTACAATGGGCACATCCGTGAGATATATTTTGAAGGAGGAGAGGCAGATGGAAATTCTGAAGCCGGCCATGGCCGGCACGCTGGAATCCAGCGACGCCCAGGTCACCGTTGAGCCCGGTGAGGGCGGCGTGACGCTGGAGTTGCACAGCAGCGTCATGAACCAGTACGGCCGCCAGATCAAGGCCACCGTCCTGGAGACGCTGGAGCGTCTGGGCGTGGACAACGTCCGCGTCACCGTGGTGGACAAGGGCGCCCTGGACTGCACGCTGAAGGCCCGCGTGGAGTGCGCGGTATACCGCAGCTGCGACATGTCCCAAGCGAATATTCCCTGGGGAGGTGTGATCAGATGATTCCTCGTCCCAAGCCGGAACGGTTCCGCCTGCGTCGGACCATGATTTTCATGAGCGCCCAGAAGCCGGGCCTCATCAAGGACGCCTACATCTACGGCGTCGACAGCATTATGCTGGACCTGGAGGACGCGGTGGCCGAAAACCAGAAGGACGCCGCCCGCTTCTCCCTGTACCACGCCCTGAAGACCATCGACTACGGCGACACCGAGGTCATCGTCCGCATCAACGGTCTGGATACCCCCCACTGGCAGGAGGACATCCGGGTCTGCGTGGCCGGCGGAGCCGACGGCATCCGCATCGCCAAGTGCGAGAGCGCCAATGACGTCCGCACCGTGGAGGCTGCCGTAGAGGCCGCCGAGCGGGAGTTCGGCGTGGAGGTGGGCCGCACGCTGCTGATGGCCGCCCTGGAGAGCCCCAAGGGCATCCTGAACGCCTACGAGATCTGCGCCGCCTCCGACCGCATGTTCGGCGTGGCCATCTCCGGCGGCGACTTCCGCAAGTGCATGCAGACCACCTTCCAGCGCGACGGCATCGACATGGTCACCGCCCGGGGCATGATGCTGATGGCGGCCCGGGCCGCCGGCATCCAGTGCTTCGACACGGTGTTCACCAACCTGGACGACGCCGAGGGCTTCGAGGCGGAGGTCCGCCAGAACAAGGCCATGGGCTTTGACGGCAAGAGCCTCATCAACCCCAAGCAGATCCGTCTCGTCCACGAGGTCTTTGCCCCCACCGAGAAGGAGGTCATCCAGGCCGAGAAGATCGTCCGGGCCTATCGGGAGCAGTCCGCCGCCGGCGTGGGCGTGTTCACCGTGGACGGCAAGATGATCGACATCGCTTTTATTCCCGGCGCCGAGCGCACGCTCCGTCTGGCCCGGGCCTGCGGTATGTATGAGGGGGATTTGGTATGAAGAACGCTGTCGGAAGAGAGATCCCGGATTTCCTGCTGGTGAACGGCAAGGAGGTCTATCAGGGCAAGAATTACATGGATGGCAAGTACATCCAGAAGGCGTCTCCCCGTACCCGCCGCTATGAGAAGCCCCAGGAGAGCAAGATCGTGGAGACGCTGGCCGACGCCCTGCGCCAGTGCGGCGCCAGGGACGGCATGACCTTCAGCTTCCACCACCACCTGCGGGACGGCGACTTCGTGGTCAACATGGTCATGAAGGCCGCCATCGAGGAGCTGGGTCTGAAGGATCTGACCATCGCCGCCACCAGCCTGGGCAACGCCCACGACCCCATCGCCGACTACATCGAGCAGGGGAAGGTCATCGGCATCCAGACCAGCGGCATCCGCGGCCGGATGGGCGAGGTGGTGTCCGCCGGCAAGCTGAAGACGCCGGCCATCATCCGCAGCCACGGCGGCCGGCCCCGCGCCATTGAGGGCGGCGAGGTCCATATCGACATTGCCTTCGTGGCGGCGCCCACCAGCGACTGCGTGGGCAACTGCCGCGGCATCGGCGGCAAGAGCAACTGCGGCTCCATGGGCTACGCCATGACCGACGCCAAGTACGCCGACCACGTGGTGGTGGTCACCGACTGCCTGGTGGACTTTCCCAACATGCCCGCCAGCGTCGAGGCCATCGACGTGGACGCCGTGGTGGTGGTGGATTCCATCGGCAATCCCAAGAAGATCGCCTCCGCCGCCGCCCGCATCTCCCAGAATCCCCGGGACCTGATGATGGCCGAGAACGTGGCCCATGTCATCGCCTCCACCCCGTACTTCAAGGAGGGCTTCTCCTTCCAGACCGGCGTGGGCGGCCCCTCTCTGGCGGCCAACCTGTTCCTGGAGAAGTACATGGACGAGCGGGGCATCAAGATGGGCTGGGCCATCGGCGGTATCTGCGGCCCCATGGTGGAGCTGCTGAAGAAGGGCAAGGTGGGCAAGGTCATCGACGTCCAGGACTTCGATCTGGACGCGGTGAACTCCATCAACCAGACCCCCAACCACTTTGAGATGTCCGCCTCCCAGTACGCCAACCCCGCCAACAAGGGCGCCTTCGTCAACAAGCTGGACTTTGTGGTCCTGGCCGCCCTGGAGGTGGACACGGACTTCAACGTCAACGTGCTCACCGGCTCTGACGGCGTGCTCCGCGGCGCCCCCGGCGGCCACCCCGACACGGCGGCCGGCTCCAAGTGCTGCATCATCGTCACCCCGCTGATCCGCGGCCGTATGGCCACCGTCTGCGAGCACGTGGTCACCGTGACCACCCCCGGCGACTGCGTGGACGTGGTGGTCACCGACTACGGCATCGCCGTCAACCCCCTGCGTCCCGATCTGATCGAGTGCCTGGACAAGGCCGGCATCAAGCACGTGCCCATCGAGGAGCTGAAGGAGAAGGCCTACTCCCTGGTGGGCCGGCCCGACGACCTGGAGTGGGAGGACAAGGTGGTGGCCGTGCTGGAGGCCCGGGACGGCACCATCCTGGACGTGGTCCGGAAGATCAAGCCCTATACCGTGTAAACAACCGTAAATTGAGAGAAATGAGGACAATCAAATGACCGATACTATCGTTGGCATTCTCGGTCTGCTGACCATCGTCGCCATTGTGGTGACGCTGTTCAAGAGCAAGACCCAACCGGCCATTGCCTTCATCGTCTGGCCCACCATCCTGGGCCTGATCCTGGTCATCGGCGGCCGCTACAACTTCGACCAGATCGCCGCCATGATCAAGTCCGGCTTCACCAGCACCGGCCCCACCGCCGCCCTGTTCGTGTTCTCCGTGCTGTACTTCGGCATCATGACCGACGCCGGCATGTTCGACGTGATCATCGGCAAGCTGATGAAGCTGGTGGGCGACAACGTGGTGGGCGTGGCCGTCGTCACCGCCATCATCGCCCTGGTGGGCCACCTGGACGGCGGCGGCGCCTCCACCTTCTGCATCGTGATCCCCGCCATGCTGCCCGTTTTCAAGCGGATGCACATGCGGCCCACCACGCTGCTGCGGATCGCCGTGCTGTCCATGGGCGTGCTGAACCTGATGCCCTGGGCCGGCCCCACCATGCGCGCCGCCTCCGTGCTGGGCATTGAGGCCGGCCAGCTGTGGAAGACCATCCTGCCCATCCAGATCTTCGGTATCATCCTGGCCCTGGTCCACGCCGTCTTCTCCGGTATCCAGGAGAAGGCCCGGGGCGCCGGCCTCCACGGCAAGCTGGCCCTGGAGCAAGGCGAGGTGGTCGTTGAGGAGCAGGAGGCCGCCGCTGCCAACAGCGACCTGGCCCGCCCCAAGCTGTTCGTCTTCAACATCATCCTGACGCTGGCCGTCATCGCCATGCTGATCTGGGACGTGTTCCCCAGCTACTACCCCTTCATGCTGGGCTGCGCCATCGCCCTGTTCGTCAACTACGGCTTCACCGCCAAGATGCACAAGAAGATCATCAACCTCCATGCCGGTCCCGCTCTGATGATGTGCTCCACCCTGATGGGCGCCGCCGTGCTGATGGGTATCCTGACCTCCAGCATGGGCATCGACGGCAAGGTCATCGCCGCCAAGACCATGGAGCTGCCCGAGGACGCCATCCCCTCCGTGGTCCGGTGCCTGGCCAACCTGGTCTCCGCCGCCCTGCCTGCCGCCCTGGGTAAGAACCTGCCCCTGGTCATCGGCATCCTGTCCGTGCCTCTGGCCCTGGCCTTTGATACCGACAGCTACTTCTACGGCATGCTGCCCGTCATCATCGGCATCGGCCAGGCCTTCGGCGTGGAGGCTCTGCCCATCGCCGTGGCCATGGTGGTCTGCCGCAACTGCGCCACCTTCATCAGCCCCATGGTGCCCGCCACCCTGCTGGGCACGGGCCTGGCCGAGGTGGACATCAAGGACCACATCAAGGCCAGCTTCTTCTACGTGTGGATCTTCTCGATCCTCTGCATGCTCTTCGCCATCGTCTGGGGCATCATGCCTCTGTAACGGGCGACTGAACTGTAAAAAAATCCCGTCCGGCTCCAGCCGGACGGGATTTTTTCTGCGCTGCGGGGTTTCGCTTTCTGCGGGAATTTGATATAATCGGCTTACAAGACTTGGAGAGGGGATGGCTCTCGATGCTGACCACGATATACGCCTCCGACAAGCGGGCCATGGAGAAGGTGGACGCCCTGCTGCAGCGGGTGGGCATCCGCCGGGACGGGCATCTGGACTACACCTGCGGCGTCTACGACGAGGAGGGAGAGCTGGCCGCCACCGGCAGCTGCTTCGGCAACACCATCCGCTGCCTGGCGGTGTCCGGCGAGAGGCAGGGAGAGGGCCTTCTCAACCAGGTGGTCAGCCATCTGATGGAGGTCCAGGCCCAGCGGGGGAACACCCATGTGTTCCTCTACACCAAGGTTGCCAGCGCCCGGTTTTTCGCCGATCTGGGCTTCTATGAGATCGCCCGGGTGGGCGGAGAGCTGGTGTTCATGGAAAACCGCCGCACCGGCTTTTCCGATTATTGCGCCCGCCTGGCCAAGACGAGGACGGAGGGCCTGTCCGCCGCCGTGGTGATGAACGCCAATCCCTTTACCCGGGGCCACCAGCACCTGGTGGAACGGGCCGCCGCGGAGTGCGATACGGTGCATCTGTTCGTTCTCAGTGAGGAGGCGGGCCCTATCCCCTTTGCCGTCCGGCGCCGGCTGGTCCGGGAGGGGGTGGCCCATCTGCCGGGTGTGATCTGCCACGACTCGGGACCCTATATCATCAGCGCCGCCACCTTCCCCAGCTATTTTCTCAAGGACGAGGAGGCGGTGTCCGCCGCCCACGCCAGACTGGATCTGACGGTGTTCGGCCGGATCGCGGAGGCGCTGGGCGTGACGGTGCGGTACGTGGGGGAGGAGCCGGACAGCGGCGTCACCGCCCTCTATAACCGCATCATGGTCCGGCACCTGCCGGAGGTGGGCGTGGCCTGCCGTGTGATCCCCCGGCTCACGTCCGGCGGACGGGTGGTCAGCGCCAGCACCGTCCGCCAGGCCATCCACGACGGGAAGCTGGAGACGGTGGCGGACATGCTGCCTCCGGCCACGGCGGCCTACTTCGCCTCCCCCGAGGCGGAGCCGGTGATCCGGGCGATCAAAGCGCAAAAGGAAGTGCGCCACCACTGAACGAGGAGTTTGCCCATGGAGCGGGAAGTGACATTGCAGGAGGTCCTGGAGGCCCGGGAGCGCCGGGTAGCCCGGCAGCGGGAGCTGCTGGCGCGGTACGGCGAGCCGCTGATCTCCTTTACCATGAATATTGCCGGCCCCGTCAAGGACTCGCCGCTGATCCGCAGGGCCTTTGCCGTCGGCTGCCGGGAGCTGCGGCGCTCGCTGGCGGAGGCCGGCGTGCCGGTACAGGACTGGCAGGAGGAGCGCCTTGCCACCGGCTGCCAGCTCTACTGCGCCGCGGACGGCCAGGCGCTGGCGGTGAAAAGGCTCTGCACGGCCATCGAGGACGGCTCGGAGCTGGGCCGTCTCTTCGACATGGACGTGCTGACCGATGACGGCGGCAAGCTGGACCGGGAGGCGGTGGGCGGCGGCGACCGCAGCTGCATCGTCTGCGGGGCCCCGGGCCGGGGCTGCGCCTCCCGGCGCGTCCACACGGTGCCGGAGCTGCAGGCGGCCACGGCGCGGATCCTGGAGCGGCACTTTGCCGCCGCCGACCGGGCCGACCTGGGGGCGCTGGCCACCCGGGCCCTGCGGGACGAGGTGAACACCACCCCCAAGCCGGGCCTGGTGGACCGGGCCAACAGCGGCAGCCACCGGGACATGGATCTGGCCACCTTTGAAAAGAGCATCGCCGCCCTGGCCCCCTACTGGGAGACCTGCGTAGGGATCGGGCAGAAGACGGCGGACCGGCCGCCGGAGGAGACCTTTGAGCGGCTCCGGGCCGCGGGGATCAAGGCGGAAAAAGCCATGCTGGCTGCCACCGGCGGCGTCAACACCCACAAGGGGGCCATCTTCACCCTGGGTGCCGTCTGCGGCGCAGCGGGCCGCCTGTGGCGGCCGGAGGAGCCCTGCCGGGACGTGGGGCGGATCCTGGTCCAGGTGGCCGCGCTGACCGCCCACGCCGTGGAGGCGGACCGGGCGGCAGCGGCGGAGCTGGGGGAGGAGGAGCTGACGACGGGTCAGCGGCTCTACCGTCAGCACGGCCTGCCCGGCATCCGGGGCGAGGCGGCGGCGGGATTGCCCGGTGTGGCGGAGATCGCCCTGCCCGCCCTTGAGAGGGCCCTGGCCGCCGGAAGGACCCGGAACGACGCCGGCGCCATCGCCCTGCTCCACCTGATCGCCCGGGGCACCGACACCAACATGATCGCCCGGGGCGGTCTGGACGCAGCCCGGGCAGCGGCGGAGGAGGTCCGGGCGCTGCTGGAGCGAGATCCCATGCCGCCTATGGAGGAGATCGCGGCGCTGGACGAGAGCTTTATCGCCCGGAACCTGTCCCCCGGCGGCTGCGCCGATCTGCTGGCGGTGACCTACTTCCTCCACGACCTGACAAAATGAAAAATGCGCCTGAAAGTGGTCCTTTCAGGCGCATTTTTTTTGCAAAAAGTGGCTCACAAATCGTACAGCTCTGCGTACTTTTTCTCCAGATAATCGGTGTAGACCGCGGGATCGAAGGCTTCCCCGGCGGCTTTCTCGAAGAGCTCGCCCGGGCGGTACAGCCGGCCGTACTGCCAGATGTGCTCCCGGTTCCAGTCGTTGATGGGGCCCAGGTCGCCCCGGCGCAGGCACTCGTCCACGTCCACGGACTCCTTCATCTTCCGGAGGAACTGGGCGCCGTAGGCGTTGCCCAGAGCGTAGGAGGGGAAATAGCCCAGGTAGCCGTCGGCCCAGTGGCTGTCCTGGAGGACGCCGCGCTTGTCATCGGGCACGTCCACGCCCAGGTATTCCCTGTAGAGCCGGTTCCACTCCCCCGGCAGGTCGTGGACGGCCAGGGCGCCGTCCATAACGGCCTTCTCCAGCTCGTAGCGGACCATCACGTGGAGACAGTAGGTGAGCTCGTCCGCCTGAGTGCGGATCAGGGTGGGCTCCACCCGGTTGACGGCCCGGTAGAATTCCTCCGCCGTATGGCGGCGCAGGTGGTCGGGGAAGATCTCCCGCAGGATGGGGAAGAGGTACTCGCAGAAGGCCCGGCTCCGGCCCAGGTAGTTCTCGTAAAACCGGCTCTGGCTCTCGTGGACGCACATGGATACGCCGCCGTCCAGGGCGGTGTAGGCCAGGGAATCGTCGCTGCCGGTGTTGTAGAGGGCGTGGCCGCCCTCGTGGATGACGCTGAACATGGAGTAGGAGTAGTCATCCTCATAATAATGGGTGGTGATGCGCTCGTCGTGGTGGGAGCCCAGGCTGGTGGTGAAGGGGTGCTCCGTGGTGGATAGCCCTACGTGGAGGGGGTCCAGACGGAGGACGTCCATCAGCCGGCGAGCCAGGATCGCCTGCTGTGCCGCCGGGAAGCGGCCCTTGATGACGGCGTTGTCCGGCTTCGGCCGGGCCGTCACCGCCTGCAGCAGGGGGACGACGCGGCGGTACACCGCCGCGAAGAATTCATCGCACAGGGCGCGGCTGACGCCCTCCTCGTTGTCGCAGAGCCAATAGTCGTAGGGGTCCGCGGCCGGGTCGCAGTAACCGGCGATCCGGCGGGACATGTCGAACCGCTTTTGGAGATACGGCTCAAAGAGGGCGAAATCGCCCCGCTCCTTGGCGGTGCGCCACACAGCGTTGGCCTCCACGCTCAGCTGCCGGAAGGCCATGTACTCCTCCGCCGGAATCCGCTCCAGCTTCAGGGATTCTTTTCGCAGCAGGTCCAGCGTCCGCCGCTCCCGCCGGTCCAGCGAGCCCCGGTTCTCCGCCAGAAACGCCAGCAGCTCCGCTGTGTCCGGACCGGTGTTCAGCCGGTACAGCTCCCGGCTGAGGACGGCCATGGTCTGGCCCCGGTTGGCGGCGGTGCCCCGGGGCGCGGAAGTGGCGCCGTCGTAGAACAGCAGGCCCAGGGCATGATGGTAGGCGGATGCGGTTTTTTGCAGGGCGGCCAGCTTCTCCCTGGCCTGATCCAGCGTCATGGCAGATCCCTCCCGATTCAGATGGCCCCATTATAGCAGAAGGCGGGGAAAAAACAAGACGGCTGCCGCAGTGCGCGGCAGCCGCCCCCAGGTGTCGACAAGGCATGTCGACACCTGGGGACAATTTTCAAATTTTGAGAAATTTGAAAACCGGTCATTTCACGTGAAGGGGGACTCCCATCCCCCTTCACAATCCCCCATGCATATCGCTACCCTTGTTTACTACCCTTGTTTACTACCCTTGTTTACAACCTAAGGACGGCTGTCACGATGCGCGGCAGCCGTTGTCATATTTACAGGATCAGTCGCTGCTGTTGCTGGAGGGGATAAAGCGGGCAATCAGCTGGGCAAAGGCCGACAGGGGCATGGTCTGCAGCGTGACGCGGCCGGGGCCGGTGATCACCGTGTTGAACAGGCCCTCGCCGCCGAAGAGGACGTTCTTGACGCCGGCAATGGCCTGCACGTCCATGGAGCAGGCCTCGTCCATCATGGCCAGGTTGCCGCTGGCCACCACGATCTGCTGTCCGCGCTGGAGCTCATAGTCGATGGCGGAGCCGTCGATCTCCAGGAAGACCAGGCCGCGGCCGGAGATCTTCTGCATGATGAAGCCCTCACCGCCGAAGAAGCCGGTGCGCATCTTCTTCTGGAAGAAGACGGACACGTCAATGCCCTGGGTGCCGGCCAGGAAGGCGGATTTCTGCACCACGATGGGCTTGTCGGGGGTGATCTCCACGGCCTTGATGGCGCCGGGGAACTTGGAGGCAAAGGCGATGACGCCGGGGCCGCCCTGGGCGGTATAGGTGTTCTGGAACAGGGACTCGCCGGAGAAAAGCCGGCCCAGCGCCTTGCCGAAGCCGCCGCTGGCGGTGTCCATCCTCATGTTGGGGCTCATCCACGACATGGAGCCGCCCTCGGTCACCATGCACTCGCCCTGCTCCAGCTCGCAGATCACAACAGGCAGGTTTTCACCCTGGATTTCGTACTTCATAACGATGCTCCTCTCTTGCGGTTTCCGCCGGTTTTTGTTAGGCATATTGTAGCAAAACGGGTACGGCCCGTCAATCACCAATCCGGCGTGAAGAACCCTTTTTCTGTTGCAAAGGGGACGGGGTTATAGTAAGATAAAGGACAGAGACTGCAGGGAGGAATCGATATGAACAAGCTGAACGTCTGCCTCATCAACGACTCGTTTCCGCCGGTGATCGACGGCGTGGCCAACGCTGTTACCAACTACGCCGAGATCATCCATCGGGAGTATGGAGAGGCCACCGTGGTAACGCCCTACTATCCCGGCGCCAACGACGCGGCATACGCCTTTCCTGTGGTGCGCTATCCCAGCCTGGACATGACCAAGCTGGTGGGCTATCGGGCGGGTATGCCCTTCTCCTCCCAGGTGTTTCGGCAGCTGGAGACAGCGGGTTTTGAGATCATCCACAGCCACTGTCCCGTCACCTCTACCGTATTGGCCCGGGCCCTCCGGGAGCGGATCCACGTGCCGGTGGTGTTCACCTACCATACCAAGTTCGACGTGGACATCGCCAACGCCGTCCGCGGTGAGCTGCTGCGCCAGAGCGCGGCGAAGATCCTGGCCCAGAACATCTCCGCCTGCGACGAGGTATGGGTGGTGAGCCGGGGTGCCGGAGAGAATCTGCGCAAGCTGGGTTACGAGGGGGACTACACGGTGATGCCCAACGGGGTGGACTTTCCCCGGGGCCGGGTGGACGAGTCCCTAATCGCCCAAGTGACGGAGGGATATGACCTGCCCCGCGATCTGCCGGTGTTCCTCTTTGTGGGACGCATGATGTGGTACAAGGGTATCCGGATCATCCTGGACGCCCTGAAGATGCTCTCCGACGGCGGAACGGATTTCCGCATGGTGTTCGTGGGTGCAGGCGGTGACAAGGACGAGATCGTGGACTATACCGAGTCCTTGGGGCTGAGCGGCAAGGTGCTGTTCTCTCCGGCCATCCGGGACCGGAATCAGATCCGGGCCTGGTATTGCCGGGCCAACCTGTTCCTGTTCCCCTCTACCTTTGACACCAACGGCCTGGTGGTACGGGAGGCGGCGGCCTGCGGCCTGGCCAGCGTGCTGGTGGCGGGCAGCTGCGCGGCAGAGGACGTCACCGACGGCGTCAGCGGCTTCCTCATCCGGGAGCGGCCGGAGTCCATGGTGGCCAAGCTGCGGCAGATCCTGGAGCAGCCGGAGATCATGCGCCGTGTGGGAGAGGGCGCCCAGCAGGAGATCTATGTCTCCTGGGAGGAGGCGGTGGAGCGGGCCTACCGCCGGTATTTCACCGTTATCAACAACTTCCGGCGGGGGATGTACCCGGAGCGGGACAAGTTCTCCGATGAGTTTTTCCGCGGTGTGGCCAATCTGCTGGACATCAGCAACCGGGGCCGCAAGCTCCAGCAGCAGGTGGTGCAGCAGTTCCAGGACCAGATAAGCGCCGGTGCCATGAGCAGCTATGACAGCTTCATGGAGCGGATGGACCGATTTCTGTGACAGCGCGGTGCCGCCTCTTGACAAGGGGCGGCGCGTGACGGTATAATTTGAGAGAAATAGATGGGTAAGAAGGGTGAAATTCCCTCGCAAGTGCGTTACCGTGACAGCCGGGTTCCATGTTTCATATTCCTTTGCGGACACCGAAGGATATGACGGCGGGTCACCATGCCCTTTGCCTGCATTTCCCCCGGCAGTTCGCTGCCGGGGGTTTTTGTTTTGGAGCTTACGAAAAATGTCAATGGAAAACTGCTGCGCTGCGGCTACACCACCGGATCCTGCGCCGCCGGCGCCGCAAAAGCGGCAGCCAGAATGCTGCTGAACGGCAAAAGGGTGGACAGCGTGGAGCTGGACACGCCCAAGGGCGTCCGGCTGACGCTGGACATCCTGGAACAGGAGCTGGGGGACGGCTGGGTCAGCTGCGCCGTCCGGAAGGATTCCGGCGACGACCCGGACGTGACGGCGGGGATCCTGGTCTTCGCCCGGGCGGAAAAGACGCCCTCCGGCATCACTGTGGACGGCGGCGAGGGCGTGGGACGGGTGACGAAGCCGGGCCTGGATCAGCCGGTGGGGGCGGCGGCCATCAATTCCACGCCCCGGCGAATGATCGCCGAGAACGTGGCCCAGGTGTGCCGGGAGGCCGGATATGACGGCGGCATCGCCGTCACCGTGTCCATCCCGGGAGGTCGGGAGCTGGCGGCGCGGACCTTCAACCCCCGGATGGGCATCGAGGGCGGCATCTCCGTGCTGGGCACCTCCGGCATCGTGGAGCCCATGAGCAACCGGGCGCTGGTGGATACCGTGACCCTGGAGCTGCGGCAATTGGCCGCCAGAGGCGTCCGGCGGCTCCTGCTGGTGCCGGGAAACTACGGCCGGGATTTCGCCGCGGACAAGCTGGGCTTGAAGGTGGATGAGTGCGTCAGCTGCTCCAACTTCATCGGCGACGCCATCGACGCCGCCGTGGAGTGCGGCTTCACCGAGATCTTGCTGGTGGGACACATCGGCAAGCTGGTGAAGCTGGGTATCGGCCAGACCAACACCCATTCCTCCGCCGGCGACGGCCGGATGGAGACGCTGACTACCTGCGCGCTGCTGTGCGGGGCGGAGCTGGATACCCTGCGGCGGGTGGCGGAGTGCGTCACCACCGACGCGGCGCTGGATATTTTGAAGGAGGCCGGTCTGAAGGACGAAGTCTGCGCGGCGCTGGGTCAGAGAATACAAGCCACGCTGGAGCGGCGGGTACCGAGCGGCGTGGAGATCGGATACGTGCTGTTTACCAACCGGGAGGACCTGGGCGGACGGCTGCATCAGAGCGACAACGCGGAGCATTTGATGGAGAATTGGAGGGTACGAGAATGATTCATTTTGTGGGCGCCGGCAGCGGCGCGGCGGATCTCATCACCATCCGGGGCAAGAGATATCTGGAGGAGGCGGACGTGATCATCTACGCCGGCTCCCTGGTCAATCCCGCCCTGCTGGACTATGCCAGGCCCGGCTGCGAGATCTTCAACAGCGCCACCATGACGCTGGAGGAGGTCATCGCGGTGATGGAGCGGGCGGAAAAGGAGCGGAAGATGACGGTGCGGCTCCACACCGGAGACCCCTGTCTGTACGGGGCCATCCGGGAGCAGATGGACCGCTTGTCGGCGCTGGGTATCGCCTACGACGTGTGCCCCGGCGTGTCCAGCTTCTGCGGCGCCGCCGCGGCGCTGCAGGCGGAGTACACCCTGCCCAACGTGTCCCAGTCGGTGGTCATCACCCGCATGGCAGGCCGGACACCGGTGCCGGAGCGGGAGAGCGTCCGCTCCTTCGCGGCCCACGGCGCCACCATGGTGATCTTTTTGAGCACAGGGCTTTTGCAGGAGCTGTCCGCCGAGCTGATCACCGGCGGGTATGAGCCGGACACCCCGGCGGCCATCGTCTATAAGGCCACCTGGCCCGACGAAAAGGTGATGCGCTGCACCGTGGCCACCCTCCACGAGACGGCCCAGGCCAACCACGTCCGCAAGACGGCACTCATCGTGGTGGGCCGCTGCCTGGAGGGGGAGTACGACCTGTCCCGGCTGTATGCGGCGGACTTCTCCACTGAGTTCCGGGAGGCCACGAAATGAGGCTCGCCGCCATCGCCTTTACCGACTGCGGCATGGCCCTGGGCGCGAGGCTGCGGGAGACGTTCCCGGATATGACGGTGGAGCGCTGCGGGAAGGGCGGCCTGTCCGCCTGGACGGAGCGGGCGTTTGCCGAAAACGACGCGCTGGTGTTCATCGGTGCGGCGGGTATCGCCGTCCGGGCCATTGCGCCGTACGTCCGCACCAAGGTCCACGACCCGGCGGTGGTGGTGCTGGACGAGCTGGGCACCTTCGCCATCCCGGTGCTGTCAGGCCATCTGGGCGGGGCCAACGAGCTGGCCGTCCGCCTGGCCCGGTGCGTGGGCGCCCTGCCGGTGATCACCACGGCCACCGACGTCCACGGCCTGTTTGCCGTGGACTCCTGGGCCAGAAGCCAGGGGCTCACCGTGGCCAATCCGGGGCGGATCAAGTGGATCTCCGCCCGGCTGTTGGCGGGGGAGACCGTGAAGCTGAAGAGCCTGTATCCCATTGCGGGGGAATTCCCCCCGCAGGTGGAGCCGGACGAGGAGGGCTACGACATCCTCATCACCCACCGGACCCGGGGCCGGGCGGAAGCCCTGCGGCTGGTGCCGCGGATCGTCACCGTGGGCATCGGCTGCAAGCGGGGCACGGCGGCGGAGACCATTGAGGAGGCCTTTGAGGCGGCCCTCCGCAAGAGCGGCTGCCATCCGGCCGCCGTGAAGGCGGCGGCCACCATCGACCTGAAGGCAGGGGAGCCGGGACTGCTGGCCTTCTGCCGGGGCCGGGGTCTGCCCCTGTCCACCTACAGCGCCGCGGAGCTGGCGGCGGTGCCGGGGAGCTTCTCCGGCTCGGCCTTCGTGAAGAAGACCACCGGCGTGGACAACGTCTGTGAGCGCGCGGCGGTGCTGCGCAGCGGAGGGCGGCTGTTGAGCCAGAAGGAGGCAGGCAACGGCGTCACCGTGGCCCTGGCCATTGAGGAACCGAAATTGTCGTTTGGAGAGGAACTATGAACAGACTATACGTGATCGGCATCGGCCCCGGCAAGCGCGCCGGCATGACCCTGGAGGCGGACGAGGCCCTGCGGAATACCGATATCATCATCGGCTACAGCAAGTACGTGGAGCTGGTGCGCCCCTACTACCCCGACAAGGAGTACCGGGACACCGGCATGACCCGGGAGACGGAGCGGTGCCGGGAGGCGCTGGCCCTGGCGGCCCAGGGCCGGAGCGTGGCTCTGGTGTGCAGCGGCGACAGCGTGGTATACGGCATGGCGGGGCTCATCTATGAGCTGGCAGGGGAATACGGCCCGGTGGAGATCACCGTGATCCCCGGCGTGACGGCGGCTCTCAGCGGCGGCGCGATTCTGGGCGCGCCCCTGGGCCACGACTTCGCCGTCATCAGCCTCAGCGACCTGCTGACGCCATGGGAGACCATCGAAAAGCGGCTGCGCTGCGCAGCGGCGGGGGATCTCTGCATGAGTCTCTACAACCCTGGCAGCCACAAGCGCACCGACTATCTGCAAAAGGCCTGCGACATCTTGATGGAGACGCTGCCGGAGACCACGGTCTGCGGCCTGGCCATGCAGATCGGCCGGGAGGGGGAGACCTTCCGGGTGCTGACGCTGGGTGAGCTGCGCGATACGGCAGTGGATATGTTCACCACCGTGTTCATCGGCAACTCGCAGACGCGGAACATCGGCGGCAGGATGGTGACCCCGAGGGGGTATCGCCTTGGTTGAGATCTTGTTGTTCGGCGGCACCACCGAGGGCCGGGTGCTGGCCGAGGCTTTGAAGAGGAAGGGAATCCCCGCCATGGTCTGCGTGGCCACGGAGTACGGGGAGTCCCTGCTGGAGGGCGGCGGGTCGCTGGCGGTCCACGCCGAGCGGCTGGATGAGGCCGCCATGACGGCGCTGATGGTAGCCCAGCGGCCCCGGCTGGTGCTGGACGCCACCCACCCCTACGCCGACGACGTGAGTCGGAGCATCCAGAATGCCTGCGCCGCCGCCGGATGCGACTACCGCCGGGTGCGGCGGGAGTCCCAGATGGAGGAGGGGTGCCTGTCCTTCCCGGACATGGCGGCGCTGATCGGCTGGCTGGCGGGGCAGCCGGGTGTGATCTTCTCCTCCCTGGGCTCCAAGGAGGCCCGGGCGCTTCGTGAGGTGCCGGGGAGCGAGGAGCGGCTCTGGCTGCGGATTCTGCCCTCCCGGAAGGGACTGGAGGACTGCCTGGAGGCCGGATTCCCGGCAAGACACATTATCTGTATGCAGGGGCCCTTTTCTCAGGAACTGAACGAGGCCATGTTCCGCGCCGCCGGGGCGGATATCCTCATCACCAAGGAGTCGGGTCGGGCGGGGGGCTTCGCCGAGAAGCTGGCCGCCGCCCGGAACTGCGGCATGACGGTGGCGGTATTGGCCCGGCCCTGGGACGCCGAGGGCGAGACGGCGGCGGAGTGGCTTCGCCGCATTGAGGAAGGTACGATATGAAGACTGTGACCATCGTAGGCACCGGCATGGGGCCGGACACCGTGACGCAGGAAGGCCTGCGGGCCATCGAGAGGGCCGACGTGCTCTTCGGCGCGCCCCGGATGCTGGCGGACTACGCCTATCTGAAGAAACGCGCCCAAGCGGTCTACACCGCCGAGAAGATGCGGCCGGTGCTGGCGGAGTACGGGGAGGGCCGGTTTGCCGTGCTGGTATCCGGCGACACCGGGTTTTACAGCGCCGCCGCGAAACTGTGCCGGGAGCTGGGGGACTGTCAGGTGGAGGTGCTTCCGGGCATCTCGTCCCTGAACTATCTGGCCGCCCGGCTGGGCAAGACCTGGCAGGACACGGCCCTTGTCAGCTGTCACGGCCGGGCGGGCCATCTGGTGGACACCGTGCGCCGGAATGAGAGCACCTTCGCCCTCACCGGCGGCAACGTGAAGGAGCTGGCGGAGGCCCTGTGCCGCTCCGGCTTCGGCGGCCTGACGGTGCGCCTGGGCGAAGACCTGGGCAGGGAAGGGGAGTCTGTCCGCACCATGACGGCGGAGGAGTTGACCGGGACCGAGGCGGGTTCCCTGGCGGTGCTGTGGATCGAGAATCCCGACGCCGACGACCGGGTGCGGTTCGGCATCCCCGACGGGGAATTCGTCCGGGGCGAGGTGCCCATGACCAAGGCGGAGATTCGTGCCGTCACCATGAGCAAGCTGCTGCCCCGGCCCGGCGAAACCTGCTGGGACGTGGGCTGCGGCACCGGCTCGGTGACGGTGGAGCTGGCGCTGGCGGCCTGGAGGGGCGGCGTGTACGCCGTCGACAAAAGCCAGGAGGCCGCGGCGCTGACGGAGCGCAACTGCGCGGCCTTCCATCTGGGCAACGTAACGGTGATCCGGGGCGGCGCCCCGGAATCGCTGCACGAGCTGCCGGCGCCGGACGTGGTATTCGTGGGCGGCAGCGGGAAGAATATGGACGCCATCTTCGACGCGGCGCTGGGGAAGAATCCCCGGGCCCGCATGGCGGTCAACGCCATCGCCCTGGAGAGCGTCCAGGCGGCGCTGGGCGCCTTTGAGCGCCGCGGCCTCCGGGCGGAGGTGGTGCAGGTGGGGGTGGCCGCGGCGAAAACCGTGGCGGGCCTCCACATGATGATGGCCCAGAACCCCATTTTTATCATCAGCGGAGGCGGCAGAGATGAATGACCGGATCCTCATCGCCGGGACCAACTCCGGCTGCGGCAAGACCACGGTGACCTGCGCCCTGCTGCGGGCGCTGAAAAACCGCCGGCTGGCCCTGCAGTCCTTCAAGTGCGGCCCCGACTATATCGACCCCATGTTCCACCGGGAGGTCATCGGCGTGCCCGCCCGGAATCTGGACCCGTTTTTCGGCGAGCCGGAGTCGCTGCGCCGCCAATTGGGCGGTGCAGCGGGGAAGCTCTCTGTGCTGGAGGGCGTCATGGGCTACTATGACGGCATCGGCCCGGAGGGTCGGTGCAGCACCTGGGACGTGGCCCGGGCCACGGACACCCCGGTGATCCTGGTGGTGAACGTCCGGGGGATGTATACCTCCGCCGGCGCCATTCTGCAGGGCTTCCGGGACTTCCGGCCCCAAAGCGGCATCCGGGGCGTCATCTTCAACAACGCCTCGCCCATGCTCTATGGCGATCTGAAGAAGATCGCGGAGCAGGCAGGGCTGCGGGCTCTTGGCTATCTGCCCCGGACGGAGGAGGCCACCATCGGCAGCCGACACCTGGGCTTGATCACCGCCGGGGAGATCGAAGATCTTCAGCGGCGGCTGGACGCCCTGGGGGAGCTGGCGGAGAAGTGCCTGGATCTGGACGGCGTCCTGGCCCTGGCGGGGTCGGCGACCTCCCTGCCGGTGCCGGAGGCCGTGGCGCCCGTGGCACGGGGCGTGCGTATCGCCGTGGCCCGGGACCGGGCGTTTTGCTTCCTCTATGAGGAGAATCTGCGGCTTCTGGAGGACCTGGGCTGTGAGCTGGTGTATTTCAGCCCGCTGACAGATGGGCACCTGCCCGAACATATCGGCGGACTGTACCTGCCCGGCGGCTACCCGGAGCTGTATCTGAAGGAATTGTCGGCAAACCCCATCAAGAACGAGATTCGGGGTGCCATCGAGGGAGGTTTGCCCACCGTGGCCGAGTGCGGCGGCTTCCTCTACCTCCACGACACCCTGGACGGCGCGGCCATGGCGGGTGTCATCCACGCGGAGGCCTTTGCCACCAAAAAACTCCAGCGGTTTGGTTATGTAAACCTGACGGCGGAGCGGGACAACCTGCTGTGTCGGGCCGGGGAGAGCATCCGGGCCCACGAGTTCCACTACTACGACAGCACCGACAACGGCGATACCTTTACGGCGGTGAAGCCGTCCGGCAAGCGGAGCTGGCCTTGCGTCCACGCCTCCGGGACCCTGTACGCCGGGTTCCCCCATCTCTATTTCCCGGCCAACCCGGCCTTTGCGGAGCGCTTCGTGAGAAAGGCGGCGCGGTATGTGGAAGCTTAACACAGCGGCGCTGATCTGCGGCTTTCTGCTGGATCTGGCGCTGGGCGATCCCCACGGCTGGCCCCATCTGGTGCGCTGGTTCGGCAAGGTGATCGAGGCGCTGGAAAAGCGGCTCTATCCCATGGCCAACAAGCGCCTGGGCGGTGGGCTGCTGGTGATCGGCACCCTTCTCATCGGGGTGGGCGTGCCGGCGGCGGCGCTGTACGGGGCGTGGCGGCTGAATCGGTGGGTGTATCTGGCCCTGGCCACGGTCCTGGTTTGGCAATGCCTGGCGGCCAAGAGCCTCCGGGATGAGAGCCTGACGGTCTACGACGCGCTGAAAACCGGCACGCTGGCGGACGCCCAACGGGCGGTATCCATGATCGTGGGCCGGGACACCGACGTGCTGGACGAGGCCGGCGTCACCCGGGCCGCCGTGGAGACGGTGGCGGAGAACACCTCCGACGGAGAGGTGGCCCCATTAGTTTACATAATGCTGCTCGGGCCGCTGGGCGGCTGCCTCTACAAGGCGGTGAACACCATGGACTCCATGGTGGGCTACCGCAACGAGCGGTATGAGCGCTTCGGCACCTGCGCCGCCCGGCTGGACGACGTGATGAACTTTATCCCCGCCCGGCTGGCGGCCCTGCTGATGATCGCCGGCAGCGCCATCTGCGGTCTGGACGCCAAAAGCGCCTGGCGCATCTGGCGGCGGGACCGGCGCAAGCACGCCAGTCCCAACTCCGCCCAGACCGAGGCGGTGATGGCCGGGGCGCTGAACGTGCGCCTGGCGGGGGACGCCCAGTATTTCGGGAAGATCCACAAAAAGCAGTTTATCGGCGACGATATCCGCCCCATCGAGACGGAGGATATCCGCCGGTCCCATCGGCTTTTGTATATGACCGCCGCGCTGATGCTGGTGCTGGCGCTGCTGGGAAGGATGTGCGTGTATGCGGCCCTATGAACACGGCGGAGATATCTACGGCGATCGGCCGATCCGTCTGGATTTCTCCGTGAATACCAACCCCCTGGGCATGCCGGAAGCGGTGCGGCGGGCCATCGGGGACAGAGGAGCGGAGGACGAGCGATACCCCGACCCCCACTGCCGCCTCCTGCGCCGGGCACTGTCGGAGCGATACGGTATCGGCCCGGAGCACATCCTCTGCGGCAACGGCGCCTCGGATCTGATCCTGCGGCTGTGCGCCTGCCTGCGGCCCAAAACCGTGCTGCTGCCGGCGCCTACGTTCTCCGAGTACGGCCGTAGCGCCGCCCTGTTCGGCACGACGGTGCGGACGGTCCCGCTGAAGGCCGAAAACGGCTTTGCCCTGGACCGGGCTTTTTTGTCGGCGCTGACACCGGACGTGGATATGGTGTTCCTATGCAACCCCAACAACCCCACGGGGCAGCTCTGCGGCCCGGCGCTGCTGGAGGAGATCGCGGCAAAGTGCCATGAAAACGGCACGTATCTGGCGGCGGACGAGTGCTTTATCGAGTTTACCGACGGGCAGTCGATGCTGCCGCTGCTGGAGCGGTATCCCCGGCTGCTGATCCTCCGGGCCTTCACCAAGATCTACGCCATGGCGGGTCTGCGTCTGGGCTTCCTGCTGAGCGGCGACGCCCGGCTGCTGGAGCGGATCGCCGCCTTCGGGGCCGAGTGGAGCGTCTCCACCGTGGCCCAGCGGGCGGGCCTGGCGGCCCTGGGGTCGGCGGGCTGGATGGAGCGGACCCGGGCCTTCGTGGCGGAGGAGCGCCGGTGGCTGACGGAGCAGCTGACGGCGCTTGGGTTGACGGTCTGGCCGGGCCGGGCCAACTATCTGCTGGTGCGGGGAAATCGCCCCGTCTATGCAGCGCTGCTGGAGCGGGGGATCATGGTGCGAAACTGCGGGAGCTTTATCGGTTTGGACGAGAACTATTTCCGCGTCGGGATCAAGACCCGGGCGGAGAACGAGATACTGATCGAGGCGCTGAAGGAGGTGCTGTATGGCTAAGGTGATCATGGTGCAGGGCACCATGTCCAACGCGGGCAAGAGCCTGCTGGTGGCGGGACTGTGCCGGGTGTTCCGGCAGGACGGCTACCGGGTGGCACCCTTCAAGAGCCAGAACATGGCCCTCAACTCCTTCATCACCCGGGAGGGGCTGGAGATGGGACGGGCCCAGGTGGTCCAGGCGGAGGCCTGCGGCGCGGAGCCGTCGGTGCTGATGAACCCCATCCTCCTCAAGCCGGTGACGGACGTGGGCTCCCAGGTCATCGTCAACGGCGAGGTCCGGGGGAACATGTCGGCGGTGGAGTACTTCGCCATGAAGCACACGCTGATCCCGGACATTCTGCGGGCCTACCACACCCTGGCGGCGGAAAACGATATCATCGTCATTGAAGGCGCCGGCTCCCCGGCGGAGATCAACCTGAAGACCGACGACATCGTCAACATGGGCCTGGCCAAGATGGTCAAGGCGCCGGTCCTGCTGGTGGGCGATATCGACCGGGGCGGCGTGTTCGCCCAGCTCTACGGGACCATCGCCCTGCTGGATGAGGAGGAGAAGAAGCTCATCAAGGGCACCGTCATCAACAAGTTCCGGGGCGACGTGGAGATCCTGCGGCCGGGCCTCAAAATGCTGGAGGACCTGACCGGCAAGCGGGTGCTCGGCGCTCTGCCTTATTTGAAGGTGGACATTGAGGACGAGGACAGCCTGACGGAGCGGTTTGCCCGAAGGGTGGCCGCCCAGCTGGATATCGCCGTGCCCCGGCTGCCCCACATCTCCAATTTTACCGACTTCTCCGCCCTGGAGGCCACGGCGGGGGTGGGCGTGCGGTACGTCACCTCCGCCCGGCAGCTGGGCGACCCGGACCTGATCGTCCTGCCCGGCACCAAGAGCACCATCGCGGACCTCCTGTGGCTGCGGCAGTGCGGCTTGGAGGCTGCCATCAAGAAGCGCGCCGCGGCCGGCACCCCCGTCTGCGGCATCTGCGGCGGTTACCAGATGCTGGGTCGGCGCATCACCGACAGCTGCGGCGCCGAGGGCGGCGGCAGCGTGGACGGTATGGGCCTGCTGCCCATGGAGACGGACTTTGCCGCCGAGAAGCACCGCACCCGGGTCTCCGGCAGAGTGATCGCCGGCGGCGAGCTCCAGGAGCTGGTGGGCGCGGAGCTGGAGGGCTACGAGATCCACATGGGCGAGACCACGCTGGCGGAGGGCGCCCAATATCTGGTAGAGCTGGACAACGGGCACCGGGACGGCTGCGTCAGCGGCCACGTGTGGGGCAGCTATCTCCACGGCTTTTTTGACACGGAGTCCTGCCGCCGGGCGGTGCTGGGTCTGCTGTGCCGCCGCAAGGGCATAGACGAGAGCGAGCTGACCACCTTTGACTACGCCGCCTACAAGGAGCAGCAGTACGATCTGCTGGCCGACGCGGTACGGACCCATCTGGACATGGCGGCCATCTACCGCATTTTGGAGGAGGGTGTACAATGAAATGGGAATTTGAGCAGGTCACTCCCACCGAGATCGAAAAGCGCAGCTTTGAGATCATCGAGTCGGAGCTGCCCCATCCGCTGGACCCGGAGCTGGCGCCCATCATCAAGCGGGTCATCCACACCTCGGCGGACTTCGACTACGCCGACAATCTTTGCTTCTCCCCGGGGGTGGTGGATCAGGCGCTGGACGCCATCCGGCGGGGCGTCTGCATCGTCACCGACACCAATATGGGCCGCTCCGGCATCAACAAGAGGGCCCTGGCCCGCCACGGCGGCGAGGTGTTCTGCTTCATGGCCGACGAGGACGTGGCCCGCATGGCCAGGGAGAACGGCACCACCCGGGCGGTGGCGTCCATGGACAAGGCCTGCACCATCGACCGGCCGCTGATTTTCGCCATCGGCAATGCCCCCACGGCGCTGATCCGGCTCAATGAGCTGATCGAGAGCGGCAAGCTGCGGCCGGAGCTGATCATCGGCGTGCCGGTGGGCTTTGTCAACGTGGTGCCGGCCAAGGAGCTGATCATGGAGGCCGGGGTGCCCTACATCGTGGCCCGGGGCCGAAAGGGCGGCAGCAACGTGGCCGCCGCCATCTGCAACGCCCTGCTGTATCTGCTGGGACGGGAGTGAAAAGAAGCGCCCCGTCCTGCCCGGGAGGGTGGGACGGGGCGGAGCGAACGACGAGAATTTTTGCGGATTTTTGCAGGATTTCCTATTGACAAGAGTGGCGCTATTTGCTATATTTAATAAGCTCGATTTCAAAAAACGCAACTCTGGCCAAGTAGTTCAGTTGGTTAGAACGCCAGCCTGTCACGCTGGAGGTCGAGGGTTCGAGCCCCTTCTTGGTCGCCATATGCTGCTGTAGCTCAGTAGGTAGAGCGCATCCTTGGTAAGGATGAGGTCGGCGGTTCGAATCCGCCCAGCAGCTCCAACGGAAAACCCTGTAGTATCAACGGCTACAGGGTTTTTTCGTCGTCTTTTCAGGCCGTTTTCCCTTATTTTTTCCCTTACTGGCTACAAACAAACTGGATAAACCGATCCATCCGTGCTGCACTGTCCTGCTTCATCTGGCCCGTTACATGACCGTATACATCCAGTGTAAATGCGGCAGTGGCATGCCCCAAATTTCCCTGTACCGTCTTGATATCATCACCTGCGCGAATGGCTGCAACGGCATAGGAGTGGCGTAAGTCGTGGAACCGCGCATCTGGCCGCCCGATACACAGCCATATGATTTTGGATTGATGCATTTGCATGGGATCGTGCCCGAAGAGGAGCAAGTGATTGTACTAAAGTCTGCGGTCCATTTTCGCGCTGCTTACGAAAAGATTTCAAAAAGAATCATCCAATTAGATTACCCCGGTGTTTGTATCTTAAATACAAACAATATCCAGTTAAAGCATTGCAGGCGGCCCATATTCCCGATGGACAAAGATATACAGTTTGATGGAGAATAAACGCATATTTGCCATAATCCTGCAAAACAAGGGGGGATATATATGACCGTTTTCTCTATACTCCAAGCGCATTTTACACTGGCATCCTACCTCGAACTGATTCTGCGAATTATCGTTGCGGCAGTGTGTGGTGGCGTTGTAGGGATAGAACGTTCTCGGCGCTTCAAGGATGCCGGCGTGCGCACACACTGTGTAGTCGCTTGCACGGCGGCAATTATGATGATCATATCAAAATATGGGTTTGCTGATTTGGGCGATGCGGTGGGAGCCTCTTTTTCGGGGACACGCGGCGCAGACCCGGCGCGAATTGCTGCGCAGATTGTCAGCGGTGTAAGCTTTCTTGGCGCAGGTGTTATCTATCGAGACAAGCATCTCTCTACAAAAGGCCTGACAACAGCTGCGGGAATCTGGGCGGTAGCAGGCGTCGGCATGGCAATCGGCGCAGGATTATATGTTATCGGTCTTTTTGCAACAATCTTTGTAGTTGCACTTCAATGGACTATGCATCGCTACCAGATTGGTAATGACCGCTATACAGGAGCCGGACTTGAAATTGTCATGGAGGACAACCCCGACGCGATCAAGGAGCTACATGAACAGCTAAATGTCTGGGGCGTCATGGTAACAGGCTCTGCCATCACGCGCGAGGATGAATTCCTGAGTTATGATCTAGAAATCAAGCTGCCGTCTAAACAGCTGCAACAGGAGATTACGACGTACTTAGCGGCTCACACGGCAATTCGATCGGTTAAGCTGACGGATATACATTGAGAGTGCCACCCATGAACCGGTTGAGCCTATTGAGGAACAACAGATGGGAGAAAAATTTCACTCGCATCGTGTTATTCCTATTTCAAGATCATATAAGGAATAAAGATGGGGTTATCTTAACCACGAGAAGGAATCAAGGTCAAGCAACCCGGGAAAATGTTAAGAAAGCGGCTTTACAGCTCATGGTATTTAATATCGCGCATATAAACAAAAAACCAGAACACCGTTCCTATCGAAAGAAAGTTTGGATTTCTAAACTATGGTAGAGAGTTGCGCGAAAAACGGGCCAAACGCCTCTTCGATTTTTGCATAAGACAAAAGCTTAGTATGGCAAAGCGATCAAAAAATAGGGAGGGACTGGCAGATGACTGCCGTTCCCTCCTGCGCTCATGATTCCCACTGTGCGGTACGCAAAAGTTTTCCCTTATTTTTCACCTTACCAGCCTGAAAACAGCAAAAATGAGGCAACACTTACTAACATAATCTGTTCTTAAAAAACAGAACGATGAATAATGGGCAACAATAACATAGAATAGTACCAAAATTTTGCTCTTCAAATCTTTCTGCCCCTGCCACAAAAACACCAGAATTCGTATAAGACCGGGTGTTTCTACAACTTTTTGTGGTCAATTATCGCGGCACGCGGTAGACCGCACCTCTACCGCAGCTGCAAAGGAGCATCAATCGTGCCATACGGTGACGTCTGTTTGGAACGTTTCAGTCTGCTGCAGCATCAAAAGAGATTCGATAATCGGGTCGGTTACACGGCCCCTCGTTAACGTCGTAACAGATGCCGGCGCTCGGAAGACTATGGAATACCGGCACGCCGGTCCTAAGAATCGGATTGCGGCATAAAATTGACAAACAGCAGTATGGCTCTTACAATAGCAAATAAAGTTGCCCCTCTGTTGGTTCAGGATTTGGGAGATGATTTGGAATGAAGTTCTGGAAGATGAACGGTACCGGAAATGACTTTATTATTATTAACAACATGGAGGAGCGGATACCCCGGGATCAACTGTCCGCCATAGCAAAGAAACTGTGTGAGCGCCATATGTCTGTTGGAGCGGATGGATTGATGGCAGTGGAAGGCTCTGATAGAGCGGATTTTCGAATGCTCTATTTCAACTCTGACGGTAGTCTTGGAGAGATGTGCGGCAACGGCGCCCGTTGTATCTGCCGCTACGGATATGAAACGGGATTATCCGGAGAGCGGCAGACCGTGGAAACGACAGCCGGTATCGTAACGGGCCGTCGTATTGACCGCCGTTTGTATCAGGTGCGCTTGAATGATCCCACAGTCATGGAGGATCGCCCCGTTACAATTGACGGAAGGACCTACGCCTGCACATATGTGGAGTTGGGGGATCCCGGCATTCCCCATGCGGTAATACCTGTGGAGGACTTGCAGACCCACTCCGCCGAGGAGTTGCTTTCGTTGGGGCGCAAGCTGCGGTATCACCCCGCGTTCCCCAAGGGAGCCAATGTGAACTTTTTTGAGATGATCGGTGAGGATCACCTCTATGAGCGTACATATGAACGGGGAGTGGAGGATTTTACGTATGCCTGCGGCACAGGTACCGGCTCTGTGGTGGCGGCGCTGACACAGCGGGGCATTGTTTCGGGACATGGGGTGAAGGTGGACATGACCGGTGGTCGGCTTATTATTGATATCAACCGGACGGGGTCGCGTATAGAGGACATCTACCTGACCGGGCCGACGAACCTTGTGGCCAAGGGTGAGATCACCGATGAGGATTGGACTCTAAACTGAGCGATTTACATCCGTTGCAGAAAAGAGTTGACGCAAAAAGAGGTCTCTGCTTGTAAAAGCAAAGACCTCTTTTTGCTCCTTTGAGCAGGGGGGAGGTATTCGGAAAGAAAAGTCAAATATCATTTCGACACAGATCGGCCAATGTTTCCCGGCGGACGGCGATATAGCTCTCCGTCCCGCCTCGCAGCATCACGATAGGCGGGCGGGGCAGGCGGTTATAGTTGGAAGCCATAGAGTAGTTATAGGCGCCGGTGGTGCAGACGGCAATGATATCGCCGCGGCATGTACTCTCCGGCATAGTGACGTGCTCCTGGATAATGTCGCCGCTTTCGCAGCAGCGTCCAACGACGCTGCATACAAAGCTCTGCCGTTCATCCATCTTGCTGGCTGGCAGGCAGGTATAGCTGGAGCCGTACAGCGCGAAGCGCGGGTTGTCCGGCATGCCGCCGTCCACGGATACGTAGTTCTTGTAGCTGGGGATGGTCTTCACAGTGCCAGCGGTATACAGCGTCATGCCGGCATTGGCCACGATGCTGCGGCCGGGCTCCATCTGGATCTCCGGCACGGGAATGGACAGACGAGCGCAGGTGGCTTTGACGACGGCGGCCACCTCACCGATCTTCTCGCCGATGTCCAGCAGGGGGTCGCTGTCCACATACCGCACGCCGTAACCGCCGCCCAGATCCAGCTGGCGGGCCATGTAGCCGTGGCGCTCCTTCATGGCGGCGATGAACTCCAACATGATGACGGCGGAGCGCTCGAAGATATCCTCCCCGAAGATCTGGGAGCCGATATGGCAGTGGAAGCCCGTGAGCTTCACGTGGGGCTGAGCGAGGGTGTATACGGTAATCTCCTCCGCCTGCCCGGTGGCGATGGCGCTGCCGAACTTGGAGTCTACCTTGCCGGTGGCGACGGCCTCGTAGGTGTGAGGGTCGATGCCGGGGGAGAGACGGAGCAGCACCTTCTGGGTAACCCCACGCAGCGCGGCCTCCCGCTCGATGGCCTTGATCTCCTCCACGTTGTCCGCCACGAAGTAGCCGACGCAGTGCTCCATACCAAAGGCAATGTCCTCGTCGGTCTTGTTGTTGCTGTGAAAATACGCGTTACGCAGATCGTAGCCGGCCTGCAGGGCGGCGTAGATCTCCCCGGAGGAGACCACGTCGATCCCCATGTCTTCCTCGGCCATGATCTCGTAGAGGCGCTTGAAACTGGCGGCCTTGCTGGCGTACAGCGGGCGGCTGCCGGGGCCGAAATACCTGCTCATGGCGTTCTTGTAGAGGCGGCAGTTTTCGCGGATCTTGTCCTCGTCCATCAGGTATAGCGGTGTGCCATACTTCCGGGCCAAGGCTACCGTGTCCTGACCGGCAAAATATAGCTTACCATCCTTGGTTGAGATGTTGTCCTGCAAAAAATCCATAAGTTATTCTCCTCGCCCGAAAATATGCCGGCTCGCATAAAACGCATCGCGACAATTTGTTCACTCAACAAGTTGTATATAGGATAGAAAAAAACTGGCCACTTGTCAAATTGTTGAACGAGTCCGATATTCCGGACAGGGGGGTTCCGGAGATGACAACTTGGCTTGCAAATGCTGAAAATGCGGTTATAATAGCAAATGTATAAACTGGGGAGGTGCGAAATGAATCTGTTTGAAAAGCTGATGGAGACATCGTCCCAGGCGATTTTTACCGTGGACCGGAACGGTATTCTGACCCACATCAACCAGCGCGCCAAGGAGCGGTTTGGACTGTTTATGCACAGCAGTTATTCCCACCCGGCGGGCAAACTGAACCGGGGGGATCTCATCCTTCTGGCATCTACGGAGATCGGAGCGGATGACGGGAACCTTACCCGGGAGGATCTGGAACGGATCGGCATCCATGACAGACGTATTCGCATAGGAGGCAAAATTGCCGCCATAGGCGTATATGAAGACGTTACGGTAAAACCGGTTTATAAATATCTGAAGCCGGGTACGGACGACGGTTTGGAGATCGAGACCATCTATCAGGGAGTGCCGGTTCGGATCTGCATAGATAGCAACCAGATCATCGCATCGGTGTGGGGGATGCAGTACAGTATTTCCTACTTCAGGAGCATTGGCCAGATCGTTGTGGTGGATCGCTTGCGTCACCGGGTAAAATTCTGGGAGGAAAATGGTTATTCCGCCCGCAAGGAGGGCGTAGGAAACCTCCTGCGAGGCGCTCCCTACGCAGCCAAGGCTCCCGAAGCGGAGATGAAAGTGGTGGGCTACCATTTCCGCGACTTTTTTGAGGGGGAGCGGTTCGAGGAGGATCTGCGCCAAGTGCTCGCCCGGCAGGTGAGCCAGTACGTGAACCAGGAGTACGAAATCAACGGGTTCGCCCTGGTGGCCTCGCTGCTGCCGGTAATCAGCGGCGACGAGGTGACGGACGTCATCGTGCGCTTCCGGAACATTGACGAGTTCAAGGATACGATCATCGAGCGCAACGACGCGATCCGCCTGACCGAGAAGACGTACCGGGAGGCCAAACACCTGTCGGATCAGAGCAACGCGCTGTTCTCCCTGCCCGGCAGCACGTTATCCATGGTTGACGTGAAGCGCTACGCCAACAAGCTGGCCCAGATGGGGTGTCACATCCTCATCACCGGCGAGGTGGGAACCGGCAAGACCGCCCTGGCCCGGGCCGTGGCCAGCACGGGCGCTACCGGGGGGAAATACACCATGATCGACTGCAGCGTTGAGGAGGACCTGGAGGTGCAGATGCTGGGCAGCGCGGAGCGCCCCGGAGCCCTACGGCAGACGGATGGTAGCACGGTGTTCCTGGACGATATCGACAGCCTGTCCCCTCTGTGGCAGAGCAGGATCCTGTCGGTTCTGCAGAACGGGAGGCTGACACTGCCCGATACCGGCGAGATCATACCGGTGAAGGTGCGGATCATCGCCGCCACCAGCAAGGACCTGAAGGAGCTAGTGGAGCAGGGGAGATTCCGCTCGGATCTCTATTACAGGCTCCACGCCTTCTCACTGGAATTACCGCCGCTGCGCAAATGTAAGGAGGATATTCCTTTCATCGTGAACAGCCTGATGGATGAGCTGCGGCAAAAATACGGCTTACCGGAAAAATATCTGTCCGGCGAGGCCTTCGATAAGCTGATTACCTATGATTGGCCGGGCAATATCCGAGAGTTGGAAAACGTTCTGGAACGAGCGGTTGTGCTAAGCGATACGGAAATGATCTACACGGAGCATATCCGGCTGGACACGGTTCTGCCAGTTCTGCCGCTGCGGGAGCAGATGAAACAGGTGGAGCGGCAGTTGATCCAACAAACGCTGATACAATGCGGCGGGGACAGAAAAATCGCCATGCAGAAGCTGGGACTGTCCCGATCTGTTTTCTACGACAAGCTGAAGGCTTACCAGCTTTACTGATATAAATGAAACACTCGTCCGAATATCCGGACTACAAATCCGGATATTCGGACGAGTTGCGTTTTTTGACACTTTTCGCCAGGAGACATATAATTTTTTCACAAATGAAGCTGAGATTGTTGCAATCTCTGCTGGGACACCGTTTTCCCGGCGCAGCGTCTTGTTATCAAATTACACCGCCTGAGGATCGTAGGAAAAGGAGGAATGAAAGCGGAAAATGACAGCGTACCCATGCGGAAGGAATCCCAATGTTGTTATGGAGGAGAAATTATCATGTCAGAAACTACTGCAACAAAGAAAAAATTTACTTTCCCGGATACCCTGATCATTGTCGCCGCCGTGGTGCTCCTGGTGGCGATCCTGACCTGGGTGATCCCGTCCGGTTCCTATGAGTATTAGGCTCTGGACATAAACGGCAGAATCCGCAACGTTGCCATTGACGGCACGTATCACGTTATCGACAAGTCTGAGGTGACCACCACCGGTTTCCTGGGCTTCTTCGCGTCTCTGTATCGCGGCTGTGTGGACGCCGCTGACATCATCTTCGTCATCCTCTGCTGCTGCGGCACCTTCGGTGTAATGGTGAAGACAGGCGCCTTTCACTCAGGCATCGGCGTTCTGCTGAAGCGCCTGGGCAAGAAGGGCCTGCTGATGGTCCCGATTCTGATGGCTGTGTTCGGGCTGGGCGGCTCCATCTTTGGTATGGCCTCTGAATTCTACGGTTTCTATCCCTTGATTATTGGCCTTGGCATCGCGATGGGCTATGACGCCATGTTCGGCTTCGCGGTCATTGCCTGCGGCGAGTTCTTCGGCTTTATGGGCGCTACCATGAACCCCTACACCGTGGGTATCGCTCAAAATATTGCCGGCCTGGAGCTTTACTCCGGCACCGGCTTCCGCGCCGTCTGCCTGGTGTGCTTCGAGCTGCTGGCCATGATCTACATCCTGGTCTATGCCAAAAAGATCGAGAAGAATCCCCAGAGCTCCGTGCTCTACGGCGAACACTCCATCCACTCCTTCTCCGAAGGCGCTCTGGACGAGTACAAGTTTGAGGTATCCGATATGCTGGTCATCGCGGACATGGTGGTCACCCTGGTCATCCTGATGTTCGGCCTGATGAAGTGGGGCTGGGATTATCCCGAGCTGTGCGGTCTGTTCCTGATCATGTCCATGGTCGCCGCCCTGATTAAAAAGTGGTCTCCCAACAAGTGGTGCGCTGAGTTTATTGACAGCGCCAAGACCGTTGTTTGGGGCTGCATCCTCACCGGCGTTGCCAAGGCCATCGTTGTCGTCATGAATGACGCCTCCATCATGGACACCGTCATCTTCTCCTTGTCCAACCTGCTGAAACACGCCCCCAGCGCGATCTCTGCTCAGCTGATGCTGATCGTGCAGACGCTGATCAACTTCTTTATCCCGTCCGGCTCCGGTCAGGCGGTTGCCACCATGCCCATTATGGCGCAGTTGTCCGACATGATCGGCGTTACCCGTCAGACTGCCGTTCTGGCCTTCCATTTCGGCGACGGCCTGAGCAACATCTTCTGGCCCACGGCTGATATTGTCATCATCTGCGGTATCGGCGGTATCAAGCTGGAAAAGTGGTATAAGTGGTTCACTCCCCTGTTTCTGATGACCCTCGTTCTCCAGATGGTCCTGGTCGAAATTGCTGTGCTGATCGGCTACTAAGAAAAACGAAAAACAGAGAGTGGGCCGAAAGGCTCACTCTCTGTTTCATACGGAAGTCAGTTCCATCTGCGGGGATCAGCCCGCAGATGGAACCTCGTCAAACACACCGCGCGGGACATTCCGGCGCAGCGTTCAAAAGGAGAAATGCATGCTTTCACCCTATGCGGATATGCTTAATAAGTTTTTTAAAATTAAAGGAAGGACGGATAGGCGTACCTATTGGGCAGGCATCCTGACATGGCTGATCATTCTCTTGGTGCTGATCTGGTTTGGCAAAAAGCTGGAAGTTCTGGCGATTCTCCCTAAAATCTTCACCGGCGTAATGATCGTTCCCACCTTGACCGGTGGAATCAGACGTCTGCATGATATCGGCAAAAGCGGCTACTGGATATTGCTGGCACTGATTCCCGCCGTCGGCTGGGCCTGCCTGTTTATTTACTTCTGCCTTCCCGGCATATCCGAAGAGGAGCTTGCCCGACTGAAATGGAAACAGGAGCAGCGGCGAAGGGAGCGTGGATCATGATGGGAAACTGGCGGTTCCAAGAGGTTGCCGGAGATAGTAGTATGGATATTGAAAAGATCATAGAAGAGTATCATCTCGATGAGGAGATCATTCGAATAAGGAGAGCCTTCCATCGGATCCCCGAGCTGGGGGAACAGGAATTTGAGACGGGCAAGCTGATCCGCAGCAAACTGGAAGAATGGGGCGTTCCGTATCGTGACGAGGTGGCTGACACCGGCATTGTGGCGGTAGTGACAGGAGGGCATCCCGGAAGAACCGTAGCCCTGCGGGCGGATATAGACGCGCTGCCGATTCGGGAGGAGACGGGGCTTCCGTTTGTTTCCCAAAATCCCGGTGTGATGCATGCCTGCGGCCACGACGCCCACATTGCTATGGCTTTGATGACCTGCTTCATTCTGAGCAGACTGAAAGAGCGGCTCAACGGCAACGTGAAGTTCCTCTTCCAGCCGGCGGAGGAGACTGTGGGCGGCGCTGAGCGGATGATTCGGGACGGATGCATGCATGAGCCGGAGGTGGATTATGTGTTGGGACTCCACGTGGAACCCAAATACGACACGGGAACCGTAGGGATCCGATACGGAAAGATGTACGCCGGCTCCGATATGTTTAACGTGGACATTACCGGAAAGGGTGCCCACGGAGCCCATCCGGAGGATGGTGTGGACGCTATCGCCATTGCCGCCAACGTGATCAACGCTGTGCAGACGGTGGTGAGCAGATCTGTAGGCGCTACCAATTCCGCAGTCGTCACCTTTGGATTGATCCGGGGCGGAACGGTGAGAAATCAAATCGCCGACACCGTCCACATGGAGGGCATCATGAGGACTCTGGATCCCAAGACCCGGCTGGACGTCCGAAACAGGGTAGGCAGGATCATTATTTCTACTGCGGAGGCGCTGGGCGGAAGGGCAGACTACACAGTTATGGAGAGTTACGGCCCCCTCATCAATGATGACGTTGTGACAAGGATCGTGGAAGGCAATGCAGTTGCACTGTTGGGGCGGGAGCATATCGTAAGCGAAAAAGAGCCGGATCTGTGCTGTGAGGATTTCTCCTACTTTGCCTTGGAAAAACCAGCTTGCTATTTCCATCTGGGCTGCTATGATGAGAGCAACGGACCCCGGGTGGATCTGCATCATGGTCAGTTTACGATCGATGAGAGATGTCTCATGATCGGTGCCAGACTGCAGTGTGCAAACATCCTGTCCATATTGAAAGGAGCTCACAATGATTAGAGAACAGGGCAATCTGATCAGATTGCTGGACCTTGACGACGATTTTATCATTGATCTGAAGTACGCCACAGAAGACAATTTTACAGGACAGAAAATCTATGCCTCCGGTGAGTGCTGGATCGATAAGCACACAGCCGCCATCCTCTGCAAGGCAAAGGATATTTTCAAAGAGGACGGATTCCGGGTCAAGATTCTGGATGCCTACCGCCCGATCAGCGCGCAGAAAAAATTCTGGGAGGTGCTTCCGGATGACAGATTTGTTGCTCGTCCGCCGAATATGGCCACAATAGAAAAGTTTCGGCCGACCCATATGAACGGCATGTGTGTGGACGTCACACTGACGGACCGGGACGGCAACGAGATTGAGATGCCATCCCCGTTTGACACGTTGACAGGGGAAGCGGCTCTGGATTATCCAGGCCACACCGAGGCCGCGCGGAAAAACGGTACGTATCTCCGAAACGTGATGGAAAGCGTGGGATTTATCCATTATAATGACGAGTGGTGGCATTTCTACGACATGACCGGGGAAGTTCAGCCCTTTACGGATTATCCGATATGACTTTAATACGCGCACTTTGATGCGCTCAATCTCAAACCGGAGGAGTCACCCGGCCCTGGTGGAGCTGACCGTTTGCCGATACGGGCCTTCTTTAGGGCGGTGTATATCTGGAGAACGAGTCGCGTGGCATGATCCCCGCTGCGCGGTACGCAAAAAGTTTTCCCTTATTTTTCCCCTTACCAGCCTGAAAACAGTAGAAATGAGATAACATTTACTAACATAAATTGTTCTAAAATGTAAACAGAATGATGGATAGCGAGCAATAATAGCATGGAAAAGTACCAAAATATTGCTCTTCGAATCCGCCCAGCAGCTCCAAAAAATGACCGCCGACAGGCGGTCGCTTTTTTGGCAAGCGGCTGGAGCGGAGGCGAAGTTTATGCCCCGAAGGGGTAAATCCGCCCAGCAGCTCCAAAAACGCCCGATTTCGCCAGAAATCGGGCGTTTTTATGCCTAAAGAATTACGAAAATCGGATATTATATCTGCCGTGACCCACACCGTGACCCACACGGGAACAGAAAGCGCCGGAGGGAGAAACCGTTTGTTTTCTCCCTCCGGCGCTTTTCGTTGGTTCGCAATGCAGATTTTGCGCTGTGGGTCAAAGGACTTGAATAATTGTCTCAGCCTGATTTCAGCGTTAGCGCCTTTTGATAATGGAAAAATGAATTGGAGATGTATGTTGCCATAGCAACTGCGCGGGGCGCGAATTCGTGCTATGCTCTTTTCGTAAGGATCAAGGATTACTGAAAGCGAGGGACGTATCATGAAAAAAACCATCAACTTCAGCCGCTCGGTTTACGAGCTGGTCACAGAGTATCCGGAGCTGGCCGATATCATGGCCCAGCTGGGCTTCAGCGAGGTGAAAAAGCCCGCGATTTTGCACTCCGTGGGAAAGCTCATGACCATCCCCAAGGGCGCGAAAATGAAGGGGATCAACATGCTGGACGTGGTGACAGCCCTGCTGCGCAGCGGCTTTACCATTGAGAGCGAGATGCCGTCCGGCGTTCCCGCCGCGTCAAAAAAGGCCCAGAGCGCCGCCCCGGATGAGCGCAGAGCGCAGCTCAAGAGCTATCTCCGCCGTCTGGGTGCGGGGGAGGATCTGGAGAGCGTCCGGGCCGATTTTGTGCAGGCGTTCAGCGACGTGGAGGCCTCCGAGATCATGCAGGCCGAGCAGGAGCTGATGCAGGAGGGCACGCCGCTGGAGGAGGTCCAGAAGCTCTGTGATCTCCATTCGGCCCTGTTCCACGGCGCCACCCGTGAGGAGCGGATCGCCAACGCGGAAAAAGCCGTAGAGGCCTCGCTGAAAAAGGCGGCGGCCAGCGCTGCGGATTACAGCGACAAGCACCAGCGCGCGGCGGCGCTGGCGGCGATCCCCGGACACCCCCTCCACACGCTGACCCGTGAAAACGAGGCGCTGGAACAGCGCCTGGCCACGGCCCGGGAGGCGCTGGCCGCCGGAGCGGACATGGCAGACGCCCTGGCAAAGGTGCGGGAGGTCACCATCCATTACGGGAAGAAGGGCGACCTGCTGTATCCGCTTCTGGACGTGGGCTACGGCATCAGCGGCCCCTCCGACGTGATGTGGACGGTGGACGATGAGATCCGGGATGAGCTCTCGGCGCTGACTAAGGAGACGGAACGCGGGGGAGAGTGGAATGATCGCGTCCTGGCTGTATGCCAGCGGATCGAGGAGATGATCTACAAGGAGAAGAATATTCTGTTCCCCATCTGCGCAGTCAATTTCACCGAGGAAGAGTGGCGGGGCATCTATCGGGACGCCAAGGCCTACGACGATTGTCTGGGTGTGACGGGCCAGGTCTGGGACGCCGGCGAGAGTGCCCCGGAGGCGGCTTCGGCCACAAAAGACGAGGTCGTGATGCCCGGCGGACACATGACGGTGGCCCAGCTCACGGCACTGCTCAACACCGTTCCTGCGGAGATCAGCTTCATCGATACGGAGAACATCAACCGCTATTTCAACGAGGGACCCAAGGTGTTCAAGCGCCCCGGCATGGCCATTGACCGGGATGTGTTCTCCTGCCATCCGCCGAAGATCGAGCCGATGGTGCGCGCCATCATCGACGACTTCCGCGCCGGACGCCGCGACCGTGTGCCAGTCTGGATGGAGAAGGACGGCCGTATCATGCTGGTCAGCTACATGGCGGTGCGGGACCGGGAAGGCAACTACCTGGGCACCATGGAATTCGTTCAGGACATGGAGCTGGCAAGGGAGTATTTTACTGGACAGAAGACCGAATAACGAACAGCGCCGGAGCGTTCGCTCCGGCGCTGTTTTAATTATGAAGAAACTCCCGGTCCAACAGACGCACGTCTTTTCCCACGATCTCCAGGATCCCCTCTGCGCGCATGTGGGACAGCTCGCGGGACAGGGCGCTGCGGTTGACGCCCATAAACTCCGCCCATTCGTTCCGATTGAACGGGATGCAGATCCGGCCATCCGGCGACATGCCCTGGCCACGCAGATATACCTTGATGCGATCCCGGAGCCGCTTCTGGCTCATGATCCGCAGCTTGCGGTTGATAAAGAAGTTCTGCCGGGCAAAATCCCGCAGGAGATTGGAAACCAATGTTGTCTGATACCCCGCGTCAAACTGCCTGGCTGTCATAATTGACCGAAAATCGAAAAATACGATGCGGCACCGGCTGGTCGCTTCCATCTGCACCGGACTCCTGTTGCTGCCCAGATAGGCCAGCGATTCCCCGAACAGACCGCCCCGGGTGAACTGATTCATATTGACGCTGTTGTCGCCCTCATCCAGAAAGCTGACCGCCGTCGTTCCCTCCAGCACGATGCCCGCACGGCTCATGGCGTCGCCGATGAGAAATACCATCTCCCCTTTTTCATAGCTCCGCTCCGACGCGTTCAGCCAGCGGAGAGCCTCCGGCAGCTCCGCCTCCGGGATCCCGCGGAACAAGCCGCAGCCGGCCAGCACGCGCAGGTCCTTCTTCTGCAGCACAATCATCACTCCCTTTCTTACGCCCATCATAAGTGGTAAAAAACTTTTTGTCAATGTTGCCGCAGCAACAGCACGGAAAGAGCTTTTGCGGTATGCTTGGTTCAGAAGGAAGGTGGCGAGCGCCATGAAAGCACCGGAAAACCGTGTGTTCTCCGTGGCTGCGGAGAGTGCGCCCATACCGGGCTGCACGGTCTCAGAGCTGGTCAGCAAGGCAAACGGATACTATATCCTGCACTTCTCCCTGGCGGCGAATACTTCCATCAGCGCGGAAGCTTACCGCCAGCCAAAGCTGTGGCTTGTGGCCTGCGGCACCATGGAGGCCGTCACAAGGTCCGGCTCGATGCTGTTGACGGCGGGCGACCTCTACGCGGTGCCCCGGGGCGTCCCGGTTGGTGTCCGTGCCGCAGAGGATTGCGTTTATACGGAGATCACATGGAAGGAGGACCGTATCATGAACGAGATCATTCGGGACGGGGCTGTATTTGCCCTAAAGGACCTGTTGCCCACGCAGGAGGACAGGATCATCAACATGGACATCATCCGCGGCGAAAAGCTGAAATTCGTCGTGATGAGCTTTGCCCCAGGAACGGCGCTGCCCGAGCACGCCGCACCAGGCGAAGCGATGATCTTCGCTCTGGACGGCGAGGGGATCATCGGCTATGAGGGGAAGGAGTACCCCATCCGCGCCGGTGAGAATTTCAAGTTCGCAAAGAACGGTGCGCACTACGTCAAGGCAGATCGTCCCTTCAAAATGGCGCTGCTGTTGACATTGGACTGAATGAGAAAAAAGGAGGTATAGGAACATGAAATACGTTGTAAACGGCGGTTGTGTGGGCTGCGGCCTGTGCGCAGGGACCTGCCCGGAGGTGTTTTCCATGACAGACGCCGGCGTGGCCAAGGCCATCGAATCGGAAGTGCCGGAGGCGGTGCTGGACAGCGCCGCCGCGGCCATGGACGGCTGCCCTGTGGGCGCTATTGAAGAGGCATAAGAATCGAAGGGAGACGTAAACATGACGAAGTATGTATGTGATCTGTGCGGCTATGTATATGACGTCGCAGAAGGCGATCCGGACAATGGAATCGCTCCCGGCACCGCCTTTGAGGTCCTGCCCGAGGATTGGGTCTGCCCCCTGTGCGGCGCACCGAAATCGGATTTCCATGCGGAGTGATGAGCATGGCAGAGGCTCTGGAGATATTTGAAGGGCCGGTTTCCGGGGATGACCTTGTCGCTGAGGTCGTCAATCTCTACCCGGAGGCGGCGGAGTTCCTGCAAAGCGTGGGCATGCACTGTGTCGGCTGCATGGCAGCACACGGGGAAACTCTGTATCATGCCTGCAGCGTGCATGGGCTGAACGGCGCAGAGGTCATACGGGAGTTGAACCGGATCATCACGGGATAAGGAATATTCTGTGTCATCCTGAATTCATGCAACAAGGGCCGCGCCGTGCGCGGTCTCTTGCTATTTTTTCGAAATCGGACGTTTTTCATTGGTCTGCGACGCAGATTCTGCACTGGGGGTCAAGAGAACGAATATCTTAGCTGCATACAATCCATGCATATTGTGCGCCGATCCGTATCTTGATAACGTGTTTTCATCATGATATACTGCTGTTGTTATCCATATGTATGGCATCGGCAGCGCGATTCACACCGGGAAGGAGGAGAGAAATGACCGTCATTTCTACAAAACGCATGGACATGGTGGAGGCGGAGGAGGGGGATATCCCTGCTATCATCGCCATGGAGCTCCACCCGGAGAACCGGCCCTATATCTGGCTCGGCACGGAGGAAGAGCATCGCAGCGAGATCGCCGATCCCGCCCACATGCTCCTGCTCTTTCGGGACAGGGACTTGCATGAAACCGTGGGCTATGCGCTGATCCACCTGGGCGACAAGTCCCACGTCTTTGAGCTCCGCCGCATCGCCATCACACAAAAGCACCGCGGCTATGGTAGGGAGGCCATGGTGGCGCTGATCCACTACGCCTTCTCCGTGTGGGGCGCCAACCGGGTCTGGCTGGACGTGTACCCGGACAATGAGGTTGGCATCCATCTCTACGAGTCCCTGGGGATGCACCGGGACGGCGTGCTGCGCCAGAATTATCTCTCGGAGCGGGGCTACCTGGATCAGATCATCTACTCCCTGCTGCGGCAGGAGTACGACCAGTGGGCAAGCCGCTTCCCGGCGCGGTCGCCGGAAGAATGAGACGAAGGAGAGGTGAAGCGGCATGCACTTCGTGGAGGCAAAATCCCTGCTGACCAGATGGAATGGCATGAACCTCTACCGCGGGTGCGCCCACGGATGCGTATACTGCGACAGCCGAAGCGCGTGCTACCAGTTCACCTACGCCTTTGAGGACATCGAGGTCAAGGAGAACGCCCCGGCACTGCTGGAGGAGATCCTGCGCAAGAGGCGCAAAAAGTTCGTGGTCTCCACCGGGTCCATGAGCGACCCCTATCAGCCCTGCGAGCGGGAGCTGCGGCTGACGCGCCGGTGCCTGGAGCTTCTGGACCGGTACGGCTTCGGCGCGTCGGTCATCACGAAGTCCGACCTGGTGCTGCGGGACCTCGACCTGTTCGACAGCATCAACCAAAAGGCAAAAAGCGTGCTGCAGATGACGCTGACGGTGGCGGACGAGGGCCTCAGCCGGGTGCTGGAGCCAAACGTCTGCACCACTGCCCGGCGGTACCAGGTGCTGAAGGCGTTCCAACAGCGCGGCATCCCCGCCGTGGTCTGGATGACGCCCATCCTGCCGTATCTCACCGACACGGAGGAGAACCTGCGGCAGATCCTGGATTACTGCTTTGACGCGGGCGTGAAGGGGATCGTCTGCTGGAACGCCGGCATGACGCTGCGCCAGGGGGACCGGGAGTATTTCTACCGGGCCCTGGACCGCCATTTTCCGGGCCTCTCCGACCGGTACCGCCGGGAATACGGGAACGCCTACGAGGTCACGAGCCCCGATAGCACGCGATTGATGGAAATCTTTCACGGGGAATGCGAAAAGCGGGGCGTGATCCACGACCCCGACGCGTGCTTCCGCTATATCGCCCAGCTGCCGGAGGAAAGTCCGCAGCTGTCGCTGTTCGACCTGTGACGCGAAGGAGCAACAGAAAGCAACACCGTCAACACAACGTGGAGCGTGGTCAAGTGAAGAAACGAGCCATCTTATCCGTCAATATGGCGGTCCTGCTGTTTGGCCTGGCGGGGCTCTTTGCCAAGTGGATCCATCTGCCGGCCCTCTCCATTACCTTTGGCCGCGTGCTCTTTTCCTCCGTCGGCCTGGGGGTTTTCCTGCTGGTGAAGAAGCAGAGCATCCGGCTGGAGAACAGGCGGGATCTTTTTCTGCTGCTGGCGGCGGGGGCGATCCTGGCGCTCCACTGGTGGTCCTTCCTGGAGGCGATCCAGCTCTCCACGGTGGCCATCGGGACCATCACCTTCTCCTCGTTCCCGCTGTTCGTCACCTTCCTGGAGCCGTTGGCGTTCCACCGAAAGCTGACGTGCCGCGGCGTGGTGATCGCGGTCATCATCCTGATGGGCGTCATCGTCACGATTCCCGCATTCTCCTTCCAAAACAGCATGTTCCTTGGGATCGCCGTGGGCATGGTCTCATCCCTGGCCTATGCGGTCCTCACGGTCATGAACAAGGGCCTCGCCGTGCGATACGGCGGCACGGTGACGGCCTTCTACGAGCAGGCCACGGCGGCCCTCGTGCTGCTGCCCTTCGCCCTGTGGGGGACGAGCACTGTGCCGTCCCTGACGGACGCGGCGCTGCTGCTGTTTCTGGGGCTGGTCACCACCGCGCTGGCCCACACCCTGTTCATCAACAGCCTGAAGGAGCTCCCCGCCCAGCTGGCCGGGGTCTGCTCGGCCATGGAGACGGTGTACGGGATCCTGCTTGCCCTGCTGTTGCTGGGGGAGGTGCCGTCTGTGCGGGAGATCATCGGCGCGGTCATCATCGTGGGCGCGGTGGTTGCGGCGCAGCTGTCGGAGAGGGAATTCACATAAGTAATATTTTTGAATGATCCCCCGAATTCCAGATTGATTGGATTCCGGGGGATTGTTATAATTATAATATGAGCAGATCAATGACGGAGGTCATGGGACATGGCGATCACGGAATTTGCAAAGCAGTACCATGAAAAGATGTTTCCCGGCTACGTCTCAAAATTTTTGGAGACCGACCCGGAGTTCATCGAGCGGTTCGACAACTTCGCCTTCGATGAGGTTATCAACCAACCGGGGCAGGGGCTGGACGACAGGACGCGATTTCTGGCCATCCTGGCCACGCTGTTGGGCTGCCAGGGGATCGACGAGTTTCGATGCATGGTGCCGGCGGCGCTGAATTTCGGCGTGACGCCGGTGGAGATCAAGGAGCTGGTCTACCAGGCGGTGGCCTATCTCGGTATCGGGCGCGTGTTCCCGTTCCTCAAGGCGGTGAACGAGGCGCTGGAGGAGCGGGGCGTCAGGCTGCCCCTGGAGGGTCAGGCGACGACCACGGCGGAGACCCGCCGCGAAAACGGTACCCAGGCGCAGGTGGATATCTTCGGCGAGGGGATGCGCGACTTCTGGCGGAGCGGCCCCGAGGAGAGCCGCCACATCAACTATTGGCTGGCGGACAACTGCTTCGGCGATTACTACACCCGGACGGGTCTCAACTATGCCCGGCGGGAGATGATCACCTTCTGCTTCCTGGCGGCCCAGGGCGGCTGCGAGCCCCAACTCACCAGCCACGCGGCGGGCAACATGATGGTGGGCAACGACAAGGCGTTCCTGATCCGGGTGATCTCCCAGTGCCTGCCCTATATGGGCTACCCGCGCTCTCTCAACGCCCTGCGCTGCGTGAACGAGGCGGCAAAGCAGATGGAGGGAGTAAAATGAGACGATTTGCGATAATGCTTTTGAGCGCCCTGCTGGCGCTCAGCCTGGCGGCGTGCGGCGGCAGAGCGGATACGCCCGCGCAGCCGGAGGCACAAGATGAAACGGCTGCCCCCGCCGTTGAAACGGCGCCGGAGCCGGAGGAGGCGCCCGCCGAGACCGCGGGCGATACGCTGGTGGTCTTTTTCAGCCGCGTGGGAAACACGGATTTCCCGGAGGACGTGGACGCGGTTTCCAGCGCGTCCCTGAGTCGCACGAACGGCGCGCTGAAGGGGAACGCACAGCTGATGGCGGAGTGGATGGCGGACGAGGCGAACGTCGATCTGTTTGAGATCCAGACGGAGGAGACCTACCCCGTCGATTACCGGGAGACGACGGACGTGGCCAAGGGGGAGCAGAAGGAGGACGCCCGCCCTGCACTCAAGAGCCATATCGAGGGCTTTGCGGAGTATACCACGGTTTATCTGGTGTTCCCCAACTGGTGGGGCGACCTGCCGATGCCCCTCTACGCGTTTTTCGAGGAGTACGACTTCTCCGGCAAGACCCTGTATGTGTCCATCACCCACGAGGGCAGCGGCTTTTCCCGCACCGTCAGCACGATCCGAAGCCTGGAGCCGGATGCCGACGTGATCGAGGGCATCTCCATCCGCGGCAGTGACGTACCCCAATCGGAGGAGATCGTGCGACAGTTTGTCAAAGGCAATCAATCAATTTGAATGGAGGATATCATCATGGCAAAGAATCTGATCATCTACTATTCCCGCAGGGGACAGAACTATTTCGGCGGCTTGATCCGTGATGTGAAGAAGGGCAACACCGAGTACTGCGTCGAATTCATTCAAAAGACCGTGGGCGCGGACGTGTTTGAGGTGGAGACGGTCAAGGAGTATTCCAGAGACTACATGACCTGCACCCGGGAGGCCCAGGCGGAGAGCCGCAGCGGCGAACGCCCGGCGCTGAAGAGGTATCTGGACTCCGTGGCGGACTATGACAACGTCTTCGTCTGCGGCCCCTGCTGGTGGGGCACCTTCCCCTGCGCCGTGCTGGGCCAGCTGGAGCGGCTGGATTGGACGGGCAAGAACGTGTTCGCCCTGATGACCCACGAGGGCAGCGGCCTGGGCCACTGTGAGCGGGATCTGAAGAGCATCTGCAAGGGCGCGAAGGTCGGAAAGGGCCTGGCCGTCCCCGGCAGCGGGGCTTCCGGCAGCGAAAACGCCGTGGCGGCGTGGGCCAGGAAGTGCGTGGGGTGAAGGACATGAAGAAAGAAGTGATGCTGGTCACCGGCGCCGGCCAGATCAGCATGGCCATCGCCCGGCGGGTGGGGTTCGGCAAAAAGATCTTCCTGGGCGATAAGAAGATCGAGAACGCCAACGCCATCGCCAGGACCATGAACGAGGCGGGCTTTGACGTGACGCCGCTGGAAATGGATCTGTCCTCCCGGCAGTCCATCCTGCACATCATCGCCGAGGCGCAGAAATACGGCGAGATCAAGTACCTGGTCAACGGCGCGGGCGTCTCACCCAGCCAGGCACCCATCGAGGCGATTTTGAAAGTGGACCTCTACGGCACGGCGGTGCTGCTGGATGAGGTGGGCCGGGTCATCGCCCCCGGCGGCTGCGGCGTGACGATCTCCAGCCAGAGCGGATGGCGGATGCCGCAGCTGACGGCGGAGCAGGATCGTCAGCTGGCCACGACGCCCACGGAGGAGCTGCTTGCGCTGGATATTCTCCGGCCAGAAAACATCCGCGACACGCTCCACGCCTATCAGATGGCGAAACGCTGCAACGAAAAGCGCGTCATGGCGGAGTGCGTCAAGTGGGGAACGCGCGGCGCGCGGCTCAACGATATCGCCCCCGGCATCATCGTGACGCCCCTGGCCCTGGACGAGTTCAACGGCCCGCGCGGGGACTTCTACAAGAACATGTTCGCCAAATGCCCCGCAGGCCGCCCCGGCACGGCGGACGAGGTGGCGAATGTGGCAGCGCTTTTGATGAGCGACGCGGGCGCGTTCATCACCGGCTCCACGTTCCTCATCGACGGCGGAGCCACCGCCAGCTATTATTACGGCCCGCTGCAGCCCCAGGCGTGAGAGAGGCCCGTCTGCGGCTATTGACATGAAGAAAAAGAAGCTGCGTATGGCGGTGGACACCGCCATGACCGTCCTGCTGCCCTGTCTCATGGCGTACTCACTGATCGGCGAAGCCTTTCACGAGATCACGGGCGTGGCCATGCTGGGACTGTTCATCGGCCATCATATTCTGAACCACTCGTGGTGCAAGGGGCTGTTCCGGGGACGGTACAGCCCCTACCGGGCATTTCTGACGGCGGTGAACCTGCTGCTGTGCATTGTGATGGCCTGTCTGCCGTGCAGCGGGATTACGATGAGCAAGCATCTGTTCAAGTTTCTGCCGACGGAGGGCTTCTCCTCCACCGCGCGGACGGTGCATCTATTGTGCTCGTACTGGGGCTTTGCCCTGATGAGTCTGCACCTGGGGCTCCATGGGGACGCCATGCTCAAAAAGAAGCCGACGTGGCTCGCTATTGCGGCGGGAGCGGCGTCGCTTTACGGCGTGGTTGCGTTCATCCGGCGGGAGCTGCCGCTCTATATGACGCTGCGGTCACAGTTCGTGTTCTTTGACTACGCCGAGCCCCGCGTTTTCTTCTTTGCGGATTATCTCGCCATACTGGTGTTGTTTGCGACGGTGGGATACGGGATCGGAAAGGCGCTGAAAGGAAAGGGCAAGTGACAGATATTGAGTCCGCAACAGGATAGCCAGATAACTGCGCGTCGTCTGAATATTCTTGACTGGTGCGGAGTGGCAGCGCGATGGCTTTCGCATCCCGGGACCAATCGGTGAGTTCAAGAGAAAACACCCATCCGGACGCTGTTTGCCAGGCTGCCATTCAGCCGAAAATACAGGGCGCCTGTTTCCTGTGGGATCATCCCAAAAAACGACAGAGAGGGGTTGTCAAACATAACGAAATATGATAAACTCCCTGTTGCCAATAACCCCCCTGGGGGGATAAAACAATACAGCTTGCAGTGTCCGGCGCGGCGGGGAACCGTGTCGGAAGGATAGGGAATCGTGTGCAAATCACGAGCGGTACCGCCGCTGTAAGCACGGACGGACAGATCGGGGCGAAAGCCGGCCATTGGGGGAACCTGAGAAGGCTGATCTGTCCGGCGGGAGCAATGCTCCGGGACGTGTGAGTCAGAAGACCTGCTGCGAGATATTATACACCGTGCCTGCGACGCGGTGTGTTCATGCGCTATGGGAAAAACGGCTGTGGCGACGGCAATGGTGCCGTCGCCGCAGCTTTTTTGCGGAAGAAGGAGGAGAGACCTATGAGAGGAATCGCATACGGTGTGGGCGTGGGCCCCGGGGATCCGGAGCTGATGACCCTGAAGGCCATTCGGCTGATCCGGGAAAACGACGTGATTGCCGTACCGGGCAAGGCGGCGAAGGAGTCCGTGGCGTATCAGATCGCCGCCGCTGTGGTGCCGGAGCTGGCAAATAAAGAATTGGTACCCATCTACATGCCCATGATTAAGGACCGGGCTCTCATCGAGGCGGAGCACCGCAGGGGGGCAAGGCTCTTGGAGGAGTATTTGGAGCAGGGCAGGAACGTGGTGTACCTGACGTTGGGCGACCCCACCGTCTACTGCACCTTCAGCTACCTCCAGCACATTCTGGAGGCGGACGACTACGCCGTGGAGCTGGTGCCGGGCATCCCGTCCTTCTGCGCGGCGGCGGCCCGGCTGAATCTGCCCCTGGTGGAATGGGACGAGCCGCTGCACGTGGTGCCCGCCGTCCACAAGACGGGGGAGGCGCTGGACCAGAGCGGCACCTACGTGCTGATGAAGTCCGCCAGCCACATGGCGGAGGTGAAGGACCTGATGCGGGCCAGCGGGCGGAACGTGCAGGCCGTGGAGAACTGCAGCATGGATACCGAGAAGGTCTACCGCAGCGTGGAGGAGATCCCCGACGACGCCGGGTATTTCTCCCTGATCATCGCCAAGGAACGCCATGATTGAGATCACAAATCTGACGAAACGGTTCGGTGATTTCACCGCCGTGGATCACCTGAGCCTGACCATCCGCACCGGCGAGTTTTTCGGCCTGCTGGGACCCAACGGCGCCGGCAAGACCACCACCATCAGCATGATGTCCACGGTGCTGCTGCCCACCGAGGGGGAGATCTCCATCGACGGACAGCCCCTCACCCGAAAGGCCTCCGCCCAGAAACGGAAGCTCAGTGTCATCACCCAGGAGTACTCCATGCGCCAGGACATGACCATGGACGAGGTGATGGAGTACCAGGGGCGGCTGTACGGCCTGCCCCGGAAGGTGATCCGGGAAAAAAGCGATGAGCTGCTGGAATTCGTGGGGCTGACGGAGTTCCGCCGCCGCACGGTGCGGCACCTGTCCGGCGGCATGAAGCGGAAGCTGATGATCTGCCGGGCCCTGCTCATCGAGCCGGAGATCCTGCTGCTGGACGAGCCCACCGCCGGCATGGACGCCCTGTCCCGCCGCCAGATGTGGAACCTCCTGCGGCAGGTGAACGGACGGAACATGACCATCGTGCTGACCACCCACTATATGGAGGAGGCCCAGGCTCTGTGCGACCGGGTGGCCCTCATCAACCGGGGCGCTCTCCAGAAGCTGGACACGCCCACCGGCCTCATCGACGAGCTGGGTGCCTACGCCGTGGACGAGACCACGGATAGCGGTCTGAAAAGCAGCTACTTCCACGATCGCCGCGAGGCTATCGCCTACCTGTCCCGGGCGGGCGGACAGGCCTCCTTCCGGGCCACCACGTTGGAGGACGTGTTCGTGGAGTGCGCCGGACGGAAGATCACGTAAGGGGGCGCGCCATGGGAATCATCACTGTTCTGTGGGAGAAATGGGTGGAGTTCCGCCGGGATTTCTACAAGATCACGGTGGCCGCCATGATCTCCCCCCTGATGTACCTCTTGATTTTCGGCATGGGCATCCAGACCACGTCCCACGGGGAGCCGTATCTCCACTTTCTCATCCCCGGCATCGTGGCCATGGCCACCATGACCGGCAGCTTCAGCGCCATCGCCCAGAACATGAGCGTCCAGCGCCTCTATGAAAAGGCTCTGGACCAGGTGATGGTGTCGCCCACGCCCCTGTGGCAGTTCATTGTGGGCCAGATCATCGGCGGCAGCCTCCGGGGCCTCTACGCCGGCGGCATCATATTGTTGCTGACGCTGCCCATCCGCACGGACCTCATCTTCAACGGCTTGTCCGTGTTCATCATGTTTCTGAACGGCACGGTCTTTTCCACCATCGCGCTGGTGCTGTCCTTCCTGGCCAAGAGCTACACGGACGCGCCCCGCTTCACGGCGTATATCATCACGCCCATGTCGTTCCTGTGCAACACCTTCTTCTCCACCGAGCAGATGCCCGCCGGCTTCCGGCAGGTCATCGCCCTGCTGCCCCTGTCCCAGACCAGCGCCATGATCCGCACCATCGCCAACGCCGAGTGGCCCGGTGCCTTCGGTTTTGTGGTGCTGGGCGCCTATCTGGTGATCTTCGGCCTGATCTCGGTGGTGTTCATCTACAAAAAGAAAAATCTGTGAGGAGGGGACGAAACATGACCATGCAAAAAGGCCTGCTGGCCATCAGCTTCGGCACCTCCTATGCCGCCACACGTCCCCGCACGCTGGAGGCCACGGAAAGCGCCCTGCGCCGCGCTTTTCCGGACCGCCGCTTCTACCGGGCCTGGACCAGCGGCATGCTCCGCCGGAAGCTGGAGAGGACGGAGGGGCTCCGCATCCCCTCCGTAGAGGAGGCTCTGGACCAGATGGCGGCGGACGGCGTCGCCGACGTGCTGGTGCAGCCCACCCATCTGCTGGCCGGAGAGGAGTTTCAACAGGCCCGGGAGGCGGTGGCTGCCGCCGCAGCGCGGTTTGACACCCTCGCCATGGGGGAGCCCCTGCTCTCCGACGAGGCTGACGTGGCCGCCCTGGCCAAGGCCGTGGAGCAGATCTACGGCGAGATGCCGGAGGGCGAGCTGTTGGCTCTCATGGGCCACGGCAGCGCCGCCATGACGTTCCCGGTTTACGAGCTGCTGGAGCGGCAGTTCCGGCGGGACGGATACGACAACATCTGCATCGGCACCGTGGAGTTCACGCCGGGGATCGCCCCGGTATTGGAGCGCGTCCGGCGGGAGAAGCCGGCGCGGGTCCACCTGGCGCCGCTGCTGCTGGCGGCGGGGGACCACGCCGCGGGCGACATGGCCGGCGACGGGCCGGACTCCTGGAGGAATCAGATCCTCCGGGAGGGCGCGGACGTGGTGTGCCATCTGAACGGGCTGGGCGAATTTGAGGCGGTGCGGGCACTGTATGTCGCGCATGCCCGCAGCGCCCGCGCCATCACGGGGGAGGCGGCGGTATGAAACAGATCCGCGCCACGGCCCTGTGCCTCGCCCTGGTCACGTGCCTCACCATCCCCGCCGCCTGGGCGGCGGAGACGGAGGAGACGGACCCCATGGCCCAGCGGCTGGCGGACGCCCAGACGGAGATCGACGCCCTGCAGGCGGGCAGATACGGCATGGTGCCCATCTACGGACGGGACATCGCTGACGGGACGTATGAGATCCGGGTGGACTCCTCGTCCCCCTACTTCCGCATCACCAGGGCCACGCTGACCGTGGAGGGCGATGAGATGACGGCCCGGTTCACCATTCCCAGCATGAGCTATCGCTACGTATATCCCGGCACGAAGAAGGAGGCGGCGGGCGCCGACCCGTCCACCTGGATCGAGTTTGAGGAGGAAAACCACGAGACCACCTTCACTTTCCCGGTCCCGGCGCTGAACGCCCAGGTGGACTGCGCGGCCTACAGCAAGGGCCGCCGGCGGTGGTACAGCCGCAAGCTGGTGTTCGACGCCTCGTCTCTGCCCAAGGAGGCTCTGGCCTTCGATCTGCCGGACTATGAGCTGATCGAGGACGCCCTCCGGGCCTATGAGGTGGTGGGAAGCGAGGAGCTGAAGCGGCAGCGCCAGGCCGCCGCGGAGGCCATCGAGCCCGTCGCCATGGACATGGAGGACGGCGAGTACTCCATCGAGGTCAACATGACCGGCGGCAGCGGCCGGGCCAGCATCAGCTCGCCCACGCTGCTGATCATCCGGGACGGCAAGGCCTACGCCCGCCTCCTGTGGAGCAGCGTCTACTACGACTACATGATTCTGGACGGCGGGTATTTCTACAACCTGACGGAGGACGGCGGCCCGTCCACCTTTGAGATCCCCATCACCGCCCTGGACGAGCCCATGTCGGTGATCGCCGACACCACCGCCATGGGCGAGCCGGTGGAGATCCGGTACACGCTGACCTTCTACGCCGAGACGGTGGGCGCCAAAGGGCAGATCCCCCAGGAGTCGGCCAAGCTGGTGCTGGCCATCGCCGGCGCCATCATTGCGGGCGGCGGCGTGCTGAACTACTTCGTGAAGAAGCGAAGGGGGTAAGGACATGGCACTGTATCCCATTCTGATTAACTGGCAGGGCCTGCCCTGCCTCATCGCCGGCGGCGGCAGCCTGGCCCGCCGCAAGGCGGAGCTGCTATGCGCCCAGGGCGCGCAGGTGACGGTGGTAGCCCCGGACGTCTGCCCGTCGATAGCGACCCTACCGGTGACGGTGCGTCAGCGCCGTGTCACGGCGGAGGACGTGGCGGGTCAGTTCCTGGTGGTGGACGCCACCGGGGATGCGGCGGCAGAGCAGCTGCTGCGGGAGGCCTGCCGCGCCGGACACATCCCCTTCAACAGCGCCTGCCGGGGAGAGGACACCACCGCCGTGTTCCCGGCGGTCCACCGGCAGGGGCGGACGGTAGTGGCCGTGTCCAGCACCGGGGCCAGCCCCGCCGCCAGCGCCTGGCTGCGGGACAAGCTGGCGGAGCGTGTCCCGACGCAAATGGACGATGTCCTGGCCTGCATGGCCCGGCTTCGGCCCCTGTCCCGGGCGTATTTCGACCACCAGCCCACCCGATGCCTGTTTCTGCATCGGTGCCTGGACGAGATGCTGACAAAGGAGAGACCACTTGCCCCGGAGGAGATCGAAGAGCTCCGGCGAGCGATTGAGATAGAAGAAGGAAACACCAAGGAGGAAAGAGAAACATGAAAAAGTACGTGAGAACCCTGGCGGCGCTGCTGTGCGCGGCGCTGCTGGCGTCCTGCGGCGCCAAGCCCACCGATCCCGTTGACCCCGGCAAGAACGACGAGCCCACCGAATGGACCGCCGTCACCGTCAGGGACGATCTGGACCGGGAGGTCACTCTGGAGGCCCAGCCCCAGCGGGTGGCCGTGCTGATGGGCAGCTTTGCCGAGACCTGGACGCTGGCCGGCGGTGATCTGATCGCCGCCCCCAAGGACGCCTGGGAGGATTTCGACCTGGCCCTGGATGAGAGTGTGGTGGACCTGGGGAGCTATCAGAAGATCAGCGTGGAGGCCCTGTTCGACCTGGAGGCCGACCTGATCATCGCCAGCGCCAATACCAAGAGCCAGGTGGAGCTGAAGGAGACGCTGGAGAGCGCCAAGGTCAACGTGCTGTATTTCAACGTCAACGGCTTTGAGGACTATCTGCGGATGCTGAAGACCTGCACCGACATCACCGGCCGGGCCGACCTGTACGAGACCAATGGGACGCAGGTGCAGCAGCAGGTGGAGGCCGCCAAGGCCGCCGCCGTCACCGCTCTGGAGGGGCGGGAGGCGCCCCGGATTCTGTTCGTGCGCACCGCCGCCTCCGGCATCCACGTCAAGGGCTCCGAGGGCACCGTGCTGGGCCTGATGCTCCGGGATCTGGGCTGCGTGAACGTGGCCGACGGCAGCGAGCTGCTGGAGAACCTGAGCATGGAGAAGATCATCGAGGAGGACCCGGACATGATCTTCATCGTCATGCAGGGCAGCGACCAGGAGGGCGCCCGGAAGACGCTGGAGGATACGCTGACCGGCAATCCCGCCTGGTCCGGCCTCACCGCCGTCAAGGCCGATCAGGTCCACTATATGGACAAGACCCTCTATCACCTCAAGCCCAACAACCGCTGGGGGATCGCCTATGAACAGCTCGAACAGCTCCTCTACGGGGAGTAAGCGCAGTACATATCTGCTGGGCGCGGCCGCCTTTCTGGTGGTGGCCGCCCTGCTGAACGTATGTCTCGGCGCGGCCCGCGTCACCCTGCCCCAGCTGTGGCGGGCGCTGCTGTCCGGCCCAGACCAGACGGCGGCGGCCCGGATCCTCTGGTACGCGCGGCTGCCCCGGACGGCGGCGTGTCTGCTGGCCGGGTCCGGGCTGGCCGTGTCCGGCGCGGTGATCCAGAAGGTGTTGGCCAACAACCTGGCCTCCCCCGGCATCATCGGCATCAACGCCGGCGCGGGCCTGGCCGTGGCGGCCTGCTGCGCCTTCGGGACCTACGCCGCGTGGGCCGTCGCCGGTACGGCGTTTCTGGGCGCCATGGCCGCCACCTTCCTGGTGGTGATCGTGGCCCGGAAGAGCAACGCCTCCCGCACCACGGTGGTGCTGGGCGGCGTGGCGGTGACGGCCTGCCTCAACGCGGTGACGGAGACCATCATCACCCTGGTTCCCGACGCGGCCCTGGCCAGCGTGGACTTCCGGGTGGGCGGCTTCTCCTCCGTCAACCACGCCCGGCTGCTGCCTGCCGCCGTGCTGATCCTGGCGGGCATCGCCGTCATCTGCACGCTGACCAACGAGCTGGACGTCCTCTCCCTGGGGGACGACACGGCCCACTCCCTGGGCCTGCGGGTAGCGCCCATGCGCAACACCATGCTGACGCTCTCAGCCCTGCTGGCCGGGGCCAGCGTCAGCTTCGCCGGGATCCTGGGCTTTGTGGGCCTCATCGTGCCCCACATCGCCCGGCGGATCATCGGCAACGACAGCGGGCGGCTGATCCCCTTCTGCGCCCTGCTGGGCGGCGGCTTCGTCACCATCTGCGACCTGGCGGCGCGGCTGATCTTCGCGCCCTATGAGCTGCCCACCGGCATTCTGATGAGCTTCCTGGGCGGGCCGTTCTTCATCTGGCTCCTGCTGAAGAGAAAGGACAAGCAGCCATGATCTCGATAACTGGTCTGCACGCATCCTACGATGGCGCAGAGATCCTCCACGGGATCGACGCAGCCCTCCCCACCGGGAAGATCTCCGTCCTGATGGGGCCCAACGGCTGCGGGAAAACCACCACGCTGCGGTCTCTGATCCGGCTGGTGCCGGAGACGTCCGGCGATATCCGGCTGGATGGGAAGGACCTGGCGGAGCTCCCTCAACAGGAGCTGGCCCGGCGCATCGCCTATCTGCCCCAGAGCCGCAACGTGCCGGATATCGCGGTGCAGCGCCTGGTGATGCACGGCCGGTTCCCCTACCTCAGCTATCCCCGGCGGTACCGCAGGGAGGACTATGAGAAGGTCAACCAGGCTCTGGAGTGGGTGGGCCTGACCGAACTGGCCGGGCGGAAGATGGAGAACCTCTCCGGCGGGCAGCGGCAGAAGGCATACCTGGCCATGGCCCTGGCCCAGGACACGGACGTGATCCTCATGGACGAGCCCACCACCTTCCTGGACATCAAAAACCAGTTTGAGATGCTGGACCGGGCCCGGGCCCTGGCTGACGGGGGAAAGACGGTCATCATGATCCTCCACGACTTCGAGGCCATCCTCCACTACGCCGACCACGCCGTTCTTCTGGCGGAGGGACGCGTGCTCACCGCCGGCGGCGCGGAGGAGGTCCTGCGCTCGGCGGAGGTCAAAGAGGCTTTCGGCGTTACCCCGCGTTTCTATGAGGCGGAGGACGGCCTCCACTGCTATGCAAAACCATAGGACAGCACCGCTGGAGCATTGGAGGCTCAGAGGTGCTGCGGAGACGGCGGACGGAAAAGCGCTGGAAACGAAGCGGTTCCGGAAAAAATACAAAATTGAGAGCAACAGGAGGGGAGGCCATGCTTGAAGCATGGCCTCCCCTCCTGTTTGAAAACGTGTCAGGTGATCGTCCGGGCGGGAGGCTGGACGGTTAGTCTTGATAACCCTCCATGACGAACTCTCTCATCTGCTGGGCGGTCATCCCATCCAGTCCAACCTTCTCCAGGGTGCGGCCGGTGACCCAATAGTCCTCATCCCGCAGAGCGGAGGCCAGATTGGCTACCGAATCCATGATGGGGGTCTTAACTCCCAGAGCCCGGCCGAGGTTGGCGCAGAACACGAGAGAGCAGGGAGCATCCTCCGTGAGGTAGCGGGCGCTCAGGTCGTTGGGGCCCTCGATATCCAGGAAGATGCCCACGCTGCCCTGATAGGCGGAGTACAGATCGTCCGACTTGGGGCAGTAACCGGTCATATAGAGGCGGTCAAGGATGTTGATCTTCTCATAGCCCAGCGCCTCACACAGAGCCATACGCTCCTCGTTGACCTTCCAGACCACACGGGCCACGGAAGGCGTGATGCCCTCTTTATAGTGGAAGTGCTTGTGATAATACTCGATCTTACCGGCGTTTAGGACCACCGGCGCGGGATGGCTGTCAATATTGCCGTTGTTCAAGGCGGTCTCCAGCACGTCGTTCATCAGCGTGATCGAACTGAACAGCGGCTTGACCATCTCGTACAGCTCCTGATTATACTTGGCGGGGAAGGCCGCGAACCAGATGACCGGGTCGCGCAGCAGGATCTTAACGGTGTTCTCGTTGACCTTGCGGGCTGCGTAGGGAAGGGTGTTCACCTCGCAGAGCTTGACCTTCTGGAAGACGCCTGCCTCATGAAAAACCTTGCCGTAAACCAGGCCGCCGCCGCAGCTGCCGGGGAGCAGGCAAATGACCATACCCTCTTTGACGTGAGGAACCAGACTCTTTGCGACAGCCTCCTGAGCAAATGCCGGGGAAACAGGCATGACCAGATCGGCGTCCGCCAACGCATCGGCCAGATCGGTGGTGACCTTCTTCAAAACGGCGTCGCCAACCGGACCCACGCCCTCCAGATGGATAACGCCTGTGTCGCGGATACCGGCAATGCTTGCGGCAAACTTGGGATCCTCATACAGCGTGACGTCGAATCCCCGCAGCGTCAAGTCGGCAGCAGCCGCAAAGCCGCCGTTTCCGCCGCCCAATATTGTGATTTTCTTTACGGTCTTTGCCATAATAGAACCCTCCTGCGGTCAATTTTGTCAGACAATTCATAAATATTGTCCGACAATTAAAGTATAGTGCCATCTGCGCTGCTTGTCAAGCGTTCAAACTATATTTTGGTATTATTGTCTTGCGCGGCGGCCTTTCTGTGGTATAATATTACCAATAATCATGTGATAGTGGATTGACTGTACGGACAACATGGAGGTGCCGGATGAAAGCTACACGGGAAAAGACTCCTGCCATGGCGGTTTACGAGTATATTTACGGAGAGATCACCCAGCGGCGGCTCCGGCCGGGTCAGGTTCTGACGGAGAGTTATATCTGCGGATGTATGGGCGTGGGGCGCAGTCCTGTCCGCCTTGCCCTGCAGCAGCTGGCGAAGGACGGCTTCGTGGAGCTGCGCGCCAATCGCAGCGCCATTGTGACCCAATTTACCCAGAAGCAGCTCCGTCAGCTCTATTCTCTGCGGGAGGCCTTTCTGGAGTATGCTCTCCGCCAGACGATCGACACCTACGAGGAGACGGATCTTGCCGCGCTGGAGTCCTGCCTGGCGGATATGGAGCGGGCCTTCGCGTCGCAGGCGTTTGATGATTACATTCAGGCGGTGGAGCGGTTCTACCGATTTATCATCGACAAAGCCGACAACCCCTACCTCACGGAGAGCGCCGCTGTGGTCATTAACCGGATCAACGTCTATATCTGTCTCTACGACGACTTTTTCAGCGTCAAACGATTGAAGACCCTGTCCATGCAGAGCCGCATGGTGCAGGGCATTCGAGAAGGCAGGCTGACCAACGTGCTCCGTGCCCACAGAAGCCTCAGTGACAAGGTGGTGGACGCATACGACCAGGTGGTCCGCCGCAGCATGCAGAGCGAATGACGAATCGAGAAAAAACGGCAGCCGCGGAAAACCGCGGCTGCTGTTTTTTTCTCTGCGTTGAGGGATTCGCGGCCATGGCATACAGCGGGAGCGGTGGAGCTACGACCTTGGCTGGGGGACCGGGAAATCTGCAGGGACCGGACAGACATAGGGCTCCTGCCGGATTGCCGCGTCGAACTCCGCCCGGATTTTTGTCAGCAGCGCCGGCTGCTCTGCCAGCAGGACAGCCGCAGCGGCCATGACCTTGGCGCCGTAGAGCATGCCCTTTTCGCCGATGCTGTGGCCGGCGCAGGCGGTGACCGCCCAGTTGTGCCACGGCGCGGCCAGGGGGGCGATCACCGTGTTGATCTGGGAGCAGGGCACGATATGCTGCACGTCGCCCACATCGGTGGAGCCGAAGCTGCTGGCGTGCTTATGGGGCCCCACTCCTGTCGCTAGGGGACCGCCATCCAGGGCGCCCCGGCGGAGCATATCGGCGTAGAGGGGGCTGCTTTCGTTGATCTCCCGGGAGAATGCCAGCTCCTCCTCCGTCCACCGGGGAGGCCCGATCCGCTCCAGCACGTCCGCGATGAGGTCGGAGAGGGTGTGGTTCTCCAACGTGTTGTAGCAGCCGCCCAGGAACTCGATCTCCACCTCGGTCTCCGTCATCATAGCCGCGCCGCGGGCGACCCTGCACAGCCGCGCATAGGTCTCCTCCACGTTGGCGCGCTGCTGGGCCCGGACGTAGTACCAGACGGAGGCGTGGTCGGGGACGATGTTGGGGGCGGAGCCGCCGTCGGTGATCACGTAGTGGATGCGCACGTCGTCGGTGACGTGCTCCCGGAGATAGTTGGCGCCCACGTTCATCAGCTCCACGGCGTCCAGGGCGCTGCGTCCGTTGTGGGGGGAGCTCCCTGCGTGGGCTGCGCGGCCCTTGAAGTGGAAGACCGCATTGTTGACCCCGTTGGCTGTGCCGTAGGTGACCCGGTTCAGATTGTCGCCGTGCCAGGACATGGCCAGGTCCAGCTCCCGGAAGGCGCCCCGGCTGGCCATGACGGACTTGCCGGTGATGGCCTCCTCGGCCGGACAGCCGTAGCAGACCACGGTGCCCGGCAGGCCCCGCTGCTGCAGCTCGGCTTTGACGGCCGCCGCGGCCGCCAGACTGGCTCCCGCGATCAGATTGTGGCCGCAGCCTTGGCCGGGGGCACCGGGTACGGCCTCCTCCGGGTGGGAGCAGGCCTTCTGACTTAGGGCCGGCAGGGCGTCCAGCTCCCCCAGGATGCCGATGACGGGATGGCCGCTGCCCCAGACGCCGCGTACGGCGGTGGGGAGGCCCAGATAGTTCTCCTCTACGGCGAAGCCCTCCGCGCGGAGAAAATCGGCGTTCCATTTGGCCGCCCTGACCTCGTTCCACGCGGTCTCCGGCTCTGACCACATCTTTCGGGCCACCTCAACGGCGGCCTGTCCATGCGCGTCAATATACCGTACGGCAATGGTGTCCTTCAGCTCTTTCAGCATTTGCCGCTCCTCTCCGCCTCAGCTGTTTTCCGGGCTGTTGTTCAAATAGTCCAGGACCAGGGCACAGTGCATCAGGATTCCGGTCTCCAGGGCGTCCTCATTGATGGTGAAGCGGTCATTGTGATTTGGCTCAATCTCATACCCCGGAGCTGAGGCGGTCCCAAGATTATAGTAGACGGCGGGGACGCGATCGGCAAAGAAGGCGAAATCCTCGCAGCCCATGCTGGGCACGTCGTCCTCAAAAACACGATCCGGTCCGAGGACTTGGCGGGCGACCTCCAAAAACCGCTGATAGAGTTCGGGGTCGTTGCGGCAGGCGATGTAGCAGGGGATGACAGAGACCTCGGCGCTTCCGCCAAGAGACTCCGCCGTCTTTTCCACCAGGCGGATCATCTCATCCTTGAAGCGGTCCCGGGTCTCCTGCCGGATGGTGCGGAGCGTGACGCCCATCTCCACGTGGTCGCAGACGATATTGTTGGCGGTGCCCCCGCGAATGATCCCCACAGTCAGCACCAGAGGCTCTGTGGGATCTACCCGGCGCGCCTGAAGGCCGTAGAGGGCGTCCACAATCTTCGCCGCGATCCAGATGGCGTCCGTCCCCTTGTCCGGGTGGGCCCCATGGCTGGTCTTCCCATAGACGTCGATCCGGACCCGGTCGGAACCGGCGTGGTTGACGCCGTTTCGGCTGCTTACCTGCCCCACGTCCCGGCTGGGAGAGACATGAAGGGCAAAGGCTGCGTCCACATGGGGGTTTTCCATGCAGCCCCGTTCGATCATGGGCAGGGCGCCGCCGAGCCCCTCCTCATTGGGCTGGAAGAACAGCTTGATATTCCCTGAAAAAGCATCCCGGTGCTTTATCAGGACGGAGGCGGCTCCCAGCACGGTGGAGGCGTTGGCGTCGTGTCCGCAGGCGTGCATCACGCCGGGAACCTCCGAGGCAAAGGGGAGATCGGTCTTCTCCTGGATGGGAAGGGCGTCGATGTCGCCCCGGAGAGCAACCGTTTTGCCGGGCTTTCCGGAGCGGATGATGCCCACCACGGCGTGGATATCGTCCATCAGGGTGTACTCGATGCCCAGCTTTTCCAGCTCCTCGCAGATCCGCGCGGAGGTCCGTATCTCATTGCCGGAGAGCTCGGGGTGGCGGTGAAGATCGCGGCGAAAGGCGATGACGTATTCAGCTGCGTCGGCTGCGTCCGCCCTCAAATAATCAAAAGAATCCGGGCTGCTCATGTCTTATCCTTCCTTTCCTGTCAGATGGCGGTGTGGCGCTCACTGCTCATGGTTCAAAAAATCCAGAGCCAGAGAACAGTGGAGCATGATTCCGTTGAAAAAGGCATCTTCGTTGAGGGTGAATGTGCTGCTGTGGAGCGGAGCAAACGGATGGCCGGGAGCGCTGCCGACCCCGAGATTGAAGAAGAGGGCCGGAACACGCTCCCCAAAGAAAGCGAAGTCCTCAGCGCCCATGTTGGGACCGGCCATCTCCAGGAGGGAATCCGATCCCAGGAAATCCTGGGCGATCCGGGCAAAGCGGCAATAAAGCTGCGGGTCGTTATAGACGGGGACATAACCGGTTTTACAGGTCACGTCAGCGCGTCCGCCAAGGGACTCGGCGGTCTTTTCCGCCAGCCGTACCAGCTCGTCGTAGAACCGTTTTCGGGTCTCCTGCCGGATACAGCGGAGGGTGATGCCAAGCTCCACATGGTCACAGACGATGTTGTTGGCGGTGCCGCCCCGGACGGTACCTACATTCAGCACCAGAGGCTCCGTAGGATCTACCCGCCGCGCCTGAAGACCATAGAGACCATCGATGATCTTCGCCGCGATCCAAATGGCGTCTGTGCCCTTGTCGGGACGGGCCCCGTGGCTTGTCTTGCCGTAGACGTCGATCCGAACCCGGTCGGCGCTTGCGTGCATGCAGCCTCCGCGGCTGCCCACGGTGTCCAGGCGGCGGTCCGGAGACACGTGGAGGCCGAAGGCGGCGTCCACGTGAGGATTCTCCATGCAGCCCCGCTGGATCATGGGCAGAGCGCCGCCGATGGACTCCTCCGCGGGCTGGAAGAACAGCTTGATATTGCCGGAGAAGTCGGCCCTGTGCTTTGCCAGCACGGAAGCCGCCCCCAGCAGAATGGCGGTATGCGCGTCGTGACCGCAGGCGTGCATCACGCCGGGGACCTCCGAGGCGAAGGGAAGACCGGTATCCTCCTGGATGGGAAGAGCGTCTATATCCGCCCGCAGAGCGACGGTTTTTCCCGCTTTTCCGGAACGGATGATGCCCACCACGGCGTGAATGTCATCCATCACGGTATACTCAATACCCATCCGGTCCAGCTCTTCACAGACGCGGGATACCGTCCGGACCTCCTGCCCGGAGAGCTCGGGGTGTCGGTGCAGATCGTGGCGGATCTCCTTGGCCAGCTCCGCTGCGGCAGCGGCATCAGCCCGCAGAAAATCATATTCGTACATACTCTGTTCTCCTTCTAAGTATTCAACAGACTGTTGAGGGCAGACCGGCGGAGCCGCCGGAACGGCCGCTTATTTGCGATAGACGATCTTCCCGTTGACCACGGTGACGAAGGCCTCCGCGCCGACCTCGTGCATGGGGTCATCGGTCCAGATGACCACGTCGCCGTCCTTGCCGGGCTCCAGGCTGCCCACCCGGTCGCCGATGCCGGTGGATACGGCGGGGTTGATGGTGATGGCCCGCCAGGCCTCCTCCTCGTCCAGCCCCGCCTTACAGGCCAGGGCGGCACACAGGGGCAGGTACTGCAGCGGGATCACGGGCGCATCAGTGATGATGCTGACCTTGACACCGGCCCGGCTGAGCACGCCGGGGGTGGTGAAGCTCTTGCTCATCAGCTCGATCTTGGTTTTTCCGCCCAGGCTGGGACCCACGAAGCAGGGCTTGCCCTCTTCGGCCAGGTGGTGGGCGATGATGTTGCCGTCGGTGCAGTGGTCCAGCGTGACCTTGACGCCGAACTCGTTGCCGATGCGGACGGCTGTAAGAATGTCGTCGGCCCGGTGCACATGGCACTTGAGGGGGATCTCCCCCTTGAGGACGGGGATCATGGCCTCCAGCTTCATATCAAAGGCGGGCGTCTTTCCCGCCTCCTTGTCCTCTATGTACCGCCGTGTGCGGAACAGGAGTTCCCGCAGCAGCGCTGCCGTGCCCATGCGGGAGACGGGGGAGGCCTTTCTGCCCTGCCCGTAGATTCGCTTGGGGTTCTCACCGAAGGCGCACTTCATGGCTGCGGGATCCTTGATGATCATGTCGTCCACCCGGTCGCCGGAGAGCTTGATAGCGGCAAAGGTGCCGCCCACCACGTTGGCGCTGCCCGGTCCCGTGCAGGCGCTGGTGACGCCGCCCTGCAGGGCCAGGGCAAAGCCCTCGTCCTGGGGATAGATGGCGTCGATGGCGCGCAGATGGGGCGTGACGGGGTCGGACATCTCATTGTAGTCTTCACCCTCCCAGCCCATGCACTCGTCGTCCACGCCGACATGACAGTGGGCATCCACGCAGCCCGGGGTCACCAGCCTGCCGCCCGCGTCCACCACCGTGCAGCCGGCAGGCGCCATGAGCTCCGGGCCGACAGCCGCAATTCTTCCGTCATCCCCGATCAGGACAGAACCATGGGGGATCGTGGGGCCGGCCATGGTTTTGACCAGTCCGTTCTTGATAAGAAGCATTCTCTGCCACCGCCTTTCCATTTTTGCTTTGAATGTAAACCGCTTGACAAAACCGCGTGCCGCTGCAGCAGGCGGTGCCGGAGCAGTAGGTTACACCATTATGATAATTGCTTTCCCCTCCGATTACAAGCACAAAATTGTATTATTTCTTGTTCTTGACTGGCGGCGGTTGATCCTTCCCGGCTAGAAAAAGTTTTGGTGCAAAATTGTACACAATTACTTGACTTTCCATTGTCTTGGGGGTACAATTTATAGTGCGAGCAGGACAAGCGGAAAACGGACGCTGTCCCGGGGACGACGGATATGCGTTTGCGGCGAAGGCGACCCGGTTTCCTGCCGCCATGGTTTGGCACGGCCCAAAAGAACAGAGTAAGGATGTAGGAGGCTACGAAAATGAAAGTTGCGATCTTGGGTTCCGGCAATGGTGCGCATGCGGTGGCGTTCGATTTCTCAAGAGCCGGGAACGACGTCTACATGTGCGACTTTGTGCAATTCCCCACGAATATCTCCGCAATTTCCGCCCAGGGCGGCATCTATGCCGAGGGTGAGATGGAGGGGTTTCAGAAGGTGATCTATGCCGGTCACGATTTTGAAACCGCGGTAAAGGACGCGGACATTGTCTTGGCAGTCGCCACCGCCAATGCCGCCGTGCCTCTGGCAGAGGTGTGCAAGCCCTTTGTGAAGCCCGGACAGATCTTTGTGGTCTGCCCCGGATCCTGCTTTGGCGTCATCGAGTTCAAGAGGGCTCTGGGGTATGAACTGAACGACCCGACTGTAGTCGTTGCCGAGACCTCGACGCTGCCCTATGCGGCCAGGATCGTCAAGCCCGGCACGGTGACGATCCCCAACCGCCTGAAGGGCGGCCTCTGGGTCGCCGCCCTGCCCAAGAGCGCCACGGAGCGGGTCTTTGAGATCATGAACACCGTCTACGAGGCCATTCGCCCGGCGAGCAGCATCCTGCAGACGTCCCTGCAAAACGGCAATCCGGCGATCCATCCGGCGATCATGCTCTCCAACCTGGCCAGAGTGGAGAACAAGCTGTCCTGGCAGTTCTATCACGACGGCGTTACCCTGGGCGTGGGCAGGATCATTGAGGCTGTCGACAAGGAGCGTATTGCCATCGGCGCGGCCTGCGGCGTGAAGATCATGGACGATCCCACTCTGGGCCTGCAGCAGGGATATATGTATGACGCCACCTATGATGTGGGCTATATCAAGTCCCCCGGCTTTGCCGGTATCATGGCACCCACGACAGCCGACCACCGGTACTTCGATGAGGATGCCAACGGCCTGTGCCTGTGGGAGGATATGGGGAAGGCCCTCGGCGTGGATACCACGGCGATCACCTCCGTGATCAATATGTGCTGCATCGTCCGGGCCAAGGACTACCGGGCCATTATGACCAAGAGCATGAAGAGCCTGGGCCTGGACGAGTATGAGCCGGCCCGCCTGGGCGAGCTCCTGTAAGGGGAGCTGCAACAGGGCTGCGGCGCTGTGGGTGGTGAATCGCGATGGGCGATGTGGATTTTAAGAGTTATTATACCGAGAGCGAAGTAGTTGAGCTGCTTCAAAGGCTGGTGGCGATCCCCAGCCATCGGGATGCGGCCGGCCGCGAGGCGGCTGTGGGCGATTTTATCTACGACTACTGCGCTGCCCTGGGTCTCTCCTGTGAAAAGCACGCCGTGGAAGGGGATCGCTGCAATATCCACGTCAGGCTGCGGGGCAGCGGGACCGGAAGGACGCTGCTGCTGAACGGCCATATGGACACCGTTCCGCCCTACGATATGGTGATCGACCCCTTTGGCGGCGTCTGCAGGGACGGCTGCGTCTGGGGCCGGGGCGCCAATGATATGAAGGGCGCGTTGGCCTCCATGATCACGGCGCTGGCAGCCATCAAGCGATCCGGCCTCAAGCTGAAGGGGGATGTCCTGCTGACAGCGGTGGTGGGGGAGGAGTCCGAAAGCGACGGAACAGAGGCGTTTGTGATCAGCGGCGGCACGGCGGACGGCGCCATTGTGGGTGAGCCCTCCGGCTATGGGTATGCCATAGGGCACCGGGGGCTGGAGACCTTGGAGATCCGGGTGAAGGGCACGACCATGCATTCCGGGCAGGCTCTGAAAGGGACGAACGCCATCCGGATGATGAATCGCCTGATCGAGCGGATCGAAAGAGATCTGTTTCCCAGGATCATCGACCGCAGCAATCCATATATGGGTTCCGGGCTGATGAACTACGGCAGGATCTTCGGAGGCGATCAGGTCTGCACCGTAGCGGGAGACTGTACACTCCAGCTGGACCGCCGCTACATATTCGGGGAGACGGTGGATTCTGTCATCGCCGAATACCAGGAGATCATCGACCAGCTCCATCGGGAAGACCCGGCCTTCTGCGCGACCATAACGAGAATGCCCAACAGCCGGATGAAGCACCTGGCCCACGCGCCGCTCATGACGGACCCGGAGGAAGAGATCGTAAAGGACACGGTAGCCGTCCTCAGGGAGCATTTGGGCCGTGAGCCGGAGCTTTCCACGAAGAGGGGCTGGACGGACGCAGGAGTCCTCTCCTCGTTCGGACGGATCCCGACCATCGTCTGCGGGCCCGGCGAGTTGGCCAATTCACACACGAAGGACGAGCATATCTCAATCGGTCAGCTCTGCGATTTCGTGTCCATCTACGCAAAGATCGCCGTAAAATTCTGCGGCATCGAGACAGCTCCAGATGAAAAATGAATAGAAAAAACAGCGCCGTACCGAATCGCTTCGGTACGGCGCTGTTTAAGGAAGGAGGACATCCGCTCTGGAAGGCGCGGATATCCAAAGAGGGAGAGAAATGGTCTTTTACAGAGCCAGGAGATCCTCTCTGGTCCAGTCACCCAGGCCCAAGGAGGCCAGCGTTCTGGGGGGATCCTTCCGGTAATCCCGCTTCATCATCCGGCAGACGAGGGTGATCAGCGCTTGTGTGACCGGGATGTCCACGTGGAACTTCTCCGCCAGATCCACCCAGAACATCATGGTAAAGCCCAGATCCTCGTTGTAATAGCGGTGATCCAGCTGGGACTGGGCCCGGATGCCGGCGAAGCCGGGGGCGGTGCTGTAAACGACGGAGTAGTCTTCGCTGTCCACGTCGAAATAGCCCTGGCGCAGGCCCTTGTGGGGGCAGGGCTCCAGCGTGACGCCCATTGCCTCGCCGATGGCGATGCGCTCGCTGTCGATGGCCTCCATCAGGTTTCCGACGGCGGGCGTGATACCCTCGTGATAAAACTCAAAATTGCCGTGCGTCCGCTCGATCCACCCGGCGTTCAGGGTGGACACCACCGGGTGGATGATGGGGTTGGAGTTGGTGAGGGTGGTCTCGAACACGCTCTTGGCCTTCTCCATGCCAATGAAGATGGACATCAGCACGTCGCAGACCTCGTCGTTGCGGGAGCGGGGGATGGTGGCCACGGAGTAGCCGGCCACCAGCCGGTGGTAGACCTCCACCCTGGCCGGGCCGGTGATGCGGACGGCGTAGGGCAGCGTACTGGTCTCCGTCACGCTGATCCGGTTGTCGCGGACGTCCAGGCCCAGGGCGTTCTTGAAGGTCAGAGCGCCCATGCAGGAGCCGGGCATGATCACGTACATCTGGCCGTCCTCCACATATGGCGCGCAGGCCCGTGCGAACGGCTCCGTGCTGTAGGACGGACCCACGGCGATGATCAGCCTGGCCCCGGAGAGGACCTTTCCGATATCGGTTCCGGCATAGGAGACCTTCTGGAAGCCCTCCATCCTGCCCTCGGAGAAGATACCGCCGGCATCGGCGATCGCCTGAATGGATTTGCTGAATTGGGGGAAGTCGAACATGTACACGTCGTGTCCGGCTCTTGCGCACTCAAACGCCGCTGCGTGCGCCCCGTTGCCCGATCCCAGAATTGCGATTTTCATATACTCCTCCTTTTTGTTGCCCGGAACGTACTGCCGCAAAACGGCACGGCTCCGGAAAAGCGGTCCCTGCCGAGGCAGACCCGGCGAGGGTGTATCATTTATTGTCTAATATATTGTATACTTTTTATCATCATATGTCAAGGCCGGGAACTTGTCAATAATATTTTTAAAATCTGACAGGATATAACGGAAATTCAAATCATAGACCTTGACAAGGGGCGTTGTGCGTATTATACTAAAAACAAGAAATTGTTGAACAATTTTTATATATTGTTCAACAAAAAAACACTAACGAGATAGCATTAGATGAAATGGGCAGATAACATGAGACGGCAGCCTGCTTGGATTGCCGCCGCCCAGATCCCCCTTGGGCAATACGCTCTGGGAGCCGCTCTTGTGCGGGATGGAGAAATTCAAACGACAGTATTGGTTAATATAAACAGTTTTTCCTGAGTTTTTATCTGCTGATCGGGTAATATTTTTTGGAAGCCCTTGACAGTGTTGCATAAATTGGATACAATCATAAACACCAGAATAGTTGCGCAATATGTTGAAAAACGTGTTTCAACGGATGGCGTGTCCGGGGTGCGGGACCCGGAACGCTGGCCGAATACAGAAAAGGAGGATGCAGGGAGGATGAGAAAATGCTGACCTACAAGGACTGGACGCGGTACATAGTGAAAAGACTGCTGTTGATGATCCCCATTCTTCTGGGAATCTCTTTCATCATCTTTTCCATTATGGAGTTCACGCCCGGAGACCCGGTCATCCGAAAGCTGGGTACGGAGGCGGACCCGTCGGCGTATGTGATGCTCCGCGAAAAATGGAACCTCAACGCCGGGTTCCTGGAGCGCTATTTTATTTATATCAAAAACATCGTGACGAAGTTTGACTTCGGCAGCTCCTGGCGTACGGACCGCCCGGTATGGGCGGAGATCGGGCCCCGCGTTCCGGTATCGCTGCGGATCGCCAGCGCGGGCATCGTGGTGTCGGTGCTGTTCGGCATCCCGCTGGGTATCTTCTCCGCCGTCAAGCAGAACACCGTGGGCGACAACGTGATGCGCGTGCTGTCCACCGTGCTGGTGGCGGTCCCGGGCTTCTGGCTGGGCATGCTGCTGATCCTGCTGTTCGCCCTGCGGCTGGGTATCCTCCCGGTCAGCGATGACGGCACGTTCCGAAGTTACATCATGCCGGTGTTGGTCGTGGGCTTGCCGAACGGATGCCGCATCTTGCGTATCACCCGCTCCACCATGCTGGAGAGTATCCGCGAGGACTACGTCCGGACGGCCAGGTCCAAGGGCGTGCCCAACCGGATCGTGACCTACCGCCACGCCCTCCAGAACGCCCTGCTGCCGGTCATCACCACCGTCGGCACCACCTTCGGCCTGGCCCTGGGCGGCGCCACCATCGCCGAGAGCGTGTTCTCCATGAACGGCATGGGCTCGCTGATCGTGATGAGCGTCCGCGCCAAGGACACCCCGACGGTCATGTCCTGCGTGCTGGTGATGGCGACCTTCTTCTCCATCGTCATGCTGCTCGTGGACATCCTCATGGCGGTCATCGACCCGCGTGTGAAGGCGAAGATCAAGAAAGGGTAAGGGGGTGAGGATATGGCGAAGAAGAATACGACCAACCAGACCAACGTCAGAATGAGCCCCGGCCGGGTCATCTGGCGGCGTCTGAAGCGCAACAAGAGCGCTTACTACAGTCTCATCTTCCTGATCCTGCTGATCGCCGTGGCGATCCTGGTTCCCCTCTTCGTGGATGAGGAACTGGTGACGAAACAGGATCTGACGATCCTCCACCAGCCGCCCTCCTGGGCCCACCCCTTCGGCACGGATATCTACGGACGAGACATCTTCATCCGGATCCTCTTCGGCGCCCGGATGTCCCTGATGATCGGCATCGTGTCCTGTACGATCGGCACCGTCATCGGCGGCATCATCGGCGCCTGCGCCGCCTACTTCGGCGGCGTGGTGGACAACATCATCATGCGTATCTCCGATATGCTCCAGGGCATCCCCGAGATGCTCATGAGTATCTGCATCGTGACGGTGTTCGGCGCCAACATCCCGTCCCTGATCATCGCCATGGTCGTGGCGATCATAGCGCCCCGGGCTCGCCTGGTCCGCTCCACGATCCTGGGCGTGTCGGGCCGCGAGTTCATCGAGGCGGCCAAGATCGCCGGCATGAGCGACTTTAAGATCGTGCTGACCCAGATGATCCCCAACTCCATCGGACCGGTCATCGTGGTGTTTACCCAGGGCGTGGCCAGCATCATGCTGACCGCCGCCGGCCTGAGCTATCTGGGCGTCGGCATCCAGCCGCCGCATCCGGAGTGGGGCGCCCTCATCGCCGCCGCCCGCGAATATCTGCGAATTTATCCCTACATGTGCGTGTTCCCCGGCCTTGTCATTACCGTCACCTCCCTGGCCTTTAACCTTCTGGGTGACGGCCTGCGCGACGCGATCGACCCGCGTCTGAAGGATTAAGGAGGCGGCAAGATGAGCAACGAGATTTTAAGGATCGAAGACCTGGCTGTGGAGTACCACACCACGGAAGGCATCGTGTATGCCGTCAACCACATCAACCTGGAGCTCAACAAGGGCGAGACCCTGGGTTTGGTGGGCGAGACCGGCGCCGGCAAGACCACCACCGCGTTAGCCATCCTCCGGCTGCTGCCGGACCGGACCGGCCGGATTCCCTCCGGCAAGGTCTTCTTCGACGGGAAAAACCTGCTGGAGATGTCCGAGGAGGAGATGCGGAGCCAGATCCGCGGCGAGAAGATCTCCATGATCTTCCAGGACCCCATGACGTCCCTGAACCCGGTGATAACCGTGGGCGATCAGATCGCCGAGGCCATCCGCTACCACTCCAATCTGTCCAAGGCGGAGATCAACAAGCGCGTGGACGAGGTGCTCCAGTTGGTGGGCATCCCCGCCGAGCGCCGGCACGAGTACCCCCACCAGTTCTCCGGCGGCATGAAGCAGCGCGTGGTGATCGCCATCGCCCTGTCCTGCGAGCCGGACCTGCTGATCGCCGACGAGCCCACCACCGCCCTGGACGTGACCATCCAGGCCCAGGTGCTGGCCATGATGGACGACCTGCGGGAGCGGCTGGGCATGGCCATGATCATGATCACCCACGACCTGGGCATCGTGGCCCAGACCTGCGACCGGGTGGCCGTCATGTACGCCGGCGAGATCATCGAGACCGGTTCCCTGGAGGAGATCTTCACCGGCGAGGACCACCACCCCTACACGGTGGGCCTGTTCGGCGCCATCCCCAACCTGGAGGAGGAGACGGAGCGGCTGTCCCCCATCGACGGCTTGATGCCTGATCCCTCCATCCAGCAGCCGGGCTGCCCCTTCGCAGACCGCTGCCCCAAGTGTATGGACAAGTGCAGGGATACGCATCCCCCCGTATACGAGACGGGCACCCACAAGATCGCGTGCTTCCTGTACAGCGACAGACAAGAGGGAGGTGCACAGTAAGTGGAGAATACCCCGATTATCCAGACCGTCGGTCTGAAGAAGTACTTCCAGGTAGGCAACCGGCTGCTCCACGCGGTGGACGATATCAGCATCTCCATTGGCGAGGGAAAGACCCTGGGCGTGGTGGGCGAGTCCGGCTGCGGCAAGTCCACCCTGGGCCGCACCATCGCGCGGCTTCTGGACGCCACGGACGGCAAGATCTACTTTGAGGGCAACGACATCACCAAGCTCAGCGTCCGCAAGATGAAGGCCTACCGCCGGAACATCCAGATGATCTTCCAGGACCCCTATTCCAGCCTGAACCCCCGTCAGTCTGTCTCCGAGGCCATCGCCATGCCGCTGCGGCTGTATAAGGAGTCCGGCGGAAAGAAGGAGATCGAGAAGAAGACCAAGGAACTGATGGACACCGTGGGTCTGGCCCAGCGTCTGGTGAACGCCTACCCCCACGAATTGGACGGCGGCCGCCGTCAGCGCGTGTGCGTCGCCCGGGCCCTGGCCCTGGACCCCAAGTTCATCGTCTGCGACGAGCCGGTGTCGGCGCTGGACGTGTCCATCCAGGCCCAGATTCTGAACCTGCTGATGGATCTGCAGCGGGACAGAGGCCTGACCTACATGTTCATCACCCATGACCTGAGCGTGGTCAAGCACATCTCCGACGACATCATGGTGATGTACATGGGCTGCTGCGTGGAGAAGGCGCCATATGCCGAGCTGTTCAGGAACCCCCTGCACCCCTACACCAAGGGCCTGCTCTCCTCCATCCCGGTGCCCAACATCTCCATGCGGGCCAAGCGGGCCCACGTGATCCGGGGCGAGGTCAGCAACCCCATCGACCCCAAGCCCGGCTGCCGGTTTGCCCCCCGCTGCGAGTTCTGCACGGAGGCGTGTACCGGAGCGGACATCCCCCTCCACGAGGTCGCGCCGGGCCACTTCCTGGCCTGCCCCTACGCCGAGGCGGAGTTCAAGAAGACCCAAACGGCTGAGTGAGCGTTCCCCCATCCGTATTTGAGCTGTCTGAGTGATCCCGCAGCTTCAAATAAATAACTATTTTGAAAACAGGAGGAAGAAGAATGAAAGCCAAGAAAGTTCTCGCGCTGCTGCTGGCCGTGATCATGGTCGTCGCCCTGGTCGCCTGCGGCGGCGGCAACAACGGCGGCAACACCCCCACTCCCGGCGGTGAAGACCAGACCACGGAAGAAAAAACCTGCGTCATCTATTGCCCCAACCCCCTGGAGACCATGAACCCCTACATGGTCATCGGCTATCCCTCGGGCCACGTTCTGAACGCCATCTATGAGCCTATGCTGTGGGTCAAGGAGGACGGCACTCTGGAGCCCTGCCTGGCCGAGTCCTGGGAGGTCAGCGACGACGCCCTGGAGTACACCTTCCATCTGGTGAAGAACGCCACCTTCCATGACGGCACGCCCGTGACCGCCGAGGATGTCAAGTTCACCTATGAGTGGGCCCCGCAGTTTGCCTCCGGCAAGAAGCCCACCGCCATGGTGGACCACGTGGAGGTCATCGACGAGTACACCGTCAAGATCGTCTGCGCCTACATCGATCCCATCTTCATGGAGTATGTTTCCACGATGAAGATCATGCCCAAGGATTACATAGAGAACAAGGCCTCCGATCCCGAGATGAAGATGGAGGAGAACGGCTCCGGTCCCTACAAGCTGACCGAGACCGACGGCACCGCCCACGCCTATCTGGAGGCCAATGAGGATCACCGCAACGGCGCTCCCGACATCAAGAAGATCGAGTTCCGCTATGTCAGCGAGTCCTCCTCCGCCTCCGTGGCCTTCGAGAACGGCGAGATCACCGTCCTGGAGGCCCCCATCGCCCAGGGCAAGATCCTGGCCGACTCCGGCAAGTTCAACTATCAGCTGGTGGCCATGAAGCACACCGCCATCATCGCCCTGAACTGCCAGAAGGCCCCCTTCGACAACAAGCTGGTCCGTCAGGCCCTCACTCTGGCCATGAACAAGGACGACATCATCACCGTCGCCTATGACGGCATGGCCATTCCCGCCCGCATCCAGGCCAACCCCGCCAGCTGCTGGGGCGTGGACTTCTCCAAGGCGCCCGACATGAGCTACAACCCCGAGCGGGCCAAGGAGCTGCTGGCTGAGGCCGGCTATCCCGACGGTCTGGATCTGACCGCCATGGGCATCACCTTCAAGACCATCGCCGGCGGCTACCACGAGAAGGTGGCCCAGGTCTATCAGCAGCAGCTGAAGGAGATCGGCGTCAACGTGGAGATCGTCGCTACCGAGACCCCCGATGAGGACTGCGTGGCCGGCGATTTCGTCATCATGAACGAGGGCCTGTCCTTCCGTACCGACTTCGCCTTCAACAAGAATCAGTATACCTCCGCGGGCTTCGGCGGCTCCAACTTCAACTGGTTCAGCGATCCCTGGCTGGATCAGGCGTATGAGGAGGCCAACCAGATGACCAATCCCGAGGAGCGTGCCGAGGCGTACAAGGACATCATCGCCTTCATCGTGGACGCCTGCCCCGGCATCCCCTATATGCACCGTCAGGGCATCTATCTGTTCCAGAAGGATCTGGTGGTTCCCACCTTCTATTCCTCCAACGGTAGTTCTTACCGCCCCTGGGAGTGGAGCTGGGCCAACTGATCCGGAGCGGATCTGAACCAATTCAACATCTGTGAGAAAGGGGGCTGGCCGTCGGCCGGCCCCCTTTTCCGATCCTGCAGAAACAGGAGTTTTTTACCATGCTTGCATTTGCTGTAACGAAAGAGGAAATCACCCGCTGGACGGCCGACATGGTAGCCATCCCCTCCTATCCGGGGATTCCAAACCAGGAGCTGGCTGTGGCGGAGTATATAAAATCCGTTTTTGACGCCGAGGGGATCGCGTGCCATATCGACCGGCTGGAAGACGGGCGGGCCAATGTGATCGCCACCCTGAAGGGGACAGGCGGCGGCCGCAGCCTAATGCTCAACGGCCACATGGACACCGTGCCCCCTTACGATATGGAGGACGCCTGCGTGCCCCGGATCGAGGGCGATCTGATGCGCGGCCGCGGCACCTCGGACATGAAGGGCGAGCTGGCTGCGGCCATGGCGGCCTTGATCTCCCTGAAGCGGCAGGACGCTGTCCTGGCCGGCGACCTGATCTTCACCGGCGTGGCCGACGAGGAGGAGGGCAGCTTGGGCTGCATCCGCCTCATCCAGTCCGGCCTCCGGGCGGACGGCTGCATCGTCTGCGAGGGCTTGGAGCTGGGGCGGATCGCCGTGCTCCAGAAGGGCCTGGAGTGGTATCAGGTGGACTTCAAGGGGCGCACCGTCCACGGCGGCGCCTTCCGCCAGGGGATCAACGCCATCGAGAAGGCCGCCCACTTTGTCAGCCGGGTGGAGGAGCGGCTCAAGCCGGCGCTGGAGCGGCGGACGGCGGCCTATGACGCCGAGTCCACCGTGAACATCGCCGTCATCCGCGGCGGCACGCAGCCGTCCACGGTGGCGGGAGATTGCCAAATCCTGCTGGATCGCCGGTTTCTGCCGGCGGGGGAGACCTACGAGGAGGTCACCGCCGAGCTGCAGGCCATCCTGGACGATCTGACGGCGGAGGACCCGGATTTCCGCGCGGAGCTCTCCATCTATCCGCCCAGCCTCATGCGGGACGGCTTCGTCCACCAGGGCTTCATCACCGATGAGGACGATCCCCTCGTCCGGACGATCCGCTCGTCCATGGAGAGCATGGGCATTCAGCCGGAGATCATCGCCAGCCCCTGCTGGACGGACGGCGGTCTCATCGGCCACTACGCCCGCATCCCCGTGGTGGTTTGCGGGCCCGGCGGCCTGTCCATCGCCCACTCCAAGGAGGAGGCCGTCAGCCTGTCGGAGCTGCGCAGATGCGCGGAGCTCTACCAGCGCACGGCGGAGCTCTTCTGCCGATGACATTATGTAAACAATCGCCGCAGCTGCGGCGTGAGGAGGTTTTCGCATGAAGATCTTTACGGGATGGTTCGGCCACGAGGGCAACACCATGACCCACGGTTTCACGGAGTACGAGCGCGTCGTGCAGACCGGCATGTATCCCCGGGGCCAAGAGGCCATCGACAAGAGCGCCGGAAAGCCGGATTTCCTGGGCGGGGTGGTGGATTTCTGCCTGGAGCACGGCGTGGAGATGGTCTGCTCCGTCTCCCGGGAGGTGGCCTCGCCGCCCTTCAGCCGCCCCTGCCTGGACATTATCATCAGCGAGATCCTGGAGGACCTGGAGGGGTGCAAGGACGAGATCGACGGCATCTGCTTCGTCCTCCACGGTGCCGGCTGCGCCGACGGCATCGACGACCTGGAGAGCTATATGCTGGAGAAATTCCGCGCCGTGGTGGGCGACGAGATGCCCATCACGGTGCCGCTGGATCTTCACGGCAACATCTCCCACCGGATGGCGGAGCTGGCGGATGGCCTGTTTGGCTGCAAGCAGTACCCCCACACGGACCAGCAGGTGGCCGGCCGGAATGCCATGTCTGCCCTGTACGACGCCATAGCGCAGAAGAAAAAGATGCACACGGCGGTGGTACGCCTGCCGATCCTGGTCCCGGCGGCGGCCGGCTACACCTACGAGGAGCCCTTCGTCTCCCTGAATCAGCATCTGGCGGACTACGTAAAGAGCCACGGCCTGCTGGACGCCACCTTCTTCCACGGCTTCCCCTACGCGGACACCTCCTGCAGCTCCGCGTCCGTGGTGGTCGTGGGTTATGAGGGCGCGGAGGCCGCGGCGGAGGAGCTGGCGGACTACGTCTGGTCCCGGCGCAGCGAGCTGGCCGCCGAGATCCGCCGGCCGGAGGAGGCGCTGCAGATGGCGCTGGCATATGAGGGAAAAGGGTACGTCCTTTTGAACGAGGCCTCTGACAATCCCGGCGGCGGAGCCCCCGGAGACGGCACCTGGCTCCTCCGGGAAATGCTGCGCCAGGATATCCCCGGCAGCGCGTTCTGCTTCATCTATGATCCCGAGGCCGCAGCGCAGATCGCCGCGGCGGGCCCCGGCGGACGGGTGAGCCTCTCCCTGGGCGGCAAGATCGAGAAGATGCACGGGGACCCCATCGAGCTCCGGGACGCGTACGTGGTCGCCCTCAGCGACGGCCGCACCGTGTCCAACTCCCCCATGACCATGGACATCGTCCGGGACTTCGGGCTCAGCGCCCGTATCCGGGTGGGGAACGTGGACGTGATCGTGGCCTCCGCCCAGAAGCAGTCGCTGGATGACAGGCTGTTCCTGGCCCTGGGCATCGACCTGAGCGAGTACCGGATCGCCGCCATCAAATCCACCCACCATTTCCGCGCCTATTTCCGGGACCACGCGGCGGCCATCATCCCCGTGGAGACGCCCGGCGTACACTGCGCCGATCTGAGCCTGTTCACCTACCGGCGGGTATCCCGACCGATCCTGCCGCTGGACCCGCCGGAAGCGGTGGAAAACCGCCCCTGGCACTGACAAACGATAGGGAGGGAATATAAATATGATCAAGCCCTTTGAGAAAGAATACAATACCGCTGAGTGGACCCCCGGCATGGCCCGGTTCATGGAGCAGATGAACCGCACGGCGCGGCGGCTGGAGATGACCTCCAGCACCTTCGCCAACCCCTATGGCGGCTGCGCTTTCGGCTGGAACACCGTCAACTGCCTGGACCTGCTGAAGCTGGGCCTTCACGCTTGGAGCTATCCGGCCCTGATGGCCGTGATGACCAACCGGCGGGGCGCCACGACCCACGTCTTCGGCCCCCACGAGAGGGACGTGTTCATCCAGCGCGACTACCAGGCCATCCACCAGGACGCCTACGAGCATATCCACGAACCGGGTACCCAAAGCCCCCATATCGTCTTCGGCGGCAAGGGCGGCGGCTGGGGCTCGGGCGAGCACAAGGTCTTCGCCTTCCTGGCCTACGGGCGCACGGAGGGGCGGAACGTCATGACGGTGGTGTCCAACACCACGGCCCCCCGGGCCATCGGCCGGACCTACCGGCAGTGGGCCACCGCGGAGGCCATGGATGTGTGCGCCGCCATCCTCCGGGGCGAGGACCCGTCCAAGCTCTCCATCCGCTACGCCGAGCACGCGGCGGCCATCCTCCTGCCGGAGTCCACCCCCGGCGTGGTGGCGCGGAACTACGGCGTGGAGCCCATCTTCACCCAGGATGCGGAGACGTGCTTCAACCCCGCCTCCATCTCCAAGGTCCTGGCGGCGGTCACCGCCATGGACATCTGCGGCGGCATCCACGAGATCTACCGGATCGAGGACTGCGACATCTGCAACGACAGCGACTACGTGGCCTTTCCCGGCGACGTGGAGCGGATGGCGGACGGCCTGTATCCCACGTTGGTGAACTCCAACGGCAGCAACACCCTGGCCATGGCCCGCCACTGCGGCGAGCTCCTGCTGGAGCGGGAGAAGCAGTTCCCGGGTCTGTTCGAGATCGGGGCGCCGGTGGACGACACGAAGTTCTGGTGGTTGACATAATTATATCAAACGGCAGAATGAAGGCGCCGCCCGGCCAGGCTGGGCGGCGCTTTGAAGGGACTTGTGCTCCGCCGCGGCGGAGCGCCGGAGGAGCGGGTATCCGCCCGGTGAGGATCTGTTATGACAATACAACTGCCCTATGGAAGGGGAACCGTCAGCCTTGAGCTGCCGGAGGAGCGCGTAGCCGCCGTGCTGCGCGGCGAGGGGCTCAAGACGGAGCCCGAGGCGGCGGCAGGTGAGCTGGTCCGCCGCTCTATGGAGCGGCCCATCGGATCACCGCGGCTGCGGGAGCTGGCAAAAGGACGGCGGAAGGTGGTCCTGATCGCCAGCGATCATACCCGCCCCGTCCCCAGCAAGGTGATCGTTCCCGCCATGCTGCGGGAGATCCGGGAGGGGAATCCGGAGGCGGAGGTCACCATCCTGATCGCCACCGGCTGCCACCGCCATACCACCCGGGAGGAATTGACCGCGAAATTCGGGCAGGATATCGTGGACCGGGAAGAGATCGTCGTACACGACTGCGACGGATCGGACATGGCTTATCTGGGACGTCTGCCCTCCGGCGGCGAACTGTGGATCAACGCCCTGGCGGCGGAGGCGGACCTGCTGGTGGCGGAGGGCTTCATTGAGCCGCACTTTTTCGCCGGGTTTTCCGGCGGCAGGAAAAGCGTCCTGCCGGGAATCGCCTCCCGGGCCTGCGTGCGCTACAACCACAACAGCTCCTTTATGGATGATCCGCACGCCCGCTCAGGCGAGTTGGAGAGGAATCCCATTCACCGGGATATGCTCTTCGCGGCAAGGGCAGCCAAGCTGGCCTATATCGTCAACGTGGTTCTCAACACCCGGGGAGAGGTGATCGCGTCCTTTGCCGGCGACTGCGGGGAGGCCCACCGGGCGGGCGCGGCATACGTGGCGGAGAAGATGTCCTGCTCCGCCAAGCAGACGGAGATCGTCATTACCACCAACAACGGCTACCCCATGGACCAGAACCTGTACCAGATGGTGAAGGGGATGTGCACGGCGGAGCGCTGCTGCCAGCCGGGCGGCGTGATCATCGCCGTAGGGAAGTGCGAGGACGGCTTGGGCGGGGAGGAGTTCTACCGGACCTTCCAGGAAAATTCCTCGCCGGGGGCGATCCTGGAGGTATTTCGGAAAACACCGCCCCAAAACACCCGCATCGACCAATGGCAGTCCCACATCCTGGCCCGCATCATGGAAAATCACCGGATCGTGCTTCTCAGCGACCTGGACCAGCGGACGGTGAGGGATTTCAAGATGATCCCGGCGGCGAGCATGGAGGAGGCTCTTGCGGCAGCGGACCGGCTGCTGGGACACGACTCAGGCGCCGTTACGGTGATCCCGGAGGGCATCTCCGTCATCATCCGCTGAAGGGGCGAGGAGGCCCTGGCTTCTTTCGCGCCGGGAAGCGGAGCGTTCCACTCATGGATTTGGTTGACATAACATTTGAGAGACAATGAAAAGCGCCGCCCGGACTGCCGGGCGGCGCTTCCTCGTCTGGGAGGCGGATTTATTCTGTTTCGCTGCCGCCGCTGGCGGCTTCAGCCGGGCGGCGCTCCTTTGGCCTGTTCCTGCGCTGATACCGGACGTAGTAGATCGTCATGCAGATCACCGTCACGATCCAGGTGATAGGATAGGTGACGGCGACGCCCCGGACATCCGGGTAACGTGGGGCAATCAGCATCAGCAGGAGAGTTCGAAAGACGCAGATATTGAAGGCGGTGACCAGCATGGGGCCTTTGGCGTCCCCCAGGCCACGAAGGCTGTCGCCCAGGATCTGCGTGACAGAGTAGAGGAAATAGAGGGGGAAGGCGATGGCGATGACCTGCCGGCCGATGGCGATCACGGCGGGCTCCTTGCTGAAGATCCGGAACAGTACACCACCCAGCGGCAGCGCCGCCGCGGCGGAAACGATGGCCAGCGCCACGGCGATCAGGAGACCGCGCGCCGTGCCCTGCCGGGCGCGGTCCAGCTTTCCGGCGCCTTGATTCTGCCCGCAGAAATACATGACGGTCTGGCCGAGAGCCATGAGGGGGCTGTACATCATCAGCACCTCGACCCGGAAATAAGCGGTGAAGGCGGCGATGGAGTCCTCTCCGAGGGCGTTGATATGGTACTGCACCGCGGCGTTGGCCAGGACGATCAGCAGATACTGTCCGCCGGCGGGGAGACCGATGGCCATGACCCGTTTCAAGGTCGGCAGATGGAAGGCGACCCTTTTCAGGCGGAAGGCGTACCGATCGTCCAGCTGTGACAGGCGCAGCAGAATGATGAGGGCCGCGATACTCTGAGAGATCAGCGTTGCCCATGCCACGCCGTTGATCCCGTTGGCGAAGACGCGGATGAAGAGATAGTCCGCCCCGACGTTGCACAACCCGCCGATCAGCTGGGCAAACATCGGGGTCCTGCCGTCGCCCAGAGCCCGGACCGCCCCGGAGCTCTGGTTGTAGAGGCTCACCCACGGGAGGGACAGGAAATAGACCCGCAGATAGCCTATCGCATCCCCACGGAGGCTCTCGGGGGTGTTGATCAACCGGACGTAAAGCGGCACGACGGCATAGCCCAGAGCCATCAGGATGATCCCGCTGAGCAGGCTCAGCGCGACGGTGTTGTGCACCGCCCGGTTGAGGCCCGGATAGTCCCTGCCCCCGAACAGGTGGGCGATGACCACGCCGGAGCCCACGGACATGCCGCTGAAGAAGCAGACCAGGAAGCTGATCATGAAGTGGCTGGTGCCGATGGCGGCCGAGGCGGATTTGCCGATGAAGTTCCCGACAAAGATGAGATCGACCGTGTTGTAGAGCTGCTGGATCAGGTTTCCTGCCAGCAAGGGGATTGCGAACAGGATCATCTTTTTCCCGATAGGGCCCTCTGTCAGATCAAGAACTTGACGTCTCACAGCGTATACCATCTCCGATCCGGTCAGCTTCCGCTATCTGGGCAGAACAGCGGAGGAGGTTCTCTACAGCATAAAATGTACACACTCTTGAGTACGATGTCAAGCGGACCTTGAGAAATCGGCGAAGTTTTTGCGGACAGCGGCCTTTTGAAAACGGCAGACAAAACGACACGCCGCGGATAAAAGAAGCGCCGCCCGTCTTGGCGGGCGGCGCTTCAAGGCGCGCATTACAGCTTTTTCAGTTCCTCGATCGAAAAGTCGGCGATGCCGAGCTTTTCCAGGGTCCGGGGTGATTCGTTGAGGAAATCGCGCTGCATGATCCCGGAGGCGAGGGTCTCGATGGCGCTCATCATGGGCACGCCGACCCCCAGCTTTTTCGCCAGGTCAATCCAGAAGACCATGGTATAGCCGATATCCGTGGTGTAGAACCCGTCGCTGAGCTCCGGCTGGGCCATGAAGCCGTCCAGCTCGGGGCTCTGGCTGTACCCGCTGAGATAGTCCACATCCGGACCGAATACGCCCTGGTGAATACCCAGCGACACGGCGTCCTCGATCTGCAGACCCAGCGCCCGGCCGATGGCGATGCGCTCCCGGTCCACGGTGCGGATGATGCCGGCCACGGAGGGGGTCATGCCGTCCCGGAAGAAGTAGAAGTCTCCGCCGGTCCGCTCGATCCGCGGGGCGTTCATCACGGTGATGACGGACTGGGTGGAGGGGCCGCAGTCCTGCAGGGTCGTCTCCAGCACGCTGGCAGCCTTCTCCACGCAGGGCAGGACGGGGGACAGCGCCTCCAGCACCCGATCGACGCCCTCCCGGGGCAGGGCCGCCACCTTGCAGGCGGCGGGCAGCCGGTAGAACACGGTGATACGGCCGGGGCCGATGGCCCGGGAGAAATACGGGGAGGTATGGGTCTCCGCCACGGTGACCCGGGGATCGTCATAGGCCAGACCGAGCGCGTTCTTAAAGGCCAGCGCGCTCATTCCGCCGCAGGAGATCACCAAAAAAATCTGTCCCGCCTCCGTATAGGGGGCGCATACCTGTCCATACAGAGCCAGGCGGTCCGCCTGACCGGCCACGATGACCAACTGAGCGCCGGAGAGGATCTCCTTGATATCCACGCCGACGTACTTGACCGCCTGGAAGCCGTTCAGCTCGCCGACGGAGTAAACGCCCCCCGCCTCGGTCACCGCGGAGATCGTATCGTCCTCGTTGGGGAAATCAAACAGAAACACGTCGTGCCCGGCCTGCGACCAGTCGAAGGCGGCGGCCAGGGCGGTGCTTTTCGCACCCAAAACTGCTACTTTCATCTTTTTCTCCTGATCATCTCTTACCTGCGTCGAGAGCTCACAGCCGCGAGATAGGGGGCTGTGCCTTCTTGGAGCGCACGGAATCGTAATTGGACAGTCGGGCGTCGTTGCGAACGGCCTCGATCAACCCACGGACGTCTCGCTTTTTCAAGGCCTGTATGATGGCCTCGTGGGATTCCAGGGACTCCAGATAATAGGACAGGGTGCCGTCGTAATAGACCAGAAGGATACAGATGCGGTTGTGGATCTCGTCCAGATACCGGATCAGATACTCGTTGCCGGAGATGGCGGCAAGCCGCATGTGGAATTCCTTGTTCAGCACGGTGTACTCCGGGACAGAGACCGTGTGGATCACAGAGCGGAAATGCCCGTGGAGGGCCTCCAGCTCCTGGATATCGGCATCCGTGACCCGTTCGATCACGACAGGCGCAAGGCCCTCCTCCAGGCAGACCCGGGCATAGTAGATCTTTTTGATATCATCATAGGTGGATTGCACGACAAAGGTGCCCCTGTTGGGCACGATATAGAGAAATCCCTCATACTGCAGCTGGGCCAGTGCCCTGCGCAGCGGTGTCCGGCTGACCCCCAACTCGGTGGCAAGCTCATCCTCGACGATCCTGTAGCCGGGGAACATCTCCTTTGACATGATCTTGTCCTTGATGTACTGACAGATACTGTTGACAATAATATTATCTTTCAAGGCATTTCCTCCTCTTTGGTCGGGAAAGGGACAGAGCATCGGGAGATCGGCATAGAAGCCGAAATCCGCTGTAATCCATGCGCCAACCCGCAGATACTGCTGATTAGCCGAAATGGCGTTTGCAAAAAACCATATCCCAGCGCAACAAATCTTGATACCTCTGACTATATTTTAATATAAAATGCTCAAATTTCAATCGCTTTTTAAAAACTATTTTGAAAAGACCCGCGATAGAAGGAGATTCTGATCTGAATTTCCCGCGCCATGGGACTATGCCAGACCCTCCAGGATCTGGCCGATGTCGCCGTCGATGCAGATGGAGCGGCCGCGGATCTGGGCGGGACACTCAGCGCCGCCGAAGTTCAGGCAGGCGTAGGCGGCCTCCGGGTTTTGGGCCGTCATCTGCCAGAAGGGGTATTTGATGATGCCGGGGGTATTGTACCCCACGCCCAGCTCCAGATAGAGGACCTTGCCGCCCCGGGTCCGGAGGAAGTTGGCGTACCGCTCCGCCGCCTCGTGCCAGCCCGCGTCCTCCACGAAGGTGTTGTCGGACCGGAGATTCATGGCCATGGGCTCGCCGCAGACCGGGCAGCGGGGGACCAGCCCGGTGGGGACGGTCATCTTCAGCGCCGTACCCTCCGGCAGCGTCAGCGTTCCGTCCCCGGCGATCACAAAGCCCTGGGACAGCACCATCTCCCGGACGGTGTCGCCGTTCTCGTACGTCTTGTGGTGGCAGGGCTTGCTGCACTGCCAGAGACCGTAATCCCCCTGGGTATAGAAGAGCCTGTGCTTGTCGAAGCCCGCCTTCTGGAAGCAGTGGTCCACGTTGGTGGTCAGAACAAAGTAGTCCTTGCCCCGGACCAGCTCCAGCAGCTGCCGGTAGACGGGCTTCGGGGGGTCCATGTACCGGTTTACATAAATATACCGACTCCAGAACGCCCACAGCTCCTCCGGCGTTTTGTAGGGATAAAAGCCGCCGGAGTACATATCCCGGAAGCCGTATCGGGCGGCAAAGTCGGAGAAATACCGCTCAAACCGCTCCCCTGTATAGATGAAGCCCGCCGAGGTAGACAAGCCCGCCCCGGCGCCGATGACGACGGCGTCAGCGCGGCGGAGGGCCTCCTTCAGCTTTTGGATGTTATCCGAGTATTCCTCGGTAGATGTCATAGTCCTCGTCCTTGAAAACATTGAAGATCACCTTGATCCCGCTGTTGGTCTGTTGTTGGTACTCCCGCACGGCATCCACCGCGATCTCGGCGGCCTGGCGCTGGGGAAAGCCGAATACGCCGGTGGAGATGCAGCAGAAGGCGATGCTCTCCACGCCGTTTTCCTCCGCCAGCGCCAGGCAGGCGCGGTAGCAGGAGGCCAAGAGCTCCCGGTGCTGCCGAGTGAGCCGCCCCTCCACAATGGGGCCGACGGTGTGGATGACGTATTGGCAGGGCAGGTTGTAGGCCGGGGTGATCTTGGCCTGCCCCGTGGGCTCCTCGTGGCCCTGCCGCTCCATCAGCTCGGCGCAGGTGTTCCGCAGCTGAATGCCGGCGTAGGTGTGGATGCAGTTGTCGATGCAGTTGTGGCAGGGCCGGTAGCAGCCGGTCATGCCGGAGTTGGCGGCGTTGACGATGGCGCCGCAGCGGAGGGTGGTGATGTCCCCCTGCCAGAGATAGATGCCGTCCTCCACCGGCGTCAGCTCCGCCAGGTCGGTCACGCCCTTCTCGGCCACGGCCGCCTGCAGGTACTCGTCCTGCACGGCCAGGAATTCCGCCCCCACGGCGCCGGGCATGCGGACGTTGAAGAGACTGCGCAGCAGACGCTTCTGCTCCGTCGCTCCGGGCGGGATCTCCATCCCCCGGTATTGGGGCTGCTCCGCCAGGAGGGACCGGATCAAAAAGAGCCGCTTTTCCGCCTGGTTCATACGCCTCACCTCCGTCGAGCTGCGGGATTCGCTTCGATTCCTGCTAAAATCATACACTGATTTGACAACAAAGACAAGCATTTTCGCGCCGGAAACGACAACGGGCATGCTGAAAAAAGTGTGCGATTTCCCATGAAATCGCACACTTTTTTGATGCGCTTGCCCGGCAGGATTCAGAAGATGCCCCGCTCCCTGCCGGCCCGAACGATGGCCTCGGCCATCTCCCGGACCCGCTGGGCGGGGGAGGGCGCGTTCAGGATGCCGGAGGTGGCGCCGGTGCCGTCGGCGCCCAGATGCACCACGTTGTAGCAGTCATCCGCCGTGCTGACGCCGGAGGCGATCATCACCAGCACGTCGGGATTGACCTGGTGGAGGGCCTTGACGGTCTCCGTGGTATAGGAGTCCTCCGCCACCTGGCCGGTGCCGATCAGGTCGGTGGGCTCCGCCAGCACGATGTCCGCGCCCATGCAGGCCACGGCCTTGGCCTCCACGGTGCTGTCGGCGCACACTACGGTAATCATGCCCAGCTCCCGGGCCCGCTTGATGCAGGCATACAGCTCGGCCACGGTCTTGGGGTTCTCCGCGTGGTTCAGGAAGACCGCCCGGGCGCCCGCCTCATGCAGGGACTCGGGCAGGATGCGGCCCATGCCCCGGCCGGGGGTCAGCGGATCCAGGGACTGGGCGCAGACGATGATGTGCTGCGTCCGCTCCCGGATCATGCGGATGTCGGCGTAGGGGCAGGTGAAGTAGATGGTCAGGCCGGTGTCGGCCGCCACCTGGTCGGTGGCCAGAGCCAGCTCCAGGCTCTTCTGGCCGTAGAGATAGGACTTGGGATTGACGATGAGAAAGGGGCGACCTGCTTTCGGCATAGTGTGTTCCTCCGATTTCAGTAAGGTTGGCTGATACCGGCGGTATCAGAGGGTGACGGGCTTGGTCTCGAACACGGAATAGTAGTGCTTCAGGCAGTCGGCCATGCCCTGTTTCAGGGCGGCGCGCAGGCTCAGATAGTCCTTGGCGCCGGAGTCCCGGGCGGCGGCCATGGCGGCCAGGTAGATATCCGTGTAGACGTTGACCTTGCAGATGCCCTCTCTGGCGCAGCGGCGCAGATTGTCGTCGCCGGAGCCGGAGCCGCCGTGGAGCACCAGGGGCACGTCGGTGGCGGCGCGGATGGCGGCCAGGGAGGAGAAGCTGATCTCCGGGATGGCCTTGGCCTTATACACGCCGTGCTTGGTGCCGATGGAGATGGCCAGGGAGTCGCAGCCGGACGCCGCGGCGAAGGCCCTGGCCTCCTCGGCGCCGGTGTAGAGGGTCTCCGTGTCGTTCTGGTTGAAGTTGCTGGCCACGTGGCCGATCTCCGCCTCCACGGTCACGTTGAACCGGTGGGCGTACTCCACCACCTCACGGGTGGCGGCCACGTTCTCCTCGAAGCTCTTCTGGGAGGCGTCGATCATCACGGAGGTGAAGCCCAAGTCGATGGCCTTTTTGCAGGTGGCGAAGCTCTCGCCGTGGTCCAGGTGCAGCACGATGGGGACGGAGGCCGCCTCGGCGTACTTCCGGCCCACCAGGGCCGCGTCCTCCAGGTTGACGTTGTCGCCCAGGTGGCTCTCGGCCAGCTCCACGATCAGCGGCAGACCCAGCTCCTCGGCCACGGCCACGTGGAGCTTAATGCTCTCCATGTCCAGAAAGTTGGCGCCGGGAACGGCAAAATGCCCCTCCTGGGCCAGCTGGAACAGTTTCTTCGAATTCACTAACATGGCGGACCCTCCTTACTCGCCGATGACGACGATCTTGCAGCTGCGCCTGCGCTCTCTGGTGCGGTCGAAGTCCACGAAGTAGACGTAGCCCGTGGAGCCCACGCCCAGCTTTCCGTCGTCCACGGACAGCGTGCAGCTGGAGCCCAGCAGGGTGGCCTTCAGGTGGGCGTCCGCGTTCAGCAGGGCGGTCTTGTCTCCGCCGGGGAGATAGTCCTCGGCGTTGGGCCAGGAGGCCACGTCGGCGTAGTGCTCCGGGCCGGGATAGCGGTACTGACCGGCGGGGGGAATCTCCGTCTGGTCGGGGAAGATCTTCTGCAGGGCGCGGTTCAGATCGTCCTGCAGGAACTCGGTGCCGTCGTCCATGCGGTCGTGGACGAACTCCTCAAAGAAGCAGGAGCAGGTGGTGTGGGGGGAGATGACGGTGACGATGCCGTCCCGGATGCCGCTGCGGGCGATGGCGTCCTTCACCTGGGGGGTGATATTGATAAACGTGGGGGTGACCCCGTGGGATCTCAGTTCGATTTTTTCCTTGTAAACCGGCATGGTTGCTTCCTCACTTTATGGTCGTATGTCGGGTGGCTCCGAAGAGACAGGCAGGGCTGCCTGTGACGTTCAGCCCTGCCTGTCGCAGACGGACGGTTCATGCCGGCGTAAGCTCTGCTCCCGCCGGCGGTGGACAGGACGGATCAGAAGGTCATGCCGTCCTGGAGCTTGCGCAGCTTGTAGATCAGGGTGTTGGTATCCAGCTCCATCATGTCCAGCGTCAGGAGCTGACCCTTCTTGGCGTCCTTGAGCATCCGGGCGCCCTTGGTGACCAGGCCGTAGGGGATGTAGCCCATCCGGTCGGACTCCTCCTTGGTGGCGATGGAGCCATAGGTGGTGAAGCCGCCCAGACCGTCGATGATCTCGCCGGCCTTCAGGTCCTTCTTGGCCACGGTGATGACCTCGGAGACCAGACCGCCCTTGGGGACGATGGTGGGCTCGCCGTCGATGACCATCTTGGCGATGGTCAGCGGGGTCTCCAGGTTGCACAGGTGGAAGGGACGATACAGGGTCCACAGGGGGCCGGGGCCCATGGAGTGGTAGCCCATCTGATAGGCGATCTCGGGGTTATCGGTGCCGACGGTGACGAACACGCCGGGGGCGATGCCGTTGACGAACTCCACCACGTGGTGCTGGTTCAGAATACCGCCGTCGGCCTTCAGCTTCAGGATCTCGTTGAGCTCCTTGACACCCTCGGTGCCGGGGGCGGTCTGCGGGCCGTGGCCGCCGATTACGTCGGGGATCAGACCGGTGGCGTTGGACATGGCGGCCATCTCCACCATGGTCTTGGTGCCGTCCTTGAAGGCGCAGAGCATTCTGGGGCTCATCTTGCGGCGGGTGGCCTCTTCCAGAACGGTGTCGGGGTTGCACTCCCGGGCCAGCTTATTGTTCTTGCCCTTGCCCATGACCTTCACGTCGAAGCCCATGGCGGAGGCGAAGTCGTACAGCTCCATGACGGCGCCGGGCTCGTCGCCGGCGGTGCCGGAATAGAGGACGCCGTTGTCCCGGGCCAGCTTGTACAGGTACGGGCCGATGACCACGTCGGTCTCCACGTTCATGACCAGATAGTGCTTGTGATTGGTGATGGTCTCGGTGCCGATATGGGCGCCCAGATCGGTGTGACCGGTGACGTCCACCACGCAGTCCACGCAGTTCATGTGGGTGACGATGTGGAAGTCCTCGGTGACCACATAGCGGCCGGCCTCGGCCAGACGGTTGGCCTCCTCCAGGGTCTTGGCCTCGGCGATGTCATCCTCGGCGACGCCGGCCATCTTGAAGGCGTTGATGGCGTTCTGGATCACGATATCGGACAGGACCACGGGCTTGATGCCGTGCATCCGGACCATCTCCACCACCATGCCGCGGCCCATCTGACCGGCGCCGACGACGCCGACCTTGATCTCCTTGCCTTCGGCTTCCCATTGGAGAAGCTTCCTGTTCATATTGAGCATATGCGTTTCCTCCTGTCAAAAAATGATGAGCAGCCGGACAACAGTTCACACGACCCCCGGCGCAGGATCGATCATCCGGCAGAGGTGCTGACGTAAACAGGTTCTATACCCGTCGGAACGCGCAGCACAGGTGATCGAAACACGCCGGAGTGCGCGAGCTGTTATCCGACTGCTCTTGGTTAAACAAAGCTTGCCGCGGATGCCGGCTCGATCCGCCGGCAGGCGGGCGTCAGAAGATCTGGATCTCCCCGCCGACCCGGATATCCTCCGTGGCCAGCTGCTCGCCCTCCAGCATGATGCAGCCCAGCATCTCCGGCTCGCTGCCGCCCTTGAAATTCAGCGTGCAGTGTCCCAGCGTGCGCAGCGTGTGTGCCGCTTCGCTTCCGACGGCGGTAATGGTGTAGCGCTTGCCGCAGATCACCACGGTGTCGCCCACCTCCGGCTCACCCTCCAGGGGAACGATCGTGTGGAGAATGGCCAGGTCGGCCAGCTCCTCGGGAGCGTTCTCGTTGAAGATGACGATAAAATTGTTGTCATCCACGTCGTTGGGAGGAAGGAACTCCAAGGCTTCCTCGCCCCAGCCGATGATCGTTGTCGAAAACTTCATGGAAACCTCCTCATTGATACGCACGCAGCGGTCAGCCGTCAGATCACTTGTACAGGCCGATGCTGAAGGCATAGGCGATCAGCACGGACAGAGGACCGGTGATCAGACGGGAATACAGGACGGCGGGAACGCCCAGCTCGATGGTGTCGGGCTCGGCCTCGCCCAGGGACAGACCCACGGGGATGAAGTCGGCGCCGACCTGCGCGTCGATGGCGAACAGAGCGGGCAGGGAGAACTGGGGAGGAATGTTGCCCTTGCCGATCTCAGCGCCCAGCAGCACGCCGACGATCTGAGCGATGACGGCGCCGGGGCCCAGAACCGGGGACAGGAAGGGCAGCGCGCAGATGATGGAGATCAGCAGCATGCCGGGCAGGGTGGAGCAGAAGGGGGCGATCCACTTGGCGATGACGTTGCCCAGACCGGAGGCGCTGATGATGCCCAGGATCGTGGAGGTGAAGGCCATGAAGGGCAGGATGTTGGTGATGACCATCTGGATGCTCTCGCGGCCGGCCTGGAAGAACTTGGCGACGACCTTGCCGACACCCACGCCGATGCGGGTGATGACGTTGGCCTTCTTGCCCTCGTTCATGGCGGCGACCTCGGCCTTGGCCTGATCCTTGGTCTTGGGAGCGTCGGCGGCGCGGACGGGCTCGGCCACAGGAGCGGCGGCCACGTCGGCGTCGTCAGCGTAGGCCAGGTTGGCCTCCTTGACGTCGGAGACGTAGATGTCCTCGGTGATGTACTGGGCCAGAGGGCCGGCCTTGCCCACGGGCATCAGGTTCACGGTGAAGATGCGCTTCTTGGGATAGACGCCGCAGCGGGCGGTGCCGCCGCAGTCGACAACGGCCAGCAGGACCTCCTCGTCGGGGGCGCCGCCCTTGAAGCTGTCGACCACCGTGCAGCCGGTCATATCGGCGATCTTCTGGGCCAGGGGGTGGATACCGCCGCCGGTCACGCAGAGGATCTTGTTCTTCTTCTCATCGGGCTTGACAACCAGGGGGCCGCCCCAGCCGGCGGAGCCGCGGGTGATTTTAATCGCTTTATACATCTCTCTCGGCCTCCTTACTTGTTCGCGTTCTTGCGCAGAACGGCATAAATGCGCTCCGTCACCAGGCCGCGGATCAGGATGACGATCAGGCCCACGATGAAGTAGCGGATAGCCAGCGCGCCCAGATTCAGACCCAGCGTGGTAATACCGGTAGCGATGCCCATGTAGACGAAGAGCTCACCAGGGTTGGCATGGGGGAACAGACCGGTCACGGGGTGCACGAAGGAAACGGCGGAGTCGTAGTAAGCGGGCTTGTATTTTTCCTCGACGAAACGACCAAAGGTGTAGCACATGGGGTTGCCCAGGAACAGGACAGCCAACACCGGCACGATCAGATAACGGCCGATGAAGTTGCCGGTCACCTTCTGAGCAAAGCGGGAAACACGCTCCTCACCGATCAGCTTGATGATAGAGTTCACGAAGGTCATCAGGCAGACCACCATGGGGATAATGCCGGTTACCCAGCCCCAGAAGGTTTCTCCACCAGCCTGGAACAGGCTGATGAAGCCGGATGCAATTTTAGCGAAAAATTCCATACATACCTCCTCGATAGATTTTGATCTCTCTGCTTGGCAGGGGTCGTGATGCAGCGAAAGCCGTCCCCGGCGGAGCTCATACCGGTGTCGAAATCCGCTGCGCTTGACGGAAATTCGGCCATTCTCGTCCATCCGGGAAATACAAAAACCGGTGTGGACGAAAAAAACAAATATGCCCGTCAACTTTACCCCATTATATAGGTGAATTGACATACTGTCAAATATGAATTATACGGAATTTTCATAGGTATTGCCTATGAGTTGGGTGAAAAAGGAAGAAAAGCGCCCCGCCGGGCAGGCGGGGCGCGGAATGGAGCGGTTATCGATCAATGATTTACAGGCGGCCGGACTTGACGGACTCCATGGCATCCAGCAGGGAGGGGAGGATGGCGGCGCAGGCAGCCCTCAGATCCTCGGTGGGGGGAAAGAGGTCCTCGATCATGATGGAGGCGCAGCCCGCCGCCACGCCGGCCCGGGCGCCGCTGACGCTGTCCTCCAGCACGTAGCAGTCCTCCGGCGCCAGGCCCAGCCGCTCCGCGGCCAGCAGAAAGATATCCGGGGCGGGCTTGCCGTTTTTCACGTCCTCGCCGCTGACGATCACGTCGAAGTACTCCCGGAGGCCGCCGTTTCGCAGGTGGTCCAGGATCATCTCCCGCCAGTTGCTGCTGGCCAGGGCCATTTTGACGCCCTGCCCCTTGAAGTACTCCAGGATCTCCCGGGCGCCGGGCCGGAGGGGCAGATGCTGCCGCGCCTGATCCCAGACCCAGTTCATGCCGTATTTGTAAAACTCCACGGGATCGTCCACCGCAGGGAAGAACCGGTGAATCACCTGGGCGGCGGGAATCTGAGGCAGGCCCGCCATGGCGCGGCGGAATTCCTCGGTGATGGTGACGCCCCAGTGGTCGGCGGCGATGTCCCAGGCCCGCCGGTAGAGCCGCTCGGTGTCCACCAGCGTGCCGTCCATATCAAAGATCGCGCCTTGTTTCATGCTCATATTTCCTTTCCCGTTTGATGGGCCCGGTCCTGCCGGGCGGCGTCAGCCTGGAACTGGCGGTTGTACGCCAGCACGAATTTCTGGAAGCGCTCCGCGGCGGGACCGTGCTTCCGGTTGGCCCGCACGGCCAGGAACGTCTCCCGTTCCAGCGTCAGCTTCGGCATGTGGACCGTGGTGATGTCGCTTCGCAGCAGGTCGTCCGACAGAACAGAGAGAGCCCAGCCCAGCCCCTCGGCCACCAGACCGCCGATGGCGATGGCAGAGGAGCGGTAGCGGATATCCGGGCTCAAGCCCAGGCCGTCCCAGAACTCCCGGATCTGGGTGTCAATGGCTGAGCCGGCGTTGTAGGACACGCAGGGCCGGTGGATCAGATCCTCCGGCTCCACGGATTCCAGCCGGCTTAAGGGGTCGTTTTTGGAGACGATCAGCACGAAGGGCCGCTTGAACAGCGGGTACAGGACCACGCCGTCCGTGCTGACGTTTTCCTTGGCGCAGAAGCCGAAGTCGATCCGGTCCTCCCGCACGGCGTTGATGATGGCGGGGGACCATGCCACGTCCGACTCGATGCGGACGCGCTGATTCTCCTTCTGATCCAGGAACTGATGGATCAGATTGGGGATATAGCTGGCGGGCAGGGGCTCCGTGTGGGCGAAGCGGATGCGGCCCCGGTTCTCCTGATAGATGTGCTGGGCAGCGGCCTCGGCCCGCTCCTGGGCCCGGATGACCTCTTTGGCGTAGGAGAGGAACTGGCTGCCCTCCCGGGTCAGCAGAATCCGCCGTCCCACCCGCTCAAACAGGGGGAAGCCCAGCTCGTTTTCCAGCTTGTTGATGGCCTGGGTAAGGCTGGGCTGGGAGATCATCATCTCCCGGGCCGTCTGAGTCAGGTGTCCTGTCCTGGCCACGCCGACAAAATACTCCAGCTGCGCAAGCGTCATGATATCATCTCCCGTCCATCATCGGCGCAGGATGCCTTCAGCGGAAGAGGCCCTTTCTCTTCTTCCGCTCCTCCAGCAGGATCCGCCCCTGGGCGATCCGCTGCTCGTATTCCTCGGGGTAAAACCGCTTCTCCAGCGCCTCCGCGGCCTGGATGTAGCCACGGTAGTAGCGGCGCTGCTTCTTCTCCATGGCCCAGAAGTCGTCGATCAGCTCCAGGATGTGTGTGCCGGCCAGCTTCCGCCAGGGCAGCGATTCCTTGTGGCGGAAGCGGCTGATGATGGTCATGCCCTCCATGGCCTCCACGTCGGTGATCACGCCCTCGCTGTCGCAGGCGATGATGATGATGTGACCCACGAAGCCCTTCTTCTGCCCGATGCCCACAGTGCCCTTGGGGCGGATGCGCTTCATGGCCCGCTGGTAGTCCTTGATCTGGAACCAGGTCCCCACGGACTGCAGCACGAACAGCAAAAAGATGATGCCGAAGACCCAGGTCATACCCTCTTTTGTCATATCCCTACTCCTCACAGTCTGTTTTGAATGCCGCATATATTTAATTTATTCTATCAAACCCCACAGGACCGTGTCAAGCGCTGCCGGGCATCCCGGTCTGCCGCGCGACTCCGTCGCATATTTTTTTCACAAAACAGGGAAAGGTACTTGACATCCCTGAGCGATAAGTTTAATATGAACATATGAACAAAGAAACATATATTTTATCCCTTGAAAGAGAGGCGACCTGTGATGAAGAAGAGCTACAAGATCGACGTGGACTGCGCCAACTGTGCCAACCTAATGGAGGAGACCGCCAAAAAGACCGAGGGCGTGAAGGACTGCGCCGTCAGCTTCATGACGCTGAAGATGAAGGTGGAGTTTGAGGAGGGCGCGGACCCCGCCGCCGTCATGGCGGAGGTGCGCCGCAGCTGCCAGAAGGTGGAGGAGGACTGCGAGATCTACCTGTAAGGGGATCCCCGGCCTCCCGCAAGGGGAGTGAGACCATGAGTCAAAAACAGAAAAAGCTGCTGGTCCGGATCCTGGCGGCGGCGGTGTTTTTCGTGCCACTGTATCTGATCTCCGAGGGGCTGGTGTCCCTGTCGCTGCCGAAGCCGGCGCTGCTGGCCCTGTTCCTGGTGCCCTATCTCCTGGTGGGCCATGACATCCTCCGCAAGGCGCTTCACGGCATCCGCAACGGCCAGGTCTTTGATGAGAATTTCCTCATGGCCGTGGCCACCGCGGGCGCCATCGTCCTGGGGGAGTACGGCGAGGGCGTGGCGGTGATGCTGCTGTACCAGGTGGGCGAGCTGTTTCAGAGTATCGCCGTGGGCAGGAGCCGCCGCAGCATCACGGAGCTGATGGACATCCGGCCCGACTACGCCAACATCGAATCGGACGGACAGCTGGAGCGGGTGGACCCGGACGAGGTGGAGGTGGGCACCGTCATCGTGGTGGAGCCCGGCGAGAAGGTGCCCCTGGACGGCGTTGTGGTGGAGGGCAGCTCCGCGCTGAATACCGCCGCTCTCACCGGCGAGAGCCGGCCCGTGGACGTGACCGTGGACGATCCCGTCCTCAGCGGCAGCGTCAACATGACCGGCCTGCTGAAGATCCGTACCACCAAGGAGTTCGAGGAGTCCACCGCCTCGAAGATCCTGGATCTGGTGGAGAACGCCGCCTCCCGGAAGTCCAGGGCGGAGAGCTTCATCTCCCGCTTTGCCCGGTACTATACCCCCGTGGTGTGCTATGCGGCCCTGGCGCTGGCCGTCCTGCCGCCGCTTTTCTGCATGATCACAGGCCGATATGACTCCCTGGGCGCCCTGTGGGGCGACTGGGTGCTCCGGGCCTGCACCTTCCTGGTCATCAGCTGTCCCTGCGCCCTGGTCATCAGCATCCCTCTCAGCTTCTTTGCGGGACTGGGCGGCGCCAGCAGCCAGGGCATCCTCATCAAGGGCTCCAACTATCTGGAGACGCTGTCCCGGGTGCGGACGGTGGCCTTTGACAAGACCGGCACCATCACCAAGGGTAACTTCGCCGTGGAGACGGTGCATAAGAGCCCGCTGGACCCGGAGCAGCTGCTGGAGTACGCGGCCCACGCCGAGTGCCACTCCGGCCACCCCATCGCCAGGAGCATCCGGGAGGCCTGGGGCGGCGACGTGAATATGGACCGGGTCACCGAGGTGCAGGAGCTGAGCGGCCACGGCATCGTGGCCACCGTGGACGGCAGGACCGTGGCGGTGGGCAACGAGCGGCTGATGAATCACTTGGGCGTGGCCCACGAGGAGTGCTTCCACGCCGGCACCGTCATCCACGTGGCCATCGACGGGGTCTACAGCGGCCATATCGTCATCGCCGACCAGCTGAAGGAGACCTCCCGCCGGGCGGTGGAGGAGCTGCGCCGCGCCGGCGTGGAGCGGATCGTCATGCTCACCGGGGACGGCGAGGCCGTGGCGAAAAAGGTGGCCGCCGACGTGGGCCTGACGGACTACCGGGCGGGTCTGCTGCCGGCGGACAAGGTATCGTGCGTGGAGGAGCTGCTCTCCGGCGACAGCCGGGGCCAGCTGGCCTTCGTGGGCGACGGCGTCAACGACGCCCCCGTCCTGGCCCGGGCCGACGTGGGCATCGCCATGGGCGCCCTGGGCTCCGACGCCGCCATCGAGGCGGCGGACGTGGTGCTGATGGACGACGACCCCGTGAAGATCGCCCGGGCCATCCGGATCTCCCGCAAGTGCCTGCGGATCGTGAAGGAGAACATCGTCTTCGCCCTGGGCGTCAAGCTGGTGTGTCTGCTGCTGGCCGCCGTGGGCGTCGCCAACATGTGGGTGGCGGTGGCCGCGGACGTGGGCGTGATGATCCTGGCGGTCCTCAACGCCATCCGCTGCCTGTTCGTGAAAAAGCTGTAAGCCATCGTCAACAATAAGAATACCCCGGCATCCGCAGGATGCCGGGGTGTTTACATAATATGCGGAGAATCAGTCCTCGAAGGGGAAGTGATAGGGCAGCTGGAAGCGGTCCCGCAGCGCCACCAGTTCCTTCTGGATGGACTCGCCCACGGGGACGCCCTTGTCCTTCCGGTCCTGCCAGGCCTCCCACTCCTTCTCGCCGGCGGTATAGATCCGCTCAGCGCCGGGGGCCTTTTCGGAATTGCGCAGGCCGCGGCAGATGTCGCCGGCGGTCTTCTTGAAGGTGTCCAGACCCATGAAGAACTCCGGGTTGATGACGAAGAAGAAGTGGCCCAGCCGATAGAAGCGGTTGTTGCCGTCGGCGTCCTTGCCGCTGAGCTCCTTCATGAAGGGACCGCCGCACAGCGCCGCGGACAGGATCTCCACGATGGTGGTGAAGCCGTAGCCCTTGTAGCCGCCGGTGGCCTCGCCCAGACCGCCCAGGGGCAGCAGGGCGCAGCGTCCGGCACGCATCTCCTTGAGGATCTTGCCGGAATCGGTCATGGTGCCGCCGTCCTTGGTGACCACCAGACCGGCCGGGGTCTCCTTGCCGCTGCGCTCATAGAACTCGATCTTGCCGTTCTGGACGGTGGAGGTGGCGCAGTCGAAGTTGAAGGGGAACTCCTCGTCGGTGGGGATGGTGAAGGTCATGGGGTTGGTGCCCATCATGGGCTCCACGCCCCAGGTGGGCGCCACGGAGGGCCGGGCGTTGGTGCCGGAGATGCCGATCATGCCGGCTTTCTCGGCCATGGTGGTCCAATAACCGGCGATGCCGTAGTGAGTGGAGTTGTAGATGGCGCCGCCGGCCATGCCGACCTGCTTCGCCTTCTCGATGAGCATCTCCATCATCCTGTAGCTGGCCACCATGCCCATGCCGTTGTTGGCGTCCATCACCACGGTGGTGGGGGTCTCCTTCACGATGTCGATCTTGGTGACCGGCAGCAGGGTACCGTTGTCAATGCGGTCCAGATAGATGGGCTTGAAGCGGTTGCAGCCGTGGCTCTCGATGCCCCGGCGGTCCGACTCCAGCAGCACGTCGGCGCATATCTTCGCGTCCTCCTCCGGCACGCCGTAGGCCTTGAACACGTCGATCATAAACGAATTCATCAGCTCCCAGGAAACATAGGGCCTGGTCTCCATAGCATATCCTCCTTTGAATATGAATTGTTAATACTCAATTATTATATCACACGCCGCGGGGAGGGGCAAGACCATACTTTCTCTTCCGGCATATATGGCCGCCGGGGGCGAAAGGGCCGCAAAACCTCAAAAAATAGATTGATTCCCGGCGAAGCCTGTCTTATAATGAAAAAAGTGTGACAAAAAACCAAAAAAAGCGAGGAATACCGATGGAACAAACGACCCCCTATCGGCAGAAGGACCATCTGGACTATCCGCGGCTGACCATGTTTCAGATGGTAGAGCGGATCGCCCGTCAGTACCCCGACGAGCCCGCCTACGAGTTCTACGGCCGCAGGACCAGTTACTCCGCCTTCGTCCGCAAGATCGAGCAGACAGCCCGGGCCTTCCTGGCTGCCGGCATCCGCCCCGGCGACGCCGTTACCATCTGTATGCCCAATACCCCCCAGGCCCTGGTCTGCTTCTACGCCATCAACCGGGCCGGCGCCGTGGCCAACATGGTCCACCCCCTGTCTGCCCAGGAGGAGATCACATATTATGTCAACCTATCCGGCAGCAAGATGCTGCTGACGGTGGATCTGTTTTACGAGAAGGTGGAGGCGGCGCTGCGGGACGCCGACCACCACGTTACCATTCTGGTTGCCCGCATGCAGGAGGAGCTGCCGCCCCACCTGGCGGCACTGTACCTGCTGAAGAAGGGGAAGGACTATCTCCGCTTTCCCCGCCAGCCCCACCTGCTGTGGTCGAAATTCGTCAGGACCGGGGCCGGCGCGGAGCTGCCGGAGCCCGTCTTCGACCCCAGACGCACCGCCGCCATCCTCTACAGCGGCGGCACCAGCGGCACGCCCAAGGGCATCTGCCTCAGCGACCTCAACTTCAACGCCTGCGCCATGCAGGCCCGGGAGGCCATCGGCCTGGAATTCCGCACGGGGCTGAAGATGCTCAGCTGCATGCCCCTGTTCCACGGCTTCGGCCTGGGCATCAACCTGCACACCGTGCTGATCCACGGCGCCTGCTGCATCCTGATGCCCACCTTTACCACCAAGACCTACGCCGCCATGCTCAAGCGGAAGAAGCCCAACTTCATCGCCGGCGTGCCGACGATCTTCGACGCCCTGCTCCATACGCCCCAGCTGGAGCACGCGGATCTCAGCTTTCTGATGGGCATGTTCTGCGGCGGCGACTCCCTGCCGGTGGAGCTGAAGAAGCGGATCGACGCTTTTTTGAAGGCCCACAACTCCCCCGCCCAGGTGCGGGAGGGCTACGGCCTCACCGAGTGCGTCACCGCCAGCTGCCTGACGCCCCGGGACACCAGCCGGGAGGGCAGCATCGGCATCCCCTTCCCGGACACGGTCTATACCATCGTCCAGCCGGATACCGATAACGTCCTGCCCGCCGGGGAGGAGGGGGAGATCATCCTCCAGGGCCCCACGGTGATGCTGGGCTACCTGAACGCGCCGGAGGAGACGGCCCGCACCCTCCGCCGCCTGGCGGACGGCAACGTCTGGCTCTATACCGGCGATCTGGGCCACATGGACGAGGACGGCTACGTCTACTTCCACCAGCGCCTCAAGCGCATGATCATCACCAACGGCTATAACGTCTATCCCTCCCAGCTGGAGAACGCCATCGACGCCTGCCCGGAGGTGGCCTACTGCTGCGTCATCGGCGTCAAGGATCCCCGCCGGATGCAGAAGGTCAAGGCCTTCATCGTGCCGGCCGAGGGTGTGGAGCCGTCGGAGGAGACAAAGGAGGCCATCCTGGCCCAACTGAAGCGCCGTGTGGCGGCCTATGCCCTGCCCCGGGAGATCGAGTTCCGCAGCGAGCTTCCCAAGACCCTGGTGGGCAAGGTGGCCTACCGGCTCCTTGAGGAAGAGGAGCAGAAGGGGGAGACCGTCCCATGCGCCTGACCTGGATGGGCACCGCGTCGCTGCTGCTGGAGTCGGGGGACACGGTCCTGGCCTTCGATCCCTTCCCCGGCCTGCCGCTGAAGGGGCCGCTGGCCTTTCCCGCCCCGGTGCGGGATGCGGAGCTCTACCGCCGGGCCACCCACGTGCTCATTACCCACGGACATTTCGACCACATGATGGCCATCCCGGCCCTGTACGGCGCCTCATCCTGCCCCATATACAGCACGGAGACCCCCGCCCGGACGCTGGCGGACCGCGGTATCCCGGCGGACCGGCTCCGGGAGATCGGTCCCGGCCGCAGCCTGGACCTGGGAGCGTTCCGCGTCCGGGCGTATCAGGGCCGCCACTGCCGCACCGACCCGCCTCTGGTGCTGGAGACGGCCTTTTCCCGCCGGACTCTGGCCCATCCGGTCCGCTGCCTGCGGCTCCTGTCCATGCTCCGTCCCTACCCGGAGAACGGGGAGATCCTCTTCTACCAGGTGACGGACGGGGCGAGCCGGGTGCAGATCATGGGCAGCCTGGGTCTGGACCGGGGGACGGACTACCCCACCGGCGCGGACCTTCTGGTGCTGCCCTTCCAGGGCCGCAGCGACCTGGCCGATTACGCCCTGCCCCTGGTGGAGCGTCTGGCGCCCCGGGCGGTGCTCCTGGACCACTGGGACGACGCCTTCCCGCCCATGACCCGGGAGATCGACACCGCGCCCTTTGCCAAGCTCGTCCGGGAGCGGCTGGGCATCCCCTGCCGGGCGCTGAAGCGATACGAGACCCTTACGCTGGAAGGAATCACAACGGAGAGAGGATCGAGAATATGAGCGAAGAGAAGAGAAAGCGCCGCTGGGGCGACCGGCGGGACGGCCGCTGGGTGAAGGCCCCCGGCCTGCAGACCGTCATGGGCTACCTGCTGCCCAAGCGGACGGACTGCGAGGTGTACATCAACGACAAGATCGACGCCACCGAGCTGGTCCGGTACCTGGAGGCCAAGAACGCCGCCCACCCGGACTACAAGACCACCATCTTCCACAGCGCCGTCACCGCCATGGCCCGCATGGTGCGGGAGCGCCCGCTGATGAACCGCTTCATCCAGGGCTACCGGATGTACGAGCGGGACGAGATCAGCATCAGCTTCGTGGTGAAGCGCCGCTTCGCCGACGGGGCGGAGGAGTCGCTGATGGTGCTGGTGCCCAAGGATACCGACACCCTGGACACCATCAGCCGCAGGATCGTAGGCGACGTGAAGGAGACCCGCAAGAGCGAGCACTCCACCGGCGGCGTGGACGCGCTGCTGGACGGCTTTGCCAAGCTGCCCCGGTTCGTGCTGATCGTGGCCATCCGGATCATCCGCTGGCTGGACTTCTGGGGCATCAACCCCAAGGCTCTCACCGAGGGCGATCCCAACTATACCACCATCCTCTGCTCCAACCTGGGCAGCATCCAGACGCCGTCGGTGTACCACCACCTGAACAACTACGGCACCAACAGCGTCATGATCACCATCGGCACCCTCCACAAGGAGGAGCTGCTGATGCCGGACGGCACCAGGGAGATCCGGGACGTGGTGGACTATGGCGCCACCCTGGACGAGCGCATCGCCGACGGGTTCTACTTCGCCCGCAGCATGAAGCTCATCAAGCACGTCTTCGCCCACCCGGAGCTGCTGGATCAGCCTCTGGGCGAGCCCAGCGGCTTCCAGTACTGAGCGATGGACAGCGGAAAGCTGCTGGGGCTGATCCTGGACGTGGGCGCGGAGATGATCCGCAGCGGCGCGGAGACCAGCCGGGTGGAGGACAGCCTCTACCGCCTGGCGGGCGCCTACGGTTTTACCGCCGCCAATATCTGGGTGGTGCCCACCAATATCCAGGCCACGGTGACGGACGGCGCGGGGGAGACCCTGACCCAGATCCGGCATATCCGGGCTCCCGGCGTCAACTTCGACCGGCTGGACCGGCTCAACGACCTGTGCCGCCGCGCCTGCGCCGCCACGCCAACCGACGGCGAGCTCCGCCGCTGGCTGGAGGAGACGCTGGCCGTTCCCCCGGCCCGGCCCTGGCGCATGTATCTGGCCGGGGCGCTGGCGGGCGCCGGCTTCGGCGTGTTCTTCAACTGCGACGCCCTGGACGCCCTGGCGGCGGTGTGCGCCTCGCTGCTCATCACCTTCCTGGGCCGCCGCCTGGGCCGGCGGGAGTCCAACCCCCTGATCCTGAACTTTATCATCTCCTTCCTGGCGGAGGTGTTCATCCTGCTGTCCGTCCGCCTGGGGCTGGGCCACCACACGGGCTATATCACCGTGGGCGTGGTGATGCTCCTCATCAGCGCCCTGGGCACCACCAACGGCGTCCGGGACCTGGTGCATCTGGACACCCTGTCGGGCCTGATGAATATCACCTCCTCCCTCACCGGCGCCGCCGGCATCGCCATGGGCATCGCCCTGCCGCTGCTGCTGTTCCGACGGCAGGTGGCCAGCGAGATCATGGTCCTCAACCCCAGCGTCGCCCTGGAGCTGCTGGCCGCCACGGTGGGCTGCGTGGGCTTCGCCGTCTGGTTCGGCGTGGCGCGGGCGCAGCAGATTGGCTGCTGCGCCGTGGGCGCCCTGCTGACCTGGGGCGTCTACCTGTTCACCTACCGGTATCTGCCCAACGCTTTCGCGTCCACGCTGCTGGCCGCCACCGCCTGCGCCCTGTTCGCCCAGGTCATGGCCCGGCTGAACAAGGCCCCGGCCACCATTTTCCAAACGGTGTCGGTCTTCCCCCTGATCCCCGGCGCGGCCCTGTATTACGCCATGTACGGCCTGGTGACCCGGGATGGCGCCCTGGCCGCCGCCAAGGGGACCGAGCTGCTGCTGGCCTGCTTCGGCATTGTGCTGGGCTTCATGATGGTGGAGGTGGCCGCCAGAGCCCTCCGGCGCCGATAAGAACGACGCGCTTACGAGCCGGTCCTCCGGGGCCGGCTCCTTCCATCCCTTTTTGCGGGAAACCGCCATCCTGCCGTTGCAATTTCCCGCTGTTCGTGCTATGCTCTACGTGGTGTACGCCGGCAGGAGAGGCCGGCGCAGGGAAAGGGAGAGATGCTTATCATGCCGGAGCTGCAGACACCGCCGAAGGGGACGGAGCCCCGTCCCGCCCAGAAAAAGCAGATCGGTCTGGAGACCTTCGTTTTTATCGCCCTGTTTGGGGGCTTTTTTGCTGTTCTCGCCGTGAAGATGGGCCTGGTCAACGCCATGAACACCCTGATGAACACGGCCTATTCCCTGCTGATGGACACGGTGTTTTACCTGATGGCCATCTGCGTGCTGATGGGCGCCATCTCGGATATGTTCGCCGAGTTCGGCGTGGTGTCCCTGGCCAACCGGCTGCTCCGTCCGCTGATGAAGCCGCTGTACGGCCTGCCCGGCGCGGCCTCTCTGGGCATCGTCACCACCTTCCTGTCGGACAACCCGGTGATCCTGACCCTGGCGGATAACCGCTATTTCCGCAGCTTCTTCAAGACCTACCAGTTCCCGGCCCTGACGAACCTGGGCACCTCCTTCGGCATGGGCATGATCGTCTGCACCTATATGCTGAGCCTCTCGGTCCGTACCGGCCAGCCCTACGGCCTGCCGGTGCTGACGGGACTCTTGGGCGCCATCATCGGCAGCATCGTCAGCACCCGGCTGATGCTCCGCTTCACCGTGAAGATCTACGGCAGGGAGCAGGATATGGTGCCGGAGGGGGAGCGGCCCCAGGGCATCGGCAAGAACATGCGCCCCGTCCGTGAGGGCAGCGTAGGCAGCCGCCTCATGGCCTCCATCCTGGAGGGCGGCGCCTCCGGCGTGAAGATGGGCCTGAGCATCATCCCCGGCGTGGTGGTCATCTGCACGGTGGTGATGATCCTGACCAACGGTCCCGGCGCCGAGGGCGTCTATACCGGCGGCGCCTATGAGGGAATTCGCCTGCTGCCCTGGCTGGCGGACAAGGCCGGCTTCCTGCTGCGGCCTCTGTTCGGCTTCTCCTCCCCGGAGGCCATCGGCGTTCCCATCACCGCCCTGGGCGCGGCGGGCGCCGCCATCGGGGTGGCCTCCCGCCTGGCGTCGGAGGGCCTGGCCGACGCCGGGGATATCGCTGTGTTCACCGCCATGTGCATGTGCTGGAGCGGCTATCTCAGCACCCACGTGTCCATGATGAACAGTCTCAAGTGCGAGAATCTCATCAGCAAGGCCATCATCAGTCACACCGTCGGCGGATTGTGCGCCGGCGTGGCGGCCCACTGGCTGTACGTGCTGTTGACCGCCATTTTTCACTGAGATCCCTGCCGCCGGAGAGACCTCCTCTCCGGCGGTCGTGTCATACCGAAAGAAAAACGCAAAGAGACAGGAGGAATCGCTATGCTGAAGCAGCAGTTGGAGGAGTATTTCGCCCTGCACCGGCAGGAGCTGGTGGAGGATATCTGCCGCCTGGTGCGCCTCGACAGCGTGAAGGGCGAGCCGCAGCCCGGCAAGCCCTTCGGCCCCGGCCCTGCCGCGGCGCTGGAGGAAGCGCTGACCATGGCCAGGGCCATGGGCTTCGCTGCGGAGAACCGGGACGGCTACGTGGGCACCGTGGACTACGGTCCGGCGGATCGGCAGCTGGACATCCTGGCCCACCTGGACGTGGTGCCGGTGGGGGACGACTGGACGGTGACGGCGCCGTTCGTCCCCGTGGAGATCGACGGCCTGCTCTACGGCCGGGGCGCCGCCGACGACAAGGGCCCGGCGGTGGCCGCCCTGTACGCCCTGCGGGCGGTGAAGGACCTGGGCATCCCGCTGCGGAGGGGCGTGCGCCTGATCCTGGGCACCGACGAGGAGAGCGGCAGCGCCGACATTGCCCACTACTATCAGACAGAGGCGGAGGCCCCCATGACCTTCTCCCCGGATGCGGACTACCCCGTCATCAACATCGAGAAGGGCCGGGCCCACGGCGAATTTACCGCCTCCTGGCAGGAGGGGACGGCCCTGCCCCGGCTGATCAGCCTCCATGCCGGCACCCGGGCCAACGTGGTGCCCGGTACGGCGGAGGCCCTGCTGACCGGTCTGACGGCGGCGGAGGCGGAGCCTGCCGCCGACGCCGCAGCGGCGGACACCGGCGTGGCCTTTGACCTCCGGGACAGCGAGCAAGGCGTATCCGTTTTTGCCCGGGGCCGGAGCGCCCACGCCTCCCAACCCGGGGACGGTGTCAACGCCCTGACGGGCCTCATGACCCTGCTGTGCCGTCTGCCTCTGGCGGAGGACGGCGCCATAAAACGCGTCCGCGGCTTGGCGGCGCTGTTCCCCCACGGGGAGAGCGACGGCGCCTCGGCGGGGGTGGCCCTGCGCCATCCGGAGTCCGGGGACACCACCCTGGCCTGCACGGTGCTGCATCTGGAGGGGACGTCGCTTCGCGGCCAGTTCGACGGCCGCACCGCCATCGGCGCCACGGCGGAGAACACCGCCCACGTGCTGACGGAGCGCATGGCAGCCGCCGGCATCGAGCTCACCTGCCGCCTGCGTCCCGAGCACTACGTGCCCTCGGACGCGCCCATCGTCCGGGAGCTGCTGAAGTGCTACGAGGAGTATACCGGCCGGAAGGGGGAGCCCCTGGCCATCGGCGGCGGCACCTACGTCCACAACCTGAAGAACGGCGTGGCCTTCGGCTGCACCATGCCGGGGGTGGACAACCGGATGCACGGGGCGGACGAGTTTGCCGTGGTGGAGGACCTGGTCCTCAGCGCGGAGATGTTTGCCCAGGCTATCGTCGACCTGTGCGGATAAATGCGCTTTTACGCAAACGCCGGAGGGGAGACAACCCCCCCGGCGTTTTTCGTTCCACCCGCCGCATTTGTTTGAATTTCCCATTGCTTTTTTCCCGATTGCCTGTATACTGATGTAGTAGGAAAATGGGGAAATATGGGGTACATTTCTATGAGTGTATTGAATTTTATCTCTCTTTTGGGCGGCCTGGCCCTGTTCCTGTACGGCATCACCCTGATGGGCGACGGGCTGAACCTGGTGGCCGGCAACAAGCTGGAGGTAGTCCTCTACCGCCTCACCAGCAACCGCTTCCGGGGCATCCTGCTGGGCACCCTGGTCACCGCGGTGGTCCAGTCCTCCTCGGCCGTGTCCGTCATGTGTGTCGGCTTTGTCAACTCCGGGCTCATGCAGTTTGTCCAGGCGGTCTCCGTGGTCCTGGGCAGCATCCTGGGCACCAGCGTCACCGGCTGGATCATCTGCCTGTCCAGCGTAGGCGGCGGAGGCGGCTGGGTAGAGCTGCTGAGCACGGCGGCCATCACCGGCATCATCGCCGTCATCGGCATCATCCTCCGCAAGTTCTCCAAGAAGGCCGCCAGCCACCATGTGGGCGATATCCTCATGGGCTTCGCCGTGCTGATGTTCGGCATGAGCGCCATGAGCGCCGCCGTGGAGCCCCTGCGGGACAGCCCGGCCTTCCTGGAGCTGCTGGTCCGGTTTTCCAATCCGCTGCTGGGCTTCCTGGCCGGCGCGGCCTTCACCGCCATCATCCAGAGCTCCGCCGCCGCTGTCGGTATCCTGCAGGCCATCGCCCTCACCGGGGCGCTGACCTTCGGCGGCGCCTTCCCCCTGCTGCTGGGTATCGCCGTGGGCGGAGCCCTGCCGGTGCTGCTGGGCGCCCTGGGCGCCAACCGCAACGGCGTCCGCACCGCCGTGGCCCATCTGATGATCGATGTGCTGGCCGCGGTCCTCTGCGGCGGCATCTTTTACGCCCTCCACGCCATCCGCCCTTTCTCCTTCATCAGCTCCCCCGTGAGCATCGTGGGCGTGGCGGCCATCAACACCGCCTTCCGTCTGGTGACGGTGGTGCTGCTGGCGCCCTTCATCGGCCTGCTGGAGAAGGCGACGGACCGGCTTGTCCCCGCGGCGCAGGAAGAGGCCCAGCCGGAGAAGGAGGAGATCGTTCAACTGGAGGAGCGCTTCATCCGCTTCCCCGCGGTGGCCCTGGAGCAGAGCCGACAGGCCGTCAACGCCATGGCCGGCAAGTCCCAGGAGAACTTGGCCGACGCCATGGCGCTGCTGAGCGAGTTTACGGAGAAGGGCTACCAGCGTGTCGGGGAGATCGAGTCCCTGGTGGACCGCTATGAGGACGCCCTGGGCTCCTATCTGCTGCGGATCACCACCACGGAGATGACCTCCACCCAGAACGAGAGCCTCCACAAGTTCCTCCACGCCATCACCGACTTTGAGCGCATCTCCGACCACGCCAACAACATCGCCGACTGCGCCAAGGAGAAGAAGGAGAAGAGTCTGACCTTCCCGGAGGAGACCCAGCATGAGCTGGACGTGTTGGGCGAGGCCATCACGGAGATCATGGACATCACCGTCCGGGCCTTCGTCCACGACGATCTGAGCCTGGCCATGCAGGTGGAGCCCCTGGAGGAGCTGATCGACGGGCTGTGCAACGAGCTCCGCAGCCACCACATCAGCCGCCTGCAGGCGGGCCTTATCACCCTGCAGCACGGATTCGTGTTCAACGATCTGCTGACCAACTACGAGCGCGTGGGCGACCACTGCTCCAACGTGGCCGTGGCCATGATCGAGCTGGCCCACGACGTGTTCGACACCCACGAGTATCTGGACAGCCTCAAGAACATCAAGGGCGCGACCTTCGACAAATACTTCGAGGAGTTCCGGGCCAAGTACGCCCTGTAACAATATGAGATCCGGTTTCCCGCGGGGAGACCGGATCTTTTTTGCAAAAAAACGCGCGAAGTCGTCGCCGGAAAAGGCAGCGCTCTGTTGCAAAAAGTGGGAAATTTTGCTATGATAATTGCGCAAAAAACAACGGGAGAGGAGGGCGTTATATGCTGGATATCCTAATCGTAAACGGGGTCTACCCGGACTTTGACCGCAACTGCCTGGTGAGCGGCAACGTGGGCGTGGAGGGCGGCGCCATCGCCTACGTGGGCGCCGGCGAGCCGGCTGCCCGGCGGGTCATCGACGCGGCGGGGAAGGTGGTGTCCCCCGGTTTCATCGACATCCACATGCACGAGGAAAAATTCCGCCGGGAGGGCGAGCACTACTGCATCGCGAACCTGATGCTGGCCATGGGCGTGACCACCGGTCTGGGCGGCAACTGCGGAGATCTGTTCCAGGAGGTGTCCTGCTTCCGGGACACCGTGGACAGGCTGGGCGGCTCCCCCATCAACTATCTGCTCCAGTCCGGCTATAACATCTACCGCCAGGCGCTGGGCGTCGGCTGGCACGAGGCGGCCTCGGCGGAGCAGATCCGGCAGCTCCAAGGGAAGATCCGGGCCGATCTGGCGGCGGGCGCCTGTGGCCTGTCCCTGGGCATCGAGTACGCCCCCGGCATGACCACGGAGGAGATTTTAACGGCGCTGGAGTGTCTGGAGGATCCGGGCCTCTACGTGTCCGCCCACTACCGCCACGACTCCACCCGGGCCATCGAGGCCATCCGGGAGATGATCCTCATAGCCGACAGTATCCCCCAGCGGTTCCAGATTTCCCATCTGTCCAGCTGCTCGGCCATGGGCCAGATGGACGAGGCGCTGTCCATCATCAATGGGGCTATTGACCGCAATCCCCGGCTCAACTACGATACCTATCCCTACGACGCCTTCTCCACCCGCATCGGCACCACGGTATTTGAGGACGGCTGCCTGGAGCTGTGGGGCAAGGATTACGGAGATATCCTGCTGACCCAGCCGCCCTATGAGGGCGTGCGGTGTACGAAGGAGATCTTTGAGGACGCCCGAGCCAACCACCCCGACATCCTGGCGGTGGCCTTCGCCATGGATGAGAATGAGATCCGCAAGGCCATCGTCAACCGGTACGGCATGGTGGCCAGCGACGGCATCCTCTCCGGCGGCAAGGGCCACCCCCGGGCCGGCGGCACCTTCCCGCGGCTCCTGGGCAAGTACGTCCGGCAGGAGAAGGCCCTGCCCCTGATCGACGCCCTGCGGAAGATCACGCTGGAGCCGGCCAGACGGCTGGATCTGGACCGGAAGGGCCGCATCGAGCCGGGCGCCGACGCCGACATCACCATCTTCGACCCCGATACGGTGATCGACGGCGCCACCTGGACCGATCCATCGGTACAGCCGGAGGGCATCGACTACGTGCTTGTGGGCGGGCAGGTGGCCATGGACCACAAGAGGGTGGTCAACGACCGGTTGGGCCGGTTCATCCCCTATAGCGGCTGAACAAAAAAAGACCCCGGAGCGGCGCTCCGGGGTCTTTTTTTGTCATTCAGCGGCCAGTGCCGCGAACAGATCCGCCGCCAGCGGCAGGATCTTGTCGTTGAAGTCGTATTCCCGGGTGTGGAGGGGCGGATAGTCCTCCCCGGTGCCCAGGTAGAAGATGGCCCCGGGACAGACCTTGGTGTAACAGCCGAAGTCCTCGGAGGCCCGCCACAGCTCATCCATGGCCCGGGTGGGGACGCCCAGCTTCTCCGCGGCACCAAGGACCCGGTCCAGACAGGCGTCGTGGTTCCGGGTCTCCGGGAGGTAGTCCCGGAGCTCGTGGGTCAGGGTGAGGCCATCCTCCGCCGCCAGCCGGGCGGCGTACGCCAACAGCTCTGCCTCCAGCGTCTTCATGCTCCCACGCTCCTTTTCTCAGCGTAATACTATTTTATATCCTCCCGACCGGGCCTGTCAATCCGCAGGAAAACGGCGAAACTGCTACCGATTTGTATCCGATTTGTGGGAGATTTGTCTTGCGTTTTGGCGGCGGGTATAGTATAATTGCGTCCGGCTTGAAAACTGAATACGGAAAACCAGAGTTTTCTTGCGAACCAGGTGCCTCCCGGCACCGCACATTGACCCCGACACGGGGCAGTGATGAAAGGAGAACTACGATGAAGAAGAGAATTTTGGCCATTTTCCTTGTTCTGGGCATGATGCTGACCCTGCTGGCCGGATGCGGCGGCAAGAAGGCGACCGGCCCGGAAAAGCGGAAGGAAGCAAACGAGATCACGGTTTGCCTCCCCCAGGATCTGGACAACAGTCTTGACCCCCACAAGAGCGTGGCGGCAGGAACCGAAGAAGTCATGTTCAATGTATTTGAGGGCCTCGTCAAGCCCACTTCCGACGGTGATCTCGTTCCTGCAGTCGCATCCGACGTCCGGGTGGAGAACGGCGGTCTGACGTATGTGTTTACCCTGCGTCAGGGCGTGAAGTTCCACAACGGCGACACGGTGGACATGCAGGACGTTTTGTTTTCCATCGGCCGCTGCGCCGGTCTGGACGGCAGCGATCCTCTGATCCCCGCCCTTTCCGTGATCTCCGACATGAAGGCCGAGGGAGACGTTCTGACCATCACCCTGACCCAGCCCAACCTGGAGTTTCTGGCCTACATGACCCTGGAGATCATCCCCGCGGACTATGACAAGCAGGACACCGAGCCCGTGGGCACGGGCCCGTTCAAGTTCGTCTCCCGCAAGGCCCAGGACAGCATCGTTCTGGAGCGCTTTGACGATTACTGGGGCACCCCCGCCAAGCTGGACAAGGTGACCCTGAAGATCATCGAGAAGGACGAGAGCCGTATCCAGGGCCTCCAGAGCGGCGCGCTGGACATGGTGTTCCACATGACCTCCACCCAGGCCATGCAGCTGTCTGAGAAGGACTTCCACGTGGAAGAGGGCAGCATGAACCTGGTGCAGGCCCTGTACCTGAACAACGCCGTCAAGCCCTTCGACGACGTCCGCGTCCGCCAGGCCCTGTGCTACGCCGTGGACAAGCAGGGCATCATCGATCTGGCCTTCGACGGCTACGGCACCCCTCTGGGCACCTCCATGTTCCCCTCCTTTGCCAAGTATTACGATGAGAGCCTGACCGACTACTATCCCCACGACGTGGCCAAGGCCCGGGAACTGCTGACCCAGGCCGGCTATCCCGACGGCTTTGAGATGACCATCACCGTCCCCTCCAACTACCAGCAGCACGTGGATACCGCGCAGGTCATCGCCGACCAGCTGCGAGAGGTGGGCATCACCGCCAAGCTGGTCCCCGTGGAGTGGGCCACCTGGCTGGACGAGGTCTACAAGAAGAGCGAGTTCGAAAGCACCATCACCGGCCTCACCAGCGACAACATGACGGCCCGGAAGCTGCTGGAGCGCTTCGACACCCAATCCAGCAAGAACTTTACCAAGTATAGCGACGCGGCGTATGACGAGCTGTTCGCCAAGGCAATCTCCGCCGCCGACGACGCCGAGCAGGTGGAGATCTACCGCCAGATGGAGCGGAACCTCACCGAGAACGCCGCCAACGTCTATATCCAGGACATGGCCGATCTGGTGGCCATGCGCAACGGCCTGGAGGGTCTGACCTTCTATCCGCTGTATGCGCTGGACCTGTCCGCCCTGTACTGGGATAACTGAAGAAAAACCGCGCAAGGGCAGGGGGCTTGACCCCTCTGCCCTTGCGGTATTTGGAGGAACGCGCCTGTGAAATACGCGCTCAAACGAATTCTGACACTGCTGCTGACCATGCTGCTGGTGTCGTTTCTCACCTTCGCCGCCTTTGAGTTGATCTCCGGCGATCCCGCCCAGACCATTCTCGGCACCGAGGCCACGCCGGAGCTGCTGGCCGCCCTGCGGGAGGAGATGGGCCTCAACCGCCCCTTCCTGACCCGCTATATCAGCTGGCTGGCCGGCTTCTTCTCCGGCAATCTGGGGATCTCCTACCGGTATCGGATTCCCGTCTGGGAGCTGATCGCCCCCAAGCTGGAGGTCACCTTCTGGATGTGCGTGGTGAGCTTCGTGCTGATCACCGTGATATCCATTCCGCTGGCCGTCTGGTCCTATCGCTTTGTGGGCGGCCCCCTGGACTTCGTTCGCACGGCCTTCAACCAGCTGTGCATGGCGGTGCCGACCTTCTTCGTGGGCATCCTCATGTCCTGGCTTTTCGGCATCGTGCTGCGGCTGTTCGTGCCGGGTGACTTCCCGGACCTGCACACCGATTTCGGCGCCGCCCTGGGTCATCTGTTTTTCGCGGCGGTGTGCCTGAGCATCCCCCGCATCGCCATGACCGTGCGCATGATGCGCAGCACCGTTATCGGCGAGATGCAGAAGGCCTATGTCCGCACCGCCATCTCCCGGGGCAACGACCGCCGGGCCGTGCTGGAACGCCACGTGCTGAAAAACTCCCTCACCTCCGCCGTCACCTTCCTGGGCCAGACCATGGCCGAGCTGGTGGGCGGCAGCGTGGTGGTGGAGCAGGTGTTCGGCATCCCCGGCCTGGGCCGGCTGCTGGTGGCCTCCATCTCCACCCGGGACTATCCGGTGGTGGAGGCGCTGGTGGTCATCCTGGCCTTCTGGGTGGTGCTGGCGGGTACCGTCGCCGACCTGGTCAACCAGCAGATCGATCCGCGGCTGCGGCTGGGAGGTGACGCGTGATGAAGAAAAAGCTCAACGCCTATCTGCTGGCGGGACTCATCATCACCGGCGCCCTGCTGCTGCTGACGCTGATCGGCGCCTTCCATACCCCCCATGACCCCAACGCCATGGACTCTCTGGCCAAGTTCCAGCGTCCCGGCGCGGGCCACGTCTTCGGCACGGACAACTTCGGCCGGGATATCTTCAGCCGCGTCCTGAAGGGCAGCGGCACCACGTTGGCCATCGCCCTGGCCACGGTGGCCATCGGCGCCGTATTCGGCACGCTGGTGGGCGCCCTGACCGGCTATTTCGGCGGCATCGTGGACGACGCGCTCATGCGGCTCAACGACGCCCTCACCGCTTTCCCCAGCATCCTGCTGGCCCTGCTGGTCATCAGCCTGGTGGGCCCCGGCAAGTACAACGTGGTGCTGGCCCTGGGACTGGTGTTCATCCCCAGCTTCGCCCGGGTCACCCGCACGGCCTTTGCCTCGCTGCGGGACGTGAACTACATCACCAGCGCCCGGCTGATGGGCGCTTCCAACCTGCGGATCCTGGCGGTGCATATGCTGCCCAACACCATGCGGGTGCTGCTGCCGGCCATCACCATCGGCTTCAACAACGCCGTGCTGGCCGAGGCCAGCATGAGCTTCCTGGGCATCGGCGTCACCCCGCCGGACGCCTCCCTGGGCTATATGCTCTCGGAGGCCCAGAGCATGTTCGCCCGGGCCCCCTGGTACGCCCTGTGCACCGGCGGCGTCATCGCCCTGCTGGTGTTCGGCGCCGGCCTCATCGGCGAGGGATTGCAGAAGATGGACAGGGAGGTGGCGTGATGCTGGAGATCCGCGATCTGCATGTGAAATTCCATAACCGGGACCGGGAGGCGGTGGCCGGTATCTCCCTGACCATCGCCGACGGCGAGATCATGGGCCTGGTGGGGGAGAGCGGCAGCGGCAAGAGCGTCACCGCCATGTCCATCGCCGGCCTCCTGCCCCGGAAGCAGTGCGACCTGTCCGGCGACATCCTGCTGGACGGGGAGGACCTGCTCCACGCGCCCCGCAGCGCCCTGCGGCAGATCCACGGCCGGCGGATCGGCGTGGTGTTCCAGGAGCCCATGAGCGCCATGGACCCGCTGATGCGGGTGGGTGAGCAGGTGGGCGAGGTGCTGCGGATCCACACGAAGCTGACCCCCGCCCAGCGGAAACAGAAGGTGCTGGAGGTCTTGGCCTCGGTGGAGCTGCCGGACCCGGAGGGCGTCTACAACAAGTACCCCCACGAGCTCTCCGGCGGTATGCTGCAGCGGGCCATGATCGCCGCGGCCATCGTGATCCACCCCAGCCTGCTGCTGCTGGACGAGCCCACCACGGCGCTGGACGTGACCATCCAGGCCCAGATCCTGGAGCTTTTGAAGAAGCTGAACGCGGAGAAGGGCATCTCCATGCTCTTTATCTCCCACAACCTCAACGTGGTGCGCAAGCTGTGCCGCCGGGTGGCGGTGATGCAGCGGGGCCTCCTGGTGGAGGAGGGGGACACCGACCAGGTGTTCTTCCACCCCCGGCACCCCTATACGAAGCGCCTCATCGAGGCCATCCCCACGCGGCACGGAAAGGAGACGGTATGAGCGAGCAGGATCTGGTGCTGGAGGTACAGCACGTCAGCGGCGGCTACCGGACGCCGTCCCTTTTCAGCCGGAAGAACAGCTACAAGGAGGTCCTCCACGACGTTGACTTCGTGGTCCGCCACGGGGAGATCCTGGGTCTGGTGGGCGAGAGCGGCACCGGCAAATCCACCCTGGCCCGGATCATCCTGGGCCTGGTCAAGCCGGAGCAGGGCCAGGTGATCCACCACACCCCCCGGCCCCAGATCATCTTCCAGGACCCCTACAGCTCCCTGAACCCCGCCTACACGGTGGAGTGGTCCATCGAGGAGCCCCTGCGGATCTACGGCAAGTACGACGCCGCCGAGCGCAAGCGCCGGGTCCGGGAGATGCTGGAGCGGGTGGAGCTGCCGGAGGAGTGCCTCTATGCCAAGCCCGACGAGCTCTCCGGCGGCCAGCGCCAGCGGGTCAGCATCGCCGCTGCCCTGATCCGCCGCCCCCGGTTCCTCATCGCCGACGAGCCGGTCTCCGCCCTGGACGTGACCATCCAGGCCCAGATCCTCCGGCTGATGCGGAACCTGCGCCAGGAGCTGGATCTCAGCTATCTCTTCATCTCCCACGATCTGAACGTGGTCTATCAGCTTTGCGACCGGGTGCTGGTCATGAAGGACGGCCGCATCGTGGAGCAGGGCACCATCGACCAGGTGTTCAATCACCCCAAAGAGGAGTATACCAAGAAGCTGCTGGCCGCCGCCGAGTGATGCCGGCGTGAGAAAGGAGACCGCCGTGACCGTTCGCTATATCGCGGATCTGCACTTCGACAGCGCCGACATCATCGCCTACGACAACCGCCCCTTCGACACGGTGGAGGAGATGAACGAGACGCTGATCGCCAACTGGAACGCCGTGGTGGGCCCCGACGACCTCACCTGGATTCTGGGGGATTTCTGCGCCGGCGGCGCCGACCGCTGGGCGGAGCTCCTGGGCCGGCTCAATGGCCGCAAGTGCCTCATCACCGGCAACCACGACGACCCGGCTGCGGTGGATGCCGTCCGCCATCTCTTTGAGGATGTGGCGGCGTACCGGGAGATCACCGATGGGGACCGACACGTGGTGCTGTGCCACTATCCCATCCCCTCCTTCCGGGACCACTACTTCGGCTGGTACCACCTGTACGGCCACGTCCACACCTCCTTTGAGTGGAACATCGCCGAGAATGCCCGGCGGCTGCTGCGGAATCTCTACGTCCGGCAGGACGTGTGCCGCATGGTGAACGTGGGGGCGATGACGCCCTGCGTGGCCTATACGCCCCGGACGCTGGACGAGCTGTCGGAGCAGCTGTAAAACCCCGTGAGAGAGCCCCGCTTCCCTTGACCTTTCCGGGAGGCGGGGCTATAATCATGTCAGAAAAAACCGAAATAACGAGACGATACAGGAGGACACTATGGAAGCGTATGAGAGACTGATCCGCTACATCGGCTTCGACACCGTCAGCGACGAGGAGAGTGAGACCACCCCCTCCACCGCCTGCCAGTTCGACCTGGCCCGGGCGCTGGAGAGTGAGATGCGGGAGATGGGCTTGCAGGACGTGTATCTGGACGACCACGCCTACGTGTACGGGAAGCTCCCCGCCACGCCCGGCATGGAGACCGTCACCCCGCTGGGCTTTATCGCCCATCTGGACACGGTGACCATCGGCAAGAACGGCCCCGCCCAGTACCGGCTGGTGCCGGACTATGACGGCGGCATCGTCCCCCTGGGGGACAGCGGCCTCATGCTGGACCCGGAGACCTTCCCCCACCTGAAGAGCATGGTGGGCGAGACCCTCATCACCACCGACGGCACCATGGTCCTGGGCGCCGACGACAAGGCCGGCGTGGCGGAGATCATGACCCTGTGCGAGCATTTGCTCCGGGGCGATCGGCCCCACGGCCCCGTCAGCGTCTGCTTCACCCCCGACGAGGAGATCGGCCACGGCGCCGCCCTGCTGGACCTGGAGCGGTTCGGCGCGGCGCTGGCCTACACCGCCGACGGCTCCGCCGTGGGCGAGATCGAGTACGAGACCTTCAACGCCGCCTCCGCCAAGTGGGAGATCCAGGGCGTATCCGTCCACCCCGGCAGCGCCAAGGACGTGATGATCAACGCCGCCCATGTGGCCGCCGAGATCGACCACCTGCTGCCCCAGGACCAGCGGCCCCGTGACACCGAGGGCTACGAGGGCTTCTATCACCTGACCGACCTCGCCGGCGACGTGTCCCGCGCCAGGGCCCAGTACATCATCCGGGACCATGACGCCCGGCGTTTTGAACAGCGCAAGGAGATCATGCGGAGCGTGGAGCAGGTGATCAACGACCGCTACGGCGCCCAGGTGGCCAAGGTGACCATCGCCGACCAGTACCGGAATATGCGGGAGGTCGTCGAGGACTGTCCCCAGGTGGTGGAGGCCGCCCGGGACGCCATCCGCAGCGTGGGTCTCGAGCCGGTGAGCAATCCCATCCGGGGCGGCACGGACGGCGCGCAGCTGTCCTTCCGAGGCCTGCCCTGTCCCAACCTGGGCACCGGCGGCTACAGCTTCCACGGCCCCTACGAGCACATCTCGGTCCAGCAGATGGACAAGGCCGTCCGGGTGCTGGAGGCCATCGTGGACTGGTTCGGGCGACAGTAAATTACCGTCGAAAAATGTGAAATTTTGGCGGTTTTCCCACCGAATGGTACTTCCTTTTCCGGGTCGTTTGTAATATAATAACTGATACTGGCCGCCCCCGGGTGGAGGCGGTCATTTCAGATAAAGGATGAGAGAGATATGAAGCGCGTTTTTTGCCTGGTGCTGATCCTTCTTCTGGCCGCGGCGGCCGTCGGCTGCGGGGGAAGCAGTGAAAAGGAAGTGGACGTATCCGCCCTGGCGTCGGCTCTGGCCGAAGGAGTGGAGTTTGAGGCGGCGCTGAAGGAGCTGACCGCCGAGCAGCTGGCCAACTATCTGACCCTGCCGGAGGGCGCCCAGGCCGCGGCCTATATGAGCAACGGCACCACCGCCGAGGAGATCGTGGCCGTCCGGTGCGCCGACAGCGGCGAGGCCGCCGCGGTGGAGACGGCCATCAAGGCCTTTCTGGCCGATCAGCGCGCCGAGATGGAGCGCTATCTGCCCGGCGAGGTGGCCCGGATGGAGAATGCCGTTCTGGCCCGGAAGGGAAGCTGCGTGGTGCTGTGCGTCACCGACGACACCGATACCGCCGAGGGGATCATCAAGGAGTATCTGGGATGAGAAAACGCCGCAAAAGCGCGTATAAGGGATATCGGGGCCGCAACCGCTGGCGCCGCAACATCGTGCCGATCATTGCCGCGGTGGTGCTGGGGCTTGGCGTCGTTGCGTTCCTGTATTTCAGCGGTCTGTTCCCCCGGCTGGAGGACCTGATCCCCCACCGCCAGCCCACCGAGCAGACGAATCCGACGCCCCCTAACGCCCCGACCCCCCCCAACCACACCCCACCCCCCCCCCACCCCACCCACCCCCCACCCCCCCCCCCCCCCC